>Ga0066637_10000449_pt1 | contig 24940 bp, 24 predicted proteins | sample CryGeyCG2014_020_FD_62737 | JGI IMG/M metagenome (GOLD analysis project Ga0066637, IMG submission 62737) | Groundwater microbial communities from aquifer - Crystal Geyser CG08_land_8/20/14_0.20 | ecosystem: Environmental > Aquatic > Deep subsurface > Groundwater | place: USA: Utah: Grand County...
TTGCCTTTTGAGGATGGCAAAGCATTGGTTGAAGCAGCAGCAAAGGCTGCAAGAATAAGGCAGGATGATATAACTGCAATATTTGCCCCAAATAAAAAATCAAAGCGCAAATTTGTTGTTGTTCAAGCAAGGAACAATTACATAAAGCTTGAAGGAACAGATGCAAATACTATTATTGCTAAAGAAAAGAAATTAAAAGAATTTTTGCATTCTATTGGCACATATCATTAACTCTCTATTTTTTTCATTCCATTTTACTACCATATTATTTTTAACTACTTAAGCTTTCATATTTACGTTAAAACTTAAAGGTGAATTTTTTGGAAGAACTATACGAAAACATAGAAAGGACAAAAACCGGGGTTAATGGATTAGATACTATTTTATACGGCGGGATTCCAAAAGGAAATCTTGTTGTTTTAAGCGGTGATCCAGGATCTGGAAAAACAATCACTTCAATTGAATTTCTTTACCGTGGAGCAATGAAATTCAATGAACCAGGCGTTTTTATTTCCCTTGAATTGGAAGAAAAAGATATAATCAAAACAGCAGCAGGCTTTGGCTGGGATCTGCAGGCATTAATTGATAAAAATATGCTTGTAATCGAAACAATCCAATTATATAATTTTGATAGACTATGCGATACAATTGAGGCACTTGTTGAAAAGATAAAAGCAAAGAGGGTTGTTATTGATCCAGGGGTAATAATTAGGTTATATTTCGAAAAGGAATTGGAAGCAAGGAAAAAAGTTCTTGAACTAAGAAGGGTAGTGAGAAAATTGGGGTGTACAACAATAATCACAAATGAGAGGACAATGGACAGAACCTTTACCCTGTTTGGTTTGGAAGAATATGTTTCTGACGGGGTTATTTTATTATACCACAGCAAACTGGAGAGCAGATTCATAAGGAGCTGCGCGGTCTTGAAAATGAGATATACTAAAACAAGTGAATCCTTGCACCCATTAAAGATAGAAAAGAAAGGAGTGAATATTTTAGCTGAGCAGGAGCAGCTTGAAGATGTAGAATAGCGCCTTTTTCTTTCTTATTTTCTTGATAAAACTTCTTTTTAAGAAGTTTTAAAGAAAGAAAAATGCCCTAGGGTCGAAAAAGAAAGAGACTATTTGTGTGGATTATATGTCAGACGAGCTTTCAGAACTTTTAGGATTGCAATCAAAAATAAAATCCAAAGTAATACATGAATTATTGGACATAAAAGAAAATTCACAAATCCTAGTTATAGAAACAAACGAGGATATGCAGACAGTGAGAAAGGAAATAGTCCTTTCTTTAACAAACAGTTATTTTTCTGGCGTGTATTTTACCACAAATATGCCGGCAGAAACATTACAGGCAGATTTGAAAGTAGCGGATATTGACATAAATAAATTACAGTTTATTGATAGCATAACAAAAGAAAGTGTTGGCGATCATACTGAAGACACAAAAACTGTTACCTATTTGGAAAGCCCAACCCAGTTAAGTGATTTGAATATTCTGATTGAAAGGGCATTATCAAGGTTGCAAGGATCAAAAAAATTTGTTTTTGTTGATTCTGTTACTACTCTTTTGATTTATAACCAGGAGAAATCTGTTGAGAAATTAATCCACAGAATTGTTGAAAAAAACCGCCTGAAAAAGATAGTTACAGTTATTTTAGTCACTAAAAGCACAAATCAGGAATTGATACAGTGCATTGCGCAATTCTGCGACAAGATTATAACTATTTAACTGGCTGTTTTTTGCCGGCAAAAAAGTGAACCAATAGTTTTTTATCTAAATAACTCTTCTTATTATTCATGGGTTTTATTGATAAAATACTTGAATTTCTTAGGTCTATTTTTGGTTCCCAAAAGAAGGAGATAAAACAGCTTGACTTAAAGCTCTCTGAAGTTGAAAAATATATTGATAAAAATAGAACCTTGGATACTGAAAGCATTGAATTAAAATTGGCGGAATTAAAACATTTTGTTGTGCAGTTTGACCACTTGTTAAATGACTTGAAAAATCTGCGGCCAACCGAGCAGGTGGATCCAAGGGCTAAGCAGGTTTTTGATACAAGCAAGCAGATAATGGTAAAAAAGTTTAGCTTTGTTGCTGAAAAGCTGAAAAACATCCCCTTTGGGGATAATGTTGCATTAGCTGAATATTGCAAAAAATCATTGCAAACAATAGATTTCACTGTTTTTTCCACTGGCAAAAGCATAGTGTATTCATCTATTGCTATGAAAGATGGTGTAAAGGAAATAGGCTCTGTTTTGGCAGAGCTTCAGGCAGTGCTTAAGAATTTGGTTGTTTTATTGGAGCAAAGCGATATCGCCAAAGCTGACGGGATTATTGGATCCCTAAATTCAACAATTGGCCATAGCTTAAAATTAAGCAATGATATTGAAAATCTTGAATTAAAAATAACGGAATATGATGGAAGAATTGCAGCAGCCAAGGCCCAAAGGGAGCAATTTGAAAAATCCGAGGATTTTAAAAGATTGGGAGAATTAAAGGATGAACAAACCCAGCTTGAAAAAGAAACAGAGGAATTAAAGCAGAAATGTTTTGAATTATTTTCAGGCATAGGCCGTGAATTGAAAAAATTCAAGAGAATAGCCTATGATGAAAAGTTATTTGTAATAGGCATGCTTGCATTCTTTGAGCGCCTGACTGACAAGCCATATGAAGCATTAAAGCAGGATGTGAGCGGCAAGAATACCCAGTTAATTCTTACAAAATTATTACAGGCAATTGATGAAGGAAAGATTGAGCTTGAAGAAAAAGAGAAAGAACAGAAGATTGCAAGAGTAAAAGAGATAATTTCAAGCAAAGTTTTAGAAGAGCTTTTTTGGAAGGAAAACGAGATACAGAAGAAAGCCTTCAAAATCAAGCAGGAATTATATAACAGCGGAGTAGGCAATGATTTGAGGAAAGCAGTGCAGTCTGTTGAATCCCTTTATTTGGAAAAAAATTCCCATGAGCGGGATTTAACGGCAAAAAGGCAAAGTATCGGCAAGAACAAGGAAAAGATTGAGCAGCTGAAAACTGAACTCCAAGCCAATCTTGAACAGATGTTTGGCAATAAAGTAAATATTGCAATTGATTAATATTGAATTTTTAGTTAACCCTGCATAAATTTAAATTAACTTAATTCAAATTATTTTGTATTGTGATTAAATGGATATATTGAAAGAGCTTGAAACTTACAAACCAAAAATAGATAAAGAAATACAGAAGATTCTTCCTAAGAAGATTTCTGATTCGTGGGTAAATTTTACTTTAGGAAAAAGCAGCTATTCTGTTGATGCAAAAACACTCACTGAAGAGGTAAGCGTACCAATATGGGATTTTTTAAGCAGGGGAGGAAAAAGATGGCGCCCAGTACTGATGTTGTGGTGCTGTGCTGCTTGTGGCGGTTCTGAGAAAAAAGCAATGCCATTTACAACAATGCCTGAATTAGTTCATAACGGTTGCGTTACCGAGGATACAATTATCTGGATGGCTGATGGTACCCCTAAAAAAATAATTGATGTTTGTGAAGGAGATATGGTTTTATCCATTGGAAAGGATGGATCAATTGTGCATAAACCTGTTGTGAAAAAACACGATAATGGAACTAAAGAGGTTTTCAGTGTAATGACTAATAATAGGAAAATTAAGGTAACTGCTAATCATCCCTTTCTTATTGCTAGAAAAAAGCAACCAATTAGAATCAAAATTACAAAAGAAGGAAAAAGAATAATAACCCAAAAATTGTCTGAATGTGGTCTTACCATTTCGGAGTTTTGTGAAAAATCATATTCCACTTTTTCAGATATTGGTTGTTGCTTAGGGCATTTAAAAAACGCACTTTATAGTTTTGAACCTTGTTTAATCCCAAAACAAGTGGCCGAACAGATATTCGAAGAATTAAATATAGAAAAAGATGAGCGTTATTTCAAGGAAATTCAATGTAAGTATTCAAAAGCAGAAATAGTTTTCGAGTGGAAAAAAGCAGAAGAACTTAGAACAAATGATCTTTTAGTCGTAGGGAAAGATATCTATGAAACAGATTCATTTCCAGTTCTATCAAGCCCAAAACCGCATTATAACGACAGAAACAAAGTCCCCCAAAGCATTAGTCTGGAACTTTGTCAGTTAGCTGGGTTCTTATTAGGGGATGGATATGTAGATGAAGGGAGAGTTGTTTTTTGTTTACCTGAAAAAAATGAGGGTAGGGCGGAATATTTGGCTCTTATTGAAAAGGTATTTTGTGCAAAGCCTAGTTGTGATAAGAACAGTATGACTTGCTGCTCTAAAGCCATAGCTAAATTTTTGTTGGATTTGGGTATAAAACAAAAAAGTCATTTTGTTGAGATACCTGCGTGGGTATTTAAATTGCCAAAACAGTACAAATTTGCATTTATTAAAGGATATATTGATGCTGATGGGCACGTTTCTAAGCAAGGAGATGTTAGATTTGCTTGCGTAAGTAAAAAATTAATGGAGCAAATGAAGTTTTTGTTAGATAGTTTGGGTTTTGTGACAGGAAACATATATACAAAAATTGTAGATAATACTCATTTCAAAAGACCAGTGTCTAAAAATGAAACAACCTTATTTTGTTTTCCATTATACTCCTCAACTAAGGTTTTGAATTCAATAGGGAGTGAAATAGTAACATATAGGAACAGACTAATGAGATTGAAACAAAGAGAGGTTGCTATGCGTTATGAAGAATTAATTCCGCATTTTCCTGAAGGATGGGACGATAATAAAGTAGGGTTCAGTAAAATTACCAGTGTTAAAGAAATTGGGAAATTGCCAACTTTTGATATAGAAATTCAAGATACCCATAATTATATTTCAAATGGCATTATTACTCATAATACAATCATAGCCGACGATATTGAAGATAATGCTGATGTCAGGAGAGGAAAGCCGGCTTTGCACAAATTATTTGGAATTGACACAGCAATAAATGATTCTACTGTAATCTATTATATTCCATTAGTTCTAATTTACCGGAATCTTTACAAATTAACTGAGAAGCAAAGATTGCAGATATATGATCTTTATTGTGAAGAAATGCTAAGGGTTTCAACCGGCCAAGCAATAGATATTCATTGGCATAAATCACCTGATTTTAAAACAAATGAAGCCCAATATCTGCAAATGTGCATTTATAAGACAGGGGTTTTAGCAAGGTTTGCCGCTAAACTTGGGGCGATTTTAGCAAATGCGGACAGCAGAAAAATTGAAGCTTTGGGCAAATTTGGCGAGTCCATTGGATTAGCATTCCAGATTCAGGATGATATCCTTAATGTAAACCCCAAAAGTGAAAATTGGGGCAAAGAAATAGGTGAAGATATTTCTGAAGGCAAGAAAACCTTATTAGTTATTCATACGTTGAAAAATGCAAATATTAAAGATAGAAATATGCTGATTGAAATCTTGAAAAAGCACACAAAAGATAAAAAAGAAATCAGAAAAGCGATTGAAATAATCAAAAAGTACGGAGCAATAGAATATTCAATAAAAAAAGCCAATAAGATAGTGGAAGATTCTTGGAAAAAGGTTGATGGAATTCTGCCAGAAACAGCCGCAAAGAAAAAATTAAGGGCATTTGCTGAATTTTGCGTTAACAGGGAAATCTAATTCCGCCTTTTCTTTTCTCTTTTATAAAAGAGAAAAGAACCAAGTAAAACCTTAGGTTTTACTGGTCCAATAAAATTCCGAGGAATTTTATTTGGAAATGTAGGTTGCAATTAAAATCCAGAAGGATTTTAATGCACAATAACAACATAAAATCCCCTAGATTTTATGTGTCCCATAAAATTTCAGTAAAATTTTATGAAGAAATCAAGAGATTTTATTTGTGCCAAAAAAGAAAAGAGAAACTACTAGTTGCGCAAAAGAAAGAAAAGATGTACTGCTCGCATGCCTTGACTTTTAGGCGAAGGAGACCATTTTAATATTCTTAGTTTATTTCTTTTTTGCCTTATGTTTTCTTCCCTTTCCAATATGCCATTTCATTCTCATTTCATAATACCCATTCAGCAATGCCATCAAGGCAATAAAAGAATTCAATGCAAGGAAAATCGTGTCTTTAATCCAGTATGAATAAATTGCCAGGCTTCCAGAACCAAGAATATAAAGCAAAATAAAAGTTTTATTCAGGTAGGCTTTTTTTGTTTTAATCATGTCCCAGGTTTGTGGAATCCAGGAAATGCATAAAAGAATCATTCCAAATAGCCCTAAATATTCAATCATTTAAATTACCACAATAACTTATTTTTCTCCCCGGCTTGGCCCCTCACTTTTGTCGCATGCAATGTATTTTGCAATAAACGGATGTACTTTTATTAATTCATCATACATATGCCATGCAATCTTTCTGTATGAAATATGCCCCTCTCTTCTGCTTCTCAGTTTTATAAAATGATGCAATTCCCTTAAATTCCAGGTCATTAAAACGCGTTTTTTATAAGCAAGCGGAACAATATACTGCGCCTCGTACGGCATTTCCACAACAATTTTTTCAAACGTTTCTTCCGCTTCTTTCATTGCATTTTCAAATTCTTTTTTGAAGCCAGCTTCAATAATTTCTTCAGGCAATGAATAGCCATGCTTTGTTGTAACTAACTGGTTTGTTTGGGTGCACATTCTATGCCTTTGTATATCCCTAAAAGCACCATAATCAACCAGAACATCAAACGTGTAATTCAAGTGTTCTAATTCACGGAACGGAGAATCATAAGGCCCTTTTTCATTTAAGAATTCATCAATTATTTTTAATTTCTCCTTTGAATTCATTTTCTTTGCTCTCACAAATAGTTTGTCAAAAGGTTCGTGTGTAAATCTGTAAAGAATCGCAGCAATTAATTTATTTTCAGCTTCTTTACCATAATCAACAAGCACAACATCTTTCTCTTTTGAATTTTCTTTTTCAGCTTTTTCTTCAGAATGCGATTCGCAGATTGCATACATTTTCTTTTCAGTATTTGCAATATATGGATTATAATCAGCGAATTTTACAAGTACCGGGAGCACCTTTGTAACTTCCTGTTTTAATTTAAAACCAAGTTCTTGCATCTCCTCCAAAGGATTTGAAAGCATTTTTCTTATCGCGTGTTCTAAAACACGGGCATTTGCTGTCATTGCTAAATTTGTCAGTGTGCTTGCAGGCAATAAATATCTTAAATTATCACAGGCCCTTGCTTTTGAAATGCCATCATAGAATTTTTCATTCATTCCATTTTCAATAGGATATTTCTGCCTTACAAAATCCATCATTTTTGGGGTCAGTTCACAATAAAGGTCAAATAAATCATTGCATGTTTTTTCATACAACCCAGAAAACTTAGAATTCATTATTTTTTTAGGTTTGTAATATCTATTCCGATCAAATACTTGGTATCTTGTTGATTTTTCAGTATAACTTGCCAAGCGATTGTCTTCAATCACCTTGCTGGCAATGATTGAAACATCCTCAAAAGCAATTGATGCAACAGCATGTTCTGCTACGCTTGAATGGCCATAACCCACAACCCATTTTTCATGGAATGATTTCGCAGATTCATTTGCCTTTGAAAAATCTAATTCTTCACCCGAATATTTTTCAACCAAAGTAGAAACATCTAATTCCTTGCCTTTCAATAATTTCAGTAAATTTTCGCGGAAGCTCAAAGGGCTTCTTGAAACATAGGCAAATAATACAGCACGAACTTCCGGCGGCAAATTGAAAATCAAGTAAACATTATCATCTAAATTAGAAACATGTTTCTTTAGTATTTGTTTCTCTGTTTCAGAAAATTCAGGCATTAAACAAAAAGAAACTAAAGGCTTAAATAAAGTGTGACACTAACTATTGCTAACCTTAAATTATGCTTTTTTCCTGTCAATTGTCGAATTTTCTGCCTGAAGATACCAGATTAGTTTATAAACTGTCGAAAATATCTTATTGTATAGCAGACTTTTATTTATTGCTTATTTTTGTGATTTTATGACATCTCAACTCGCAGGTTTTTATAACCTGAATCTGGAAGATCGTTTGAATGAATTAAAAAGGAATTCAGAATTAACTGAGGAAGAAATTCAATTGCTAAGACATAGCATTAATGCTTTAGGATTTGAATTGTCAAACAGAATGGTTGAAAATGTTGTTTCATGCTTTTCTTTACCTTTGGGAATAGCCCTGAATTTCAAAATTAATGGAACTGAAAGAATAATCCCAATGGCAATAGAAGAACCCAGTGTAATTGCAGGGGCATCAAAAGCAGCAAAGCTTGCCCTTCCTAAAGGATTTACAGCTAAAGCATCAGAACAGATAATGATAGGGCAGATTCAGTTGGTGAACGTTAAAAATTTCCAAAAGGCAAAAAAGGCAATTTTGAAAAATAAAAAAAATATTTTAAAGTTGGCAAATGCCCAAGATAAAACATTAATTCAAGCAGGCGGGGGGGCAAAAAATATTGAAGTAAGGGAAGTAAAAGGAAAACAGGCCTTTTTAGTTATCCATTTGCTTGTTGATGTAAGGGATGCGATGGGTGCAAATGCAATAAATACAATGTGTGAAGCGATTTCTTCTAAACTGGAAGAACTTTCAGGCGGGGAAGCAAGATTAAGGATACTTACTAATTTAGCAATACATAGAATTGTGGAAGCAAAAGCAATCTGGAAGAAAGAAGTAATTGGAAAGGAAAATATTAACAAAATTTTGCAGGTATATTATTTTGCAGATGCTGACATTTTCAGGGCAACAACAAATAATAAAGGGATAATGAATGGTGTTGATGCTGTCGTAATTGCAACAGGCAATGATTTTAGGGCAACAGAAGCAGCATGCCATGCTTATGCTTCTTTAAGTGGCCAGTATAAACCATTGGCAAAATATTCAAAGAACAAAAATGGCGATTTGGTTGGGGAAATAGAATTGCCATTAGCATTAGGAATTGTTGGAGGGGCAACAAGAACCCATCCATTAGCAAAGGTTTGTTTGAAATTAATGAAGATTAAATCTGCAAAGGAATTATCAGAAATAGTTGCTTGCGTAGGGTTAGCGCAGAATTTTGCTGCAATTTATGCTTTAGCAACAGAAGGGATTCAGAGAGGGCATATGAAATTGCATGCAAATAATATTGCAGTATTAGCCGGGGCAAAACCTAAAGAAATTAAAAGAGTTTCTGAAAAAATGGTGAAGGAAGGTAATGTAAAGGCGGACAGGGCTAAAGAAATATTGCGTGAATTGAGAAAAAATAAAAGGAAATGATGTTTAATTATTTTTAGGCAAAATCTGCTGATTTTGCAACAGTAAAAAATCAAGGATTTTTTACTTTATTTAATATTTAATTATTTGGTCAAAAATTTAGATATAACGTGATATTATGGAATCAGGAATTGTTGCATACGGAGTTCAAATCCCAAAAAGAAGGATTAAGGTAGAGGAGATTGCGCGGGTTTGGGAGAAGAACGGAAAACATATTTCAAAAGCAATAAATGTTCAGGAAAAAGCTGTTGCGGCTTTTGATGAAGATTCCTGTACTTTAGCTGTTGAGGCAGCAAGAAAGGCAATTTTAGATTTTAATATTGACGCAAAAAAATTGGGAGCGATATATGTTGGTTCAGAAAGCAAGCCATATGCAGTAAAGCCGACAGCAAGCATTGTTGCTGCTGCACTTGGTGCAAATACCAGATTAATGGCAGCAGATTTAGAATTTGCCTGTAAAGCTGGAACCGCAGGAATACAGATGTGCTTAGGTTTGGTAAACAGCAGCATGATTGAATATGGCCTTTCAATCGGTTCAGATACTGCACAAGGAAGGCCGAATGATGCACTTGAATTTACTGCTGGGAGCGGGGCGGGAGCTATTATTGTCGGAAATAAAAAAGATGAAATTATTGCACAGATAAATCACACAGTTTCTTTTACTACTGACACGCCTGATTTTTGGAGAAGGCCGCATGCTGAATTTCCAGAACATGGTGGAAGATTTACAGGGGAACCTGCTTATTTCAAGCACATAATTAGTGCAGCTAAATTATTGATGCAGGAAGCAGGAACAAATGCTGATGATTATAATTATGCAGTATTCCACCAGCCTAATGGGAAATTTCCATTGAATGCGGCTAAAATTTTAGGCATAGATCCAAAAAAAGTGGAACAAGGATTGCTGACTCCTTACATTGGAAATACTTATTCCGGGGCAACAATGATAGGATTATGCTCTGTTTTGGATAAAGCAGAACCAGGAGATAGAATCTTGGCTGTTTCATTTGGTTCAGGTGCAGGGTCAGATGCATTTGACATTACTGTTACAAAAAATATAATTAAAAGAAAAGCAAAAAAAGCAGTTTTTGACATGATTAAAGAAAAAGAATATGTTGATTATGCATTGTACATAAAGCACAGGAGAAAAATAAAATCACTTTGAGGTGTTATGATGAGTTGGAAAAAATTATTCGAACCCAATTGGAAAAAACTTATCACGTTTTTTGTGTTATTAGGAATCATAGAATTTATTTTTATAGAATCACTGATGGCTTTAACAGATTTTGTTACTATTGGAATTAGTCAGTTGGATGTTTTGCACATATTTTTGCTTGCTTTGTACGCGGTTTTAAACCCATTTAGCTTTATTAATTCAAGTTATCTTTTACTTAGTGGATTGGCCGGGCATTTCCTTTATTTTTTAAATTATATTTGGGATTATTTTTTAGCATGTTTAATTGTTAAGATAATTGATAGAACTAGCAAGAAATCTTAATGAAGGAAGATTATTATGAAAGAAGTTGTAATTATCGGCTGTGGATTGACAAAATTCGGTGAACGCTGGGATAAAAGTTTTAGGCAATTGATAGCCGAAGCCGGAGTAAGGGCAATAACTGACGCAGGTTTGCATGGGGAAGAAATCCAGGCAATCTATGGCGGATGCATGGCCTCTGGCAGATTTATTGGGCAAGAACATATTGGTGCGCTAATTGCAGATCAACTTGGCCTGAATCCGATTCCTTCAACAAGACTGGAAGCAGCTTGCGCTTCAGGCGGAGTTGCATTAAGGAATGCATATTTTTCAATAGCTTCTGGCGCACATGATATTGTTGCTGTTGGTGGCATAGAAAAAATGACTGAGGTAAGCACAGAAGCAGCAGCATTTGCTTTAGGCGGGGCAGGAGACCAGGAAACAGAATTGTTCCATGGAGCAACATTCCCCAGTTTATATGCTTTATTAGCAAGAGCACATATGCAGGCATTTAAAACAACAGAAGAACAAATGGCTGCTTGCGCAGTAAAAAATCATGCGAATGCAGTTCATAATCAATATGCCCAATTCAGAAAAGAGATTACCATTGAAGATGTAATGAATTCAGGGTATATTGCTGAACCAGTAAAGCTGCTTGATTGCTCTCCCTTAACTGATGGGGCAGCAGCAGTTATCTTATGTTCAAAACAGAAAGCAATTGAATTAGGAAAGGAAGGAGTGGAAATTTTAGCAAGTGCACAAGCTTCTGATACATTAGCATTAGCAGGAAGGGAATCCCTTGTTGAATTAAAGGCAACAAGGATTGCAGCACAACAGGCATACAAACAGGCAAATGTTAAGCCAAAGGATATTGATGTAGCTGAAGTGCATGATTGTTTTACAATTGCAGAAATTTTAGCTATTGAAGATTTAGGATTTTTCAAAAAAGGGGAAGGGGGAAAAGCAACAGAAAAAGGCCTTACAAAGATTGGCGGGGAAATTGCAATTAATACTTCTGGAGGCCTAAAAGCAGCGGGCCATCCAGTAGGGGCAACAGGAATTAAACAAGCAATTGAAATTACTTGGCAGTTGCAGGGTAAGGCTGAAGGAAGGCAAGTAAAAGATGCCAAAATAGGATTAACCCATAATGTTGGGGGAAGCGGAGCAACAGCGGTTGTTCATATTTATAAAAAAATGTGAGGATCTAGAAGGAATATTTATGCCATATAATGCGTTGCCGTTGAATTGGAGGAAATTCCCAGAAAGATATAATCTTGAGGGAAGTTACTGTGAAACATGTGATACTTATTATTTTCCGGCAAGGGTTCTTTGCCATAAATGCAGAAGAAAGGGAAAGATTGTTACAAAGGAAATGCCCCGCATTGGAACAATTATTAGTTATACAAAAGTGCATGTCGGCCTAAAAGGCTTTGAACATGAAACCCCATATTATCTGGCATTAGTTGATTTAGGAAAAGGAGTAAAACTTTTGACGCAGATTGTGGACTCAGATGATTCTAAAGTAAAGGTTGGGGCAAAAGTAAAGAAGATTTTCAGGAAGATAAATGAAGGGTCAAAAATTGGGCCAATTAGTTATGGATACAAATTTAAGGTAATAAAATAAGCCCAAATTTTTAAGCAAGAATGTGTTGAACACAGCGTTTAATAACTAGTTTCGTTTATTATATACATTTGGCTGTTAAAATTAAAACGTGATTTTTATGGGAATTGGTTATGGAAAAATAATTCTTTTTGGTGAGCATTTTGTTGTTTATGGGAAGCCGGCAATTGCCGCCTCTTTAGAAAATAAAACAATCGCAAAAATAAAACCCTATAAAAAACCAGGGATTTTATGCAATTATAAAAATAGATGGAAAAATAAAAAATTGCTGGAAGATGATCCTGAAACAAAATGGCTGAAAACTATTGTAATTAGATTGCTTGATTCATTGAAAATAACAAAAACAAATTTTGAATTGTATATTGAATCTGATTTGCCTGTTGGCATTGGTTTAGGAAGTTCTGCTGCCCTGAGCGTAGCAATAGTGCGGGCTATTGGTGAATATTTTAAATTAGAACTTAATGAAAATAAGGTCTCAGAAAAGGCTTTCAAAGCCGAACAGATATTCCACGGAAATCCTTCTGGAATTGATAATACCATTGCTACATTTGGCGGCCTGATCTGGTTCAGAAAGAATTTTGGAATTAGAAAATTAACCCTTAGAAAACCATTATACGTTGTGATTGTTGATACTCCAAGAAGAGGCAGCACAAAAGATTTGGTTGAAAAGGTTGCAAAGTTTAAAGAAAGCAATGAAGAATTATTTAATGCTTATTTAGATGAAATATATGCTTTAACGAGGGAAGCCGAAATTGCGTTATCCCGTGCTGATTTAACAAAAGTTGGAGAACTACTTAATCGAAATCAGGATATGTTAAAGGATATAGGGGTTTCAAATCAACAATTAAATAAGCTATGCAAATTAGCTTTAGATAATGGTGCTTTGGGCGCTAAGTTAACCGGGGCTGGTGGTGGGGGCTGTATGTTTGCACTTGTTGAAAGCCCAAAAATACAGAAGAAGGTTGCCCAAGCATTGAAAAAAGAAGGCCGCCAGGTTATTCTAACTAAAATAGGGGTCCAATGAAAAGGATAATTCTAGCTATTTCTGGTGCTTCCGGAATTGAGTATGGAATAGAATTATTGAAGGAATTGAAAAAACAGAGAATTGAAACACATTTAATAATTTCGGAATGGGCCTCTGAAGTAATGAAAGCTGAAACTGATTATTCCATTGCTGAAGTAAAAAAACTTGCAGATTTTTGTTATGATTCAAAAGATTTATCTGCAAGAATTTCAAGTTCAAGTTTCCTTACAGATTCAATGATTATTATTCCCGCAAGCATAAAAACTGCTAGTGAAATTGCCCATGCGGATACAAGCAATTTGATTTCAAGAGCCGCAGACAATATGCTTAAAATGAGAAGAAAATTAGTTGTTTGCATAAGGGAAACACCGTTAAGCACTCCGGCCTTAGAAATGCTTTACAAATTAAGCCTGTATGGTGCAATAGTAATGCCATTATCTCCTGCGTTTTACCATAAGCCAAAGAATTTAAAGGACTTAAAAGATTTTATTGTAGGAAAATGTCTTGATGTTTTAGATATTGAAAATAAAAAATTTAAAAGGTGGAAAGGCAAATGAGCTTTAGGGATTTTTTAAGCAAGTTGGATAAGCAAAAAAGATTGTTAAAAACAAATAAGCCTATCTCAAAGAAATTAGAAATATCCTCCTTAATGAGACAGCTTGAGGGCAATCCTCTTTTATTTGAAAATGTCAAGGAGTCAGAATTTAGGGTAGCGGCAAATGTTTTTTCCACAAAAGACCTTATTGCAGAATATTTTGGCGTGAAAAATGAAAAATTGATTCCGCTTTTATCAAATGCCCTTGAAAATAGGTCAAAGCCAAGGGAAGTAAAAAAAGGATTTTGCCAAGAAATAGAAGAAAAGCATGTTGATTTGGATAAAATCCCGATGTTATTTCATTATGCCCGGGATGGGGGCAATTATGTTACAAGCGGGGTAATAATTGCAAAGGATAATGAATTTGGCCAGAATGTTTCTTTCCACAGATGCATGCAGCTTGATAAAAAAAGATTTTCAGTAAGGATTCTGCCAAGGCATTTAAAAGAATTCATAAAAAGAAATAATGGTGAATTAGATGTTGCTTTATGTGTGGGGAATTCAGCACAGGTTTCATTGGCTGGTGCGACCTCTACTGAAATTGGAATTAATGAATTAGAGATTGCAAATTCAATAAAAAAATTCGATATCGTTAAAGCAAAAACCTCCGAACTTTTAATTCCTGCTGATTGTGAATTTGTTTTGGAAGGCCGCATTGTAAATGAATTAGCAGATGAAGGCAAATTTGTTGATCTGACCGAAACATATGACCTTGTAAGGCAGCAGCCGGTTTTTGAGGTTAAAAAAATTACGCATAGAAAAAATGCAATCTGGCATGCATTGCTCCCTGGTGGTTTGGAACATAAAATATTGATGGGTATGCCAAGGGAGCCAACAATATTCAAGGAAGTAAATAAAGTTTGCAAGTGTTTGGATGTCAGTATTACTCTGGGGGGGTGTGATTGGCTTCATGCTGTTGTCAAGATAGATAAAAAGAATGCCAATGATGGGATAAAAGCAGGGGAAGCAGCATTCAAAGGGCATTCTTCCTTAAAACATGCATTTATTGTTGATAAAGATATTGACATTAAGGATTTTTCAAATGTTGAATGGTCGTTAGCTACAAGATTCCAAGCAGACAAAAATCTTAATGTGAGAAAAGGAAAAGGTTCTTCATTAGACCCAAGTGCGGATCCAAATACAAGGGATACTGCAAAAGCAATATTTGACCTGACAATCCCTGCTGAAAAAGACCGCAATGATTTTGCAAAAGTTGATGTAAAAAAAGTTGGGATTAAAAAATATTTTAAAATCTTGGGCAAATAATATTTTTTGTATAAACTAATAGTTTACTTTAATTGATTTTTATGCATCTTTCATTAGAAGAAAAAAGAATGCTTTTAGGGAAGGAAGGAAATGCAAGAAAGAAAGCAATGCAGATTCTTCTTGCTTTAGGAAAGATTTATGGTGCTAAAAGATTAATTCCAGTGCATTCAGTACAAATAGCCGGTGTTTCCTATCATAACCTTGGTGATGCTGGTTTAGAATTCCTGCAAGAGATTGCAAAGGATGGCAAGGTAAAAGCAATTTCTACTTTAAATCCTGCTGGCATGGACCTAAAAGATTGGAAGAATTTAGGAATTTCAGAAGATTTTGCAAAAAAACAAATTGCAATTGTTGAGGCATTCAAAAAAATGAATGTCAACATAACTCTTACTTGTACCCCTTACTTGATAGGATATTCCCCTGAGAAAGGGGAGCACATTGCTTGGTCTGAATCAAGTGCTGTGTGCTATGCAAACTCTGTTTTAGGTGCTTATACTAATATGGAAGGTGGGCCATCAGCCCTGGCTTCTGCTCTTACTGGTTTAACCCCTGAATATGGGGTACATTTAGAAACAAATAGGCAAGCTCAAGTAATAATTGATGTTAAAACTAATGTTCAAAACATAGAGGATTTTGGTGCACTCGGAAAAGCAATTGCCACAAAAATAGGAAATAAAATCCCTTATATTCGCGGCATTGAAAAGGAAAATGCAAATTTGGATTGTCTTAAAAATTTCTGTGCATCACTTGCAACCTTTGCTGGCCTTGCAATTTTTCATATGGAAGGCATCACTCCAAATAAAACAAAGATTCCTAAAAAAACGTTTGAGATTACCTTGCTTGATTTAGAAAAAGCAAAAAGAGAACTTTATGATAAATCAGACAATATTGATTTGATTGCAATTGGCTGCCCACACTGTTCAATTGAAGAGCTGAAATATTTGAATGAATTGCTTGAAGGCAAAAAAGTAAAGAAAGAATTTTGGGTTTGTGTTTCAAGAAAAATTGCAGAAGAAGCTGAAAGACAAGGTTACTTAGATAACATAAAAAAATCAGGGGCAAAAATTGCTTGTGATACCTGCATGGCTGTTGCGCCATTAAAAGGCCGCTTTAACACTATGCTTACAAATTCAGCAAAAGCTTGTTTTTACGGCAGGCAACTGAACTCATTTAAAATACAGATGCTGAATATAAAAAAATGTGTTGAAGAAGCAACAAAAGGATAATTATATTAATGTGAAAATATGTCTGAGCTATTGAAGGGAAGAACAATATTTGAAGGTAAATGTTTTGGGAAAGCAATTGTTTCAGATAAAGAAATATCTTTTTTAGGAAGCGTTGATCCCGACACAGGCAAAGTAATCCAAAAAGATAATATTCTGTTCGGAAAAAACATATCCGGCAAGATTTTAGTTTTCCCAAATGCTGTCGGTTCTACTGTTGGTTCCTACTCACTTTATCGCTTGAAGAAAAATAATGTAGCGCCAAAAGCGCTTGTTTGCAAGGAGGCAGAAACAATTGTTGCTGTCGGTTCAATTATTTCTGAAATCCCCTGTGTTGATAAGATAGATATTTCTAAAATAAAAAATGATGATTACTTATTTGTTGATGCAAATTCCGGGACAATTAAAAAAATTCCAGAAATAAAATGCATAATTTTTGACTTAGATGGCACAATTGTTGATACCGTAGGGCATTACATAAATTCTTATTTAAGTGTTGTAAAAAATATGGGATCAAAAGTTGATGAAAAAGTCCTTTTAACCCTGTTAGGCAAGCCAGCAGAATCAATATTTGAGATGTATTTCAAAAAATACAGGCCAAAGAATAAAAAAATAGACCTCAAAAAATGTTGTGATTTGAAAAGAAAACTTTTCATTAAAGCAGTGCAAGGAAAAGATGTTGCATTTCCTTATGCTAAAGAAACCCTGCAAGAACTTAGCAAGAGCTTTAAATTGGCAATGTTTACTGGTAGTTCAAGAGATCATGTCCGTTTGGATAAAAAAACAATTTCCCTTTTTGACATAATTTTTGCGGGCAAAGAATGCCCCAAAGATAAGCCGAGTCCTGCAACCATATTTTTGATTGCTAAAAAACTCAACATAAAGCCTGAGAGTTGTATATATATAGGGGATTTGCCAATAGATATGAAAACAGCCAAAAATGCCAAAATAATGGCAATCGGCTTGGAAAATAATTTCACAGATGCAAAGAAGCTTTCAAAAGGCGGAGCAGATATAATTGTTAAAAATTATTTTAATATCCAAAGGTTATTTTTATGAAGAAATTTAAGGATTTGATTGTGCTTAAGATTGGTGGAAGTATTTGCACTCATAAACAAAATAATCAGTTAAAGATTAGAGAAAATATTTTGAGGCAGATTGCAAAAGAAATTAAAAAAGCCAAATCAGAAAAAGAATTTAATTTAATTATTGTGCATGGTGCTGGGCCATTTGGGCATAAGTTGGTTGAGAAATATGGGATAAAAGAGGGCCTAAAAAGCAAAAAGGATGTTAAGGGATTCATAGAAACGCATGCATCCATGGAAAGATTAAATAAGAAAATTATGGAAATTTTTTTGAATGCAGGCTTGAATGTTCTACCTGTGCAAACCTCTGCATTAATCCAGCAGAAGAACAAGAAATTGAAAACGTTCTATTTAGACACTTTAGAGAATTTAATGTCTATTGACGTTAGCATAATTCCTTTGCTTTATGGGGATATGGTCTTTGATTTTAATAAGAAAGCAACTGTTGTAAGCGGAGATGTTTCAGCTGCCTTTTTAGCTAAAAAATTGAAAGCTAAAAAGCTGATTTACGGAACAAATGTTCCAGGCATTTTGGATTATTCCAGTAATGACCAAAAAATAATAAAAAAAATTTCAAATACTAATCTATATTCGGTTTTAAAACAAATCAAAGCAACAAAAACAAGTGATGTTACTGGTTCAATGAACGGCAAAATTTTAAGGATAAAAGAACACGCAAAAGGCGTCAAAACTTTTGTGTATGATATGGGCCAAGAAGGCAATACCTACAAGGTTTTAACTAAGAAAAAATTAATATGTACTGAAATTTATTTTAAATAGGGGAAAGAATGAGCATACAAAAAAGAAAGTCAGACCATTTGAGGATTGCTGTAAATAATAAAATTGAGCACAAGGAAAGCGCTGGTTTTGAAGATGTTATTTTAGAATATGATGCACTTCCTGAAATGAATCTTTCTGAGGTTAATCTAAAAACATTATTTCTTGGACATGATTTTGAAGTACCTTTAATGATCAGTGCTATTACTGGTGGAACAAAAGAAGCTAAAAAAATAAATTTGACAATAGCTTCTGCATGTGAATCCTTTGGCATTGGCTTTGGGCTTGGAAGTCAAAGAGCAATGCTTGAGCATAAAAATTTAAAAGACACTTTTTATGTAAGGGATGTTGCACCAAATATTTTCCTTGCTGCAAATATCGGAATAGCTCAGCTTTCTGAGTATCCTATAGAAGACATTGCAAATATGGTGGATAAAATTGAAGCAGATGCCTTAGCCATTCATTTAAATGCTCTGCAGGAAGCGGTGCAGCCAGAAGGTGATAAAGATTTTGAAAAGGCTCTTGAGAATATTGAGAGAATTTGTAAACACCTTAAGAAACCAGTTTATATTAAAGAAGTAGGTCATGGCATAAGTTACAAAACCGCAAGAAAGTTAGATGCTTTGCCTATAAAAGCAATTGATGTTCAGGGATTAGGAGGAACAAGTTGGGCGGCAATCGAACATTTTAGGGGATCAAAAACCGCTAATCCTTATTGGAATTTTGGCATTCCCACAGTTGCAAGCATTCTTTGCTGCAAAGAAGCTTCAGATAAGCCAATAATTGCTTCTGGTGGAATAAGGCATGGATTAGATGCAGTTAAAGGTCTTATCCTTGGAGCTGATTTATCAGGAATTGCTCTTCCGGCATTAAAGGCTGCAGTAAAAGGCCAAAAGAATTTGCACAGTTTTTTGGACAATTTCCTAGAAGAAATGAAAATAGGTTTTTTATTAACAGGCTCAAAAAATTTAACTGAATTAAGAAAAACAAAATATGCAATTGTCGGTAGGACAAAAGAAATTGTTGATAAGCTAACCTGATAAGCCTTTTAGAGAATTATCTGCCCTAATGTTTTTGGTTTGTGTGCCCCTATCTTTTTAAATTCAGAAAAAGCGTATTTGTCAAGGCAATGCATCGGATATATCTTTTTTATTTTGTTATTTTTGAAGTATTCTACTGTCTTTTTTGTTTGGTTTTTATCAAATAAGTGAAAGCCGCCAACAACTGCCAATATTTTATCCTGTTTAGTTATTTTTTTAGAATATTCTATAGTATTGCAAATTCCAGAATGACCACAGCCAGTTATGATAATCAGTCCCCTTTCCGATTTTATTACTAATGCCGAATCGTCAAGAACAAAATCATCTTTATTCTCTGCATCTACCCCGATAGGCTTTAGGCACTCAAAATCGTTTGTTCTAGGTATCCCTATTAAAAATAATATATCTTTGCTAATCCAAAACGGTTTTTTGCTAAATTTTGTTTTGAATTTATTTTCTATTTCTTCTTTGGTTAATAGGCTTCCAACATAACGATTTTCCCTATGCCTTTTCTGAAAACATTGGGGGTGTGCAATAACAGTTAAAGGTATTTTATACAAAAATTTTATTCCACCTGTATGATCCCAATGCCCATGGCTTAAAACCAAGTAATCCAGATCTTTTAAATTTATTCCTGCTTTTTTTGCATTTATACTAAAATCATTTGAATGTGAAGCATCAAGCAGAATTTTTGTGTTATTAGATTCTATTAAAATACTAAAACCAGAATCTTTATTTATAAAGTGATTCAATTCATTATGCAAAACAGTTATTGTTACCATACTAATATCCAAGTTGATTAACTCTTTAAAATCTATTTAGATTTATTTCTTTAATAATTTCCTTACTTTTTCAATCCGCATCCCACTCTTCTGCAGAATCTCCTTTATTCTCAAATTTTCTTTTCCCAATCCCTTTTCATCAATCAAAATACAATCAACCTTTTCCACAGTTTTTTCAATCATCTGTTTCAAGCTTTCATCATCAAAATTCTGTAGGGCATATTCTGGGCAAATATGCGAGACAGCATAATTCTTTCTTAAAACAAGCTTTGTGAATTCTGGGCAGTAATGATTACCACTAAGTGCAATGCATACGATAGGAGGTTCTGTATTAGTGGAGGGATTATAAAAATTCACAATTGTTTTTGCAATTGCATTTGCTGCATTTTTATCTGCCCATTGTTTTTCTGAAGAACCCAATTCAATGAAAATTGTTGGCTTTTCTAAATAAGGGCCATGATGCGTTGCTTCTAAACATACATCATAACTAAGTTTGTTTTCTTCTACATAAAATTTTAACCCAAATAAATAATTTCTCAATAATTTTGCAGAGGTTTTTACAATTGTTTTATCCTTTCCTCCCAATTCCGCTACCCCCCAATTTCCTATTGGATGGACAGTCAAACAGGGTTTACCTGTTTTTGATGCATGTGTTGATGCAAAAATGAATAAATCAGTTTCATATGAATTTACCGAATCAGCAAAAACCTGCCTTTCAGGCGTTAATACTATTTCAAAATTTTTATATTGCAGAACTTCTTTGCCCGCAAATATCTTTCCGTTTGATTTAAATTCAAATTCTTTAATCAATTGTTCTCTAATATTCATTCCAGCAGGATCTTTTTCAGAAACAACAATAGCAGGCATAGCATTATTTTAATCAAAAACTTTAATAAATGCTAAAACATATCTGTTCTATGGATTGGCCTTATAAAGTATTAATTATTGCTGTAGTGGCTCTTACTTTAATATATTTCTTTCTTGCTTATTTTGCCCCTTATTACCTATGGCCTCAAGACCCAGTTGGAGCAATAAAACAACAACTTACAAAAGCAGAATTATCTTTAGGCAAAAGCCAGACAACGACTTTTTTATTTACTAATGATTTTTCGACCAGTGTTTCTATTTTTGAGAATAATTCAAGAAGCGTAGCATTTAATTGTAATGATCTTATCCATTGCTGTGATAAAGGATTAAGTGGAAAAGGTTGTAACAACAAAATAGTTTGGGACGAAAGGAAAATATTGTTTGATTCAACACTTCAAACCACGGTGACCACTAGATGTTTTGAAGAAGAGTTATATGTTTGCAAGGTTTTTATAGGTAAAAAACCAGCCCAGCTTGATGCTAATTCAAAGTATGATAAATTATTAGATTTAAGCAAGAATTCAAAATTCAGCCCAGTTATATCAGTTAAAAATATTGGGGACATCGAAACCCAAGATATTATTATTGAAGGAAGCCTTTTTGAAGTAAATTCTGATGGCAGTAAACACTTGGTTGATGAAGATAAGATACTAATGATGCCACTCTTGGCAAAAGGTTATTTGGATAAGTCTGGCAAATATTTGGACATAAATTTTTTCCAGATAAATTTTGAACCAAAAAAATCAGGAAAATATGTTGGGGAATTACACATTTATGATTCTTCTGATTTAACTGATTTTATAAATCTGAATTTGGAGTTTGAGGCGATAAATGCCCATATTATTTTATTATGCAAGCCAATAGCAGAATCTGTTGATTTTGATATTGTAAGTGAACATTGCATAGTAAAATATTTGTGTGAAAATTGTGATTTTGCCTTTGACTGTAAGGAAGTTTGGGAAAAAAGTACTGGTAAAACATTGAATGCTGGAGATAGAACCTATGCTTATGGTTTTTCGGAGGAAATAGAAGGTTGCATGCCTGAAGATCCAAAGGTAGATATAGCAATTCTTGAAAGTACTGTTACAGTTGATCAAGCACAAGATGTTTCTAATGTTATTTTGCAAAATAATTATTCAACAAATTGGGAGAAAATTACAAAAGTAGCTTTGGAACTACAAAATCGTTATAGTACTTTGCCCTATATCTGGGGCGGTAAACAATTACCTCCAGGAGTAGACTGCTCGGGTTTTGTATATAATGTTTTCAAAATAGTAGGAATATCTAACAAAGTTGAAAATGCTTTAGGGTATTCTTCACATGGCGGAACAGTTGTTTTTGATAAAGAAAATTTTTATAATAAATCTGCCCCAAATAAATATGTTAATGGTGTTTTGCAACCTGGTGATGTTTTATTTTTTGATTTAAGTGACAGAGTTGGAAGAGGAGTTAAGGGAATAGATCACACCGCTATTTATATTGGAAATGAACAATTAGTTCACTCAGGTAATGGTGGAATAAAAATTAAACCATTGAAGAATTATGCTAAATCCTTGATGGTTGCAAGAAGATATTAGTTAGATTTTATTTATAACTTTCAACCAATTTATCTAGAACTAATTTTATATTTGAGATTCCTTCCTGGAATGTTTTTGCAGACCAATATTCAAAAGATTGTTTTAAATCATCCCGTTCCGCAAGCGGCGCAGCATTTAACATATATTTATTTCCTTTTCTTTGCAAAAATCCTAAATCAATTAATTTGTTTAAATGATACCTAGTTAATTTTTCAGACATTTCTTTTTTGTGTTTTTCTTTGATGTATTCAATAACCTCGAGTGTTGTTGGCTGTTTTCTCTTAGAAATTAAAAAGTAAAATACTGCATCAATTACATTTACTCCAGTATCCCGTGATTCATTTTCACTTATTTGGCCAATTGCAAGAGCAAACCATCTTAGCATAGCTCTTTTAGTCAATTGAGTGCTTGGCGGGACATCCATCTGCCTTATTGTTAATGTTTTTCTAATAAGTTCTGATTCAGGTAGTTTTTGCATAATATCATCCGGAAAAATATTTTTTCCTATAGAAACACTCTTTTAACAAAAATAAAGTAATTTGTCCTTTATATATTTTGTTACTTTATACATAATACGCACTTTTTATAAAAATTCGCCAAGAGAACATTTAACTTTATTGCTAAGAAGCCCATACCCTAAATTTTATTAGATTATGGTTGAATTGGTGAGATTTATAAATTCTTTATTAGATAATTTTATATAGAACGATTGCGGTAGGAATTGCCGTTTGTATAAAGCACATCCAATCTGGGTGCGTATCGTTCCGCTATGCCCAAAATTGGTGATTGGTGGCAAGAAGCCATAACTTCAATGCAAGGTATTAGGTTGTGGTAGTTCACTGAGAGGGAATATTATGGTTGTCGAGATAGTTACTCAATTCAATCCTTTAAGGATGCAATTAAGAAGGCAAGAGCCACTTCAAATGAAGGTTACTTTAATCAATAAAGGAGATCATGTAAAGAAGCTATCCTTATATGTTGCACTTCCAAATGCACTTTCTTTTGGTAAGGGTGGTTATAAAACAAGGGAAGTTATCAGGATAGATAGATTATTAGTAGGAGAATCCAAGTTATTTTATTTCGATATTTACCCGAAACCAAATACAAGAGAAGGAGACTATCTCGTGGAAGTAAGAGCACAAGAGCAAACCCCTAATAATGAATTTGTAGGGGATGAGCATATTCATAATGCAGAGATTGTTATAGTTTGAGGTGATATTTATGCCAGTACGAAGACCATTAACTAGAAGACCAATTAAAAGGGGAGAGTTACCTTTAATTGCAAGAGTCGCAGATAAATTTGCAATAGGCCTTAGGAAACCAGTTAAGAAATAGGTATATTATGTAGCCTACTACTACATAATACTATGCTTAGGCAATTTCTCCAATTAATTTGTTTTTGTGATAAGCCCTGCTATTTTTATGCTATTTCTATCCCTAACTAGCAAAATGTTTAGGAATATTGGTCTTTAGGCCTATATTTGGAATAAGACATCTTTGCATAATTCAGTATAACGCTATTATTAGTTAAAAATAGCAAAAAAGCCATAATTAGGCCCGCTGAGCGGTTTGTTGGCTTTTATTAGGGATTTAATCTATATCAGTTCATCACGGTTTCTAGTCTAAACACTCATTAGAGGAAATACCCTTAATTTTTTTACTTAACGCAGATAACCCACAAGATTTTTCTGGCATAAACTTCTTTGCTATATGCCCCCCAATATTTTTCTTTTAACAACCCTCAAGTTTATTTTAGGCCACCCCAAAACCAGTTCAAAGTTTACTAAAAATAATCCCCTTAGTTTAATCTAAAGGGCTAAAAGTTTGTAGTCATTACTTCTTCTACATAACCATTTTCTTAACATTATCTCAAATCTTTAGTCTATTTTACTAAACTTTAGTCTATTTTACTAAAATCTGCCAGAATGCATAGAAACAGCCTTAAAATAGCTTTTTAGATCATTTTACCGTAATTCCTTCATATTCTGCACTTTTAAGCCATATTAACCCATTTTACCTTCATCCTATAGCGGTATAATGTCAATTATACCGATATATGACCCTAGGCAGACTTTGAAGTCATCTAAAAAGAGGGGGTGTTCTGGTTATGTATATGAGCTTTTCCAATGTTTAATAAAGTTTTCAATGCTTCTATCATAGCTCTTTTCTGCGTCCTTTGAAATCAAACTAAAAAAGCAACCAGGGAGTTCATTATTCTTGCGGTGATGTTTTACACATTCACAGCATAGGCCTTTTCTTGGGCATCCAGGATAGGAACATGTGCAATTTTTCAGATTTTGGGGTTTTTTACAATCCATTAAATTACCTCTAAGAATCACTCTAAATCAGTATAATCTTCCTCTACTGGCAGATC
>Ga0066637_10000452_pt1 | contig 24834 bp, 21 predicted proteins | sample CryGeyCG2014_020_FD_62737 | JGI IMG/M metagenome (GOLD analysis project Ga0066637, IMG submission 62737) | Groundwater microbial communities from aquifer - Crystal Geyser CG08_land_8/20/14_0.20 | ecosystem: Environmental > Aquatic > Deep subsurface > Groundwater | place: USA: Utah: Grand County...
TAATAGTTTCCGATGAAATCTTGAGCAGATTAAAATAAGCTTCTGGATTATTTTGATAACCGCCGTCAGGACCATCGGGTTCGTTGGCGATTTCCCAAACGGCAACCTTGCCTTTGTATCGCTCAACTGTTTTCGTCAGAAAATTTTTATATTCAGCGAGATCGTTCGGTGGGCCGGCTTTATAGTCATAATAGGCAAAATCCAATACGCCTTTGTTTGTTTGAGCACCTTTCTGGTCCCAACCGGCAAAAGGCTGGATAACGGCAGAGATTTTCATGCCAGCGTTTGACGCTCCTTGCGCATACATATCGGTTAAGCCCCAGTCAAATTGTCCCTTTTGAGGTTCAATAACATTCCATGTAAAATAACCGAAGCTTCCCCGGTCTGGGGAAAAACCCGTGGTTTTCACAATCTTTGTGCGATCTTGAATAAGTTTTTTCAAATTACTTAGAAGTTTTTTATAGGCAGCATCATCTTTTCTAAATTCAGTCCAACCTTTTTGGATAGAGTTAGACATGCCCATCGTTGCGTCGTTTATATTAAAAGCGATCATCGTGCCAAAAAGACCGGAGCTAGGATTTGTTGTTTCCCTGGAAGCAGTTTTTTCCGACCAGAATTTCCACGATACTCCTACCAAAAGAACCAGAAAAACAGCAATAACAATTGAAATGATAAGGAGACTAAATCCTTTTTTTGGAGATTCGAACGTGGACAACCTGGTTGTCTTCTTGCTAAAGATTGCCTTCGTGACAGAACGGATAATTTGCCAGTAAAATTTCATACCCATATTTCTACTATATCAAAAGCTTTGATCTATTATAAGGTCGATAATTTTTTACAGTAATCTTATCTTATTCTCCACCATGTTAATTGAAAATAGTTATTGCACTTTATTATACAGAAAAAATCCGCAAAACATTAAGATTTGAAAGTAGTAAATTGTGGTGAAAATTGGCTTATTCTTTTATCACCGGCATTGTCGAGGCTAATTCGGGGTACAACCACCACACTAAATCTGGTAAACTGCTCATAGACAGAAATGTTTCGGAGAATTCCCGCAGTCTGCGTAAGGTACTATCCGGATCACTTAGCTTCCAGATCAAATATTTTGTCATGCCATTCCCAGAATTTTCCTTGATCTAAAGCGCAGAGTGAAGCTTCAGCGGCTTTTTGGGCATTGGGATGAATATTATTTAATGGAAATTGTTTGTAATAGAACTTCACATCATCTTTGTATTCACTTAAAATTTGTTTAACGGTTGGATAGGCTCGAACACAGAATGGACACTCAAAGTCAGAAAATTCAACAATGGTGACTTTGGCATTTTCTGGTCCTATGGCAATCGTGTTTTTAACATCGATTTCTTTAGCAACAGGATCAAAAACTTTATTTTGCGGATCAGAACAGTATTTTTGTAAGTCGGTTGAATAAATAGTACAGTCGGCTGATGCCGTACCGGCAATCTGTTTATCAATTATTTCTTTAAAGAATTGAAAAGGAAAAGCGCCGGCTAAGAACTGTCCATTAATAAAAAATCCCGGCGTACCTTGGACGCCAAGACTGGATCCATAACTAATACTTTTATCAATTGAAGACTTTTTTTCACCAGAATCAAGGCACTTATTGAATTTTTCGATGTTCAAACCAAGTTCTTTAGCATATTTTTTAAGATTAGGAACAGATAAAGGTGATTTCTGTTGAGCTTGAGGAACAATTCCTGTGTTCGTGGTTCCTAATTTTTTTTCCAGAGATATGACTTTGACAATCATAAAGACAAGAAAAAGAGTGATTACTCCCATCATCACATAAAGGATGTTGTTGTTTGGAACCATCGGTTCATTTTGTTTTTTTGTTCTAGGCATATTTAAAATAAAAAAATTATAAACAATAATTTGTTACCTAATAACTGTACCGATTTTTAAATTTTTGTCAAGGGGAATAAGGAATTTATTTCGCATAAATTCGATAAAGATTGCTACCGATCTTTTCAAACTTATAAATTTTTATTTTTCCAATTTCTGAGGTATTTTTAACATGGGGTCCGCCGCAGAATTCTTTTGAATAGTTGCCTACAAAATAAACTTTGACCATATCCGGATATTTTTCCCGGAAAAAAGACCTGGCACCCAGTTTTAACGCTTCATCTTTTGGAATTATTTTAAATGCTACTGGCAATTTTTCCTCGATTTTGTTATTAATATTTTTTTCAATATTTTTTATTTGCTCTGGCGATGGTTTCGATGTCGAATAAAAATCAAACCTCAACCTTTCCCCTGTTATATTAGATCCCTCTTGTCTGATTGAATCACCCAATGTGTCAAAAAGAGCTTGGTGAAGTAGGTGAGTGGCGGTGTGATATTTGATTGTTTGGACAGCATGATCAGCCAGTCCGCCTTTAAACATTCCCGAAGACGCAGTTCTAGAAAGATTTTTATGTTTTTCAAACTCTTTTTCAAATTCGTTTTTATCGATATCAAAACCTTTTTCTTTTAAAAGTTCTTGAGTCAACTCCATAGGAAAACCAAAACTTTGATATAAATCAAAGACTTGTTTTCCGGATGGTCTATCAATTTTCTCCAAAAGCCTAAGACCATTTTTTAAAGTTTTATTAAAACGGTTAATTTCTTCTTTAACTATTGGCTGGATTTTCTTGATGTCAGAATTAACAAAATAAACATCTTTATAAATATCAATGATAGCTTTAACTGCCGGAATAAGATCTTCAGCTTGGACAGTTTCCCCTTTCAACTGCAGCATCTTGACGGAAATTCTTCTTAAGAGACGGCGTAAAAAATATCCCCGTTCTTTATTTGACGGAACAACATCAATATTAATAAGAGAAGAGGCGGCTTTTAAATGATCGGCAATAATTCTGATTTTTTGCTTATTGATTTCGTCACTATAAGTTTTATTACTGACTTTTTCAACAGCCGAGATTATTGGTTGATAAAGACTGGTCAAAAAAACATCAGGGTTGTTGTTTGATACGGCTAAAATTCGCTCCATTCCGCCGCCAAAGTCAACATTTTTTTTCGGCAGTTCTAAGAATGAGCTATCAGAATTTTTTTTATACTGCATAAAGACCGAATTGCCGATTTCCATAAAACGACCACAGTCACAGTTTGGGTGACAGGTTTTTCCGTATTGTGAGTTGTGGGGAATATGAGTAAATTCAAAAAATACTTCGCTGTCTGGTCCTCCTGGTTCGCCGGCAGGCATATTCTCCGGAACTCCGGCCCGTGACCACCAGTTTTTTTCCGGTCCATATTTAAAAATTTTATTTTCAGGAATTCCTAATTTTTTCCAGATTTTTATTGATTCTTCGTCGGGTGGAAGGTTGTTTTTTTTATCTCCATCGAAAACAGTCACATAAAGTTTTTCCTTAGGCAATTTAATTTCTTCAGTTAAAAATTTCCAAAACCAAGTTAACTGTTCCTTTTTAAAATAATCTCCAAGTGACCAATTACCCATCATTTCAAAAAAAGTTGTGTGACGATTGTCACCGACTTCATCAATATCTTGGCTTCTAAAACACGGTTGGATGTTATACAATCTATTTCCTTGAGGATGAGGTTCGCCCAACAGATAAGGCACTAAAGGTTGCATTCCGCTACCGGTAAATAAGGTAGTTGGGTCATTTTGAGGAACAAGCGGAATAGGAGGAACTTCTTTGTGGTCCCGGTCTTTCCAAAACTTGATAAATAAATTTCTCAATTGGACATGAGTTAAGGGCATAATGTAGAATTATAACACGAAAGTTAAAAGTCAAAATTCAAAAGTCAAAAATACAAGTCAAAATTAAAAAGTTTTAAAACACTTTTAACTTTTTACTTTAACTTTTGACTTCTAACTTTTGAATTTTTAATTATATGCTTATAAAAACATCTAACAATAATTTAGTTAAAACTTTTCTAAGAAAGCTAACTTTACCTCAACCTAATTCTCATAAAGGCCAGAACGGTCGAGTTCTGATCATTGGCGGCTCATCTCTTTTTCATTCAGCCTCGCTTTGGGCAGCCGAGGTGGCTTCTCATTTTTGTGACATAGTTCACTATTCATCAACGGTTGAAAACGAAAAAATATTTTTATCTCTAAAAAAAAAGTTTCGTAACGGTATGATTGTTCCTCAAGAGAAAATAATGGAATATGCAAAAGAAGACGATGCGATCTTAGTTGGGTCCGGGATGATGCGTGAGGGAAAAGAGGCAAAATATACTTTTGATTTGACAAAATCATTAATCGAAAATTTTCCTGATAAACAATTTGTCTTTGATGCGGGAGCCCTTCAGGTAATGGAACCAGATTGGTTGTTGAAATTGAAAACACCAGCAATTATTACTCCGCACCAAAAAGAATTTGAAAGACTCTTTGATGTATCGATACATCAAAGTAATACAGAAGAAAAAATCAAATTAATTCAAGCAATCGCAAAAAAATATAAAGTAATTATTTTATTGAAAGCCGTACTAGATATTATTTCTGACGGCAAACAAACTTATGTGGTTGAAGGCGGTAATGCCGGTCTGACTAAAGGTGGCACCGGCGATATTCTTGCCGGTTTGACAACCGCTTTATCAGCCACTAATCTATCTTTGATGGCCGCTATTTCCGCCTCAATTTTACTTAAAAAAACCGGAGAAAAGCTTTTTCAATCAAAAGGATACTGGTATAATATAGATAATATTATTGAATTGATTCCGGAAGTTTTGAAAAGGTCCATATGAAAAAAGAAACTATGGTGGCGATTTTTTTAGGTTTGCTTTTTGGCGGTGTTGTGGCCGTCTTTATCTCTTTTAAAAGTAAAGACATAGAACTAGCAAAAAATAAAGTGATTGCTCCGCCTCCAGATAAAGTTTCTCCTGATTTAATCGGGATTAAACTACGGCCTTTAGAGTTAACTGAACCGGCTGATAGGGCAATTGTTGAAAATAACACAGTTCGTCTTAAGGGCACAGCTGCGAAAGATTCGCTAATAGTGGTTCAATCACCGATTAAAGACTTAACTATTAGCAATAGGCAGGAAAAGTTTGACTTAGAATTTCCTTTAGCTCTGGGAGAAAATTCAATTAAGATAGTTGTTTATCCGAAAGAAAAGCAGTTCAGGCCGCAGGAAAAATTTATAAAAGTTTATTTTATTGATAGCGAACTATGAAAAAAACAATTTTATTTGTTTATTTGGTTATTTGTTTATTTGGTTATTTGACATTAAATGTTGTGGCTCAAACTCCATCTACTTCAGCTTCGTCATCTCCAACAGTTACGATTAATAAAGATATCCAACAGTTAAAGGACAAAATTGCCAATAAAGTTTCGGAAATAAGAAAAAAAAATAACAAGGCTATTTCCGGTTTTGTTCTTAGTAATGATGGAAATAAGATGAAAATCAATAATAATGGTGAAGAAAATCAGGTAAAGTTTGATGATACTTTAACAAAATATTTTAAGATCACCGGAGCGCAAAAAAAAGAAATAAAAGCTAATGACATAGCAAAAAATGACTACGCTATTGTTAGCGGAATTGTGGCTGATAATATAATTACTGCCAATGTAGTTTTAATTGATGAAAATTTTTTAGTTGATTCGGGGAAAATTACCGAAATTAATAAAGATAATTATAATATTAAAGTTTTAACGAGCGATAAAAATACCTATAGCCTTGATTTTGAGACAAATACTAAACAATTCATGGTTAATATTAAAACGTTAGATTTGGAGAGAGTTGGTTTTAGCAAAGTTAAAGAAGGTGATACTGTTCATTTTGTTGTCAAGAAAACCGGTGAGGAAAAAAATAATAGTTATTCGGCTATAAAGATTTTGATAATACCCCAGGAATACTTTATAAAATAATGTTTAACTTATTCAAAAAATTTTTTGATTATAATCAACGAGAAATTAATCGGTTGCAAAAAAAAGTTGAAGAAATTAATTTACTGGAAGATAGGACAAGAAATTTGAAAGACAGTGATTTTATTTCCGAAACGAAAAAACTTCAACAGATAGTTCAGGGAGACGAAAATAAAATTAATGAAATATTACCTTGGGCTTATGCTCTTACCCGTGAAGCGGCCCGACGGACTTTGGGACAGCGCCATTTTGATGTCCAGTTAATGGCAGGGATAGCCCTGCATGAAGGAAGAATCGTTGAACAAAAAACCGGTGAGGGAAAAACTCTTTCTTCAGTGCCGGCTTTATATTTAAATGCATTATCGGGTCAAGGAGTTCATTTGGTGACAGTTAATGATTATTTGGCGAGACGTGACTGCGGTTGGATGGGAATGATCTTCAATTTTTTGGGATTGACGACAGCAGCCATGATTTCTGATAGATCATTTTTATTTGATCTAAAATATATGGATAAAGAGGCATTCGATTGGCGTCTTCAACATCTAAAACCAATTTCAAGGAGTGAAGCTTACTTGGCTGATATTACCTATGGAATTAATAGTGAATTTGGTTTTGATTATCTGCGTGATAATATGGCGCAAAATCCTATTGACACCGTGCAGCGAAAATATCATTTTGCCATTATTGATGAGGCGGATTCGGTTTTGATTGATGAGGCGCGGACACCTCATATAATTTCCGCTCCCAATGAAGAAGATACTTCCAAATATTATCTTTATCCTAGAATCGTAAATCAACTTGATGAAAAAAAAGATTTTGTTATTGATGAGAAATTAAGAACCGCTAACTTAACCGATGGAGGAATAAAAAAGATCGAATCAATTTTAAAAGTTACCAATATCTATGAAAAAGATTTTGACACACTATTTCATATTGAAGCAGCTCTTAAAGCGAACACACTTTTTAAATTGGACAAAGACTATATTGTCAAAGATAATGAAGTGATTATTGTTGATGAGTTTACCGGCCGATTACTTCAGGGCCGGCGATTTTCCGAAGGTTTACATCAAGCAATTGAAGCCAAGGAAAATGTGACAATCCAAAGGGAATCAAAGACACTAGCCACAGTTTCGTTACAGAATTATTTTAGGATGTATAAAAAATTAGCTGGCATGACGGGAACGGCGACCACTGAAGCAGAAGAATTTAATAAAATTTATAAGGTTGATGTGATTGCTATTCCGACTCATTTATTTATGCAGCGGAGAGATCAACCGGACATGATTTACAAGACGGAAGAGGCCAAGTTTGGAGCCGTGGTTGAAGAAATTGCCAATAATTATAAAGTCGGCCGGCCAATTCTTGTTGGTACGACTTCAATTGAAAAAAACGAATATTTATCTTCGTTATTAAAAAGTAAAGGAGTTCCTCATCAGCTATTAAATGCCAAAAATCATGAACAGGAGGCGAAGATTATTGCTATGGCCGGTGAAAAAGGCGCCGTGACGGTCGCCACCAATATGGCTGGTCGAGGAGTAGACATTGTCCTTGGTGGAAGTTTTCCGGCAAAATCCGAAAAGAATAAAATAAATGAATGGCAGAAAAAACATGATGAAGTAGTTAAATTGGGTGGACTTTATGTTTTAGGAACGGAGAAACACGAGTCCCGTAGAATTGACAATCAGTTGCGTGGCCGCTCAGGAAGGCAGGGAGATCCGGGCGAATCAAGGTTTTTTGTGGCTCTTGAGGATGATCTAATGAGAATCTTTGGCGGCGAGCAGATATCAAAGATGATGACCTTTTTAAATTTTCCCGAAGATCAACCCTTGACTCATTCTATGGTTTCCAAAGCGATTGAACAAGCTCAAGTAAAGGTTGAGGGATTTAATTTTGATATTAGAAAACACTTAGTTGATTTTGACGATGTTTTGAATAAACAAAGAGAAATTGTTTATGAACTGCGGAAAAAAATGCTTTTTGGTAGTAAAGACGATACCGATTTTAAGACGACAATTTTAGATATTTTTAGAGAAGAAATCAACCTATTGGTTAATAACTACATGATAAATGTTGGGGAACTAACCGATGAAGACAAAACAAAGTTAATACAGGAATTAAATATGATGGCTTCATTTAATGAAAAAGAATTAATATCAGTGATAGAATCAAAAGACCAAGAAAAAATTATTATATTTTTGAATCAAATCATTGATAAACAATATAATATTAAGGAGAAAAAATTAAGTAAAGAAATCTGGAGAGATGTTATTCGAACAGTAGTTCTTTCAACAATTGATAAATTTTGGATGGATCATTTGACGGCGATTGAAGATTTGCGGGAGGGGATAAATCTTCGTGGTTACGGCCAACTTGATCCACTGGTTGAGTATAAAAATGAGGCTTATTCAATGTTTGAAAAATTAATTGCCGATATTAATTTTGAAGTGACCAGACGATTGTTTAAGATTGAAATTAATGTAGGGGCGAATCTCGACTCGCCCGTTCATACACATGAACATCCAACAATGATTCTTCAATCGGCCTCGGCAATAGATCCGTTTAAAGGAAATAATCAAGCACCAATAACCAATAACCAAACAACTTCCAATATTCAAACTCCAATAACCAAACCTCATAAGAAATTAGGAAGAAATGATAAGTGTTGGTGCGGGAGCGGAAAAAAATATAAAAAGTGCCATTATCCTAATTAGTAGGGCATTCTTTCCACAGCCCCCGATTATTATCTCTTGCTTCTTGCTCTGCCTGTTTAAATTGATAATAATATTTTGTATCAGGTGGGTAGGTATCGATTTTCGCAAAGCCATTTCTTATTAAATAATCATTAACAAATAAATCACCAACATAAACGTACCGAAGTAATCGCCTGTATTTATCTGTTTCCGAAACATCTTTTTCCAAAAAAATTTGTTTGTTTGCCAATAATTTTTTATTTTCGTCTAAGGCTTCCCGGGCAAAGCATTCATCAGGTGATATTTGTGTTTTTAACTCGGGAGTATTGATACCGATGTAGCGAACTTTTTTGTTGCCATCGACGATAATCGTATCACCATCAATAACATACGATAATTTCACCAATTGTTTGAAAGGAAACAAAAATATTGGAGCATAGGTAATTTTGCTTTTAATAACAATAAACAAAAAGATAGTAAAAATAAGTAAGAAGGATAATAAATAACAAAGTTTTGTTTTCATTTTACCGTCACGCTTTTGGCGAGGTTACGTGGCTTGTCAGGGTCGGCGCCGCGGCCGACTCCAAGATAATATCCTAATAGTTGTCCGACGATAATGTTCCCAAAAATTGTTAGATCTCCAAGATCTGGAGTTTTTATCAAAATATCAAATTCGTTTGATTCAAACGGAGCGATACCAATGATTAGTCCGCCGCGAGCTTTCAGTTCGGCGGCGCTTGATAAAACCTCAGCCTTAACTTCGTCCTGAGACGCCAGGACAAAACAAGGAGCGCCTTTTTGGATAAGAGTAATAACGCCGTGTTTCAGTTCTCCGGCCGCAAAAGGCTCGGCATGAATATAGCTGGTTTCTTTGATTTTTAAAGCAAATTCTAACGTCGCCGGATAGTTAAGATGTTTGCCAATCAGATACATATGTTCTTCGTCCATTAATTTTTTTGCCAGATCAATAATCTGTGTTTCGGTTTTTTTATCCAACCAGCTGGTGAGGATTTTACCTAAGTTTTTAATTTTTTCCTTTCCCTGTTCATAACTATCCGTAACGGCCGTTGTTAATAGGTAAAGAGTTGATAGTTGAGAGGTAAAAGCTTTAGTGGAAACGACGGCGATTTCCGGTCCAGCACCCACAGATAGAACCACGTCGGCCATTCGTTCTAAGGTCGATCCGCGAGCGTTGACAACAGCGACGATTTCTGCACCTCTTTTTTTTGCTTCGCGGACGGCAATTAAAGTATCGGCAGTCTCGCCTGACTGCGAGATGGCAAACACAATCGTTTTTTCATCAATAAATTTGGAAAAAGGCATAAACTCATAAGCGGGAATTGATTGAGCGTCAATCCCTTGTTTGGCAAAAAAATATTTAGCCGCCAGCGTACAGTATGAGGCAGTGCCGCAACCGGTTAAGACTACTTTATAGCCTGATCTAATTTTATTAGCCAGTTTAATAATTATTTTTTCATTAATCGAAACGGTTTTTGGAATAGTTTTAAGTTGTTCGTAAATTTCTTTAATCAAAAAGTGAGGATAACCACTTTTTTCCGCGTCTTCCAGTTTCCAGTCGAGTATTTGTGGAGTAAATTTTTTTTCTTTTTCGGTTTCTAAGTCAAAAAGTTTGACCCCGGTTTTACTTAAAACAACTGCTTCTCCGTCATTTAAGAAATAAACTTGGTTTGTTTCCTTTAAAAAAGCCGGTACGTCGGAGGCAAGAAAATATTGATTATTTCCTAAACCTACAACCAGTGGAGAACCGTTTCGGCAGGCAATTATTGTTTGGGAATTAAGATCCAAAACAGCAATGGCATTGGAACCTCTTAAGGTTTTAAAAGTTTCAAAGACGGCTTGGGTGATTGATTTAGTGTTTGATTTTTCTTCTATCAAGTGAGCGATCACTTCGGTATCAGTTTCGGAAATAAATTCATGCTTTCGATTCAGTAACTCTTCTTTAATCTCCTGGTAGTTTTCCACAATACCGTTATGAATGACCGCTAATTTTTTTGTGCAGTCAAGATGAGGGTGAGCGTTAATATCAGTGACACCTCCATGAGTAGCCCAGCGGGTATGACCTAAGGCAGTTGATCCTTGAGGAAGGTTAGTGGTTGCATCTCCAATTTTTCCGATATGTTTATCAACCTTTAATTCCTGGCAGTTTTCAGGAATAATTACCACCCCCCAGGAATCATAACCGCGGTATTCTAATTTTTTTAATCCTTCAAGAACGGTTTGAGCCGCCTGGTTTTTTTTGTCGTTAATAATACCAAAGATTCCACACATAGTGTAATAATATCAAAAAAGTCCTATTTGATCAGATTTTTTCTTTTTTACAACTTCTTTTTCATTAAAGATTCTTTTTATTAGAGTATTCATTTGGTATTTTGTCAGAAAATCAATCAAATCCTTTTTAAAATTTTTAAATTTTAGTTTTTCAATATCAAGATTAATATCGACATCAGTTAAAATTGTAGCCAGTTTTTTAGAAACATAAACACTATCCTTTTCTTTTTCAAGAATTTCTTTGACTTTTTCCGACTCAATTTTTTCTAAATTTTTATATATATTATCAACGGTTCCAAACTGGTGAATCAATTTAGAGGCGGTTTTCGGTCCGATACCTGACGCACCCGGATAGTTGTCAGATGGATCACCGGCCAAAGCTTTATATTCAACGATTTGATTGGGAGAGACGTCCAGTTTTTTTTCTACTTCTGACCTATCAAAAATCTTTATATTAACTAATCCTAGTTGAGGAGCCGCCACAAAAACATTATCAGTGATTAATTGAAAAATATCCTTATCACCAGTCAAAATGACCACTCTAAATTTATTAATTTCAAAAATTCTCGTTATCGTGCCGATTAAGTCATCAGCTTCATAACCGTCTTTTTCTATTCTTTCAATGCCGGCCGCATCAAGTGCCTGTTTGACTAAAGGGATCTGGACAATAAAATCATCATCGATTTTTGGCCGTTGGATTTGATAACTTTTGAAAAGTTTATTCCTGAAGGTCGGTTTAGGCGTATCAAAACAAGAAATTAAGTAGTCGGGTTTAAAATCTGTAACAACTTTGTTGAGCATGGAAAGGTAACCATAAACAACGTTGGTCGGTGTTCCATCGGTCGATTTAAAAGGAGGTAGAGCGTGGTAGGCACGGTGCATGATGGCATTGCCATCAATGAGTAAGAGTGTTTGCATAGAGACAATGTTTAAATAAACAAATAATCAAATAAGAAAATAAATGTATAAATAAATAAAATAATTTAAATAATTAAATACATTTATTTATTAAATCATTCATTTGTTTATTTCTTTATTTGATTATTTTGACATTTCTTTCTTTCCCACAATCTTCTCAAATTCATCCTGATCAAGACTTTCTTTTTTGATTAAAACGGCGGCTACTTTATCAATCAACTCTTTTTTTGATTTAACAATTTCGACTGCTTGATTATAAGCAACGGTGATAATTCTTTTTATCTCGGCGTCAATTTTACCCATCACTTCTTGAGAAAGAAGATTTTGTTCATAATAAGTCTTACCCCACTCGGTGACATCCATATTCGGGCCATAATTGATTGGACCAAGTGAACTCATACCATATTCAACAACCATGGCTTTAGCGACTTGAGTAGCTTGATCAAAATCATTGGCAGCGCCGGTAGTCAGTTCATTGAAAATTACTTCCTCGGCGGCCCGGCCACCCATCATGACAGAAATTTTTTCCAATAAATGAGTTTTAGTTTCATGAAGCTTGTCTTTGGCAGGAGGAATCAAAGTATAACCTAAAGCCATACCGCGGGAAACAATTGAAATCCGGTGAACTGGGTCAGTATTAGGCAAAAAATGAGAGACAACCGCATGACCAACTTCGTGATAAGCAGTTAATTTTTTATCCAAATCCGATTGAAGACGTTTTTTTTCCGGACCAAGTTTGACTTTGGTAGCGGCGTCTTCAATATCTTCCATATTGATTTTTTCTCGAGCCACTCGGGCGGCAGAAATAGCCGCCTCATTTAACATGTTTTCCAGATCAGCTCCGGAATAACCGACGGTACGTCTTGCGACTCGGTCCCAATTGACAGATTCATCAAACGGTTTGCCTTTAGCATGGATTTTGGCAATAGCTTTTCGGCCTTCAACATCGGGAAAGTCGACTATAACTCTTCGATCAAAACGGCCTGGTCGAAGAAGAGCCGTATCAAGCAAGTCTCCACGATTGGTAGCGGCAATGACAACCACTTGTTCGGTTGGATTAAATCCATCCATCTCCACTAAAATTTGATTTAAAGTTTGCTCTCTTTCGTCATGTGAAGGCATCATGCCAATTGATCTTGCCCGTCCAATTGCATCAATCTCATCAATAAAAATAATTGCAGGAGCGCTTTTTTTGGCATTGGCAAAAAGATCACGAACGCGGGCGGCACCAATTCCAACTAACATTTCCATGAACTCTGATCCGGCAATGGAAAAGAAGGGAACATTAGCTTCGCCGGCCACGGCTTTGGCCAGTAGTGTCTTACCGCAACCGGCTGGACCAACCAATAAAACACCTTTAGGAGTTCTCGCGCCAAGTTTCTTATATTTTTCCGGATTTTTCAAAAAATCAACAATTTCCACCAGTTCTTTTTTAGCTTCATCGACTCCGGCCACGTCATTAAAAGTCGTTTTGGTCATACTTTTTAAAAATCTTTTTCCCCGATTTTGGCCAAAAGAAAAAACCGAGTCTTGTGCACCTTTAACCTGACGGAAAAGGAAGAGAAAAAAAACTACCATGAGAACGGTTGGTAAAATATTGCCAACAATATTAGCCAGTCCCATTGATCCTTGAGTGTCTTTAATGTTAATATCAATTTTTTCCGGATTAACGCCGGCGTCTTTAAGAGTTTTGATAAAAGTTTCCCCGGCTTCTTTATAAGAGATTGATAAAGTATCGTTTTTGTAATAAATCAGAAGCTTGTTATCAATAAGATCAATTTTTTTGATTTTTCCCTCTTTGGCTTCTTTAACAACGGTCGTGATTGATTTTTCCGGAGCCACCTGTTTAATCTCCTTACTGACGGAACGGTAAGCGTAAAAAACAAATAGCAAAACAAAAAAAATGAGAAAAAAATTACGAAGATTAATATTGAATTTAAATTGAGTAATTTTAAAGCCGTTATTTTTTTTAGCCATAGGTCTTATTTTAGCAGATAATTTGATAAAATTGATCTGAAATGAAAACAATAAAACTAAAGTTTAATAATATTAATCAAGTCATTAATAATACCATAACTATATTAAAGTCAAATGGCTTAATTGTTTTTCCCTCAGATACTGTTTATGGTTTGCTATGTGACGCTGAAAGCGGAAAAGCCGTGCAAAAATTAATTTCGTTTAAAAACCGTCCACCGGGAAAGGCGATTTCAGTTTTTTGTAATTTTGAATTAATTAATAAATTAGTAAAAATAAATAAACAACAGCAAAAAATTATCAAAGAAATTTTGCCCGGTCCATTTACCGTCATTCTGCCATCAAAACATCGGGTCAGTCAATTATTAGAATCCGAAAAAGGGACGTTAGGGATAAGAATACCAATGTATCGATACATCGAAATATTAGTTAATCGGTTTAAAAAACCGGTGACGGCCACGTCAGCCAATATTGCCGGCCGACCAGCTCATTATTCCATTAATACTTTATTGAAGGAACTATCTGATAAACAAAAAGCCTTGATTGATCTGATAGTTGACGCCGGGACTTTAGCCAGAAATAAACCTTCGACAGTGATTGACTTAACTCAATTTGATGTTAAAGTCTTAAGGCAGGGCGATGTGGATTTTTCTAGGTCAAAAATATTTTTGTCTAAATCAACCGAGGAAACAAAAGATATTGCCAAAAAAATATTAAAAGAAGTCCGCCAGCCGGCGGAAAAGAAACCATTAATTTTTATTATCGAAGGCGAAATGGGTGTCGGCAAAACTGTTTTTGTCAAAGGACTGGGAGAGAGTTTGGGGATAAACAATATTATCTCACCAACCTTCGTCATTTATTATGAATATGAAAATTTTTATCATTTTGATTTATACCGGATTGAAGAAAAAGAAGAGCTTAAACATTTAGGTATAGAAAAACTATTAAAGATGGGTAATATTTTATGTTTTGAGTGGGGAGAAAAGACAGGAGAGATAGGGGATTTGCTTAAAAGTAGGGGAAAAATTATTTATATAAAGATGAAGTATATTAATGAGAAAGAAAGGGAAATCATAGTTAATGAATAAATAATCAAATAATCAAATAAAGAAATGAATAGACAAGTGGAGAAATAATTTATGAAAATTTTAGCCATAGATACTTCCTGTGACGAGACCTCAGTCGCAATTACCGATGGCCGTCGGGTACTGTCTAATATCATCTATTCTCAGGTGTTATTACATAAAAAATGGGGAGGGGTGGTACCTTCAATTGCCAAACGGGCGCATGAAGAGAGAATTGATTTTGTGGTTAACGAAGCATTTCGTAAAGTAGGGAACAAAAATTTTTGTTCCTTACAAAATATTGATGCAATCGCAGTCACCCAGGGTCCTGGTTTGGCAGTTGCTTTGGAAGTCGGGATCAAAAAAGCCAAAGAATTAGCTAAAAAATATCAGAAAAAATTAATTAGCGTTAATCATCTGGAAGGTCATATCTATTCGGCTTTTGTTCAAAACAGCCAAGGGAATCCAAAGCGGAATTTTAAGTTTCCTTATCTGGCATTAATTATTTCCGGCGGTCATACAGAATTTATAATTTTTAAAGGTCATTTAGAGTATCAGGTAATCGGTGAGACATTAGACGATGCGGCCGGTGAAGCCCTGGATAAAGCGGCTAAACTGTTAGGACTTGGTTATCCGGGTGGGCCGGTGTTAGAAAGACTAGCCAAAGAAGTTGGGAACGAAGACTTTCATCATTTTCCCCGTCCGATGTTAAAGTCAAACAATTTAAATTTTTCCTTTTCCGGTTTAAAAACTTCCTTTTATTATTTTTTGAAAAAAAATCCCAATCAAACCTCGGAGGTTAGATTATTAGCAAGTTCTTTTCAAGAAGCAGTCTTTGACACTTTAATCAAAAAGACTGAAAAAGCCATCAAGCAGACAGGTATTAATAATTTAATTATTAGTGGTGGAGTAGTCGCCAATATGAGACTGAAAAAGTTAATGAGGGATTTGGTAAAAAAATATCAAGGAGAAATTTTATTTCCGTCTTACAAATATTTGACCGGGGATAACGCGGCCATGATCGGAGTTGCCGCCAACTTTAAAGCAGAGAAAGATTTGTTTGTGAAAAACATAGATGAACTTGATCGCATTCCTCGCTGGAGTTTATAATTTTTTCTTGACAACTGCTTTAATTTTGCTAAACTATTACCACACAAGTATATGTTAACCCCGTACCAGAAAACTTTTCAAGTTTACGGTACAGGGTTTCGTAAATATGTTAACCATTACGAAACAATCTGACTACGGATTAATTTTAACCTCTTTTATCTATAAAAAGAACCGTTTAGTTAAACTATCAGAATTAATTGAAGAAACAAAACTACCGAGGAGATTTTTAGCCCGAATTGCGGCTGAATTGGCTAAAGAAGAACTGTTAATCAGCAAAGAAGGCAAAAGCGGCGGCTATTTAATTTCTCCAAAAGTAAAAACAATTTCTCTTTATGAGTATTTAACTATTTTCGAAAATGATGTTGTTGTCACTAGTTGTGTTGATGACAATTTTGATTGTAAATATGAAAAAATCTGCAATCATAAAGACTTCATCAAACAAAGACTGAATGTGGTTTTAACAAAAGAACTTAAAAAAATCAGATTACTTCAGTTAATTAGTTAAGTATCTATGATTGAATTAAAAAATTTAACGATTTCCGTTGCTGATAAAATAATCATCAAGAATTTAAGTCTTAACTTAAAAAAAAATAAGGTCTATGTTCTGATGGGACCAAACGGGTCAGGTAAATCAACTTTAGCTTTGACTTTGATGGCCCATCCTTTATACCAAATCAAATCAGGAAAAATATTATTTGAAAAAAAAGACATCACTGATTTGGCTCCGGAAAAGAGAGCTAATCTTGGCATGTTTCTTTCTTTTCAGTCACCATTATCCCTATCCGGGGTTAGTATGTTTTCACTACTTCGGACAGCCATTGCCGGTAAATGCGACCCCTTGGCACTAAGGGAGAAAATAGAAAAAACCGCCAAACTATTGAGAATTAAAAAAGAACTTTTAGAACGGTCTTTTAATGAAGGGGCATCGGGTGGAGAAAAAAAGAAATTGGAATTATTGCAGGCGGCTATCCTCAATCCTAAGTTTTTGATGTTTGACGAGATTGATACCGGGGTTGATATCGACGCTTTAAGAACGATTGCCCAGTTTATGGAAAAAAATAAAAAGGATAAAACTTATCTTTTGATTACCCACTACAATCGGATTCTTAAATACGTCAAGCCGGATGAAGTGCTGGTGATGATGGAGGGAAAGATTGTTAAACAAGGAGATTATCGGTTGGCGGAAGAAATAGAAAAAGACGGATATAAAAGTTTATAAAGTTATAAAGTTCATAAAGTTTATAAAGTGACAAAACAATTCGATTTAAATTTTGACTACAAATTCGGTTTTTCCATGCCGGAGAACCATGTTTATAAAGCAAGAAAAGGATTAGATAAACAGATTGTTGAAGACATTTCTTCTTTGAAAAACGAGCCGGTTTGGATGAAAGAATTTCGTTTAAAAGCTTACAATGCTTTTAATAAGAGAAGAATGCCGGGATGGGGAGCCGATCTATCCTCGATAGATTTTGCTGATATCTATTACTACATTAAGCCGACGGAAAAACAGGTTAACTCCTGGAATGATCTCCCTCCCGAAATTAAAGACACTTATGACAGAATTGGAGTGCCCGAAGCGGAAAAAAATTTTTTGTCCGGTGTTTCGGCGCAATACGAATCGGAAGTGGTTTACGAAAGTATGAATCGGGAACTGCAAAAACGGGGAGTAATTTTTTGTGATATGGATACGGCTTTAAAAAAGTATCCGGAAATTGTTAAAGAATATTTTGGTACTTTAATCAGTCCTTATGATAATAAATTTGCTTCTTTAAACTCGGCCGTCTGGTCCGGCGGCTCTTTTGTTTATGTTCCCCGTGGAGTCAAGGTGCCGATGCCTCTTCAAGCTTATTTTCGGATTAATGCCGAGCGTTTTGGCCAGTTTGAAAGAACTCTGATTATTGCCGAAGAAGGCAGTTTTGTCCATTATATTGAAGGTTGTACGGCGCCGATCTATACGAGCGCATCATTGCATTCAGCCGTGGTTGAGATTTTTGTAAAAAAGGGGGCTAGAGTCCGCTATACCACCGTGCAAAATTGGAGCCATAATATCTACAACTTAGTGACAAAAAGATCAATAGTTGATGAAGAGGGAGTGATGGAATGGGTAGACTGTAATATTGGCAGCCGTGTGACGATGAAATACCCAAGCGTTATTTTAAAAGGGAGAAAATCGCATGGTGAAGTGCTTTCGATTGCTTACGCCGCCCGCGGGCAGCATCAGGACGCGGGGGCCAAGATGTTTCATCTGGCGCCTGATACGTCCTCCCGGATAATTTCCAAATCTATTTCCAAAGATGGCGGCAGGACTTCGTATCGTGGATTAGTCCAGGTGTCTCCCGGTGCGAAAAATGCCAAAGTCTATGTTTCCTGCGACGCTTTGATAATGGACGAAGAATCCCGCTCCGATACCTATCCTTATATGAGAATTAATGAAAAAGACTGCGAGATTCAGCATGAAGCAACGGTGGAAAAGTTAGGGGAGGAAAAATTATTTTATTTAACCTCTCGAGGTATAAAAAAACCGGAAGCGGAAAGTCTCTTGGTTAACGGCTTTATTGAACCGGTTGTCAAAGAAATTCCTTTGGAGTACTCAATAGAACTTAATCGGTTAATAAAGTTAGAAATAGCAGGAAGCGTAGGATGAAAGTTAAAAGTTAAACTCAAAATTTAAAAGTTTAAATACTTTTGACTTTTTACTTTAATTTTTGACTTTTGCCTTTTGAATTTTGACTTATGAACTTTATAAACTTAAACAAGACTGGAGAAAATAAATTAATCTTTGATAAACCCGGTGATTATACCGTCTTTTTTTATAATCTTTCCGGTGAGTTTGATTTCAAGATAAAGTCACCGGGAATTAATTTGAATATCTATGGTTTATTTGTTGGAAAGAAAGCAGATGATTTTCAACTCAAAACTAATCAATACCATATTGCCCCTAACTCAACTTCTAACCTTTTGATTAAAGGAGTATTTGATGATAAATCTCAGTTTATCTATCAAGGATTAATTAAAATAGAAAAGACCGGGCAAAAATCTCATGCTTATCAGAAAAATAAGAATTTAATTTTGTCGGAAAAAGTTTACGTGGACTCGCGGCCATTTTTGGAAATTTTGGCTAACGACGTTTTTTGTACCCATGGATCAACCACCGGAAAAATAAACGAAGAGTCCCTGTTCTATTTAAAAAGTCGTGGCCTTGACCAAAAGACTGCCGAGAAACTATATATTTCCGGTTTTATTCAGGAAGTTATTAATAAAATAAAGCCTTACAGCCAACCGTTATACAACCTCGGAGGTTATGTGAAGCTTGGCGGAGATTTATTATGATCGATATAAATTTAATAAAAAAACAGTTTCCAATTTTTCAAAGTCAACCCGATTTAGTATATCTCGATTCAACGGCGACTTCTTTGAAACCAAAAAAAATGATTGATAAATTAAAAGAATACTATGAAGAATACTCGGCCAATGTCTTTCGGGGAATCTATCCAATGTCAGAAAAAGCCACATTAGAATTTGAAGAAACAAGGCAGATAGTATCAAAATTTATTAATGCCAACAAATCTGAAGAAATAATTTTTACTCGTAATACGACCGAATCTTTGAATTTATTAGCTTACTCTTTGGGCAGAAAGATTATTGAGTCGAACGACGAAATTATCACAACGATTATGGAACATCATTCGAACTTTGTTCCCTGGCAGGTATTAGCAGGTGAAACCGGGGCAACGTTTAAAGTAGTAGATATTAATGAAGAAGGATACTTGGAAGCTGATTGGAATAAAGTAATCACTAAAAAAACAAAGATATTGACTTTAACTTATGTTTCCAATGTTTTGGGAACCATTAACCCTGTCAAGGAAATAATTAACGAAGTAAAAAAAATTAATCCAAAAATTATTGTTATTGTCGATGCTGCCCAAGCGGTTCCTCATTTTAAAATTGATGTCCGGGATTTGGGAGCAGATTTTGTAGTCTTTTCTTCCCATAAAATGCTTGGGCCGACCGGAGTCGGAATCCTTTGGGGAAAAGAGGAATATCTCAAAGAAATGTACCCCTTTATGTATGGAGGAGAGATGATTGATGAAGTTTTTATTAATAGAACAACTTTTAAAGATTCGCCTCATAAATTTGAAGCAGGTACACCGGCGATTGGAGAAGTAATTGCATATAAGGAAGCAATAAAGTTTTTGAATAGTATTGGCCTGGAAAATATTAGAGATCATGAAAAAAAATTAACCGATTTTGCGATTAATCGATTAATCGATACATTTGGTAAATCGATCAAAATATATGGACCAACAAATATTGAAGACAGAGGCGGGATAATTACTTTTAGTTTTGATAAATTTCATCCTCATGATGTGGCTCAAATTTTAGCTGATGAAGGGATTTGCGTCCGGGCCGGTCATCATTGTGCCATGCCATTACATACTCGGTTAAGTGTTCCGGGAACGGTCAGAGCGAGTTTTTATATTTATAATGATGAAAAAGATGTAGAAATGTTGGTGGAAGGGTTAAAAAAAGTGCAAGCAATATTAAGTTAAAAGTTAAAAGTCAAAAGGCAAAAATTCAAGTAAAAAGTCAAAAGTATTAAAAACTTTTTAATTTTGAATTGTATTTTTGAATTTTAACTTTTGATTTTTGACTTATTCATATGAACATATACCAAGATTTAATCCTCGACCACTATCATCATCCCCATAATCAAGGCAAAATTAATAAACCGGATCAGTCGGTCACAGTTAACAATCCTTTATGTGGTGATAAGATGATGATGATGGTCAATTTTGAAAAAAATAAAATAAAAAAAATAAAATTTCAAGGAGAAGGTTGTGTCATATCCAATGCTTCTGCTTCGATGTTGACCGATTATGTCAAAGGTAAATCAAAACAAGAATTGAAAAAACTTGACTCTAAGTTTATTATTAAGATGTTGGGGATTGATTTAGGAATAAATAGAATAAAATGCGCGGTGTTGCCGTTGGAGGCGTTGCGAAAGTTATTAATTTGATTTAAATAAAGACAGTCTTTATAAAGACTGTCTTTGTAAAAATATGGATGCAAAATTAAAAGATCCGCAAAAACCTTCCGGTCCGGTAATATTAAAATCAGGTTATAAAGTTTGGGTCGATCGGGGTTTGTGTATTGGTGCAGCTACTTGCATTGCCGTTTCTCCTAAAACTTATGTTCTGGATCAAGAAGCAAAAGCCGTAATTTTAGAATCAGCTGATGAAGACACAATTGAAAATATTATTGAGTCGGCTAAAGCCTGTCCAGTGGCCGCCATAATCATTGAAGATGAAAAGGGAAATAGAGTATTTCCGAAGTAAATGTGAAAATAATCAAATAAATAAATGAAGAAATAAATAATCAGATGTATAAATGATCAAATACATTTAATTCATTTTTTTATTTATTTAATTATTTTATTATTTGTTTATTTAGTCATTTTATTTATGGACTTTACTTGGAAAATTGGCGGCGAGGCCGGTTTTGGAATAATGACCACTGGGGTTGTTTTTTCAAAGATTGCCACTCGCTCCGGATACCATATTTTTGATTATGTTGAATATCCGTCTTTGATTCGCGGTGGACATAATGCTTATGAAGTTCATGTTTCCGGTCAGGAGATCTCTCACCTAAAGCCGGAGATTGATATTTTAATTTGTTTGAATAAAGAAACTTTTGAAAAACATAAACATCGATTAACTTCATCAAGCCTGGTAGTTTTTGATCAAGATGAATTTAAGATAGAAGATGATTTTAAAAAAGTTAACGTTCCTTTCAAAAAAATTCTATCTGATTTAAAAGGTCTACCGGTGATGAAGAATACGATTGCCTTAGGTGTTTCGATTGGACTTTTAGGTGGAGACATTAATGAACTATTAAAGATAGTAGAAGAACAGTTTGCTAAAAAAGGAGAAACAGTCATTAATTTTAATAGACAGTTTGTTCAAGCCGGTTCGGACGAAATAAAGAAAAATTATTCAGATTTAATTTTAAATTATTTAATTAAGAAATCAGCTGAGCAGAAACTGGTGATGACTGGAAATGATGCTTTCTCGTTGGGCAGTGTCATTGCCGACTGCCGGGTTTATAGCGCCTATCCAATGACGCCATCTTCATCGGTCCTAACTAATTTAGCCGCCTGGCAGGAAGAAGTTGGTCTGGTTACACGTCACGCCGAAGATGAGATATCAGTGATCAATACAGCAATTGGTGCATCCTACGCCGGTGTCCGTTCTGCTGTTGGCACTTCCGGTGGTGGATTTGCCCTGATGGTCGAATCGATATCTTTTGCCGGCATTACCGAAATTCCAATAGTGGTTTTTATTGCCCAACGGCCAGGCCCGGCCACCGGAATGCCAACTTGGACAGAACAAGGCGATTTATTATTTACGGTTTTCTCCGGTCATGGTGAGTTTCAAAAGATTGTTTTGGCTCCGGGAGATAATGAAGAGATGATTGAGTTGACGGCTAAGGCTTATAATTTGGCTGATATTTATCAGTTACCTGTAATCGTTATGTCTGATATGTATCTTTCGGAATCACATAAGTCTGTAAGTAAAAAGTTTGTGGATGATTTTATTACTAGTTATAAAGTTAATCGAGGTAAGTTAGTCAAAAATCCCTCCTTCGCCGAGGCTTCGGAGGGCAAGCAAAATTCAAAATTGCAAGTAAAAAGTCAAAATTTTTTAAGATACAAGATAACAGAAGACGGAATATCAGAAAGATTAATTCCTGGAACGCCGGGGTATTTTTATCAAGCAAATTCTTATGAACATGTTGAGGATGGGCATACGACGGAAGAAGCTCAACCAAGAGTTGATCAGGTAGATAAAAGAACCAGAAAGTGGGTAACCTATTTAAGCCATGATTTTGCTATGCCAAAAGTTTACGGTGATTTAGAAAAATCCGAGATTGTTTTTGTTTCTTGGGGTTCCAATAAAGGAACGGTTTTGCAGGCGCAAAAACTTCTATCAAAAAAAGGAACATTTTCAGCTTTTATTCATTTTAATCACATATATCCATTGGATAAGGAAAAAGTAACCGCTCTTTTAAACCAAAATAAAAGATATATCTTGGTGGAAAATAATTCCTGGGGACAGTTTGGAAAATTATTAATGATGGAAACGGGAGTGGAGATTAAAGAAAAATTTTTGAAATATGATGGCAGACCAATCACAGCAGAGGAGATAGTTCATAAAGTTATAAAGTTTATAAAGTCATGAGCACAATCCAAGACTTTTCCGGTTACAATCCGACCTGGTGTCCGGGCTGTGGCGACTGGGGGATTGGAGTAGCAATTAAACAAGCTCTAATTCAATTAAACCTAAATCCATCGTCAGTGGCAGCAGTTTTTGGAATTGGTTGTTCCGGCAATATGAATGATTTTTTAAACGCCTATGTAATTCATTCTCTTCATGGTCGGGCGATTCCCAATGCGATTGGGATTAAGATCGCCAATCATCAGATGCCGGTGCTTGCCATTGTTGGCGATGGCGATTGTTATGGCGAAGGTGGTAATCATCTAATTCATGCTTGCCGTGGCAACCATGATATTACGGTTATTGTTCATGACAACGGAGTTTATGGCTTAACGACAGGTCAAGTATCTCCAACCGCTCAAAAAGGATTTAAGTCCAAATCAACACCGAATGGAATACTGGAAACGCCTATTAATCCGTTAGCTTTAACTTTAACCTCAGGGGCGACTTTTGTTGCTCAAGGTTTTGCCGGCGATGTTCTTCATATTATTTCGATGATAAAAGCCGGAATAGAACATAAAGGTTTTTCTATTATTAATATTTTACAGCCCTGTGTAACTTTTAATAAAATCAATACTTATCAATACTATCTTCAAAGAGCTTATAAGCTTGATGCAAATTATAAAAAAGATGACTTTAAAATAGCCGTGCAAAAAAGTTTAGAAATGAATGAGGAAAAATTTCCTCTTGGTATCATTTATCAAGTAGAGAAGCCGTCCTTTACTGATCAACTGCCTCAACTAAAAGAACAAACTTTAGTCAATAAAAAAAGATTTATTGACTTCGATAAATTAACAAAATTATTTACTTAATTCGTAAAAGTTAATTGAACGATTATGGAGATTTAGACCGACTAGTCGGTCTATTAATACTATAGGTTTAACCCTTAAAAAAGGGGATTGACAGTTAGCAATTACTTTGTTATACTGCTAAATTATATGGCATTTTTAATTGGAGCGTCAGAACAATACATTTACCCAGTAGCACCGGTCCGGGACGGAATTGTTTTTCCCGGTACGGAAAATGTTTTGGTTTTTGGCCGGGCTAAAAGCGTGGCGGCCATCAATGAATCACTCCGACGAGATAGAAAAGTAATTCTTTTGATGCAAAAAAATCCAGCCCAAGACGATCCGAAAAGCACCGAGTTCTATCAAATTGGAGTGATGGCCACGATTAATAAAACCGTACCCGGTGATAAAGGGGAAGTCAACGCCTTGGTCAAAGGAATGGAAAAGGTTAAGATAATATCTTTTACTAAACAGGATAGTTGGTTTGAAGCTAAAGTGGAGGTAATAAAGGAAAAAATTGTTGAAGATGATGAAGTTTCCGCCATGATTAGATATATTTCTACGCAGATTAAAAAAGCTATTAATTTAGGTAAGACGGTTGACTTCGTCTTTCTAATGAATATTCTCAACACCAACAATCCAATAAATTTTGCTAATCAGATTGCGGTTGTTTTAGATTTAAAACCTCAAGAAAGACAGATGTTACTAGAAGAAGAAGACTTAAAAGGAAAACTTAAAAAGGAAGTTGACTTTGTCAACCGGGAAATTAAAGTTTTGGAAATTGAATATAGTCTTTCTTCAAAAACGCAAAAAAAGTTTGATCAGGGGATGAAAGAGTCAATCTTGAGGGAAAAGATGAAAACTATTGAGGAGGAGCTGGGG
>Ga0066637_10000456_pt1 | contig 24750 bp, 22 predicted proteins | sample CryGeyCG2014_020_FD_62737 | JGI IMG/M metagenome (GOLD analysis project Ga0066637, IMG submission 62737) | Groundwater microbial communities from aquifer - Crystal Geyser CG08_land_8/20/14_0.20 | ecosystem: Environmental > Aquatic > Deep subsurface > Groundwater | place: USA: Utah: Grand County...
CGCTCCTCGTCGCGTCCAACGTGGTGTTCACCAAAGATGATCAGCGGGACGCCCCGCTCAAGGCCGCCTTTACGGAGTACCCGGTGACGCCATACGCCGTCCTGGAGAGAAACGGCATCCGGATCGGATTGTTCGGCATCATGGGACGCGACGCCGCGGAGGACAACCCCTTTGCCGCGCCCGTCACGTTTGCCGACATCATGGAACGTAGCAAAATTGTTGTGGATCTTCTCCGGAATAAAGAGAAGGTTGATCTCGTCGTCTGTCTTTCCCATGCCGGCACCAAGCCGGTGAAGTCCCGCTCCGAAGATGAGATCCTGGCCGGTAAGGTCCCCGGAATCGACGTCATCATCAGCGGCCACAGCCACACCGTCCTGCCCGAGCCGATCCGGATCGACAAGACGATCATTGTTTCGGCGGGCTCTTACGGGGCCTATCTCGGCATCCTGAATCTGGATATTTCCCGGGAAGCCGGCGCGCGGGTCTCCTCCTATCGTCTGGAGGCGGTCTCTCTCGATGTTGCGGAAGATTCCCGGATCGCGAAGGAGATCGAGGCGTTCAAGAAACTCATCGAACAGCGCTATCTGATTGACTCCGGGAACCGCCATGACCAGTTGATCGCCGAGACCGCCTTCGACATGCCTTCCCCGGCCTATCGCCAGACGACCCTGGTGGAAACGGGGCTGGGGGATCTGATCACCGATGCCTTCCGGTTTGCCGTCCGGCAGGCCGAGGGGAAAAATTATCGACACGTTCACATCGCCGTGACCTCTGACGGCATGATCCGGGACACCTTCCTGTCGGGAGGGATCGCCGTGGCGGATATCTTCAAGGTTCTCTCCCTCGGTCTGGGGATGGATGACCGCGCCGGCCATCCGCTCCTCACGTTCCATTTGACCGGGAGGGAGATCCGAAGCATGCTCGAAGTCGAGACCTCGATTGCGCCGATCAAGCACGACGCCCAGTTGCAGGTTTCCGGCGTCCGGTTCACATACAATCCCCATCGGGTTCCCTTTGATCGTGTCGTTTCCGTCGCTGTCCAGGATGAAGACGGCGCCTTCCGACCCCTCGTGCCCGACAAGATCTACCGCGTCTGTGTGAATAACTACACCGCCCGGATGCTCAACTACGTCCGCCGGGTCTCGCACGGCCTGATCCAGTTCACCCCCAAAGACGACAAGGGAGGGCCCGTCACCGACTGGAAGGTTGTACGGGTCGACGCCGACGCCGGCGCCGCGGGGATCCAGGAGCTGAAGGAATGGGTCGCCCTGACCTGGTACCTGAAGTCCCTTCCCGACCGGAACGGGAACGGCGTCCCCGATCTTCCGGATGGCTACCGCAACCCGGATGGACGCAGCGTCGCCGTGCCCTCCTGGAACCCCGTGGACCTGTTTGGCGGGGCGGGCTGGATCACCTGGGCCGTCCTCGTGGTCGCGGCCGTTGTGCTGATCGTCCTCGCCCTCGTCCTATGGTGGATCGTCCATCTGGCGCGGAGAAGAGCCAAGAGGTGACGGCGGCAGACCCGCTTCGCGGCTGAAGAATCAAACCGGGTTTGCTTATTACTCCGGCAACCATAAATGCCAATGCTGTCATTCCCGCGAAAGCGGGAATCCAGAACCGGACTGGATGCCGGATCAAGTCCGGCATGACAACCTTTGACATGTTTACTTGCCGGAGTAATAATAACCCCTATCGAGGATAAGGTCATGGATGGTGTGCTCCCGGTCGTCGTCATTGCCCTGTTGGTTGTGATCGCATTGATCCAGATTTTCCTGCTGGTCCGCAAAGTTCCCGTCGAGCAGCAAGTACCTGAACCCGCCGAAGACGACCGATTTCGGCATCCTCTTCCTGCCCACGGAGGGCCTGTTTGCCGAAGTGATCCGCCGCACCGGCCTTGTCGAATTCGTCCAGCGGGAATGCCGGGTGGTGATCGCCGGACCGACCACGCTTTGGGCGCTCCTCAACAGCCTGCAGATGGGTTTCAGGACGCTGGCGATAGAGAAACGGTCCAGCGAAGTCTGGAACCTGCTGTCGGCGGTCAAAACGGAGTGGACGAAATACGGGGATGTTCTGGCCAAGGTTCAGAAAAAGATCCACGAGGCGTCCGATACCATCGAACAGGCCCAGACGCGAACACGAGTCATCGGGCGCAAATTGAAGGATGTACAGGAATTGCCCGCCGCGGAAGCCAAAGCGGTGCTGATGATGGAAAACGGCGACGGACGATCCGACGATGAGCCGGATGAAATGAAGGAACGCGAGCTGGATCACTGCGGGAATGGGGATTGAATCATGCATGAGCTTGCCGTTACGGAAAGTCTTCTCCAGGTGGTGCTCCGTCATGCAAACGAAGGCGGAGCCGGGAAAGTCGTCAGCATCAGCGTGCGGATCGGCGGGTTGAGCGATCTCGTCAACGAATGGGTGCAGCGCTACTTCGACCATCTCAGCAAAGGGACCATCGCGGAGGGGGCGGTGATCCGGATCGAACGCATCCCGACGACGTTTTGCTGCGATGCGTGCGGGCATGTTTTCCCGGCCGATCCCCGGACGCGCGAGGCGATCCGCTGCCCGCTCTGCTCATCCGCGCAGATGACGCTCGCTACCGGCCGGGAGTGTTTTGTGCAGCAGATCGAGGTGGTTTGATTGCGAAAGGAGAGATGATGACGGAAGTGCGGTTGATCGAAGTGCGGGAGGAGATCCTGGCCGAGAACCGTCAGGAGGCGGGCGATATCCGGGCGGAGCTGCGGCGGCATGGCGTCTTCATGCTGAACCTGATGTCCTCCCCCGGGTCGGGGAAAACGAGCCTGATCCTCAAGGCCGTCCGGGCGCTGAAAGATACATTCCGGATCGCCGTGATCGAGGGCGATATCGACGCGATGGTCGATGCGGAGAAGATGGTCCGGGAGGGGATCCCGGCGGTTCAGATCCGGACGGGCGGCGCCTGCCACCTGGATGCGCCGATGGTCGCGGCCGGCCTCAAGGAGCTAGACCTTGCGGCGCTGGACTGCGTGATCATCGAGAACGTCGGCAACCTCGTCTGCCCCGCCGAATTCGACACCGGCGCCGCACGGCGGGCCGTGATCCTGAGCGTTCCCGAGGGGGACGACAAACCGCTCAAGTATCCGCTGATCTTTTCCGTCTGCGATCTTTTGGTGATCAACAAGACCGACTACCTGGAGGGATCGGATTTCGACCCGGAGGCGCTGAGAGAAAGGGTGCTCCGCCTCAACCCGGGGATCCGCATCCTCTCACTCTCCTGCCGGACGGGGGAGGGGGTCTCCGAGTGGATACGCTGGCTGGCCGATGAGATCGAAGCCTTCCGGTCCAATTCCCGTATCAACGGGAATGACAAAGAGTAAGATTTTCAATGTCTCGAAGAATAGGAGGAACCATGGACCACTACGAAAAACTGCGTTTGCTTCTCGATGCCCACCCTTCCGGTGCGCCGAAGTCGGAGAAGTTCGACGAAATTATCCGTATTCTCTTCAGCCCGGAGGAGGCGGCCGTGGCCGCGGCGATGGGCTTCTCCCCGCGGTCGGTGGAGGCGATTGCCGCCGGCTGTGGAATCCCTGCCGAAACGGCGGAGGGTTTGCTGGAGCGGATGGCGGACCGGGCGGTCGTCTTCTGCCGGGAGAAGGAAGGGAAGCGCGCCTATGCGCTGATGCCGACCATCCCGGGCCTCTTCGAATTCCCTTTCATGAAGATCGGCGGGACGCCCATGGACGCGCGGCTGGGAAAGCTCTGGGAGGAATACCACGCGGACGGCCTGGGGGCCTCGTTCGGGGGAAGCACGACGCCACTCGCCCGTGTGGTGCCGGTCGGAGAGGCCCTCGATCTGACGACCCGCATCCATCCCTATGAAGAGGTGGCGCATCTCATCGACGAGGCCGGCTACATCGCGCTGGGTGAATGCGCCTGCCGGATCAGCATCGGGGCCTGCGACGCCCCGCGGGAGGTGTGCCTGATCTTCGAGGCCACAGGGCGTTTTCTCGTGCAGCGCGGGTACGCCCGGGAGATCAGCCGGGAGGAGGCAAAAAAAGTGCTGGATAGAGCCGAAGAGGCAGGACTCGTCCACACCAGCAGCAACAGCCAGGATCGCGCCACCTTCATCTGCAACTGCTGCCCATGCTGCTGCACGATCCTCCGGGGGCTTACCCAGCTTAAGCTTCCCCACGCCTTTGCCACGAGCGGCTTTCAGGCGGAAGTCAACCTGGATAGCTGCACCGGCTGCGGGATCTGCGCCGATGAACGCTGTCCCGTCGGCGCCATCGCACTGCAGGACGACATCGCCGTCGTGACGCCTGCAAACTGCATCGGCTGCGGTCTCTGCGTGACTGCCTGTCCGACGGAGGCGCTCTCCCTCGTCCGGCGGGAGCCGCTGCCTGAGATACCGGCCACGGCCCAGGAGATGGGAATGAAGGTCCTCACCGAGAAAGGAAAGCTGGAGGCGTTCCTGCTGGCGTCCAAGCGGTAAGGCAAAGGGCGCCCTGCTCGCGGACGGGAAAGGGGCAACAAAGGAGCAGAAAGGGCAAGTGTTGCTGCATGTTTATGTCTGTTGACGGAAAGGGGACATAAACGGGACATAGGGGACATTGCGAAGGGGCATGCACCTAATAATTTGTCAAAAAATGCTTGACAAAATATGAATATGATTTATAAGAAAACTAAGCGGGTAAATCCTGGGAAAACTGTGAGGCCGGAAACGGCGTCATAAGTGTGCTCTGAGCGCATCAGCCCCAGGGGCCGCTTTTTTTATTTTTATGAACGTCTATCTTGATGAGAGTGGCGATCTTGGCTGGCGCTTTGATGCCCCCTATCTTAAAGGTGGATCGAGCCGATACCTGACCATTGCAACCCTCCTTGTTCCCAAAAGCCTATCCAATCTGCCAAAACGAATCGTTAAAAAGACATACCGCTCCGGCAAACATTCACCCGATCAGGAATTGAAGGGGAAGGATCTATCCCGCGAGGAAGAAAGCCTTTTTGTGCAAAGGGTGGTCAATTTGCTTAGAAGAAATCCTGCCATCAGAGTGAATGCCATCACTGTGAAAAAAGAAAATGTTCAGGAACATATCCGTGCCGATGCCAACAAGCTGTACAATTATATGGTAAATTTTTGCATCCTGGATGAAATCAAGAATTATCCCTCAGTGGATTTTATTCCAGACCCCAGAACCATCAAGGTGGCGAGCGGCAACAGCCTGATCGATTATCTTCAGGTCAAGCTCTGGTTCGAACTGAACAGCGCCACGGTCATGCGGCACGTTCCCCAGGAAAGCAAACAGAGCCTCAATCTCCAATTCGTCGACTTCATCGCTCACGTGATATGGAGCCGTTATGAATTCGGCGATTACACCGCATATGCCCCCCTGAAGTCCCATATTTCGGAAAAGCAGTTGTTTTTTTAACGCCTCTATACTCTTAAGGAAAATAGAAATTTGCAGTTGATTTCCCTTTGCATTTTCTGAATTGCGGGTGTATGAATCACCGAACTCCATTTTCCAAGCACACCAAAAGCACACTCGGCGCCGACGGCGACAAAAGGCCGCGAAGGCGCTTTGCAGTTAGATATTTTACAGACGGTCATCAGAATCATCAGTTGGAGGATAAGCGGAGAGTGGTATCCCGGGAAGGTTTACGGTTATGGAAAGGTGCTTATAAAATGAAAAACCGGGGAAACCCGGTCTCTCACGCTAGCCCTTCACGGGCCATCCACCTCCAATAAAATGGATTGGCTCCAGTATGCCAAAGACCGGATGGATGTCAAACGATTTTTCAGAGAGATTTTTCAGAGAGTTTAAAAAGGGCCGCAGGAAAGAGTTAACACGGCCAGTGTTCATGAGGGGGTATTATGGAACTCGACAAGTTCATCGCACAAAGCCTGACGCAAATTCTTCAAGGTCTTCGAGAAGCCAACCAAACCGAGATTATGACTAAGGAAAATCCCACAGAAGCATCAAAACCGTTTCTCTTGAAACACGGGTCGGCAAAAGCGATTGGGTCGGGAATAGAATTTGATATTGCCGTAACCACGAAGAAAGAAGGTGATGGGTCGGGTAAAGCCAAAATAAAGCTTTGGGTTATTGAGGCAGACCTGGGAGGGGCTGGTTCCGTCTCCAAAGAGGCCGTATCTAGGATTAAATTTACCGTTTATGTGAACCAATGGCGAGGTTGAAAAATACCGGGTGAATATGGTTCTTACCCGTTCTATGAAGATTTGTATAAGGGATGATGGAACTCAAATGTAAATGGAGGGGGTTGTATGCCAGAGGTTCCTGAGAGCCGGTTAAAAGGAAACTACGGTGCTGCCGTGGTCATGGCACGACTCAGTGCGAAATGTCTTGTAAGGCCTGTCGCAGCGGACACGGACGTGGGAGTGGACCTTTACTGCGAGACCGTGGATCAGAAAGAACAGCAGCCACATCTTCATTTCTGGGTTCAGGTCAAAGCAGGGAATCAGTGTAAAAAAGATCCGTCCAGCGAAAGTGCACGTTGTAGTTTTAAACGCAGTGAGCTTGAATACTGGGCTCGGCAACCGGTACCGGTCTTTGCAGCTCTGGTGCCCACGGAATGGCCCCCCCAGAGCGACCCTGATATTTACATTGTAGATATCACTACTTGGAGTCTTTTCGAGGATTTTTCTGCGAGAAAAGAACCAACCCTCCATTCAAACTACCATTGGCCGGCAAAAAATACAGAATCTGTAAAGACGTTTCTAACCAAAGTTGTGCCTGAAAGCACTGCGCGGCTTCAGATCTCCAAAGGGGTTATCGAAGCCTCTCCAGTTCTCACGAGGCAATATGTTCGGAGTATTCCCGCAGTCCCCGTCTCACGATTCAAGGATAAGATTTTGAATCAAATTCGCACCACGGCAACCAACTCGATTCTATTTTCCTACGGGCAAGTGGATGAGCAGAAAGATGATATTGCTTTTCTTCACCGATTGGCCCGGATCGTTGCATTTTTTAACGAAGACCATCACTGGGAAACCTATATGGCACGCGCCATCTCCAGCCATGCTGACCAGGATTATGACGGAGCTCTGGCATTGTATAATGGCGCGGTGGATAGCATTAAGGGTGATTCTGACGTGTGTGACCAACCTGAATTTCAAGAACAGTTGAAAGACATCGAACACTTGGAGAATTGTGTGCGTAATAAACAACCACCCAGTAGAAGGTCGGATAAAAAGCTAATCAACGAGTCAAGAAATAGAATCCAGTTTGGTACGTGTTCGAACGCGAGTATTACCGAGGGATAGCCATGAAGAAGCGTAAAAAAGATACAGGTCAGGTCGGGGAGAATGTGGTGGATTACCGGCACAAGAGTGTCACGCGGTTGAACATCCCGCCGGCGGGGCTGGAGGCGCGGGGGGAGATCGCCAGGGAAAAGCGGATCAAATGGGCCTACAATCCGCATCTGGCACCTGCGTTGCGTTTCGATGGCACCGGCCGGGCCGACGACATTTCCGACCTCATCGCGGCGGCGGGGAAACGGAAGCTGGAACCGGAGGAGATGAAGCGTCTCCAGGAGGCCTTCCGGAATCACGAACCGTGGTTGGAGTGGGCGGGGAAGCGGGAGCAGCAGTGGTGCGTCGCTGATCCCGTAGCCCTTCACATCCACGAGCGCATCTCCACGCAGGCGATCCTGAAGGTGGCCCGGCGGGAGGATATCCAGCGCGACCTCTTCGCCGACCCGGAGCACGAGTACCGCGAGGCGGTCCAGTTCTACAAGCACCCGATGGACTGGACGAACCGGATGATCCTGGGCGATTCGCTCGCGGTGATGGCGTCGCTCGCCCGGCGGGAGGCCTTGGCCGGCAAGGTGCAGATGATCTACATGGACCCGCCCTACGGTATCAAGTACGCCAGCAACTTCCAGCCTGAGGTCGGCCGCCGCGACGTGAAGGACAGGGACGAAGATCTCACCCGCGAGCCGGAGATGGTCAAGGCCTACCGCGACACCTGGACCCTCGGCGTCCATTCCTACCTCTCCTATCTTCGGGACCGGCTGCTTCTCTGCAAGGAGTTGCTGGCGGATACGGGGAGTGTTTTTGTGCAGATTAGTGACGAGAATTTGCACCGCGTGCGGGCAGTGATGGATGAGGTGTTTGGCCCAGAACATTTTCAGTGTGTCATCGGCTTCCGAACAACAACAGGAAAGGCAAGTGCGACGTTAGATCCCACGTTCGACTTTGTGCTCTGGTACTCGAAATCAGCCAATCCGAGGTTCAATCCTATTTTTACTAAGCGCAGCCCATGGGATGACGAGAACCTCGCGTTCGTTGAGTGGAGCAACGGCCTAAAAGAGCGATTGGGTGATCCACAGCAAATAGAAAGGGCGGCGAGTGCAGGAGCGGATGTGTTTCGCCCCAATCCCTTGACCTCGCAAACAGCTTCAGACTCAACAACATTTTCTTATGGTTTTCAAGCAAACCAATTCTCTCCACGGAAAGGTGGATGGAAGACCAATCAAGAAGGTATGCGTAGGCTTGATCGCACAAATCGCTTGATGGTGGTTGGAAATACGCTCTGCTTTGTGCGCTATCTTAAAGATTTTGAGTGCAAGCCCGTAAACAACATATGGGACGATACGCGACAGAGTGGTTTTTCTGATCCGAAGAGATATGTTGTTCAAACAGCGAATAAAGTCATCGAGCGCTGCCTCCTTATGACCACCGACCCCGGCGATCTGGTTCTGGATCCGACCTGCGGGTCGGGGACGACGGCGCATGTGGCGGAGCAGTGGGGGCGGCGGTGGATCACGCTGGACGTCAGCCGCGTCGCCCTGGCGATCGCCCGACAGCGGCTTTTGACGGCAAAGTTCGATTACTACCGCCTCCGGCCGACGAGCGCCGGGGACGTCCAGCGGAACCCCGCCGGCTCCTGGCTGACCGATCCGGAGGGGCAGATTCCCGGTTCCTGCACCTTTGACTGCAAAACCGTCCCCCACGTCACCCTGAAGAGCATCGCCCAGAACCAGGCCCTCGATCCGATCTTCGACAAGTGGGCGCCGGTCCTTGCGGAAAAGTTGGCGGCCCTGAACGAGGCCCTCCGGCAGGGTATCACGAAGGCCCTCCGGCAGAAGCTCCTTGTCAAACTGGAAGACAAGCGGAAAGGGGAGGGGAAGCGGGCGGTCACCGACGCCGACGGGCGGCGCTGGCGGCTGCCGGAGAAGGGATGGCAGGAATGGGAGGTTCCCTTCGATGCCGATCCCGACTGGCCGCAGGCCCTGCAGGATGCCCTAACGGCGTACCGCGCGGCATGGCGGAGAAAAATGGACGAGGTGAACGCCTGCATCGCCGCCCGGGCCGATCAGGAGGAGCTGGTCGATCAGCCCTTCCTGGAGCGGAACCGGGTGCGCGTCGCCGGGCCGTTCACGATGGAGGGGGTCATCCCGGCAGAGGAGAGCATCGACGCCGGGGAGCCGGAGGCGTCGCCCATCGGCGGCGCGCCGGAGGAACTGGAGACTTTCGACGGGGGCGCGGACGCCCTCCGATCGGAGGCGCAGAACACCGAGGCCTATCTCGACCGCATGACCCGCCTGCTGCGCGGGGACGGCGTTCGTTTTCCTGATAACAAAATTCTGAAGTTCCAGACGCTAGAGGCATTGGCCGACGGCTCGACAATTCATGCGAAGGGGATTTGGGGCGAGGGCGGGGAGGAGCGGCAGGCGGCGGTGATCTTCGGCCCCCAGTACGGCCCGCTGACGACGCGGATCGTCGAAGAGGGGATCCGGATCGCCGCCCGGCGCGGCTTCGACGATCTGGTCTTCGCCGCCTTCAGCTTCGATGCCCAGGCCCAGGTGACGATCCAGGAGGTGGAGGACCCGGCGATCAAGCTACACATGGCCCAGATCCGCCCGGATGTAAACATGGGCGACCTCCTCAAAACCACCGTCTCCAGCCAGCTCTTCACGGTCTCCGGCTCGCCGCGGACGCGCCTGGAGCGGGAAGAAGACGGGCAGTACATCGTCCACATGGAGGGCGTGGACATCTACGACCCGGTGACCAACGCGGTCCGCTCGTCGGGGGCGGAGAAGGTTTCCGCGTGGTTTCTCGACAGCGACTACGACGGCCGCTGCTTCTGCGTCTGCCAGGCCTTCTTCCCGGACCGGAATGCCTGGGAGAAACTGGGCAAGGCCCTGGGCGGAGCGCTGGACGAGGAGGCCTTTGCGAAACTCTCAGGCACGGTATCGCTGCCCTTCGCGGCGGGCGGGTACAACCGGATTGCCGTCAAGGTGATCGATCCGCGGGGTAACGAGGTCTTGCGGGTGCATAAGCTGGGGGTGTATGATAAAAAATTACAATAGGTTCGGTTTTGGAAAGGCACTGGCCCATGACTGAAATAACGCCTAAAGTTATCTTTTCCCGGCACGCAAGAAGAAGGATGAAACTGTATCGTATATCAGAGGAGGATGTCATGGCGGTTTTGGCGGTGGGATATCGAGAAAGCTATCCCTTGGACCGCTTTACATATACGAAAGATATCCCGGGATTCAAGTATCCATTGAAAGTTATCGTGCAGAAAGAAGGAGATACGTGTACGATCATTACTGCGTATCCATTAAAACGAAGGGAGATGAAACATGAAGGTGTCATATGATGCGGATGTAGACGCTGTCTATTTGGAACTGCTAAAAAGCGAGCCGGAGGGCGTTATCGAGGTTGCAGAAGGAATCCATATCGATGTGACGTCCGATGGAAGAATCGTGGGCATCGAATTGTTGGATGCTTCAAAAAAAGTATCCCTTGGCAGCTTGTTGACTTATGAAATTGATGCCGATGGCATAGGCACGCTCGGTCGTGCCATTGCAGGCTGACAAACGCCAGGAAAAGGACTAATGATGCCAACATCTCCACCAGACGACCCCGTCCTCATCCAACCTGTCGAGAGCCCGGTCATCTGCAAGCCGTATTACGAGCCGACCCGGTACTGGGAGTACGACCGGCAGACTGGCCACGCTGCGCTTCGGGAAGGCCGTCGGCCCGCCGCCTACTGGTACAAGTTCACCGACGCGGACAGCCGCCGGGGTCAGCTCTCTCTGGAACTGGAGGAGGACCGGCGGGACCTGATCCTGGTGAACAAACTGCGCGCCGACGTGAAGCGCTGGCGGAACGCCGGCTGGGAGGGGGCGACGAACGTCACCAAGGACCTCCTCCGGCACTGGCTGCGGAAGGACCGGCCACGGCGCTTTTTCTTCTGTCAGATCGAAGCGGCGGAGACGATGATCTTTCTAAATGAAATCAGAGGATATCGTCGCGATGGTCAGCGGGGAAAGCCGCGCTGGAACCCCGAGTTCACCGACGCCGATTTCGATCTCCTCTGGAAGATGGTGGATGGGTCGGTGGAGCCCTTGACGAGGTTTGGTTGCAAGATGGCCACCGGGAGCGGCAAGACCGTCGTGATGGCGATGATCATCACCTGGGCCTTTTGCAACCGCGCCCGTGTGCCCTCCGATGACCGCTTTCCCAATGCCGTGCTCGTCTGCTGCCCGAATCTGACGATCAAGGAGCGCCTCCAGGTCCTCCGGACGGACGCCCGGGGCGATGATTACTACACCCAGTTCGATCTCGTGGCGCCTCCCTACCGTGACCTTCTGCGAACCGGCAAGGTCCTGGTCACGAACTGGCATTTCTTCGCTCAGGAATCCGAACACAGCGAGGGCGGCAAGAGTTACGCCGTCGTGAAGAAGGGCGAGGAGACCGACGAGGCCTTCGCACGAAACCGCCTGGGCGAGCTCTTCGAGCGTGGGCCGATCATGGTTTTGAACGACGAGGGACATCACGCCTACCGTCCGGCCCCCATCTCCGAGACAGAGGCGAAGACGACGACCGCCGACGTGAAGAAGGAGCGGGAGGCCGCCACGATCTGGGTGCAGGGGCTCGACCGGATCGCGAAGGCCTGCGGCATCCGCTGCTGCATGGATCTTTCCGCGACACCGTTTTATATCAAGGGCAGCGGCTATCCGGAAGGGGAGCCATTCCCGTGGATCGTCAGCGATTTCGGCCTGGTGGACGCAATCGAAAGCGGGATCACGAAGATCCCCCGCCTGCCGGTCAGCGACACGACGGGCCAGCCCGATCCGAAGTATTTCCGTCTCTGGCGGAATATTACCAAAGACCTGGTTGTGGGCCAGCGGTTGTCTAACAAACGGCCGAAACCGGAGATCGTCTGGGAGCGGGCGCAGGATGCCTTCGTTCAATTGGCTGGAGAATACAAGAAGGCCTTTGATGCCATCGAGGAGGCGAGCGACACGGCCTTGAAGGCACCGCCGGTCATGATCGTCGTTTGCGACAACACGGACATTGCCCAACTCTTCTTCGAGAACATTTCCGGCCAGGCGGATGTGGAGGAGATTCCGGAGGAGACCGAAGACGGGGGAGAGGAACCGAATGCCAGGCGGAAGAATGCCAAAACGCGCGTGACCTACGGGGTGAACAAGACCGCTTTTCCAGAGCTGTTCCAGAACGGACCTGGGCGGCTCTGGACGATCCGCATCGACAGCCGGCGGCTGGAGAAGGTGGAAAGCGAAGATCCGGACGCCACCCGCGACGAGGCGGCCAAGGAACTCCGCGAAATCGTCAACACCGTGGGCAAACCCGGGAAACCGGGTCAGGATGTGCGCTGCGTGGTTTCCGTGGCCATGCTGACGGAAGGATGGGACGCGAACAACGTGACCCATATCCTGGGAATCCGCGCCTTCGGGAGCCAGCTTCTCTGCGAGCAGGTGGTGGGCCGGGGGCTCAGGCGAATGAACTACACGCCGGACCCACAGACGGAACTCCTCCCGGAGGAGTACGTGGATGTCTATGGCATCCCCTTCTCGGTGATTCCTTACAAGGGCAAGCCCTCCAGGACCCCGCCTGACCGGCCGGTCAACCACGTTTATGCGCTGCAGGAACGGGCGGCTTACGAGATCCGTTTCCCGAACGTCGAGGGCTATGTCTATGCCCTCCGAAAGCCGTCGATTACGGCCGATTTCAGCAAATTGGAGCGTCTGATTGTCGAGCCAGAGAAAACGCCCACGGCCACGTTCGTCCGGATCGTGGCGGACCACCTGGAAGGCGGCGCTTACGGCGGCGGGATCGGCGGATACGAGGTGCACAACCGGGGAGAGTTCTACGCCCGGAACCACCTCCAGCAGATCGAGTTCGAAATCGCGCGGCAGATCGTGGCGGCACTGGTGGGCGAAGGGGAGCAGGCGCCCGTGCGCGGAAGTGCACGAATGCGGGGCCTTGCCCGGCATGAGCTTTTTCCCCAGGTCCTCAAAATTGTCCACCGATACGTCGCCGAAAAGGTGAACTTCCGGGGGCAGCACCCCTGCGAACTCGGTCTGGAAAAATATGTCCGTCGGATCAAGGAGTTGCTGCTGGATGCCATTATTCCCAACGAACAGGAGGGTGAGGCGCCGCTCCTTCCGATCCTGAACCGTTACAAACCTATCGGATCAACGGGCGATGTGGACTTCACGACGAAACGGAATGTCCACAGCACGCAGCGTTCCCATGTCAACGCCGTTGTTCTGGACAGTACTTGGGAGCAGACCGCCGCCTTCTACCTGGAGATGCAGACGGACCATGTTTTCAGTTATGTGAGAAATGACCGGCCATTTCTGCTGATCCCCTACGAATACGAGGGCGCCCAGCACCATTTTGAGCCGGACTACGTCGTCCGCCTCCAGAACGGCCAAACGCTTATTCTGGAGATGAAGGGTGAAGAGGACGATCAGGACCGCCAGAAATACCAGGCCGCTCGCCGCTGGGTCGCGGCGGTGAATCATTGGGGCAGGCTGGGCGCGTGGGATTTCGCCGTCTGCCGCGATCCGCAGATGCTGCCCCGGCTTGTGGCCGAACCCGATCGAAGTTCACGAGATAGACGCCGCCCTTCCTAATGGATGCCATCCGTCAGTGTTCCTTCCAGATCATTGTAGTGTTCCTGGATTTCCGCGGCCGCGGCCCGGTATTCGGCGGCAAGCCGTTCTGTGTTCCCGTCAACGGATTTATACGTCTCCGCCTGAAAAAGGGGGAGGCCCAAGTGTTTGCGGCGGGTCTCGCCGTAGAGTTGCGTCCGTTCGCGGACGGTGGGCGTTCCGCGGCGGCCTTTGCCCCGGGCCTCGATGGGGTGGGAGGCGCCGAGGTGGAGGGTGTGCTTCCCGTATTTTCCGGAGAGGGCGTCGACGGCCTCGTACAGCTCCCGGATCTTCTCCGCCCGGAGAGGGTCCTCGAAGAGGGAATACTGGATCCGCGTATCCTGGACGAGGTCCATCAGGACGACGCCGGTCGCCCGGTAGATTTCGTAGCGCTTGTACATCCCGTTGAACAGGCTGCGGAGCAGTTCGGAGAGCTCCGGCGGGAGGGAGGAGGGGCGGTTGAGTTTCGCCTCCCGGCCCTCCGTGTCGAAGTTCTGCTTCTTCAGGAAAGCGGCGATCCGCCGGGGGGCGAGGCCGTAACGCCGCGCCTTGATGCAGGCCGACTCTAAGTTCCTAAGCAGGTGGGCGAAGAGGTAATCCCGGTCGGAGGTCGGCGGGGCGAAGGTCTTCGTCTTGCTGATCGAGGTGTAGCTGCTCTTCTCCTCCGGCAGGACGGGATAGACCGACTCCCCCCGGAGTTCTTGCCAGATTTCCACGCCCGGCTTCGTGAACCGCTCCCGGACCGTTTTTTCGGAGAGGCGGGCGAATTCCAGCGCGGTCTTGACGCCCATCTTGGAGAGGTAGTCCGTCGTCGCCGGGCCGATCCCCCAGACCTTCTCCGCGGGGAGCGTTTCCAGATAGGCGGCGATGGCCCTCCCCGGGATGACGGTGAAACCCATGGGTTTCCGGTGTTTGGAGGCGACCTTGGCGAGGACCTTGGTGATGCTGAGGCCCGCGGAGACGGTGATTCCCATCTCCCGCCCGATCTCCGTCTGGATCTTCAGGGAGATGGATTCATAGGAGGCCCGGAGCGCCCGCCTCATCCCGGTCAGGTCGGCGAAGGCCTCGTCGATGGAGTACTCCTCCACCTGGGGGGTGAAGCGGCGCATGATGTTGAACATCCGCCGGGAGAAGAGGCTGTAGGTCTCGTAGTCGGAGGGGAGGACGATCAGCCCCGGGCAGATCCGCGTCGCCTCGTGGAGGGCGACCCCGCGCTTGACCCCTAACTTTTTGGCCGCGTAGCTCGCGCAGGCGACGATCCCCCGCTCGCCCCCCGTGATGAGCGGCTTCCCCTTCAGTTCCGGGTGGATCGCCTCCTCGCAGGAGGTGAAGAAGGCGTCCCCGTCGATGTGAAGGATCGCCCGCGGCCAGTTGTGGAGGCTGAAGATCATATCATTCATCGCTTGTCCCTGTTTCAGCAAAATCCAACATGGAGCGTTTGGGAAACCGGCTTTCTGCAGCGCTCATAAAAAAATATCTTGCCTTTTCCCGATTTGAGATATAATAGAACCATCGTTCTATTGTCAAGGGATTTTTCAAAACTGGAGTCGGTTTCGCAAAAAGTCGGCAAGTCGTCATTGACAGCGCGGGGGGAAAAAGGTTAGTTTACCGCCGGCATGCGGCAGTGCGCGCCCGGATCCGCTTGAGGAGAGGGTTGGAGAGGTGTCCCCTGAACGAAAGATTCGTCAAGATATTGGCCACGGGTTTCGGGAGCGGGCTTGCGCCGCTGGCGCCGGGGACGGCGGGAACACTGGTCGGCATCCCGCTGTATTGGGTCTTTTCGGTCCTGCCTTGGCCGATCCGGCTGATCACGGTTCTGGCCTTCACCTGCCTCGCCTGGCGTATCGCGGATGAGGCGGAGAGGCTCTTCGGCCGGAAGGATGCGCAGTGCATCGTGATCGACGAGATCGCCGGTCTCCAGTGGACCCTTTTCCTGGTTGCGCCGACGGTTCCCCATGTGGCCCTGGGTTTTGTGCTGTTTCGTCTGTTCGATATCGTGAAGCCCTTCCCGGCGCGGCTATTCCAGGACCGGTTGCCGGGAGGACTGGGGGTGGTGGCGGACGATCTGGCGGCGGGCGTTTATGGCAATCTGGCGCTCCAGGTTCTGATCCGGTGGCTCGGGATATGAGGGATGAGATGAAAATCGGCATATTGACGATCGGAAACGAGTTGACGAACGGTCGGATCCAGGATACCAATTCCTCCCTGATTGCCCGCGCGATGCAGGGGCAGGGATGGGCGGTCGCGGGGATGATCTCCGTGGGCGATGACGACGACGCCATCCATGATGCGCTTGCCCATCTGTTGGCCCGCGTCGATGCGGTGATCGTGACCGGCGGCCTCGGCCCCACGGCCGACGACATCACGACGGCGGCCTTGGCCAAGGCCTTCGGCCTGGGGTTGTATAGCGATCCTGCCGTCCTCGCGCATATCCGGCGCCGTTTTGAAAAGTTCCACTTGAAGTGGACGGAGAACAACGCCAAACAGGCCGTTTTCCCGGAGGGGGCGGAGATCATCCCCAACCCGAATGGGACGGCGGCCGGCTTCGCCCTGCGGCGGGAGGGGCGGATCGTCGCGGTCATTCCCGGAGTTCCCGCCGAGGCCCGGCGAATGCTTCCCGAGGGGGTGATCCCCCTCCTCCGGAAGGCGTTCCCGGAGGCCGCCCTCCACGTGGAAACATCCACCTTCAAGCTCTTCGGGCTCCCCGAATCGGCGGTGGACGAGGCGATGGCCGATGCGGACCTTGCGGGCCTCGGGGTCGGGATCGGTTTCTATCCGAACTTTCCCGAGAACCACCTTGTCCTGACGGCGCGGGAGTCCTCTGCGGACGTGGCCGGGGAAAAGCTCCGCGAGGCGGGGGCGAGGGTTGAGGCAAGGCTTGCGAAATATATCTTCGCCAAAGGAGAGGAGTCGCTCGCGGGAAACGTCGCCCGGCGGATGATGGAGCGGAAGCTCACGCTCGCCGTGGCCGAGTCCTGCACGGGCGGCCTGATCACGGACCGTCTCACGGACATTCCCGGAAGCTCCGCCTTTCTCGAACGCGGCGTCGTGACCTACAGCAACGCGGCCAAGACCGCCCTCCTCGGCGTTCCGGAGGCGGTGATTCGCGAACATGGGGCGGTCAGCGCCGAGACGGCGCGTCTGATGGCGGAGGGGGTCCGGAAGTCGGCGGGAACCGATCTGGGTATCGCCGTGACCGGGATCGCCGGTCCCTCCGGCGGGACGGAGGCGAAGCCGGTGGGGACGGTTTTCATCGCGCTCGCCTGCGGCGAGACGACCGTCTGCCGTCCTTACGCCTTCCGCTGGGAGCGGCGGCGGAACAAGGTCATGGCCTCGCAGGCTGCGCTGCTGATGCTCTGGCGATATCTGACCGGGGAGCTATAGCGATGACGGCTGAACGGACGATCCGGGCCTTTCTGGCGCTCGATCCGCCGGAGGAGATCCTCAGGGAGATCGGGCGGATTCAGGACCGGTTGCGGAAACTCATCCACGGGGATCTCCGCTGGGTCCGGCCGGAGGGGATCCACCTGACCCTGAAATTCTTCGGCGATATCTCCGAAAATGTAGTCGTGAACATTTCTGCCATCGCGGGGCGGGCGGCGGCGGCGGTCAGACCGTTCGAACTCGCGATCGGCGATACGGGTGTTTTTCCCGACCCGAGCCGGCCCCGGATCATTTGGCTGGGGATGAACGGCGATGTGGCGAGGCTGGTGACTTTTCAGCAGGGGCTGGAGAGGGCGCTTGAGGAGATCGGCTTTCCGCCCGCGGAGCGGCCCTTCCGGCCGCATCTCACGCTCGGACGGATCAAATCGCCGAAAGGGCTGATCGGTCTCGCGGAGGCGCTGGAAAAGGAAAAAGCGGTTACAACGGAACGGTTTACGGCCTCCGGCCTTATCCTGTTTCAAAGCGATCTGACGCCCCGGGGGGCGGTATATACGAGGCTTGCAGGGTATCCCTTTGCGGGGCAGGAGGGGCGCAGGGCCGAAACGTGAGGGCAAAATCCAAACAACAGCACGGACCGGAGAAAGGGACGAAGGAGGTGTCTATGGGAACGGATACGGAAAGGGCAAAGGCGGTTGATCTGGCGATCACGCAGATCGAGAGGCAGTTCGGGAAGGGGGCGATCATGAGGCTGGGCGGCGGGGAGGTGATCTCCGACATCCCGGCGATCTCCACGGGGTCGATCAGCCTCGACATTGCGACCGGCGCCGGCGGGGTCCCGCGGGGGAGAATCATCGAGATCTTCGGCCCTGAATCGGGCGGAAAGACGACCCTGGCCCTCCACATCATCGCGGAGGCGCAGAAACTCGGGGGGCTCGCGGCCTTCATCGACGCCGAGCATGCCCTCGACGTCACCTACGCGCGGAAGATCGGCGTCAACACGGACGACCTCCTCATCTCCCAGCCCGACACGGGGGAGCAGGCGCTCGAGATCTCCGAGACCCTTGTCCGGAGCGGGGCGCTGGACGTCCTCGTCGTCGATTCCGTCGCCGCCCTCGTCCCCAAGGCCGAGATCGAGGGAGAGATGGGGGACGCCCAAATGGGGCTCCAGGCGCGCCTGATGTCGCAGGCCCTCCGGAAGCTGACGGGGAGCATCAGCAAGTCGAGGACGACCGTGATCTTCATCAACCAGCTCCGGATGAAGATCGGCGTCTTCTTCGGGAACCCTGAGACGACCACCGGCGGCAACGCGCTCAAGTTCTACGCGACGATGCGCCTCGACATCCGGAAGGTGAGCGCGATCAAGACGGGACAGGACGTGATCGGCTTCCGTACCCGGGTCAAGGTGGTCAAGAACAAGGTCGCCCCTCCGTTTAAGGAGACGGAATTTGATATCATTTTTGGCGAAGGGATCTCGAAGGAGGGCGACGTCATCGACCTGGCGGCCGACAAAGGCATCATCGAGAAGAGCGGCGCCTGGTACTCCTACAAGGGGGAGCGTCTCGGCCAGGGGCGGGACAACACCCGGACCTTCCTGAAGGAAAACGGGGAGATCCTGGCGAAGGTCGAGGCGGAGGTCCGCGAGAAGCTCGGCATCAAACCGAAGACAACGGCTGTCAAGGAAGAACCGAAATAGCGCATGGACGAGGAGCGCGAGTACGGCCGGGCTGAAGGAAAGGCCTTCCGCCTGCTGACCCTCCGGGCGCACAGCGAAAAGGAGTTGTGTGCAAAACTGCGGGCAGGCGGTTTCCCGGCGCCGGTCGTCGAACGGGTTGTCCGGCGGTGCCGGGAGCTCGGCTACCTGAACGATGAGGCCTTCGCGAGGCAGCGGGCGCGGGCGCTTGCGGTGAACCGCCTCGCGGGAGACCGGCGGATCGCCTTTGATCTCCGGGAGCGGGGGATCGACGCGGGGCTATCCGCACGGGTGATCGCGGAGGTCCGCGGGGAGCTCGACGAGGAGGAGGCGGTAAAACGGTTGCTCCGGAAGAAGATCCGGGGACGGCCGGTCGCCGCGCTTACCGAACGGGAAAAGGCCGGATTGGCCAGAAGCCTGATGGGGAAGGGATTCCCCACCGGACTCATCTTGAAGATACTGAAAAAAACAGAGGAGGAAGGGTTCCATGACGATGACGGGGAGTGAGATCCGGGAGAGTTTTCTGAAATTTTTCGAAGGGAAGGGCCATGCGCGGATCGCCAGTTCCCCTCTCGTCCCCAAGGACGACCCGACACTCCTTTTCACCAACGCCGGAATGGTGCAGTTCAAAAACTGTTTTCTGGGGCTGGAGGACCGGGGCTGCCGCCGGGCGGCGACCTCGCAGAAGTGCGTCCGGGCAGGCGGGAAGCACAACGACCTGGAGAATGTCGGCGTCACGGCGCGCCACCACACCTTCTTCGAGATGCTGGGAAACTTCTCCTTCGGGGATTATTTCAAGAAAGAGGCGATCACGTGGTCATGGGAGTACCTAACCGAAGTCATGGGACTGCCCAAGGAAAAGCTCTGGATCACGATCTACAAGGACGACGACGAGGCCTTCCGGATCTGGCATGACGGGATGGGGGTCCCGGCGGAGCGGATCGTCCGGATGGGAGAGAAGAGCAACTTCTGGATGATGGGGGAGACCGGTCCCTGCGGTCCCTGCTCCGAGATCCTCTTCGACCAAGGGGAGGGAACGGGCTGCGGAAGCCCGGCGTGCGACGTGCACTGCGAATGCGACCGCCACCTCGAGATCTGGAACCTCGTCTTCACCCAGTTCGACCGCGACGCCGCCGGGAAGCTGAATCCGCTGCCGAAGCCCAACATCGACACGGGGATGGGCCTCGAGCGGCTGGCCGCCGTTGTCCAGGGGGTGACCAGCAACTACGCGTCCGATCTCTTTACCGGGATTATCCACTTCATCGAGAAGATCAGCGGCCGGACCTACGGGAAAAACGGGGAGGACGATATTTCGATCCGCATCATCGCCGACCACAGCCGCGCCGTGGCCTTCCTCGTCGGCGACGGCGTCCTCCCGAGCAACGAGGGGCGCGGCTATGTCCTCCGGCGGATCCTCCGGAGGGCGGCGCGCCACGGGAAACTCCTCGGCATGAACCGGCCCTTCCTCCATGAGGTGTGCGGGGTCGTGATCAACGAGATGAAGGGGGCGTACCCGGACCTGGTCGACAAGGTCGCCTACATCCGGAAGGTCGTGGAGAGCGAGGAGGAGCGTTTCATCGAGACCCTTGACGCCGGCCTCCGGATTCTCCAGGAGGAGGTGGCCGCCCTGAAGGCGGCCGGGGAACAGATGATTCCCGGCGAGGTCGTCTTCAAGCTCTATGACACCTTCGGCTTTCCGACGGACCTCACGGCGGATATCGTCCGGAAGGACAGCCTTGCCCTCGACATGGAGGGTTTCGAGAAGGCGATGGCCGCCCAGCGGGAGAAGGCGCGCGAATCCTGGAAGGGGAGCGGCCAGGAGGCGATCTCCGAGGTTTACCACCGCCTCTCCATTGAAGGGATCGCGACAATGTTCACGGGCCATGAAGGGGTAACGGAGGGCCGCTCGCAGGTGGCCGCGCTGCTGACTCAAGGCCAGCCGGTGACGGAGATTGGAGAGGGGGAGGAGGCAGAGGTCATTGTTTCCCAAACCCCGTTTTACGGGGAGATCGGCGGTCAGGTCGGCGACACCGGCGTGATGGAAGGCGACGGCTTCCATTTTGAGGTCATGGACACGAAACGGCCCCTCGACAACCTGATCAGCCATCTCGGCCGCCTGAAAAAAGGGAAGCTGCGGACGGGGGACGAGATTCTGCTGAAGGTGGATCAAGAAACCCGGCGGGCGACGGAGGCCAACCATTCCGGGACGCATCTTCTCCAGGCCGCGCTGAAGACGGTCCTCGGGGAGCATGTCAAGCAGTCCGGCTCCCTGGTAAACGCCGATCACCTCCGCTTCGACTTTACCCATTTTTCAAAGATCGAGGAGGAGGAACTGGCGCGGATTGAGGACGAGGCCAACCGAATGATCCGCGCGAACTGCCCTGTTGAGACCTTGGTCCTGCCGTTGGCGGAGGCCGTCAAGACGGGGGCGACGGCGCTCTTCGACGAAAAATACGGGGAGACGGTCCGCGTCGTCGGGATGGGCGCGTTCAGCCGGGAGCTCTGTGGGGGAACCCATGTGAAAAGGACCGGCGATATCGGCTTTCTGAAGATCGTCCACGAGTCGGCCGTGGCCGCCGGCGTTCGCCGGATCTTTGCGGTGACGGGAAACGCGGCCATCGCCCATGTGCGGCGTGCGGAGGATGAACTCCGGAAGACGGCCGGTCTCCTGAGGATCGGCCCTTTAGAGACGGCGGACAGAACGGAAAAGCTTCTTCGGCGTGAACGGGAGTTGGAGAGGGAGATCGAGGCCCTGAAAGGGAAACTGGCGGTGAAAGACTCTGGCGATCTGATGGGACGCGTCCGTCAGATCCACGGGGTTGCCGTCCTTGCGACCGTCGTGGAGGCCTCCGACGTCAAAACCCTCCGGGATTTCGGCGACAAGCTCCGGGACCGGCTCCGTTCCGGCATCATCCTGCTCGGGAGCCGGGCGGACGGGAAGGCGATGCTCCTCTGTCTGGTGACGAAGGATCTGACGGATCGGTACCATGCGGGAAAGATCATCCAGGCGATTGCCCCATTTGTCGGCGGCAGCGGCGGCGGCCGGCCCGACATGGCGCAGGCGGGAGGTCCGAAGCCGGAGCTCCTGGAGAAGGCCCTGGAGAAACTCCCCGATCTGCTCTGAACATAAACAGAACCCCGAAAGGTCCACTTCCGGGGTTCTGTTGGGTTTCATCCGCTTCATGCGTACTTTCGAGTTGATAACCTGTTGAATGGAGCCTCGATGGATTTCCACGGATCGGCATTACGCGATGACTTTCCCATGATCGAGGCTCTCGAAGGGATGGCCCGCCTTGACCTCATCCGGAAGTCCGATGGCGATGATGGCCAAGACCCTGAGCGGGTGGTCGATGCCGAGGATGTTTCGCACGTAATCCTCGGAGGTCGATTCGGCGTTTTGTCTCCGGTTTCTGACCTGGATCCAGCAGCTCCCCAGGCCCAGGCTTTCGGCGGCCAGGTGCACGATAATCGCGGCGATGGAACAATCCTCAATCCATACGTCGGATACGGTTTCATCGCCGCAAACCACCACCGCAAGAGAAGCGTCTTTCAGGAAGGCGGATCCGCTTTCCTTGCAGCGGGACAGCCTCGTGATAACCTCGGCATCCTGCACGAAGAAAAATTTCCATGGTCTGTTTCCCCGTGAAGAGGGAGACCGCAATACCGCTTCTTTCAGATCATCTATTGTGGTCTGGGCAATTCGCTCCTTCTTGAATTTTCGGATGCTTCTTCTTTTTCTCATCAGTTCCAGCATACGGTTCCTTTCCCGGTCCGTGTTTTGGTGCAGGGAAATCTCCCTGTATTCCCATAGTATGCCACGATATTTTCATCGGCGAAACATTTTTTTTGCGAACGATGCCGGATTCGGAAGTACGGCCTAACGGCCGATCTTTGCCAGGATTTCCCGGGCGAATGTCTTCCCGTCGGCGAGATCCGACTCATTGGGATGTCCGCATGCCCCCTGCGCCTCTTCCGCCCAGGCCCGGTGTTCCGCCTGTTTGATCAGCGCCTCGATGAGCTTCACATCCACGTTACCCCGGACCCCGAACGTGCCGAGGATCTTTGCACGTGAGGCGAGGCCGATCGCGTGTTCGATCGCCTGTTTGGGAAGTTGGCCGCCCCGCTGCGAACCATGGGTGCAGAAGAGGGCGATGTTCTGTCCCGCGGGCAGGTTCTTGAAAAAGGGAAGGGCCTTGGCGGGCACGCTGTGCGCGTGGACGGGGAATCCCACAAAGATGACGTCGTAGCCCTCGACGCTTTTGACCTCCTGAATGGGGCGGAGTTCTTTTTCCACATGAATTGCTTCGTAGATGGCGCGCGCGAGCTTTTCGGTGTTGCCGGTCTGGGAGTAGTAGGTAACCAGAGCCTTCATAGCGTTCCTGCCTCCTCTAAGAGATTTGCATGAGCCTTACTTGAATTTCCGGAGAAATGCAAGCGGCAAGTCCCCGGGATCTTCACATCAATCCTTCTCTTTTTCGGGTTCCAGCTTTTCGTAGGTATCGAGGTCGGGCGTAGGGAGCAATACGGTTCCATCTTCTTCAAAACGGAGAAAGGTTCGTGCCGAGAGGAGGGAGTACCAGAAACCGATCTTTTTGCCCCCCCTGTCGAGAAGTTCGAATTCATAAGGAAACTGACCATACTCGAATGCCTTTGTCTTCATAAAACCGACGACCTCCCGGAGCTTCTCCGGGGTCATGGCGATCTCTTTCCAGAGGGCTGCCGGGTCGAGACGGTAGTCCCTTTGTAGTCCGATCAGGGCGTTGGGATAGAGGTCCGACCCGCTGGTGTAGTAGCGGAGTTCGGGGTGAAACACGCCGCGTTCCAGATCCCGGGTCACCTCCCCGCCGGGGAGGATCTGGCCGTAGTTTCGGAAGAGGGAACCGGAACAGGACAGAACCCCCAGGCACAGGAGCAGCAGCACACACAAACCCACATTTTTTGCGGATCTCATCTTTCGTTCCTCCCTAACCGTTCGGAAGCCGGCTGACATTCAGCGGGCCTCTCTTTTATTACTGAAATCAGCTCAATTTCTCAATCTCCAGTTTCTTCTCAAGAACCTCGTTGGCTGCATGGAGCCGCTCTTCCGGCGCGCAGACGGCTACCACCGCCGCCTCTGCCGCCGCCGGGAAGTAGCGTCGGGCGGCATCCTGAAGCCGTTTGGTTGTGATGGCGAGCACCTCTTCCCGGAAACGCCGCCGCATCGGATCCGTCATCCCGGAAAACTCGCGGATCATGGCGGTGTAACCCCTTCCGGCCGGATCCAATGGTTTGTCGAGGGCGCCGATCGTGCCGATTACGGCCTTCTCCAATTCTTCCTGAGGGACCGGGTTGTTACAGACAAAATCAACCGCATGCCGATAGATGTCCAGTGTTTCAATCAGATGCGGATCCCGATACGAGAGGAAGGCAAAGAGACCGCTGACCGGTTCGTAGTGGCAGGAACCCCCGTAGGCTCCTCCTTGAACCCGGATATGGCGGTAGAGATAGCCGTTGGAGAGCTGTCTCGCCAGAACGAAGAGTGGCGCCGAAAGCGGATCGGCATAGGGGGGCGCCGCAAGGACTTTGGCAACATAACAGACCTGGGCCGGGATCGCGATCCCGATGTGGACGGGTCGATGGTTCCGCATCTCCGTGTTCGTCGGCGGGTTTCCCACCGGCAGGGTTGCGACCAGCCTATCGGCCGCAGCGATGAGGCTTTGCAGTCCGACCGAGTCGGCCGTCATGTTCATGAGCAGGCGGTTCCGGACAAAGACGATCTTGCGGAG
>Ga0066637_10000457_pt1 | contig 24687 bp, 21 predicted proteins | sample CryGeyCG2014_020_FD_62737 | JGI IMG/M metagenome (GOLD analysis project Ga0066637, IMG submission 62737) | Groundwater microbial communities from aquifer - Crystal Geyser CG08_land_8/20/14_0.20 | ecosystem: Environmental > Aquatic > Deep subsurface > Groundwater | place: USA: Utah: Grand County...
AATACAAGGTATTCCCTCTGACTTCTCTTTTCAACAAGACCTCCAATTTGAAATGATAAATACTGATGTTAAATACTTACAGATTATTTTAAACTCAAGTCCTGATACCAGATTAGCTGATTCTGGATCAGGTTCTCCCAACCAAGAAACCAATTACTTCGGACCTTTAACCAAAGAAGCTGTTATCAAGTTCCAGGAGAAATACTCAAGTGAAATCCTTACTCCTTGGAAACTTATTCAAGGTACCGGCTTTGTTGGCAAAACCACCAGAGACAAACTAAACAACTTATTAGCTAAATAATTTACAGAGGACAGTCCTCAGAGGACTGTCCTCTGGGACTTCTGGGACTTTACCGAGAACTGTTCTCGGAGATTCTTTTCTAAATCCTCAATACTTGCTAAGAATGCCCGGGCATTCTTAGCAAGTATTTTATATTAAGATTGTTGCTTGCTAAAAAGTGGAGAGCGTTTTATTTTTTTTGACTTTTTGAAGCTTTTGTTTTATAATTAAAGTATGTTCAAGAAGATTATCTCAACTTTAAAGTTAGTTTTTATTCCCAGTGAAAGAAACAATTATCGTCCTAAATTTCTGGATAGTAATTTTTTGTTTTATTGTGTTTTGGCGTTGTTTCTTTTAAAAATTATCAGCTTTTCCCTCTTTTTCTATTTGCCAAAAACAGCATTCTTTGCTGATATTTCCAAAGCTTTATTGGTTGAACTCACTAACAAAGAAAGAGAATCAACAGGGCTTTCTCCTCTGAAAGAGAATTTTAAGTTGGATAATGCAGCTTTTTTGAAAGCCCAAGATATGTTGAATTTTGACTACTTTAGCCATCAAAGTCCTCAAGGGATAACACCCTGGCATTGGTTTTTAGAGGCTGGTTATAACTATCAAATAGCCGGAGAAAATTTAGGAATAGGATTTTTAGATTCAGAAGAGATTTATAAAGCCTGGAGCGATTCTTCTTCTCATAAAGCAAATCTTTTAAATACTCGCTATAAAGATATTGGAATTGCCGTTTTAAAAGGTGATTTTAAAGGCAGCGAGACTACGGTGGTGGTTCAGCTTTTTGGAACTTTTAAAGAAGAAATAAATAAAGAATTTAAGAAAGAAAGTGAGAATTTGAGCGGAATTGAATCAAAAGAAGAAGTAACTGAAGAGATTCAAGAAGAAAATCAACAAGAACAAGAAGAAATTGAGGAGGAAGAAATTTCTCCTCAAGAGTTAGCAGGGTTTGAAGAAGAAAAACCAATCTTTTATCAGGAGGCGCAAATGGATTTGAAATTCAATCTTTTCAAATTTATGACAAAAGATTACAACAATCTTTTGCAGATAATTGCTACTTATTTATTATACGGTGTAATTCTCGGATTAGTTTTAAATATCTTTATCAGATTTGACATCCAGCATGAGGATTTAATTTTAAAAACAATCTTTTTTATTATCGTCTTTTTAATCTTCATAATCGCTGAAAAAAATATCTTGATTACCTTTATTCCTCATAATTTAGGAATATATTAAGATGGTTAAAGATTTAGTAAAAAACTTAATAAAATCTTTTCAAGATAAAGCCAGAATGTTTTTGGTGCCATTTTTTGTTTGTTTTTTTATTACTGTTTTGTTATTAAATTGGAATGAAATCAGTTGGATATTAAATTATAAAGCGGTTTATGCGGTGTTTTACGACAGAATCTCTGGGATAATGGAAAGTCAAAAAAGAAACGATAGCATCAAAAAAGATGCTGAAGTTTATTTAGAGAAAGAAGACAGTATTGAGATTCAAAAAATTGGAGTTTTTGCCCCTATTCAATCGGCGATTAGCGAAGAGAACAAAGAAGAGCTTGATAAAGCTTTAAAAAATGGGGTTCTTTTGTACCCTAATTCTGTTTTGCCAGGCCAAAGAGGCAAGACAATAATCTTAGGTCACAGTGCTCCTGCCAGTTGGCCAAACATAAATATGACCATGTTTTTAGCCATTTAGACGAATTAGTAGAAGGGGATGAGGTTGTGGTTTATTACAATCATTTAAAGTATGTTTTTAAAGTAAAAGACAAACAGATTTTCTTTCCGGCTGAAGAAGAGGAGGTTTTGTCTTTAGTAAGAGATGATATTTCATCTTTGGTTCTCGTTACTTGTTGGCCACCGGGCAAAGATTACGAGCGATTGGCTGTTTTTACTCAATTTGAAAGTAGCGACTAAATCTTTGGTTCCATCCCGCTGAAAGCGGGACCCCCACACCTACAAGATTAGGTGGGGGGTTGACCCCGTAGAGAAATTTTGGCAAGGTTTTTTAAAAACCTACATCGCGAAGCCCCGTAGTGAAAATTTGACTACTTTTAACTTCTTAATGTTTTATGAAACAAAACATATGTCAAATTTCTACTATGGGGCGAAGCGAGCCAAAATTCTTCTCGGGGTTGACAAAGGAAGAGTATAGTGTAAGATAGGAAAATAGCCTTTTTTCTTGACAAACCCACAAAAAAAGATTATAATATAAGTATTATGACTAAAAAAATAAAAACAATTTTTTCTACTACGCTTTTACCCCTTTTGCTTTTTGGAGGGGTAGTTATGCCATCTTTTGAAGGGATATCTGGTGCTACTCAAATTGATGTTCGGTTTAATGCTTATCAAATATGCGAAGGGGAGTGGCCTTTTGAACAATGTGATTATTCAAGATTAATTGTTTCTCACGGAGATGCTTATCATCACAGGGAGGGGATACATCATTTTTTGGAAACTAACCCTATCACCTTAACCACCGGAAGGTATAAGGTAATAGTTCATACCTACGAGTTAGGACAAAAACCCGGTGATCCAACACAAAATAACGAAAGAGCAAAAATCTATTTGGGAGGACATCAGCAAGGCACTTGGAACAATCCTCTTCCTGCTGATTATGATTGGGTAGGAGGGCAATATATTGGAACAACCAATGATTGTGGTTCAGTGCAAGACTGTTATACTACTTTTTCAGAGGTAACTATCCAAGGAGGAACTTACCCTGTAGTAGCTTGGCACAACGACAAATCAACAGTACCCAATAGTTTTAAATGTTGGACTGTACAGTTTACTTATTTAGGACCTTCTGCGGCACCTCAAATATCTGTAACGAAAGATGTGAATAAAACAAGTGCTGTGCCAGGTGAGGTAATCACTTATCTTTTATCCTGGAGGAACAACGGTAATGCTGAAGCTACAAACATAGAAGTAATTGATGATTTTGATGAGAGATACCTTGAACCTCAAACTATCAATTTGGGTGGCGTGGTTTCCAATGGAAAAATTATTTGGCATTTTGATAGATTACCCGTTGGTGTGCCTGCTGGTGTTGCTTTTTCAGCAAAAGTTAAAAATAATGTGCCCCAGGGTACCACTATTTTAAGAAACAGTTTCACTTTTGATAGTGCTGAAACAAATATAATTCAAAGTAATACTGTTCAAACTCAAGTTACCGTCAATCCTCCTCAAAACCATCCTCCAGTAGCTGATGCAGGACCTGATAGAACAATTTATGAAGGCGAGACCACAATTTTAGATGGTTCAGGGAGTTATGACCCTGATAGAGATGAATTAACTTACTATTGGGAGTGCGATGGTGGTACCATCAACAATCCGACTTTTGAAAAACCAACTTTCACCGCTCCATCAGTATCTTCTGATAGAACCTTCACTTGTACTCTTACCGTAAAAGATCCCCAAGACTTGAATGATAGTGATGAGATGTATGTTACGGTCAAAAATGATGCTCCTTCTCTTACCGTACTTTATCCCAACGGAGGAGAGCAATGGATTGGAAGCCAACAATACAGGATTACTTGGATTTCCTCTGGTGATATATATTCTCAAATAGATATTCTTATTGCGGGGTATACTTCTTCAGGAACCCAGATTGGGGATTGGAAGTTAATTGTTCCCGGAGTTCCTACCAGCCAAGGATATTATTATTGGGTTCCTTCAGGCGTACCTCTTTATTTGCCTTCAGGCTTTGCAATTATTCCTAGCAAATACAAGATTCAGATAAGAGAAGCGACTGATAGAGTAGATGCTATTACAGATATGTCAGATGATTATTTCACTATTAGTTTTCCCACTGTCCTTTCTGTCAGAACTGATTCTGCTTCTGATATCCAAATTGATAGGGCTAACCTAAATGGTACTTTAACTGATAAAGGTGGAGCGTATTATGTGCATGTCTGGTTTGAGTGGGGTAGAACAAGCTCTTATGGTAATGAAACAAGCCAAAGAACAAAGGGTAGTACTGGAGCATTTGACTATACTATTTTCGGTTTATCTCAAAATACAAGCTATCATTTCCGGGCAGTAGCTGATAATGGAGTGCAGAGAGTTTACGGAAGTGATAGGCAATTTAATACTCAAGGACATCAAAACAATCCTCCAATAGCTGATGCCGGATCTGATAGAGAGGTTAATGAAGGTAACCGAGTTAGCTTGGATGGTTCTCAAAGCTATGACCTTGACGGCGATACTCTTACTTATCAATGGAGTTGTGATGGAGGAATAATTTTTAACCCAAATAATGAAGTTGCCACTTTCAAAGCTCCTTCTGTTTCTTTTGATACCAGGTATTATTGTTCTCTTTCTGTTAGTGATGGCGAATTCACGAGTTCTGATACAATGAGTGTTTTGGTTCGTAATACTACTACTCCATCAATAGTAGAGGATATTTCTTTATCTTTACAAAAGAAAGTAAAAAATCTTTCCAAGAATCATACTAAATGGTATGAGTCAGTAAATGCTGAACCATCTCATACATTGGCTTATTATATTGAAGTTAAATCTACCGGTGGAAGTATTGCTGAAGATGTGATAGTAAAAGATACCTTACCTTCAAATGTCATTTATAAAGGTAACTTGAAGGTGGAGGATAAGTCTTTTAGTGGTAATATAACTGAAGGAATTAATATAGGAGATTTGGCAAAGAATGAGTCAAAGATAATTACTTTTGAAGTAGAGATTGCTGACAAAGATAAATTTAACTACGGGACTACCAACCTGATTAATACCGTTATGGCTTATAATTCAGCCGTTGTCGAAACTGATACAGCCAAAGCTATTGTAACCAAAAAAGGAGTTGCTGGAATATCAACAGGTATTACTAATAACAAGATTTTTGATTGGCTGGTAATTCCTTTGATAATAAGTATCTTAATTATTTGGATGTTTCAATCTCAAGTAATGGATATGCACGGCTGGATTCAAAATAGGAAAAAAATACTCAATGAAATTAGAGCAGAAAGGATATTAAAAAGAGAGATTGATTATCTTAAGACCAAACAGAAAATCTAAGATTGTCAGTTGTGAATAATCTGTGGAGAAGACAGTCCCGCTCGTACGAGCGGGACTGTTTTTTTCTCGTTTTTTCAAGCAATTTTGATGAAAAATAGAGTGGGTTATATAGATTGACTTCTGGTTTGAAATGGAGTAAAAAGGAGATATGTGGTGAATTGTGGAAAACTATGGGGATAAGTGAGATTTTTGGGGATAACTGGGAGACTTAATCCCATCACTAATTTTGCAGCCAATCGGGTTGCGTTAACTCTTGCCCTCTTGGGCAGAATTGGTATGTTCCTTGGAGAATACACTTACAAAATTGACGATAAAAAAAGATTGGCTATTCCGGTAAAGTTCAGAAAAACTTTAGGGAAAAAGGCGGTTATAACCAAGGGTCTTGATAACTGTCTATTTTTATATCCCTCCAAGGAGTGGGAAAAATTAGCCGAGAAATTGAGTAGACTTCCCTTATCCCAATCTGATGCAAGAGGTTTTGCCAGGATTATGTTGGCTGGGGCAATGGAAGCGAGCATAGATAACTTAGGAAGAGTTTTAATACCTGACTATTTAAAACAATATGCAAGTTTACAAAAGAGAGTAGTGATTGCTGGTCTTTATAATAGAGTGGAGATTTGGGATGAAGAGGGATGGAGTGGTTATAAGCAAAAGATGGAGAAGGAAGCAGGAAATATTGCAGAGAGATTAAAGGAACTAGGCGTTTAATGACTAATTAACCTAATTATCCTAATCAATGTCCAATGTCTAATGATGAAATGTCTAAAAACGAATTTTAGTGATTGGGATTTAGGAATTGGGATTTGATTAAAGCAATTAGAAATTAGAATAATTAGAAATTATCCAATGCACATTCCCGTTCTTCAAAAAGAGGTAATAGAGTATTTAGACCCAAAACCAACCCAGAACTTTATTGACGCAACGTTTGGCAGTGGTGGCCACAGTTCCGCCATTTTGGAAAACAACGCTCCGGAAGGAAAAATCCTTGGAATAGACTGGGATGAACAACAAATTAAAAGTTTAAAGTTAAAAATTAAAAGTTTGGGAGTGGAAGATAGAATTACGGCTGTTTGCGAGAACTTTACAAACTTAAAAGAAATAGTAAAAAAATACAATTTTCAACCTGTTCACGGAATTTTGTTTGACTTGGGGATGTCAAGCTGGCATTTAGAAAAATCGGGTAGGGGATTCAGTTTTCAAAAAGATGAAATGCTTGATATGAGATACTATATAGAAAATCAAAAATGTTTGACGGCTGAAAAAATTATAAATACCTGGTCCGAAGAAGAGATTAAAAGAATTTTGAGGGAATATGGCGAAGAAAGATTCTCAAACAAAATTGCCAGAATGATTGTTCAAACAAGAGAAAAAAACGCTATAAAAAGCACTTTTCAGTTAGTAAAGATAATAGAAAAAGCAGTTCCTAACTGGTATCAAAGAAGAAGAATCCATTTTGCCACAAAAACTTTTATGGCTTTAAGAATCGCGGTGAACAATGAACTGGAGAATATAAAAATGGGTTTAAACGCAGCTTTTGAAGTTTTGAATGAAAACGGAAGAATTGTTACTTTATGCTTTCATTCTTTAGAAGACAGAATCTGCAAAAACTTCTTTAGAGAAAAAGTCAGGGAAAATAAGTTGGAGATTTTAACCAAAAAACCGGTTGTCCCTCAAGAGACAGAAATTCAAAAAAACATTCGAGCAAGGTCAGCAAAATTAAGAGCAATAATAAAAATTATGTAACTTGTAACGGGTAACTCAAGAAATTGTTTCTTGAGATTAATGGTACGCAGGTTACAAGGTCAAAGATATGCAAAATGTTCTAATTTTAAAAAATTATCCTATCTTTCCTCATTGGTTTCTCTTTAATATAAAAAAATATAATGTTTTAAAAATTTTCTCAAAATTAAATCTTTTTTTAATCCTTTTCCTTTTGGGTTTTTATATTTTCCAGATTGGAGAAATAACGAAAAGTACTTTTTTAAATAAATCTTATCAGCAAGAAATCGAAGGAATCCAGGCTGAAAATCTCGGCTTGGAAGCTAAGACTATCAATGTTGCTTCTTTTTCGAAGATTGAAGCGAAATCAGAAGAACTGAATTTTGTCAAAGTTTCAGATATTAAATATATACCAATCACTTCAGATTATTTAGTAAAGAAAGATAACGACTTAAGAGTTCTTACTAAATAAATATGAAAAACTGGAGAATAAATATTTTACTTTTTTTATTCTTTGTGGTAAGTTCCTTAATTGTCTTTAGATTGTATTATTTACAGATAAAAAAAGGGGAATATTATCAAGCCTTAGCTTTAGGGCAACATATTTTGTTCGAAGAAGTAAAAGGAGAGAGGGGAGGAATTTTTTTTAAAAAAGAAAAATCGTCTTTAGCTCAAACAAAAACAAAAAATTTAATTTATGTTTTTCCTTCAAAAATCCAAGATAAAGAAGAAATCATTGATTTTTTAGCTGATGTCTTGGGGGAAGACAAAGATGATTTGACGACTTCTTTTCAAAAAGAAGAAATTTTAAAAAGAGAAGTCAGTGATGAAATTTTAGAAAAATTAAAAAATGAAAATATTGAAGGGGTTTATCAAGATCAAATATTTGCCAGGTTCTATCCTCAAAATAACTTAACATCTCACCTTACTGGATTTGTCAATGAAGAAGGAGAAGGGCAGTATGGGATTGAAGGTTATTACAACGAAGTTTTAAAAGGTAAGGAGGGATTAAAAGAGACAGAAAGATCGCCTTTTGGTTTTTTGGCATTGTTTTTAGATTCAAAAGACAAAGAAGAATTCAAAAAAGGGGCTGACATTTTTTTGACAATAGACCATAATATCCAATATTTTTCCGATAAGTTATTAAAAGAGGCAAAAGAGGAGTGGGATATTGACTCCGGGCAGATAATAGTAGGAGATCCTTTAAGCGGAAAGATTTTGGCTTTAGCCACTTTCCCGAATTTTGACCCCAATCAATATTATTTAGAAGAAAACTTTGATAACTTCGTTAATAGTGCTTTGCAAAAACTTTTTGAACCGGGTTCTGTTTTTAAACCGATTGTGATGGCCGCGGCTTTAAACGAAGATTTGATAACTCCGGAAACCAAACATGAAGACAGAGGATATGTGGATCTTGGAGGGCCGCCAATTTATAATTTTAATAAAAGGGTCTGGAGAGAACAAACGATGACAGATGTCCTGGAAGAATCTATCAATACAGGGGCTGTTTTTGTAGAACAGAAGCTTGGCAAGGAACTTTTTTTAAGATATCTTGAAAGATTTGGATTTTTTGAAAAAACTGACATTGATTTACAGGGAGAAGTTTTTTCTTCTAACGAAACTTTAAAAGATGGCTACGCTCGGGATATTGCCGTAGCTTCTTTTGGGCAAGGAATAGCGATAACTCCGATTCAGTTGGTTAGGGCTTTTAGTGCAATAGCTAATGGAGGGAAATTAATGAAACCTTATTTGGTTGAGAAAATGGTACAATCTGACGGAAAAGAAGTTGAGCTATCTCCTCAAACTCAAAGGGAAGTGATTTCTCAAAAAGCTGCTGCCAAATTGACTTCAATGTTAGTTAGTGTAGTAGAGAAAGGGTCAGGTAGAAGGGCTAAGATTGAAGGGTATTTTATTGCCGGCAAAACCGGTACGGCTCAAGTCCCTCAAAAAGGAGGGTATTCTGAAGAGGAAACAATTCAAAGTTTTATGGGGTACTTCCCGGCTTTTAATCCCAAAGTAATTATCTTCGTAAAACTTGATAACCCAAAATATGTGGAAACTGCCGAATATTCTGCCACCATTTTATTTAATAAATTAGCAAAACGTATCATAGATTTGTGGCAGATACCACCGAACTATTAACAAAATTAAAAATTAAAAATTAAATTTATGTTTGATCTTTTATCAAAAATTGTATTTTTAAGAAGAAAACCAAAAGTTATTGTTGTTGGAGGAGGAATTTCTAATACTTTGAAATCAGCTTTAGATTTTATTTTAGAAAATTACCCTGAATCAAATAAAGATAAAGTGGTTCTATTGGATTTACAAAAAATTGGATCTCCAACAAAAGCTAAGTTTTGGTTGGAAAATTCCTCCTTACCTATTCTTTTGGTTTCTCCCTTAGGAGAAATTCCTCCAGAAGATATAGTTTTTGCTTCAGAAAAATCAGCTAAGTTGGAAAATTTAGCAAACTCTTTTCCACAGTTTGGTCGTTTGATATTGAGTTTTGACGATGAAACAGTAAGAGAAATTGGAGACAAATTAAACATTAAAAGATTAACTTTTGGTTTTGACGAGAGAGCTGATTTTAAAGCTACTGACTGTCATTTTAGCAAAGATGGGACAGCATTTAAGTTAAATTTTAAGGGAAATGTTTTGCCGGTTTGGCTGAATCGGCTTGTTGGCAAGAAAAACATTTACACGATTTTAGCAAGTTTAGCAGTTAGTGAAGTTTTAGATTTTAATTTAGTTGAAATCTCTCAAGTTTTAAGAAAATGGCAGGGCGTGGAAGGTGAGGGAACTTTAATTGATGGGATTGAAGGTACAATTTTGCTCAATAATAGCGAGAATGCCAACGGTTTTTCAATGATTGAGGCCTTAGAAATTCTTGGGGAAATTGGTAAGGAAGAAGGGAATAGACGTATAGCTTTATTGGGTGATGTCTTGGGAATTGGCAAATATACAATTGAAGCTCACGAAACCATTGGCGAAAAAGTAGCTCAAAATGCCGACATTCTTTTTACAATAGGGGAAAGGGCAAAATTTATTGCCCAGGGTGCGAGAGAAAAAGGAATGGGGCAGGATAGAATTTTTGAGTTCAGTAAAGTTGAAGATGCAGTAGAGAAATTAAAACAAGAGATGAAACGTGGCGATTTAATTTTAATTGATGGTTCAAAAGAACTCAAAATCTCAACAATAGTAGAGAATCTGAGAAAAAAGCAATAAAACTATAAAATTTGAATTGAAGAAAATTAAGTTTTACACTTGACTTTTTTTGTGTTAGAGTTATGGTAGTTCGCTCTTATAAAAAGAGGGTGATGACTTATTAAAAATAGAAAGGAGGGATTGAGCATGAAACTGCACAATGAAATAGAAGGAATCTCCCTTAAAATATGGGAGTGGTTGAGAGAGGTACGGGCTAAGGGTGAATTGGAGTATAAAGAAGATATCGGCTTAGACACGCTGGAAAAATGCAAATTCGCCTTAAGGCAAATTTGCATTGCAATTGAACGCTTAATTGTTGAAGGTTCCAAGAAAGATAAACTCTCAGAGGTACTTAGAAAGAGGGAAGAGGAAGGAGCAAATTTGTTCTCTCTTAATCAGATCTGGGCTATGAATGGGGTGGCTCTTATCTTGAGAGGTAGAGAAGAGAATCTTCAAGAGTGGATAAAAGAAATATGGCAAATATTGCGAAAAAGTGGCGAAGTGAATAGCAAACCAGGTGCAAAGACAAATATTCAGTTCTTACCAATAGAGGGTAAAAAATTTGTAAATTTTTAAATAAGTCATCACCCTCTATTCTTTTTCTACAGTTTTTTTATTTTTGATGCTTCGACCTTGCTCAGCATCAACCCTGAGCTTTGTCGAAGGGAGCTTTGTCGAAGGGAGCTTTGTCGAAGGGAGCTTTGTCGAAGGGAGCTTTGTCGAAGGGAGCTTTGTCGAAGGGAGCTTTGTCGAAGGGTTGATTTTTGCTATTTGATATCTGTATGCCCTCATCGTCTAGTGGTCAAGGACATCAGTTTCTCAAGCTGGGAACTCGGGTTCAAATCCCGATGAGGGCATCGAAAACTTAAACACCGGTTTGCCCCGTAGTTAAATTCGAAGAATTTATACTGCGGGGTTCGACTCCGGTTGAGGGCATTAAATGACGTTCAAAAAGGAAACAAAAAATACTCTGGCTTTTCATTAAGCTATTTTTTTTATAAAATAGATAAAGTTGTATGAAAAAAACTAAAGACTCTAATTGGCACAGCATTCCAGCAAAAAAAGTTGTTGAGGAGTTAAAGACAGACCCTGAAAATGGTTTGAGTGAGGAAGAAGTAAAAACCCGGCAAAAAAAGTTCGGGCTTAATGAATTGCCAAAAGAAAAACCTTTATCTTCTTTTGGGATATTATTGGCGCAATTCAAAAGTCCTTTAATTTATATTTTAGTGATTGCCGGGATTATCACTCTGGTTTTGAAAGAGTATACCGACGCCATTGTTATTTTCGGCGCTGTTTTTTTAAACACCATTGTTGGATTTATCCAGGAAAATAAAACTTCAAAAATTTTAGCTGAACTCAAAAAGATAATTAAGGTAAAAGCTTATGTGATAAGAGAAAGAAATGAAAAAGAGGTAGATCAGGCAGAATTGGTACCGGGAGATATTTTTTTACTCCATTCAGGAAATAAGGTTCCGACTGATGGCAGATTGATTGAAGTTCATAATCTAAAAATTAATGAGGCTTCTTTAACAGGCGAATGGATTCCGTCTGAGAAAAAAGTAGAGATTTTACCTGAGAGAACTCCTTTAGCTGATCGAGATAATATGGTCTATATGGGTTGTGTTGTTGAGGATGGGCGGGGAAAGGCAATAGTAACAATAACAGGAATCAATACAGAAATTGGCAAAGTTGCCCAAATGGTTAAAGAGGTCAGAGAAGAAAAAACTCCTTATCAAAAGAAAATCATTTATTTGAGCAAACTCATTGGAATTTTGATAGTTTTTATTTCTTTCTTGATTTTTGTTTTAGGAATAGCCGCTGGTCGAGAGTTTTTTCAAATGTTTCTGACAGCAGTAGCGGTAGCAGTGGCAGCAATTCCTGAAGGACTGCCGGTGGCAACAACTGTAATCTTAGCTCTCGGTATGCAAAGAATTTTAAAAAAGCGAGGATTAGCGAGGAAAATGGTGGCAGCTGAAACACTGGGGAGCACCTCTATTATTGCCACCGATAAAACAGGAACCCTGACTGAAGCTAAAATGCAAGTTGCTGGAATTTACACTGGGACAAAAGAACTTTTATCTGATGGTCAAAAATATTTAGAAAAAATTGACAAGAATAGTCAAGCTTCTCACCTTCTGGCTTTGAAAATTGCCACGATATCCAGCGAAGCCTTTATCGAAAATCCTGATGAATCCTTAGAGAAATGGATAGTCCGAGGAAGACCGACTGAAAAAAGCCTTTTAATGGCTGGGACTCAAGCTGGATTAAATAAAAAGGAATTAGAAAAAAAATATCCAGAAATTGATAGATTACCTTTTGACTCCGTCTATAAATATTCAGCTAGCTTACATAAATTTTCTGAAAAAGAAAATATTTTATATCTTTTGGGTGCTCCAGAGAAAATTTTAGCTATGTCAAAATATTTAGATGTTGATGGTAAAGAAGAGATCTTATCGGAAGAAAAAATTGAGAAATTAAAAAGAAAATTTGAAACTTTAGCTAGGAAAGGAGAAAGGGTTTTGGGAACGGCTTATAAAAGACTCAAAATTCAAAAAACAAAAATCAAAAGGTTAGAAGAAGTATGTAATGATTTGATTTTTGTTGGCTTTATTTCCCTCCATGACCCGATTAGAAAAGAAGTTAAGGAGGCAATAAAGGTTTGTCGGCGGGCAGGAATGAGGCCAATTATTGTTACCGGTGACCATAAATTGACGGCAAAAGCAATAGCTGGTGAACTTGGTTTGCCTTCTAAAGAAGAAAATATAATCGAGGGTCAAGACTTAGAAAAATTAAACGATGAAGAATTTCAAAAAAGATTAGAGGATATTGAAATTTATGCCCGGGTTGAACCTACTCAAAAATTAAGAATTGTTCAGGCTTGGCAAGAAAGGGGGGAGGTGGTGGCAATGACGGGCGATGGGATAAACGATGCCCCGGCCTTAAAAAAGGCTGATATCGGAATAGCCTTAGGCTCTGGTACTGATGTGGCTAAAGAAGCTTCAGATCTTATTCTCTTAACTGATAATTTCTCAATTATTGTCGCAGCAGTTGAAGAGGGAAGAGTAATTATTAATAATATTAGAAAAACGGTAACTTTATTATTTTCTCAGTGTTTTTCTGAAATAATTTTAATTGGAGCCAGTATTATTACTGGATTACCTTTACCAATTTTACCAGCCCAAATTTTGTGGGAAAATTTAATTGAAGGTAGTCCCCAGGGGATTGCCCTATCTTTTGAACCAAAAGAAAAAGATGTAATGGAAAGAAAACCCGAAAATCCTCGCCACCCTATTTTAACCGGGCAAATGAAAACAATAATTTTCGGTTTTGGAATCTTCACCGACATTATTTTGTTTCTTTTATTTTTATGGCTTTTAAGGCTAAATCTGCCTATAATTGAGATTAGGACAATCATTTTCGCTGCCTTAGCTATCGACACTTTCTTTTATGCTTTTTCCTGTAAAAATCTAAGAAAAAATATCTGGCAATATAACCCATTTTCCAATTTATATTTAGTGGGTTGTATAATTTTCAGTTTTTTGATGCTGTTAATCGCTGTTTATTTACCCCCATTTCAAAATTTACTCAAGATAGTACCCTTGAATCTTTTTGACTGGCTTTTACTGTTAGGATTAGGAATGATAAATTTAATTTTAATTGAAGCCACCAAATGGTATTTTATCTCTAAAAAAGTTTTTTAGATAATTTTTATGTATGTTGTTGTATCTTTATCTTTTTATCTTTGTTATTTCTTGTTTTTTAATCAGTGTTGCAGGTGGATTACTTATCAGTGCTCTATCAGAAGTTACTAAATTTTTGGGCTGGAAAGAGTTTGTGGTGGCTTTCTTTTCAATCTCTTTTGCCTCTTCTGTGCCCGAACTTTTTATTGGTTTAAGTTCAGCTTTCCACAAAACTCCCCAGCTTTCTTTTGGTAATATTATAGGAGCTAATGTTGTTCACTTTACTTTGGCAATTGCTTTGGTAGTTTTGGTTTTGAAGGGGATGAAGATTGAGAGTCGAACTGTTCAAACAAGCTCTTTATTTGCTTCAATAGCGGCTATTTTGCCAGTGATTCTAATTTTGGATGGCGTTCTTTCAAGAGCTGATGGAGTAATCTTAATTTTAACCTTTGTTTTTTATGTCTTGTGGCTTTTTAGCAAAAAAGAAAGATTTGTTAAGATTTACGAAGAAACCAAGATTTCTATTTCTTTTTTTGAAAAATTCAAGTTATTATTTAAAAATCTCGGCCTACTTTTTGTAGGTACAATATTGTTACTTTTGAGTACTGAAGGAATTGTAAGATCAGCCTCTTTTTTTATTAAAGAATTCCATCTTCCTTTAAGCCTTGTTGGAATTTTGATTGTAGGTACTGGGACTGCCCTACCAGAAACCTATTTTTCAGTTAAAGCTGTGAAGAAGAAAGAATACTGGCTTGGTTTTGGGACTCTGATTGGCTCAACTGTCATTACAGCTACTTTAGTTTTAGGATTGGTAGCTTTGATTTGTCCAATTCTAATTAAGGACTTTTCACCATTTTTTGTGGGTGCAGCTTTCGTTTTTATTTCAGCAATATTCTTCTTCTTTTTTGTCCGTACTGACCGCAAAATTACCAAAAAAGAAGCATTCTTTTTGATATTGCTTTATCTTTGTTTTCTGGCTGTTCAAGTAATTGCATTTTTGTAAAAAAAATGATAATCTATTATATCAATTAAAAAATTTTAAAAATGCTCGATTTTCTTTTAATTTTCATTATTTTTTCAATAGTAACAGCAGGAATGGCAGTTTTGATTTTTTACTTTAAAAGAGAGGTAGGAACATTGAAAGAAGGCAAGAGAGAAGATGTAGCTTTAAATTTAATCAAACAAGATTTAAAAGAAATTAGAGATGAGATAAGAGAATCGCGGGAAAAAAACATAGATTCTTTAAAAACCCAACTAAAAGAGAGCGCCAGTATAGTAAGGGATGTTACCTCTCAATTGGAAAAGATTCACTCTGACCATCAAGATATCAAAGATTTGAAATTTCATTTAGATAAACTCACCGATGTTTTAGCCAACCCCAAGCAAAGAGGTATTTTAGGAGAATATTTTTTAGAGACATTGCTAAAAAATATCTTTCAGCCACATCAGTACAAAGTTCAATATAAATTTAAGGATGGGGAAGTAGTGGATGCAGTGATTTTTGTAAAGGATAAGATTATTCCGATTGATGCCAAGTTCTCTTTGGAGAACTACAATAAGATTTTAGAAGAAAAAGATTCTACTCAAAGGGAAAGGTTAGAAAAGATATTTAAGCAGGATTTAAAGAATCGTATCGAAGAGACAGCAAGATATATAAAAGTTGAAGAAGGAACAATGGATTTTGCTTTTATGTTCATACCTTCAGAAGGTATTTATTATGATTTATTGATTAATCAAATAGGCGGCATAAAAACTAACACTTACGATTTAATTGAGTACGCTTTCAAAGAAAAACATGTTATTATCGTTTCTCCCACTTCCTTTTATGCTTATTTACAAACAGTTCTTCAGGGATTGAGGGCATTGAAGATTGAAGAATCGGCAAAACAAATCAGGAAGATGGTAGAAGTTTTACAAAAACACTTGAAAAATTATGATGTCTTTTTAGAAAAATTAGGTAATAATTTAGCAACCACTGTAAACTGTTACAATAGAGCTTACAAAGAGTTTGGCAAAATAGACAAAGATGTAGCAGGATTAACAGAAGGAGAAAAGCAGATTACTCCTTTGCAAGTTGAAAAACCAAGTAACCAAGATAATTTTTAATTATCAATTTCCAAAAATTAATATATGAGCTTTGCGGTAATTAAAACCGGAGGCAAGCAATATCTTGTTTCCCCGGGAGATAAAATCAAAATTGAGAAAGTTGAGAAAAAAGAAGGAGAAGAGGTAATCTTTGAGGAAGTTTTATTATTGGAGAAAAATGAAAAACTTGAGATAGGTTATCCGGTTCTTAAAAATGCGAAAGTTTTAGGTAAAGTTTTAAAACAAGGAAAAGGGGAGAAAATAATTATTTTTAAGTATAAGCCTAAAAAACGCTACAGACTAAAAAAGGGCCATCGTCAACTCTATACAGAGATAGAAATTACCAAATTACAAATCACAAATCCCAAATAAATTCCAAATTGCAATTTTCAAAATTTCAAACACGGTTTTGGTCATTGGAATTTCGGTCATTGGAGATTATTTGTAATTTGATGCTTGATGCTTGGAATTTTATCTTCGGCTCTCAAAAGCCGAAGATAAAGTCTCTTCATCAGCATATTCTAACTCTCCTCCTACTGGTAACCCAAGAGCTAATTGGGTCGTTTTTATTTTTAAATCCTTGAGTTCTCTTTTTAACCACAAAGAGGTATTTTGTCCTTCAGTAGTTGGGTTTAAAGCTAAAATTATCTCGCCCTCCGACCCGTCCACTGAAGCTTCAGCGAAGGTGGAAGCCCCGCCAGCTGGCGGGGAGGGTTCTCCTTTAATTCTCTCAATCAACCCATTAACTCTTTCTTCTATTTTCTTTTTCTCTTTTTCTTTACCAAATCCAGAGATTGTTCCCCCTAAGATAAAATAAAGTCCTTTATACTTCCCTGTTTTTTCAATTGCTTCTAAATCCATTTCTTTTTCCACAATACAAATAACACCTTTGTCTCTTTTTGGATTCCCACAGATTGGGCAGAGATTTTCTTCTCCTTCAAAAGATTTAAAACAAAGAGGGCAAATTTTTATCTTAGCTTTCAAATCTTCCATTGATTTTATTAGTTCTTCCACTTTTTCTTTAGGAATTCTGATCAAGTAAAAAACAAACCTTGCTGCCGTGCGTGGTCCGACCGTCGGAAACTTGGAAAAGAGCTTAATAAGTTTTTGAATTTTTGGTGAATACATGCCAATTTTCTCAGCGAGGCAAGCGAGTTTACTTGCGCCGCCGAGTTGTTAGAAAATTGAGCACCCCGCCCTTTCTCCACTCATCATTTCAAACTTAACTTAATCTTTTAATAAATTATTTAATCTAATTTAACTATGAAAAGCCTAGAAAGGGCGGGGTAAAGGTTTTGTTGCTAAATTTTCTGCGCGTTTTATGCTTGAAAATTTAGACAAAACACTTTACTCTTCGTATCCTTTTTCTAATTCTCTAAAACTTGCCCTTGTTTCGTCAAAGTACAGTTCAACCTTTCCAACTGGTCCATTTCTGTGTTTAGCCACAATAATATCAGCTACATTTTTCCTTTCCGTATTTGGTTTGTAGCGGTCCTCTCTGTAGATAAAGAGAACTACATCCGCATCCTGCTCCAAACTTCCGCTTTCACGAAGGTCAGCTAATCTTGGAATTTGAGGGGTACGTTGTTCAACAGCCCTTGATAGTTGAGAAATAGCCAGAACAGGAACAGAAAGTTCTTTTGCTAATGATTTTAAAGATTTTGAGCTTTCGGTAACCTGTTGAACTATGTTTTGATTGGGGTTTCTTGGGTCCATAAGCTGTAAATAATCTACAATTAAAAGACCCAACCCTTTGTCTGCTTGCAGCCTTCTTGCCATTGCTCTCATTTGCAAGATATTGGAGCTGGCAACATCGTCAATGTAGATAGGGGATTCCGATAAAATACCGATTGCTTTTTGAATTCTCTCAAAATCATTGTCTTCTCCGACATCGGAAAGCCGGCCGGTCCTTAAACGCCAGAGGTCAATATCGGCTTGAGCAGCAATTAGTCTATCAATAATTTGGTCCATTGACATTTCTAAGCTAAAAATTCCTACCGGTATTTTTTGGTAGCAAGCCACATAACGAGCAATATCAAGTGCCAAGGCACTTTTGCCAAGGCTTGGTCTTGACGCTAAGATTATCAGGTCGGATTTTTGGAGTCCCGCTAACATATTGTCCAAAACCCGAAAGCCGGTGGGAATTCCTCTAAGTCCTCCCTTTTGCTTTGAGAGTTCGTCAATTCTTTTAAAGGTCTCTTCCAAAGTCTCTCGAACATGAGTAAAAGCTTGGGTTAAGGATTTTTGGGCAATACTGAAAATCTTTTTTTCCGCTTCATCCACTAAAAGATCAACGTCCTCTGCTTCCTGGTAACCCATTACTCTTATTTCGTGGCTGGCTTGGATTAGATTTCTTAGAATTCTCTTTTGTTGAACTATTTTTGCATAATTTAAAATATGGCTTGCTGTTGGGACAGAATTTACTAAACCCGTTAGATAACTTACGCCCCCAATTTCTTCTAATTGATTTTTTTCTCCCAGTCTGGAAGAAACACTTAAAACGTCAATTGCCTCCCTTCTTTCAAAGAGCTCTAACATTGTTTCGTAGATTTTTTTATGGATTTCTTTGTAAAAGTCTTGGGGCATTAAAAAATCAGCCACCTTTAAAATAGCTTCGCTATCAAGCATCAAACAGCCCAAAAGAGATTTTTCTGCCTCAATGTTCTGTGGAGGAAGTTTGTCTTGAGGAATGGAATTTGAAAAAGAGTTTTCTGCCATATTGTTTCAATGTCATTATAATTTTCCTCCTTTTGAATGTCAAATTGCTTATTCACTTATTAAATTAAGATTTAAGATGTTCTCTTTAACTTCGGACCTTCTTTAGTGTCTTCTACTTTGTAGCCGAGTTTCTCAATTTTTCTTCTTATCTCATCTGCTTTTTTAAAGTTTCCTTGTTTTCTATATTTCTCTCTTTGGATGGCTAATTCTTTGACTTTTGTTGGGAATATTTCTTTTTTCTCAATTTTCTTAAAGTCTAAAAATCCAAGAATCCTATTGACTTCTTTGAAAAAACTATAAATTTCCCGGGCTTCTTTTTGAGAGATTCTTTTCTTGTTAATCTTAGTGAGGAAATCAAAAATCAAAGCTTTGGCTTTGGGGGTGTTAAAGTCGTCTTCTAAGATTTTCCAGAATTTGTCTTTAAAGCCCTTTATCAATTTTCCATTTTGACTTTTTGAACTTTTACTTTTTTCTTTTAGATTTTTCAAAAATTCTTCCAATTTTTTCAGATTCACCTTGGCTTCTTTGGCTATTTTTTCTGAAAAATCAAGAGGAGAGCGGTAGTGAGAGGAGAAAACAATAAATCTCAAAACCTCCGGGGAGTATTTCTTTAAGAAATCTTGTATAGTGATAAAATTACCAAGCGACTTTGACATTTTCTGGCCCTCAATTGTTAAAAATCCGGTGTGCAACCAATAACGGACGAGCGGAGCTTTACCAGATATTGCTTCCATTTGTGAGATTTCTGCCTCGTGATGTGGGAATATTAGATCCCTCGCACCACCATGAATGTCGTATTGTGGCCCAAAATACTTTTCAGTAATAGCCGTGTCCTCAATATGCCAGCCCGGTCTTCCCCAACCAAAAGTACTGCTCCAGGCCGGCTCATTATCAATAAGTTTATACTTGTGTGTGCCTTTTCGCATAGAGCGAGCTTTAAGCGAGCTTAGGCTTTTTATATACTTCCACAAGCAAAAGTCTCCTTTATTTCTTTTTTGGACGGATTCGTCAATCCTTGAAGTGGAGTCTTCAGCTTGAGTAATTGTCCTCTTAGAGAGTTTTCCATAATCTTTAAATTTTTTAATATCGTAATAAATCCCATCATCTATTTGATAAGCATATCCTTTCTCTAATAGTCTTTTCACCTGTGATTGTATTTCTTTAACGTGGCTTGTGGCTCTGGCGTATTTTGTAACACTGTTAATCTTTAATTTTTTAATGTCTTTATAATATTCTTTTTCAAAAAACCTTGAAATCTCGTCCCAATTTTTACCTCTTTCTTTAGCTCTTTTTATAATTTTATCATCTACATCGGTGATATTTTGTAAATAAAAAACTTTATAACCTTGGTACTTTAAATAATTCACTATCATATCAAAGCTGACATAGGTTCTGGCATGTCCCAAATGAGAAAAATCATAAACAGTGGGCCCACAGACAAAAAGATTAATCTTTTTGTTTTTGAGAGGTTTGAAAACCTCCTTTTTTTGAGTGAGTGTATTGTAGAATTTAATCATAGATAATTTACTTTATTTTAACAAAGTTTGACGTTTTGTTAAATAAGCTAAAATGACGTGCTTAAATACCTTTCTCCTCTATCCGGGAATATTGTTACTATCTTTTTGTATTTTTTATTAAGTTTTTTCGCTACCAAAAAGTTTGCCCCAGAACTCACTCCAACTAAAATCCCGTATTTTCTTGCTAATCTTTTTTGCTCCCTAATTGCCTCATCACTTTTTATCGCCATTACCTCGTCAATCAAATTTATATTATCTTTAACAAGTTCTGGCACAAAACCTTCTCCAATTCCTTGAATTTTGTGGGGTCCGGGTTTCCCTCCGCTCAAAACGGCTGATTCGGCTGGCTCTACAGCCACAATCTTTATCTTGGCATTTTTCTTTTTTAAAGCTTGGGCTACCCCGATTAAAGTTCCTCCTGTCCCGACCCCAGCCACAAAAGCATCTATTTTACCTCCTGTTTCTTTTACTATTTCTTTTCCCAATCCTTGTCTGTGGGCTGCTATGTTGTCAGGGTTTTCAAATTGTCTTGGCAACCAAGCATCAGGATTTTTCTTCACTATTTCTTGGTATCTTTTAACCGCCCCTGTCATATCTTCTCGGGCCCGAGTTAATATAACCTCTGCTCCGAAACCTTTCATCATTTTTATTCGCTCTTCAGTCATATTTTCTGGCATTATAGCAATGAATTTGTAACCCTTGAGAGCTGCAATCATTGAAAAGGCAATGCCTGTGTTGCCGCTGGTTACCTCTATTATTTTAGTTCCCGGCTTTAATTCGCCCCTTTCTTCTGCTTTTTCTACCATATAATAAGCCATTCTGTCTTTAATGCTTCCAGTTGGGTTAGTAGTTTCTAATTTGACAAGGATTCCTTCAATTTCAAGTAGGGGAGTGTTACCTATTGTATTTAGTATATTTTTCATAGAGATATTTTAATCAAAAACCTCTTCGAGTTTTTCCAGGAAGAGGTGTGGTGCTTAAGTATTTTTAATTTTTAATTTTTAATTTAATAAAACCAAACCCTTCCCAAAAGGCACAACAACAATCACAACGGCAAACACAACAGCAAACACAAATTAAGGAATTATTTTGACATTTCATAAGGATATTTGAACTTATCAAAATCGAAGACAAATGTCAATTCTCCCTTGTACTTCTTAGTGAAGTTCAATGCCGAGAGCATCGAGAATGAAGTAAAGTGAGAGGTCAAGAAAAAAATATCCCCAAACATTTAAAGAAATGTTTGGGGATATTCATTTAGTTTTAAAGTTCAGTAGTCTTTCTTCTGCATACCCACCGAGATATAACAAGTAATACATTCAATAAAGAATCTTTTTTTCAAGTCTATATAATTCTTCTTCAATCTGTTCAAGAGTATCAGGTTTTACATACAATCTTACGTTCACGATAACTAACGTTAGAATCTTTATCAAAGAGATACCCTTTTCACTGCTTGCCAGTCTTGCACTTTTGATACTTCCTGCCAGTGTCCTTGTGTCTATGAGTTTCATTCTCAGGGATTTTACTACCACCTTCAGTAAGTTTGTTTTTCTTTCTTTCCTTGGTGGTTGCGGTTTAAGAGTTTTTTCTTCAACTGCCATTTATATCACTCCTTTATTGAAGTTTTTAAAAATTTCCTTAATATTCTAATTTAAACAATTATTAAAATCTTTTCAAGTACTTTATTTCAAATTTTGAAAATTAATTCTTCTTCCCAAAGATTTTGTTTTATGATAAAGTTAACTAATTATGATTGCAGAAATTAAGACATTTCTTTTGGCAATGACGCCCGTAGGAGAGCTAAGAGCATCCATTCCGGTAGCTCTGGTTAGCTATCATTTAAATTGGCTTTCAGTTTATTTAATTTCAATAATAGGGAATCTTATCCCGGTAGTTTTGCTTCTTTTGTTTTTAAGACCAATCTCTAATTGGCTTTCAAGAAACTTTCCGATTTTTCAGGGGTTTTTCTCTTGGCTTTTTCAAAAAACCGAGAAAAAATACGATTCCCGGATGAAAAAATATGGTCCTTTGGCTTTAGCTACTTTTGTGGCTATTCCCTTACCAATGACAGGGGGTTGGACAGGGGCTTTGATAGCTTCTTTGTTTGGCATACCATTTAAGATAGCTTTTCCTTTTATTGCCTTGGGAGTGATTATGGCTGGGGTTATAGTCTTGTTTGTTACGAAAGCTGGTTTTTTGGTTGAGCAATTTTTTGGCTGGCAAACATTAGGAATTATCTTTTTGATAATTGGTGTTGGTTATTTAATATACAAAAAAAGAAAAAAGGTCTGAAATTTTATTTATCAAAAAATATGCCAAAAAACAAAAATCTCATCTTAAGTCTAATTTTCGGAGAGGTAACCAGTTGGTTTTTAATCCTCATAATTAAGAACCCCTATGTTGAAGAGTTTAGAAAACTGGCAGAAATCAAAAGCTTGGTCTGGATTTTGCCAATTGTTTTCCCCATAATTTATGCCGCTGGGATTTTCATCGGAGAAATTCTCTCAAGGTTTTCTAAGGCGATTTTTCAATTTATTAAGTTTGCCGAAATTGGGGCTTTGAACACCTTTTTTGACATGGGAATTTTAAATCTTTTAGTCTGGTTGACAGGAATTACCTCCGGCGTTTTGGTGATTCCTTTAAATACCGTTTCTTTTTTGTGTGCCACAACTAATTCTTATTATTTGAATAAATTCTGGACCTTTAGAATGGGCGCTCAATTAAAGGGGAGAGAGTTTTTACGATTTTTAATAGTTAGTACTATTGGCTGGATTATTAACACCGGGATTGTCTTTTTGGGAACAACTTTTCTGTCACCCTTGGCAGGAATTTCTGCAGGAGCGTGGGTGAATGTTGTAAAACTTATGGCTACCTTCTTTTCAATGGTTTGGAACTTCGCCGGCTACAAATTCGTAGTTTTTAAATCCTAACTTAATCACTCAATCACTTAGCCACTTAATCACTTTATGCCTTTAGTTTTATACAGAAAATACAGACCTAAGACTTTTTCCGAGGTTGTTGGCCAAGAGCATGTGGTAAAGACCTTAACCAATGCTATTTCTATGGGTATGGTTTCCCATGCTTATTTGTTTGCGGGACCGCACGGAACTGGAAAAACCACATTAGCCCGTCTTTTGGCTAAGGCGGTAAATTGTAAAAATCGCAAAGAAGGCGAGTCAGAGCCCTGCAATAAATGTGATTCTTGCCAGGAAATCAACCAAGGCAATGCCATGGACTTAATTGAGATAGATGCTGCATCAAATAGAGGAATTGACGAGATAAGGGATTTAAAAGAGGGGATTCGCTTTGTGCCAACAAAATCGAAGTATAAGGTGTTTATTGTTGATGAGAGTCATCAATTGACCCGAGAAGCAGCCAATGCTTTATTAAAAACCCTAGAAGAACCACCCTCTCACGCCATTTTTGTTTTAGCAACAACCGAGGCGCACAAGATGATTCCAACCATTGCCTCTCGCTGCCAAAGATTTGATTTTCGGAGGTTAAGGCTGCCAGAAATTGTAGGGAGACTTGAAGGTATTTTGAAAAAAGAAAAAATAGGTTTTCAAAAAGAAGCTTTAAACCTGATTGCTCTTTCTGCATCCGGAGCTATTCGCGATGCCGAAAGCTTGTTAGACGAAGCAGTAAGTTTTTCTGGTAAAGAAAGGAAAGTCACAACTGATTTAGTAAAAACCCTTTTGGGAGTAGCTGACAAGTCAACTATTTTAAATTTTTTGCAACTTTTGAAAGAGAAAAAAGCCAAAGAAGCAGTTGAGTTCTTAAATGAGATTATTTTCAAAGGAGTGGACCTTCGAGAGTTTACCAAATCTTTAATTGAATACCAAAGAGAGCTTTTGCTTTTGAAAATTGATTCAAAAGCTCAAAACCCTTTATTTTTGGGTTTGGAAGATGGAGAGAAAAGGATTCTTCAAACCCTTGCTCAAAATTATTCAGAAACAGAGCTTAAAGAAATGCTGGAAAAGTTTATGATGGCTGAAAATAAGATGAAATATGCCACAATTTTACAGCTTCCTTTAGAGCTCACCATAGTTGAAATCTGTCAAAGAGAAGAGTAAGATAATGGATTAATTTTCAATTATCAATTTCCAATTTTCATTGAATTTCCAATAGATAATTATTGCGGGGTGGTGTAATGGTAGCACAGAGGCCTTTGAAGCCTTTGATCTAGGTTCGAGTCCTAGCCCCGCAGCCAATTTATAAAGTTTGCGTTTCCCGCCTCGCTCGGGGCTTCGCCCCTCGCTTCGGCAAACGAATTTTCAAGCAATTTCCAAGGGTTTTTGTATTCTACAAAAACCACCCGCTCCCGCAGGAGCGGGTTCGAGCCAATCTTTTTCAGGAAATTTTTCTTTTCGGAAAAATTTCCTTGCAAAGCGGCAATTTGTGCTTGATTAGCCGTTAAAATGAAGTTTTTACAAAGTTCGAGCCAGCGATTACC
>Ga0066637_10000459_pt1 | contig 24661 bp, 25 predicted proteins | sample CryGeyCG2014_020_FD_62737 | JGI IMG/M metagenome (GOLD analysis project Ga0066637, IMG submission 62737) | Groundwater microbial communities from aquifer - Crystal Geyser CG08_land_8/20/14_0.20 | ecosystem: Environmental > Aquatic > Deep subsurface > Groundwater | place: USA: Utah: Grand County...
GAAAGAGAACCTCCGAAATTCTGCATATCATAATTGGAATATTGTCTGTAGCCGTCACTTGTTTTTGAGCCCGCGTTCAAACTAAAAGCAATATCCCATGGTAAAACCGCTTCACCTGAAACATTCATAATATTTGTTTTCCATTCCCCTAAACTAACAGAAGCTTTTGCACCAGTTCTCTTTCCTTTCTTAGTAATAATATTTACCACGCCTCCCATTGCATAGCCGCCCCATACCGCAGAATTGCCGCCTTTTACAATTTCTATTTTTTCAATATTGTTTAAAGGAATTGCATTCAGATAGGGCTTTCCTGTATCCGGTGAATTAATCGGTACCCCATCCACAAGCACAAGCACATGACTGGAATTGTAATCATACACACCTCGCAGAGTCAGCACAGGATTCCTTCCACTCGCGTCTGACGCAGAAAGACTTACTCCTGCAACATCCTCCAAAACTTCTGTCATACTTTTTGCCTGAGATTTCTCAATTTCCTCGGCAGTAATTACATTCACAGTTGCAGGAATATTCTTAGTCCATTCCTCCAATTTCGTTGCCGTTACCACTATTTCCCCTAATTCGTAAGTTGCTGATTCTTCGGCACAAATCTGATTTGCCAAACCAAAAACCAGCACTCCTGCCAATATAACTCTCTTAACTCTTACCATTTGCTGTTTTTCCATCGTCGAGCCTCCTTTTTATTGACATTTGACCCGACTTATGATATTATATATGTCATAAGCGGGCCTGGGTTTACCTTTGTGTAACACAGGTACCGTCAGGAAGGCAGTTCTTGTTTACCGACAGGGCTGCCTTCTTGTTTTTTTACCTTCACATCTCATCTCTTTTTGGAATCACCCCCTCTCGTTTCAAACCTCATATTGTATTATATTTTTAAAATTCGTGTTACAATTGAAGAAAAAAATAATACTGCTATATTTCTTTTCCGGTTGTGGCCATAGTTACAGAACCATACTTTACACCTTTTGTAGCTTTTAGTATATGAGCCAGTTTTTCCACTTCTTTGGGATTCCCTTTTACCGCTATAATTTCCAGACAATTTTCTTCATCAAGGTGAAGATGTTGCGAGGAAAGAACCAAATCGTGAAAGTCGTGTTGAATGTTAATTAACTTATTCACCAATTCCCTTTTGTGATGGTTATAAACTAATGTAACTGCGCCAGCAACTTCTTTCCCGCCAACCCACTCTTTCTTGACCAAATCTTCTCTAATCAAGTCACCAATTGCTTTTGAACGTGTAGAATAATCTCTTTCTCTAATGTGTTTATCAAATTTAATTATAAGATTTTTATCAAGCGAGACGCTAAAACGCTGCAACTCTGGCATTCGGACCTACCTCCATATTACATTTTTAATAATTATAACACAAAAAAAATAAAAGTCAAGAAAAATCAGACCTGAAGGTCTGAGTTACGTAACTCAGGACTTTAGTCCTGATATCAAAACCTTTTTTATTTCAAAATAAATTGACATTGGAAAATTTTATGATATAATTGTATTGGTTCAAATAACCCTATATATATGGGAGCAAAAATGAAAAAAATCGGATTAGCACTTGGAGGTGGAGGAGCTAAGGGAATGGCGCATCTGGGAATTCTGAGGGTTCTCGAAAAAGAAGGAATTCCCATCTCATCAATTGCAGGTACAAGTATCGGTGCGCTCGTTGGTAGTGCTTATGCCCTTGAATCAAATGTGGAATTATGGATAACCAGATTCCTTGACTACTTTCGCAGTATTGGTTTTAAACAATTTGGGGAAGAATCCCTGGGAAAAAAACCAGGTAGATTGTTGGAAATTCTTGAGCAGAGCCTGGTAAACATACCCTCTCTTGCTCAATCTTTCTTCAGCCTGCGGCGAATGGAAGGAATACTTGGAACTCTCCTTCCTAAGGTTAACATAGAAAATTTAAAAATTCCATTTGCAGCAATTTCCTGCGATATTCTGTCAGGCAAAGAAGTTGTGTTTAAAAAAGGACCGTTAAGGATGGCAATTGATGCAAGCTCTACTGTGCCAGGTATATGGCCAGCACTGGAATACGAAGGAATGTTCCTTATGGATGGCGGAACACTGGATAATGTACCGGTGGATGTAGTTAGAGAGTTGGGCGCTGAGAAAGTTATAGCAGTGGATGTGCGTCCTGATTTGCGATGTCCCAATATTCCAAAAAATAGATTTGAGACATATATACGAGTAATTGATATCCAGCAGTATTATCTTGCTCAGCCTCAATTAGATAAAGCAGATGTGGTAATACGCCCTGAACTCGGTCCAATTCCCTGGGCTGATTTCAGAACTGCAAAAATCTGCATTGCCCTGGGAGAAAAATCTGCACGGGTCCATCTCAACGAAATAAAATCACTTCTAAGATAACCCTGCAGCAAAACCTTTTGAAAGAAATTAATACGTCCCCGGAATTATGCCCATTTTTACATATATGGGGCGAATCGCCTTCCTCAATAAAGGAAATTTTCTCACGAACAGAATTGAGCCTAAAATGCATAAACCACCGCATATCAACAAAGTATTAGGAGCGCCTATCAAACTTGCCAAGCCACCTGCTAATAAACTACCGAATGGTGCCATTCCAATAAATGCCATTACATAAAGACTCATAACTCGTCCCCGTTTCTCGTCATCCACAATAGTCTGCAAAACTGTGTTGCTCGATGCCAGCTGTACCATCATTCCGAAACCCGTAATTAACATCAGTGCCAGAGAAAGCCACAGGATACGAGACAGGGAAAAGACAACAAGTCCGACGCCAAAGATGCTTGCAGCAATCGGAATCTTTCTTACCAAACCGCGCACACTTTTTCGTGAGGCAAGATAAATTGCACCTATCAAAGCCCCTCCACCTGAAAATCCCATAAGAAGACCGAGGGTGTAAGGACCCCCATGAAGAATCTCTTTAGCAAAAACAGGCATAAGTATAGTATAGGGCATTCCAACTAAACTGAACAAACCAAGAAAGAGGATAATGTATCTAATGGGTATGGAACTAAAAGCATAAGTAAGTCCTTCTCTTAATTCTTGTAAGACATTCCTGCGCCGGGTTTCTTTTTCTACTGGTGTAATTTTCATAGATAATAAAGAAATAATTGCAGCAAGGAAACTTATTGCATTGATAAGAAAACACATACCTTCACCCACCGCAGCTATAAGGACTCCTGCAATAGGTGGCCCTATTAATCTTGCACCGTTGACCAGAGAGGAATTTAAAGCAATGGCATTTCCTAAATCTTCCTTTTTCTCAACCATATCCACGACAAATGAGTGGCGAGATGGCATATCAAAAGCGTTCACAAGACCCAGAAATATAGCCAAAAATATAATATGCCCGAATGTAACAATACCTGTCATAGTAAGGAATGCCAGAACAAATGCCTGTATCATAGAAAGAATTTGAGTAATAACCAGAATTCGATGGCGGTTCCATCTGTCAATTAAAACACCTGCGAAAGGGACTAAAAGAAAAGCTGGAATTTGACCTGCAAATCCAACAACACCCAGTAAAAATGCAGAATTTGTCAGCCGGTAAACCAGCCAGCTCATAGCAACCAGTTGCATCCAGGTACCAATTAAAGAAATGCACTGCCCGCTGAAAAAAAGACGGTAATTTTTGTAACGAAGCGCCCGAAGAATTGTTTTTAACATAGTAATACATCACCATACAAATTGCTGCAAGTGTTTAAGTGCAAGAACAAGCCCTGCCTGTTCAAGGTCCGCATTAAAAACCGGGTCGTGTCTTCCTTCAATATCAAGATTTCCGCGGTATCCTGTTTCAACAAGCGCAGAAACAACTTTTGCCCAATTCACTTCTCCATATCCTGGAATTCTGTGCCGTAGAGTGCCAGGCTCAAGAATTCCGTAAATATCAACTTGAGGATGAATCAGTTCTGCATCCTTTGCGTGCGCATGGACTATTTTACTGCCATAGCGCTTTATAATTTCAATATAATCAATAAGCATACATACTAAATGTGATGGGTCATATTCTAATCCTAATGCCGGAGACGGAACTGCATCAAACATTAAATCCCATGCTCTGGGTGAATACGCAATATTAACTCCGCGAAAAGGAAACCAGTGAAACATCGGACAATTTTCAAATCCAATTTTCAATCCCAGGTCCTCTGCTTTTTTTGCGAACGGAGTGAAAACCTCTTTGAAAGCCGGAATGTTGTCTGGAATATCTTTGTCCGGCTCTCTTCCGGCAAAAGTACACAGCACCTTCACATCCATTTTTTTGCACAGGTCCATCAACTTCAAAAGATAATCGCTGTTATCCCTTCTCTTTTTCAAATCCGGGTCAAGATTGTTCGGATAATGTCCAATAGCTGAAATTTCAATGTCATTCTTGGCTAAATTTTCCTTTGCCTCCCTGATTGTTTTCTCGTCAGTCTTTATCGGGTCAAGAGGTGCACCTGGTGGAACAAGCAATTCAATACTCTTGAACCCATATTTGACTGCGAATTTGACTTCTTCCTCACTGTACTGCGCCAGATAACCGATTCGCATCTGAAACCTCCTCGTTAAAACTTTAGGGTGTCATACAAACTCACTACTCAAGACCTGACACCTACTTTATTTTTTATTTTCCACTACTGCCTGGGCTGATGCAAGTGTAGCAATCGGAACGCGGAACGCAGAACAACTGACATAGTCCATTCCAACATTGTGGCAGAATTTCACAGATTCAGGGTCACCGCCATGCTCTCCGCATATGCCGACTTCCAGATTCTTGCGTGTTTTCCTTCCTCTCTCTATACCAATCTTTACTAATTCACCGACACCTGACCTGTCAATACTCTGGAACGGGTCACCCTCAAGAATCTTTTTCTTAATATAATCCGGCAGAAATGCTCCGATATCATCCCTGGAAAAACCGAACCCCATCTGGGTCATATCATTGGTTCCAAAAGAGAAAAACTCTGAAGTTTCTGCCAGTTTGTCCGCAACCAGGGAAGCTCTGGGAATTTCAATCATCGTCCCAAACATATACTTGATTTTTTTAAGAGCATATTTTTTCAAAACCTCACTGTAAACTTTCTTCACAATTTCATACTGGTTACTTAACTCTGCAGCATCGCAAACAACAGGAATCATTATCTCGGGATAGGGCTTTTTGCCTTCCTTAATCAATTCTGCTGCTGCTTCAAATATTGCGCGGACTTGCGTCTCAGTAACTTCTGGATAGGTAATTCCCAATCTTACTCCTCTATGCCCCATCATTGGATTTGACTCATGCAGTGATTCAGCTCTTCTCCTCAATTCTTCCATATCTATGTTGAGCTCTGAAGCAAGTTGCTCAAGTTTCAATTGCTCGCGTGGAATAAACTCATGAAGCGGAGGGTCAAGCAGACGAATAACAACAGGCAAACCATCCATCGCTTCAAGAGTTGCCTTGACATCCTTTTTCATATAAGGAAATAATTCTTCAAGGGCTTTCTTTCTTTCATCTATATCTTTAGAAACAATCATTTTTCTCAAAACAAACAGGGGTTCATCTGAGCCCTTTCCATAAAACATATGCTCTGTCCTGAACAATCCAATTCCCTCGGCGCCAAACTGTCTTGCCTGCGCTGCATCAGAAGGCGTATCTGCATTTGCTCTGACTCCAAGCCTCTTTACATCACGGCAAATTTTTAGAAACTCATTGAACGCTTTATTTTCAACCAAACCTACGCACATCGGAAGCTTTCCTTCATAAACATTTCCTTTTGTTCCATTCAGTGATATCCAATCACCTTCTTTGAAAATCCTGTCTGCAACTGAAATTTCTTTTTTAGCATAATTAACTTCTATGGCAGCGCAACCTACTATGCAACATTTGCCCCATCCCCGGGCAACCAATGCAGCATGAGAGGTCATCCCGCCCCTTGCTGTTAAAATTGCTTCAGCAACACGCATACCATCAACATCTTCAGGATTTGTTTCCTCTCGGACAAGTATTACTTTTTTGCCTTCCTTTTTCCATGCTACCGCATCGTTTGCTGAAAATACAACTTGTCCAGTAGCACCTCCAGGTCCTGCGGGCAATCCTTTTGCTATTGGCTTGCTGTTTTTTTCTACAGCCGGGTCAATAGCTGGATGCAATAATTCATCCAGCTGACCAGGGGTTACTCTCATAATTGCTTCTTCTTTTTTAATAAGATTTTCTTTAACCATGTCCACTGCCATTCTAACAGCCGCGGGACCGTTGCGCTTACCAACTCTGCACTGAAGCATGAACAATATTCCTTTTTCTATTGTAAATTCAATGTCCTGCATATCGCGGTAATGTTTTTCTAACCGTTTCTGGTATTCAAAAAGTTCTTTGTAAATTTCAGGCATAGCTTTTTCCAGCGTCCTCAAATCCTTGTTGTGCTCTGAGCTTGAATATCCGTTTATAGGAGCCGGAGTCCTGATGCCTGCAACAACATCTTCGCCTTGAGCATTGATAAGATATTCTCCATAAAATCCATTTTCACCGTTTCCAGGATTTCGGGTAAAACCAACTCCAGTAGCTGAATCCTGCCCTGTATTGCCGAAGACCATTGTCTGCACGCTGACTGCTGTCCCCCACTCATCAGGAATGCTTTCAATTCTGCGATAACTTACCGCTCGTTTGCCGTTCCAGGAAGAAAATACCGCACCAATGCCGCCCCATAATTGCTCTAACGGCTCATCAGGGAATTCTTTTTTCAAAACTTCCTTTATTTTAGCTTTAAATAAATTGCAGATTTCTTTAAGGTCTTTTGCGGTTAAATCGGTATCGGTTTTATAATTCTTTTCTTCTTTAACTTTACCCATAATTTTTTCAAGTTGTTTCCTGATTCCCTCATCGTCTTTGGGTTCAATGCCTGCTGCTTTTTCCATAACGACATCAGAATACATCATAATCAATCTTCTGTATGCATCATAAACAAAACGCTGGTTGCCGCGGCTTTGTCTGATAAGACCCGGAATGGTTTTCGTTGTCAAACCTATATTCAGCACGGTCTCCATCATCCCCGGCATTGAACGCCTTGCACCAGAACGAACAGAAACAAGAAGGGGATTTTCAGTGTCCCCGAATTTCCTGCCGATGAGATTTTCTATTTTTCCCATTGCTTTGTGCACATTTTCTCTTAAGCCGGCAGGATAAGTTTTTTTATTTGTATAATAATAAGTGCATACCTCTGTTGTAATTGTAAAACCAGGCGGAACAGGTAATTTCAAATCTTTATGCCCTGCCATCTCTGCAAGATTCGCACCCTTGCCACCCAGAAGATTCTTCATGCTCGCATTGCCGTCAGCTTTGCCGCCGCCAAAAAAATAAACATACTTTTTACTCCTTGCCTTTTTTACCATCTAAAACTCCTTTCTTCTCTATTTCTTCTTCGGAAAGACACTCCTGAGGGAATCCACCAGTGAGAGTATTACTCCCTGGAAAGTGCTGTCAGTTGAAAAACCCCTGTAGGATTCAGATGCAACCCAGACGATACTGCCGGTCTCTACATCTATCATCCTGGCACTAATTCCAATTTCTGCATCTGTCAGATAAATTATATAATTGTCGCCTCTTTCCACCACATATAAACCCGGTATAATAACAACTGTATCTCCCAAAGAAAATAATACTGTTCTCTTCTGTGCTGGCAAATATTGAATAACAGAACCTGTCAAAATTGCATCAACACCAAATATTCTGCCTATGGCTTTAGCAGTAGAGGGCTCAACTCGACCCGAAACACCGAGGTCCTGCTCCTTCAGTATACTTTCTAGTTTCTTACGCTCCATCACATCAAAACCCTTCTTCATTAATTCAAGAATAAATATATCAGCAACAGCACTGCCCCTCTCTCCATCAAAATTCAAAACTGCAATGCGTTTAATTTTAGAAAAGTCATAGCCCGGTTTAACTGCCATCCTCGGAGCACATCCAGCAATAAAACATAAAAAAACAACAATCAAAATATAAAACCACGAGATTTCACGAATCTTCATTAGATTTTCTCCTGTTCTTTCTTGATTTTATAAAGAATACAGTGGGAGACTTCCTCAACTTCATCAGCATCACACCATACTTTTATATTTAAGTTAACCTTTGAACTGGAGATGCCACAAATCTTCACTGAGGGTGGAGGGTCCTTAAGAATTTTCTCCTGTGTGGATAAAATAGCATTTATACTTTCAATTAAATCGTCAATTTTTACACTTCTATCCACTTCTATCGGGATGATTATCCTGCGAATTTTGTGAGCACTGTAATTTTTTATCTCGCCTGCAAGGACTTTTGCATTGGGAAAAACAACCTTAACATTTTCTGGTGTATCAATTACAGTTGAAGTCATTGTAATTTCTTTAACCTCGCCTATTTCACCAGCAACATCTACAAAATCTCCAACATGGAATGGTCTCTGCGCAAGAATCATAATTCCAGCTGCAAAATTAGAAAGTGCTCCCTGAATGGCAAGTCCGACAATAAAACCTATTATAGCAAGGCCTACCACAAGTGGGCCAATATCAATTTCAAAAGGAGTAAGCGCCATAATCACAGTCATAACTATAATGGCTATATAGATTAAAGTGTTCACAAAACCCCTGGTCGTAGCAGGCATCTTGGTTCTCTTTAATATGTTATCAATAAACATTGTGAGAAACCTCGCCGCCAGAATTCCAACCAGTATTATAACTAATGTGCTGATAATCCTCTGTCCATATTCTGCCAACCTACCTGTAACCTCGCCAGCCATATCTTCATTCATCTGTTATTCCTCCTTGAACTCATAAAAGTGGACGATTAGAAGCGTCCCTTTTTCCTACTTGCGTAGCATAGCAATCTTTCCTGTGCGAGCCAATTCTTTTATACCAAAAGGACGAAGTAATTCTAATAGTGTCTCAACTTTCTTTTCATCTCCTGTAATTTCCACAACCAGAGATTTTGCGCCCACATCTACAATCTTTGCGCGAAATATGTCAACAATCTGCATTGCCTCAGACTTTGCAACCGTATCAGAAGTGTTAACCTTTATTAGCATAAGCTCTCTTTCAACTGAATCCTGACCGGTCAGGTCAATCACCTTAATAACATCGATGAGCTTACGAAGCTGCTTAATAACCTGTTCAAGTATTCTTTCGTCGGCATCCAGCACAATGGTCATCCTGGAAACCATGGCATCTTCAGTTTCGCCAACCGCAAGACTATTAATGTTGAACCCACGGGAACTGAACAATCCTGCAATGCGAGCAAGCACCCCGAATTTATTTTCAACAAGACAACAAATTGTATGTTTCATGCAAGACCTCCAATCATCTCTGAAATTGGTGAACCAACTGGCACCATCGGAAATACATTCTCCTCTGGCGCCACATGAAAGTCAATAACTACAGGAAGGGGAGATTCAATTGCTTTAGAAATTGCAGGACCCACGTCCTCTGGTTTTGTCACTCTAATTCCCATTGCACCATATGCCTGGGCAATTTTTACAAAATCAGGGTTTTCAATGGGGGTTTGCGAATACCGCTTGTTGAAGAACAATTCCTGCCATTGACGCACCATCCCTAAAAAACCATTATTCAAAATTGCCACTTTCACCGCTATTTTAAATTGTACAGCAGTTGCTAATTGCTGAAGATTCATCTGAAAACTACCATCTCCAGCAATATCAAATACTATTTTGTCAGGGCAGCCAACCTTTGCTCCAATGCTAGCAGGAAAACCATAACCCATAGTACCTAATCCACCCGAAGAAAGAAAGGTGCGGGGTTTAGCAAACTTGTAGAATTGTGCTGACCACATCTGATTCTGGCCCACCTCTGTAGCGATGATTGCATTTCCCTTTGTAATCCGACTGATTTCTTGGACTACGAATTGAGGTTTAATCTCCTTGCCCTGCTTATAACCTAACGGGTACTCTTTTTTCCACTTTTCAATTTTGTCCAGCCAGGGTTTAAGATTATCTTTTTTCTTTACTAATTTATTCAACTCCACAAGCACATTCTTCACATCTCCTACAATAGGAATGTCAACCTCAACGCTCTTGCTGATACTCGTGGGGTCTATGTCAATGTGAACAATTGTTGCTTTTGGTGCAAAATCACTCAATTTGCCGGTGACACGGTCATCAAATCGCGCACCTATACCAATAAGCAAATCAGATTCCGTAACCGCATAATTTGCATACCTTGTTCCATGCATACCCAGCATCCCAAGGGATAAATTAGAAGTTTCAGGAAAACCACCCAACCCCAGGAGAGTAGTTGTCACCGGAATACCAGTAGTCTCTGCGAATTTCTTTAATTCTTCACTGGCATTTGCAATTATTACTCCTCCCCCAGCATAAATGACAGGACGCTCTGATTTCTGGATTACTTCAACTAACTTTTTGATTTGTCCAGGATGGCCGTAGTATGTAGGGTTGTAACTACGCAGGCTGATTTTATCTGGATAGTGATATTCAGTAGACGCTGCCTGTACATCCTTTGGAATATCAATCAACACCGGACCCGGCCTTCCTGAAAAAGCAATGTAGAATGCTTCTTTTACAACATATGCTAAATCCTTAACATCTTTCACTAAATAATTGTGTTTGGTAATCGGACGGGTAATGCCTGTTATATCTGCTTCCTGAAAAGCGTCATTTCCAATCATCGGAGTTGGAACCTGTCCGGTAATGGCAATAATTGGAACAGAATCCATGTAAGCAGTAGCAATGCCGGTAACAAGATTTGTCGCACCGGGTCCTGAAGTAGCCATACATACACCCACTTTACCTGTAGCTCTGGCATAACCATCAGCCATATGTGCTGCTCCCTGTTCATGACGCACAAGGATATGTTTTATCGGTGCGTCATAAAGCGCATCATATATAGAAAGCGTAGCCCCACCCGGGTATCCAAATATAATTTCCACACCTTCTTTAATTAAACTTTCAATAAGTATCTGAGCACCTGTCTTCTTCATCTTGAACTCCTATCATGAATTTGTAATTATTATCTAATCAGTATATCATAAAAATGCAAAAAGTCAAGATTGAGGAATGTAGTGGCAGAGTTTACTCTGCTGCTCATTATGTAGTGGCAGAGTTTACTCTGCTGCTTTCATTTTCAATTTCAGATTCAGCAGATTACCGGCAACCGCCTCATTATAACTCATCGGCTTCGGGCTGTTTGCATCTTCTCCATCCATCTTAAATCTTGCCACCACCATATCGCCTTTTTTAATTTCACACTGCACATTCAGTGAAATCTCTCCCCGGAAAAAAGATGGAGTAATCCTGACACCTGTAAATTTAATTTCCCTCTCCCCTTCTTTTCCTGTGAAGGTTGCTTCCTCAACTATTTTGCGTCCAGTGCCACCCTGAGAGGCAGGGAAATCCTTCCAGACAACATTTACAGTTAGCACTGCAATGCAACTCTGTGGACATACATCAGGAAGATATACCGTACCGCTAGAATAAATTGTCTGCACTGCTTGCGCAAATATCAGGTTTGAGCACACCAGTCCAAAAATAGTAACAGCGACCATTTTTTTAAAAATTCTTGTTTTTTGTCCAGTAAACATTTTTTATACCTCCTTGTATTTAATACAAACGTTAAATATTTAACATTTACTTAATGCTTTCACGTTAGAAGTAAAAGATGATACATATGATTATTCTGAAGGTAGGATAAAATGGAATCCGCCTTCTCCCAAAAGTTCTGTAAGCTGACGAACAATTTTTTTGTAATCATCGTAAGGCCCTGCAATATATAATGGTTTCCCCTCAGGCCCTCCAAATTTAATGTTATGCTGATATGTCAGTTTTTCTGTTCCCAAAACATATTTTGATAATTTGAAATTTTTTTGAGGTTCAAATCCTAATTTTCTGGCATAATCTATCGCTCCAAATATAATTTCTTTAGCATAGTTAATGCCAATTGTTACTGGTTCTGTGTTCTGATAATATTTACGCAAAAAAATATCTTCAAACTGATCAGCTGGTATGTTAGCATTGAAAAATGTATCCTTCAGCCCTAAACAGAAAATATCCACTAAAAAAACACCTACAATCAGTTTGCCATCTTTTTGGCTTCTGGTGATAACCATGCTGGCTAATCCTGTTTTCTGCCAATTTGAATTGATTAAACACTGCTCCACAGGAAAGTCATCTGAGTGCTTAATAAGATTTTTCTTTCTTGCGTAATCCCATGCGGCTGTTAGAAGAGAGAAAGGAGTTATCGAATCCTCTGTCACGTTTGCAAAATAGACAGTATAGTCTCTTTTTCTGTATTCAATAAAAAAATAGGGAGCGTATTTTCGCATCATTTTTTCCCATGTCATTTCATTTTTCTTTTTCTCGTACAGGAAAGTGAAATTTTCTACCAATTGTTTCTTATCTTCTTGTCTAAAGAGTATGGGAGCACCTGCAGTGAAATTTAACCCTTCAAAAGTGATAACCCTCGTTGCTAACAACATACCCTTCTTTGCCGTTGTCCCGAAACCTATATCCATTAAAAATAACTCCTTGCCATTAAACAAATCACGCAGATAGACACCCCTCCTATAATCTATTTTCAGGGCTTCATACAGTGAGATAAAAGGTTGTAAATGTGCTTTAAGAAAAAACTGTTGCTCTTGCGTATAGTCCTGGATTTTGTGTTCGCAGATGTATTCAATCCATCGCTGTTCGGGCCAGGGAACGTCATGAATTGCCCTGTCCAGGATAAAACTAATTTCATCTTTATTTTCCGTAATTATTTTATTATCCTTACTTACCATCCTCAAATCTTCTGCTGATTTAAGAAATAATTCTTTAGGAATAGCTTTACCGACTTCAGTCATCAGTGGCATTCCAAGATATTTTATCTTTTTGTATTTTCTGAATTTAAAATCAAAAAAAATCAGCATGCTTTTTAGGTTCATTTATTTATTATTCCGCTGTCTTCATCCAAATTTCATTCTTTCTTTTAAAGAATGCCCTTGTAAATAGTCCTTCACTGACATTGCACGTTTGCCCTCAGGTTGAATCTCAAGAAGAGAGAGTATGCCTTCGCCAGTAGCAACGAGAATTTCATCTTCTTTGATTTCAATAATCTCGCCTTGCTCTACAGTCCGTATACTCCGTCCTTTCGGAGTCATTGCACCGCTACATTCTTGCCCTACATTGACGGCTGTTCTGTGAATTTTCAAACGTTTACCTTCTAAGAAAGTGTATGCAGATGGCGCTGGATTTAATCCCCGGATGAGATTATGAATCTCCCATGCAGGTTTTGACCAGTCAATCAGACAATCTGACTTTTTTATCATTGGAGCGTAAATTGGATTCCCCTCTCCGATGCTTGCGTTCGGAGTCCGTATTCCCCCGATGTCCATCGGGGGACATCGGACTTGTTTTTTTCGTGGGGCATTGCTGCTTTCAACCATCTTTAGTGTCTCACATAAAAAATCAGCGCCGGTAAGTGACATTTTTTGCTCAAGACTTCCTTTTGTATCATCTGGTAAAATTTCAATTTCCTTCTGTAGAATTATGTCACCCGTATCCACTCCCTTATCCATCCACATTGTGGTTAACCCTGTTTTTTCTTTGCCAAGAATAACGCTCCAGGCAATGGGTTCTGGACCCCGCAATTCTGGAAGAAGAGAAGCGTGAAGGTTAATACACCCAAATCTGGGAATTTTCAGAATTTCCTCTGACAAAATTTCTCCATAAGCAACCACAACAATTACATCTGGAGAAAGTGATTTTAAATATCCTGAAATTTCTCCAATTTTCCCTGGCTGAACCACAGGAATATTCAATTGCTGGGCAAGAAATTTGATTGGTGGAGGAGTTAATTTCATTCCCCTGCCTTTTGGTTTATCTGTTTGTGTCACCACGCACAAAATGTTATGCGTCTGAATCAACTTATTTAATGACGGCAAAGCAAATTCAGGTGTTCCCATAAAAACAATGCGCATCAAACCCCCGCACGTAGTCAGACCTACACATTTCAGATTCCTTGGGAAAAGTAGCCTGTCCCCTTTTTTATATATTCTTTTAATAATTCCTGCGATGGATTCTTGATACCTGTTTTATTCAGTTCAAGAAGTGCATTCTCTAAATAGTTCTCGCCAATTCTTCGAGAATGCTGAATGGCATCGGATTCTTTAAACAGGCTGAGCATTTCTCTTTCTTTTATCTTTCTCTTCTGTGCCGATTCCAAACTTTTGAAAGCAAGAATTACTGGCAGAGTCTTTTTCTTCTTTATCAAATCACTGTAAAAATGATTGAACTGCGCAGCCGAACCGTCACATCCTGAAAGGTCATTGAAAATTTGAAATGCCATTCCAACATTAGCTCCAAAATTTTTGTAATGTCTAATCACGCTTCGATTCTGCGTGGCAATTAATGCACCACAATATGGAGCACTCTGGATGAGGGTGGCGGTTTTCTTGCGAATCATTTGTAAATACTGAGGAAGTCTAACGTTCCACTTTTTTTCAAAACCTATATCCAGCATTTGCCCCTCGCACATTTGATAACAGGCATTATTAATTATGAAAAAAACAGAATCAATGACTTTCGGGGACAAATTCATTTTAAATAATCTCTGCAATGCGATATTCGCAAGAGTATGCATTGCATCCCCTGCGTTAATTGCCTGATTATTACCCCATTTCCTCCAGACCGTCTTCCTGCCGCGTCTGCATTCATCCTCGTCCTGAATATCATCGTGAATCAGGGAAAAATTATGAATTAACTCAATCGCTGCAGCAGCTGGTAATGCCATTTTGTAATCACCGTTTATTGCAAGGCTTGAAAGTAAGCACAAAATCGGGCGAAAACGCTTGCCCTGTGTTTCTTTACTTTCGTTTTTCAGCAAACCCATCTGGTAGCCCAACATCTGGGAGGCAATTGGAATTTCACAAAAACTTCTAATAGTTGTAATAATTTCTCTGTTGACTTCTTTTCTTAATTTTCTTATTAACGAATTATTCATATAATTATCTGTCTTCAAAGTAATTTAGCATATTTTGCAAGGTAGCCTGTCTTTACTCTGGGCAGAGGAGGTTTCCATTTAGCAAGTCGCAATTTGATTTCAGCATCACTTAATTTCAACTCAATCCTGCGCCTGTCAATATCAATGTGGATAATATCTCCATCTTTAACAATTGCAATCGGCCCACCAACCGCTGCCTCAGGTGCTATGTGCCCTATACAGGGACCACGGGTGCCACCTGAAAATCTTCCGTCTGTAATCAATGCTACACTTTCTCCCATTCCCATCCCGGTTAAAAACGCAGTTAAAGAAAGCATCTCTGGCATTCCTGGTGCACCTTTTTCTCCTTCATAGCGGATAACAATGACTTCGCCCTTTTTAATTTTCTTGTTCATAGCGCCTCTCATCGCTTCTTCTTCTGAATTAAAGATATGTGCGCGTCCGGTAAACCGGCGCATCTTCGGACTTACTGCTATTTGTTTTACAACCGCTCCACCGGGTGCCAGATTCCCAAAAAGGATTGCAACTCCGCCTTCTTTGTGGTATGGATTGGATTTTTTATGAATTACTTCTGAATCAAACACCTCGCCTTCTTTTGCGATTTCCAGAATATTCTTTCCGTTAACAGTCAACGAAGATTTAAGGTCGTTCTTTAAAACATTTAATATCGCTGGAATTCCACCTGCATACTCCAGATCCTCAAGAAAATATTCCCCGCCCGGGCGTAGATTTACAATGTGCGGTGTAGAACGACTTATTATGTCAAAAAGTTTTAGAGGTAAATCAATCTCTAATTCTCTTGCCAAGCGAGTGAGATGAAGGATAGTGTTGGTAGAACCTCCAAGTGCCATATCAACTCTAATTGCATTGAGTAGAGCATTCTCTGTCAGAATTTTTTTCGCAGTGACTTTTTTCTTAATTAATTCCACAACCTTTTTCCCGCTTTCAAATGCAATCCTCCTTTTCTTTGCAGAAACAGCGAGTGCAGTAGCACAACCTGTTACAGACATTCCCATAGTCTCTGTAAGGCAAGCCATCGTATTTGCAGTGTATAATCCCTGACAGGAGCCAAAACCAGGACAGGCTTCAATTTCAAGAGTATCCAGTTCCTCCTGTGTTATCTTGCCTGCCTTTGCCCTGCCTACTGCTTCAAAAGTATCGTGAACCAAATCAAGCCTTACAGTTCCTTTGTATCTTCCGCACAACATCGGACCTGCAGTAATAATAATTGCTGGAATGTTCAGACGTGCAGCAGCAATCAGGCAACCAGGAGTAATCTTGTCACAATTTGTAAGTAAAACAAGTCCGTCAAAACAATGTGCATTTGCAACAGATTCAATAGTGTCAGCGATAAGTTCTCTTAAAGGAAGGGAATAATTCATACCTTTGTGCCCCATTGCAATTCCGTCGCAGATTGCCGGTATGCCAAAGATAAAAGGAACTCCGCCTGCTGCAGAGATACCACGCTCAATAAATCTTTCCAGTTCCCGCATTCCTGTATGCCCGGGAACAATATCTGTAAAACTTGAAGCTATCCCGATAAATGGCTTCCTGAAATCTTCTTTTGACAAACCTGTTGCATATAACAAACCCCTGTGCGGCACCCGCTCAACACCTTTTTTAATCGTATCTGAACGCATGGTCACCTCCCAAAATCAGTTTTGTAACTCAGGGCTTTAGCCCTGAACCATGTAACTCAGGGCTTTAGCCCTGATATCCGGCTCCCTCAAATATATCGGTTTCAATTTAAAAAGATTGTCACCTTTTTTATTTTGCTGCAATTTCTCCAGTCCTGCCAGTGCAATATTTGATGCGCGGGGATACCATAATTCCTTAGTTGCAAAAATCGCCTGCCCGCCCCCACCCACTCCTGGCGGACACCCACACAGTTTCTCTTTTATTACATCGCCGTAAACTGGAATTGCGTTACCTATAAATACCGTCATAAGTCGTGAGTTATAAGTCATCAGTAATTTAAAGAACTCGTCAATTGTGAGTACTAAATCTTTTGTCATTTTTTTTAACTTCGGCTCTTCGGTTCTTCGGCTCTTAGACTTTATTTTATAGACTGCCGTATAAATCTGCTGTTTCCTCGCATCCACAATTGGACAAATTGTAGTGGTCCGACCCGCCTTCGGCGGGTACCCCGCTCGACTATCTATAGCAGAGTAAACTCTGCCACTACTGTAGTGGTCGAGTTTACTCGACTTTTCGACAGACCAAGGTCTGCCACTACAATATTCAACCGCATTTAATGCTATCATATCCAATGTTCTGACTCCCACAATTGGAATCTCCAGCCCCTGTGCCAGTGCCTTCGCAGTTGCCACTCCTACCCGCAATCCGGTAAAACTGCCCGGACCCAGTGACACGGCAATACCATCCACATCCTGTATTTTCAGGTGGCTATCCTTCAAAATCTTATCAATAAATGGAATTAACTGGTCTGAGTGTTTCTGCGGAGCACTTTCGCTTATTTCTCCAAGGACTCTTTCACCCTGCACCAACCCCACACTGCAATACTCTCCGCTCGTATCAATTCCCAGAATCAACAATGATTTGTCATTTGTCAAGACCTGACCCCGTCACCACACCTTTTTACACTTTGTCTAATCGCCAACCTAATCGCCAACCTAATCGCCAACCCTACCAAAGAATATAGTAGAGAGATCTCCCTTTGCCTTCACTCTTAATAACTTCTAACTTTACCAACTTTTTAATTTCCTTTAGTGCTCCTTCATCTGAAAGTTTAAACATTTCTCTTACATCCCTATTGGTTATCTTACCATTTTGATTTATAAATTCCACAATCCTAATCTGCCTTTCGGTTAAAGCAATCTGGCCTCTTTTTGACTTTCTTAATCTTTCACTGCTAAGTTTTATAACTCTTTCCTTGACAGCTTCTATGCTTACATTCACCCCTTCAACAAAATATTCCAACCATCTGGTCACATCCAACGTTTTTTTGTCAACACTTTGCAACACTCTGTAATAAGCCTGTCTATCAGAATCATAATAATCATCAAGGCAAAAAAATTGTTTGGTGTCAAATCCTCGTAGATAAAGAACCAAAGTTGCCAGAACTCTTGCAGTTCTGCCATTCCCATCAACAAAAGGATGGATTCTGACAAATTCATAATGCACTATTCCTGCTTCAAGAATGGCGTCGAGTTCTTTTGCTTCCTCAGAGTTTATCCATTCAAATAAACCTTTTATTAACTTGGGCACATCTTCGTTTTTTGGTGGCCTAAAAAACACTTCTCCTGTAAGTCTATTTCCCACTACAACATAGCGGGTGCGGTAAACCCCGCAATCATTTGGATTATCTAAGGTGTCTTTTGTCACCATACGGTGGATATTTAAAATATCTTTCTCATATATTGACTTTCCTTTTATCAAATTTCCAATATTTTCCAAAACTTTCAAATAATTCAAGACTTCTCGTTTATCCTTTCGTGTAGCCATCACTTCTCTTCCCTGTGCTAAATCACTTACCTGTTCCAAAGATAACCTATTTCCCTCAATACTCGTCGATGAATGGGCGCTGCGGATTATTGCCTCGCGCCTTAGAGTAACTTCCCACTTTGGAATTAGTGGTGAATTGAGAATTGCCTCTCTTGCTGCAGAAATTTTGGTTAGTAACTGAACTATTTTATTTGTATATCTAAATCTCGGTTCAAACATTATTCCTTTTCTTTTTTAACAATTAATATCTCTCTTTTATTTTTGCCAAGAATTTTGAATTTTACTTCAATATATTTACTCGGCAGCAATTCTTTCAATTTTTCTGCCCATTCCACAACGGTAATACCGTCGCCATAAAAGAATTCTTCATGGCCCAGATTGCGGATTTCATCAGTATTGTCCAGGCGATACAGATCAAAATGATAAAGTGGCAGTTTACATTTGTAGATATTCATCAGGACGAAACTCGGACTGGTGGGTATATCTTTAACTCCAAGTCCTTTTGCTAATCCCTGGACAAATGTGGTCTTGCCACTTCCAAGGTCACCTACAAGGCATAATATATCGCCTTTCTTGAGTTTTTTTGCAAAACGAAAGGCAGATTTTTTGGTTTCAGATGTGGAATTTGTTATGATTTTCATAAATCATGACACAAAATAACCACTTCGTGGCTACTTCCAGGGGGCTTGAGTCCCTCTATAGCGATTCGTAAAATTAATAAAGTATAACCTATTTCTCGGTTATATAATTGATATCTATCTACTGAACTAATTTATCAATCTCTTTCTCAAACTCAGTTTTTCTTAGTTGTTCATTATAAAAAGGCATACCCCAAATTATATATTTTCTTGTTTGCCAAAGAATTATAGCGCTTGCATCATCTTTTAATGACCTCAAAAATTTTTCTTTCCATTCATCCTGTTTTAATAAATGTCCACCCTTGGGTTCAATAAATATTTGATAATACAAGGTCTGCCAGTTATCCTTTTTTTCAAGGAATAAAACAAAATCTGGTTCAAGTGTTTGCTTGCTCATAATCTTCTTTCATCTTTATAATGTGTTCTTTGAGTAGAGGAATATTATTTTTTACTGTATTCCAGACTGTGCTAAGATTTATTCCAAAATAATCATGAATGATAACATTTCTGAATCCTGTCATTTCCTTCCATTCTACATAAGGATATTTTCCATGAATTTCTTTTGGGATATTGCTAGCCGCCTCTCCAATAATTTCAAAATTCCTGATTACTGCATCAACAGCCATATCATTTATTGAAAAAGTTTCAAACGTTTCGTTCTCAGTATATTTTTCAATCTTCAGAATGGCATTTAGTATATCTTCAATAAACAAAAAATAATCTCTCTCAGACATAAATCGCCTCCTTTAATATTTTGTCCTTGATTCTTGGTTTTATTGCTCCTTTCATCACAAGGTCAACTTCTTTATGAAACAATTCTTCAAGATAGTCTTTGAGACGGATAAAATTAAATAAGTCATTATGTCTATTATCAAGTTCAACAAGCACATCTATGTCGCTTTCCTCACTGTACTCCTGCTTTACAAAAGATCCGAATACCCCTATTTCTTTTACATAGAATTGCTTCTGTATAAAAGGCAATTGAGTGCTAAGAATATTAATAATTTCATCCTTTGTCATCATCAACCTCCATAAAATTTTTTATACAAAATATTTCAGTAATTCATCGTTTTCTTTTTGCATCCAAGACGTATCTCCAAAAAGTTTATCCAAATTTGAAACGGTATTTTATTAAAATTGTGATGCTTCAAGAACAGTCACTACACAAAATGGTCAAAACCCATATTTTTTATATTTTTCCTCTTGCCACTGGAATTGCAGACAAAAATCCCTTTATTTTTTGTAACTTCCCCTATTGCGGTCACGGGTGTACCGGTTAATTCAGGAATTTTAGTCAAAACATCATTTAATTTCTGGGGCGGTACTGTAAAAACGAGTTCGTAGTCTTCGCCACCGGTGAGGGCAAATTTTTGTATCGCAGAGTGAACTCTGCCACTACGGCAATAGGACAGTCCCTCAGCCCGAGGCGGGTGGAACAGTCCCTTAATTAATTGTTTAGAAATGGGAATTTTATCTTCGTAGATTTTTGCACCAACACCAGAAGATTGACACAGAAATTTAACTGAAGCGAGGAGACCATCGCTATTATCAATCATAGAAGTTGCAAGATGATTCTTTGCGATAATTCTTGCTTCTTTGAGACGAGGAGTGGGCATTAGATGACGACAAATAAGATGTCTCTCATTTGCAGAGCCGGGGCACCCACCCGAAGGGTGGGTCGTACCACTACAATGGGCTCGATGAATCGAGCCTCTACGAAGTATAGCAAGCCCCACGGCAGAATCGCCGCAGAAACCTGTAACGCAAATTACATCGCCGGGGGATGCGCCCCTGCGTAACACCAAATTTTTCTTCTCAACTTCTCCAATAACAGAAACATCTATCACTAAAATGGGTGACTTTGTAGTATCGCCACCGAGGATTTTGACGGCAGACCAAGGTCTGCCACTACTGTAGTGGTCGAGTTTACTCGACTTTTCGGCAGACCAAGGTCTGCCACTACAATCATAGCGAGCTCTGCCACTACAAGATTTCATTCCACGGTATAATTCATCAACGAATTTTACATCCTCATTTCCCTTCAATCCGAGGGTAACCAGAGCATACTGGGGTATCCCGCCCATTGCTGCGATGTCACTCAGATTTACAGCAAGTGCTTTCCAGCCCAGCATAAAAGTAGGTGAAAGCCGAAATCTAAAAGGTAAAAGTGAAAGATGTTTAGGGAGAAAGTGGATGCTTTCTATAAGAATATCTGTTGTCCATAGCAAATATTTTTTGGACGAAATCTTAATGACAGCGGTGTCATCACCGATGCCAATGAAATTCTGTGTAAGGCGGGTGCCCGACCCACGCAGAACGTGGGTTCCCCGAGGTGAGGAGGTGTAAGATGTAAAGTGGCGGCGGATGTGCTCAATTAATCCAAATTCCCCTAACTTCTTGATTTTCATAAACGCAATTCTTCCACGCGGGGCAATTCTGAAAGATCTTTTAATCCGAAATAAATCAGAAATTCATCTGTTGTGCGGTAAAGGAGCGGACGACCAAGAACTTTCTTGCGCCCTGAAATTTTAATCAACCTTCTCTCCAGAATGGTGTGCAGTACCCCGCTACAGTCTACGCCTCGAATTGCCTCTATCTCTGCTCTTGTGATTGGTTGTCGATAGGCAAGTATCGCCAGAACTTCGAGAGACGCTTTGCTCAATTTTGCTCTGTTTCGAGATGCGTACAGTAGTTTTATCCATGGCGCAAATTCATGCCGCGTACACATCAAAAATCCATCAGCAATCTCAGCAATCTTGAAACTGCGACCATCCCTCTCATACTCCTGGGTTAATTCCATTAGAATCCGTTTGACTTCTTCCTCTAATAACCCGGTAAGATGGGCAAGTCTTTGAGGATTCAGAGGAACATCTGAGACAAAAAGTAAGCATTCTATTATTGACTTGGGAGGTAAATTTTGAGCTGACTCCATTTCTTCTCTCCATTATTTCAAGAAAAATCAGACCTGAAGGTCTGAGTTACGTAACTCAGGACTTTAGTCCTGACCTGCTGTAACTCAGGACTTTAGTCCTGACCTGCTGTAACTCAGGACTTTAGTCCTGATATCAAACCTAAAGGTTTGAGTTACAACACTTTTGGTATAATTTCCTTAGCTATCAAGATGATGGGACTCCAACAAGTTCGATTTCTGCAAATAATTTTTTCTGTATAGCCCGGACTTTTCTCAGTCTTATCAATTCTAACAATGCCAGGAACGACACCACTATTTCAAGCCGGGTTAATGCATTTTTAAAAATTCGGCTAAATTGAACCGTCGCATTTTCACCCTGTAATAAACTTATAATCTCTTCCATTTTCTGCTCCACAGTAACCACCTCGGGAGTTATCTCTCTAACATATTCCCTCTTTTCTGATTCAGCAAGTATATTCTTAAAAGCAGAAACAAGGTCAAACAGAGTTGCTTCAATATACTCTTCTTTTTTTAATTCCTCAGGTACAGGACGGGTAAAGTGGTCGGCAGCAATTATTGCTTTTTCCTTAAGGTGGTCGGCAACCTGTCTGAATTTATCGTATTCCTGGGCATAGCTCTCGAGAGACCTCTTTAACTGCTCCTCTTCTTCTACCAGTTCAAGTGTCTCCTGTGGAAGGAGACTGCGAGACTTTAGATAAACTAAACTCGCGGCGATAATAAGAAATTCAAGTGCCTCATCCAGATTTAAAGATTGTACAATTTCTAGATGTTTGAGGTATTCAGCGGTAACTTTACTAATCCATACCTGATATATATCTATCTCATTTTTCTTCACAAGGTCCAGCAGTAATTCAATAGGACCTTCAAAATTCTCAGTCTTTACATTATAAGTCATCGCTTATAAATCGTCCCCTTTTTTTATTTTCATTGCCTTCCGCACTTCTTCCATTGTAGCCTGTGCCACTGCCCTTGCCTTGCGTGCTCCCTCATCAAGTATAACCTTAATACTGTCCTTCTTCCATTTCCTCTGTCTTTCCTGGAAAGGAGCAAGAAACTTTTCAATATATTTTGCTAAATTCTTTTTACATTCAGTACAACCTATCCTGGCCTGCCTGCAATCTCCCATCAATGTCGGACAGATTTCATTGGAACTAAAGACTTTATGATAGGAATAAACATTGCAGGATTCAGGATGTCCCGAATCTTTAAGTTTTATCCTTTTCGGGTCAGTGAACATCGTTTGCACTTTACTCTGAATCTCCTTTGCTGAATCGCCAAGACTGATGTAGTTGTCATACGACTTGCTCATTTTAGTCCGTCCGTCCAGACCCAGCAACTTAGCAGTGCTTGTAAGAAGCGCCCGTGGTTCAGGGAAAATATTGTCATGAAGACCTACTCGGTCGTGAAGACCTACTCGGCCGTAGTAATAATTGAACCGGCGGGCAATTTCTCTGGTCAATTCTAAATGAGGTAACTGGTCTTCCCCAACTGGGACAACATTAGCCTTGTATATAAGGATATCAGCTGCCTGTAAAACCGGATATCCAAGAAGCCCGTAGGAAACGTCGCCTTTCCCAATGTGCATATCTTTTATTTTTTCTTTAAAAGTTGTGCACCTTTCAAGCCATGGAACAGGAGTGAGCATTGAAAGAAGTAGATGCAACTCTGCGTGTTCAGGCACATCGGACTGGATGAACATCACACTTTTCTTTGGGTCAAGCCCGGCAGCAAGCCAGTCACGCACCATATCATAGATGTCTTCTTGAAAATTTTTTGTATCGAGATGGTCGGTGAGAGCGTGCCAGATTGCAACCTCATAGAAACATTCGTATTCATCCTGGAGTTTAACCCAGTTATCCAGAGCCCCGATTAAATGTCCAAGGTGCAATTTACCTGTTGGCCTCATTCCGCTTAAAATACGCCCTTTCTTCATCTGTCTCCTCTCTAAATACCAAGTCCTCTTCCAAGAAATAGATTGAAAAGCCAGCTAACAATTGGTAAAACTATTGCGCTAAAAAAACCTAAGTAAAACAAAAAAATCACTATGAAAAAACCTATTGGCTCCAACCTGCTATATCTATATGCAATATGTGATGGCAAAATCCCCATCAGGATACGAGAACCATCAAGAGGTGGAATTGGAACTAAGTTAAAAACTGCAAGGATTAAGTTAATGATAATAACATTCAAAAGCAGTTTTTCCAGGAGTGATGAGGGACTAACAATGCCGATGCGCAGCAAAATGCTGGCTATTAATGCCAGGACTATGTTTGTAAGTGGACCTGCAAGTGCAACCCATATCATGTCTCTTTTTGGATTGCGAAGCGCCTGGAAATTAACCGGCACAGGTTTTGCCCATCCGATGAGAAATGGTGAGCGGATAAAAATCAGTATAAGTGGCAGAAACACAGAACCTACAGGGTCAATGTGGGCAAGAGGATTTAGTGTAAGTCTACCTGCAAGTCTTGCAGTCGGGTCCCCAAATTTCTCTGCTGCCCAGCCGTGCATGTACTCATGCATAACTATTGCGGTGCCCAATGCTACCAATGATAATAATATGTGTCGAGTAGACATCTTTTATACCTCCATTTGGTATTTAATGCCCCTCACAGAACCGAACGTCCAGATTTCCCAGATTCGGCTCTTCAATTATGCTTCCTCACTACGAGGATAGAGCATA
>Ga0066637_10000460_pt1 | contig 24652 bp, 22 predicted proteins | sample CryGeyCG2014_020_FD_62737 | JGI IMG/M metagenome (GOLD analysis project Ga0066637, IMG submission 62737) | Groundwater microbial communities from aquifer - Crystal Geyser CG08_land_8/20/14_0.20 | ecosystem: Environmental > Aquatic > Deep subsurface > Groundwater | place: USA: Utah: Grand County...
ACCGGCGATAATGCCGGGGACTCCGTGGGCCCCACGGCCGACGGCTTCGAAACCTACGGCGTGACCGGCGTGGCGCTGATAACCTTCATACTGCTGGCGGTTTCGCCGGAAGTGTTCTTAAAGGGCGGCTTCACCGAGGAAGCGGCCATTGCCGCCTCGCAGACCGCGCAGATACAGCTGCTGGTGTGGATCTTCGTCATGCGCATAGGCATGATAGTGACCAGCGCCTTCTCTTACTGGGTCAACGGCATGATAACCCGCGCCATGTACGGCGATGCGAAGAAGTTCAACTTCGAACACCCGCTTACCATGCTGGTGTGGCTGACCTCGTTCGTCTCTATAGCCATGACCTACCTGCTCAGCCGGCTGCTGGTGCCCGAGCTTAACGGCGACGCTTCGCTGTGGTGGAAGCTCTCCACTATCATCTCCTGCGGCACCATTGCGGGCGCGCTTATCCCGGAGCTGGTCAAGATCTTTACCTCCGTCAATTCCGGCCATGTGCGCGAAGTTGTTGTCGCTTCAAAGGAAGGCGGAGCTTCGCTTAACATACTGTCCGGCCTGGTAGCCGGAAACTTCAGCGCCTACTGGATGGGCATGGCTATCATAGCCCTGATGGCCTCTGCGTATGGCGTGTCCACGCTGGGCCTGGCTTCGCTGATGGTGGCCCCGGCCATCTTCGCCTTCGGCCTGGTGGCTTTCGGTTTCCTCGGGATGGGCCCGGTGACGATCGCCGTGGACTCCTACGGGCCGGTGACGGACAATGCCCAGTCGGTGTTCGAGCTGTCTACCATCGAGACCCTCCCCGGCATTAAGGAAGAGATCAAGAGGGACTTCGGCTTCGACGTGGACTTCGAGAACGGCAAGAAGTTCCTTGAGGAGAACGACGGCGCTGGCAATACCTTCAAGGCTACCGCCAAGCCCGTGCTTATCGGCACGGCCGTGGTGGGCGCCACAACGCTTATCTTCGCCATCATCCAACTGCTGTCGTCGAAGTACGGCACCGTGGGGCCGCAGGGCATCTACGAGGGGCTGTCCATCATAAACCCGCTGTTTCTGCTGGGGCTTATCACCGGCGGCGCCATCATCTACTGGTTCACCGGGGCCTCCATGCAGGCCGTTACTACCGGCGCCTACCAGGCCGTGGACTTCATCAAGAAGAACATTAAGCTAGACAGCTCCGTTAAGAAGGCTTCGGTGGAGGATTCCAAGAAGGTGGTGGAGATCTGTACCAGGTACGCCCAGAAGGGTATGTTCAATATCTTCCTGGTGGTGTTCTTCTCCACGCTGGCTTTCGCCTGCGTGAACCACTACTTCTTCATAGGCTACCTTATCAGCATCGCTATCTTCGGGCTGTACCAGGCCATCTTCATGGCGGACGCGGGCGGCGCCTGGGACAATGCCAAGAAGCTGGTGGAGACGGAGCTTAACGCCAAGGGCACGCCGCTGCACGATGCGACCATCGTGGGCGACACGGTGGGCGATCCTTTCAAGGACACTTCTTCGGTGGCGATGAACCCGGTGATAAAGTTCACCACGCTGTTCGGCCTGCTGGCGGTGGAGCTGGCTATTACGCTGGACCCGAAGCTGAGCCATATCCTGGCGGCGGTATTCTTCGCCATCAGCGTGGTCTTCGTCTGGCGCTCCTTCTACTGCATGCGCATTCCCACCGGGAAATAAGGAATACCGGGCTTACAAATAAAACTCCCCGCTTTTCTGCGGGGAGTTTTATTTTTAAGGGGGATCGCGGTACGGGGAGGGTCGCTAATCTTTCGCTGGACTATGTAGAGGACTTTTCTTAAAATTAGATGATAGTGACGGATAGTTGCATTTTGGAGGAGCGTTCCCCCTGGCCGCTCCCGACTTCGCACCACGGTCCCTGTTGGCTTGAATTATGTTCTTCATTAAAAAACTTATAGCGGCGTTCGTGCTGCCCCCGGGGATATTCGTGGCGGCGCTGGGAGCGGCGGCTGTCTGGTTCTGGCGCGGTTCGAGGAAGGCGGCGTGGACTTTCGCCGCGCTGGGGGCGGTGCTATGGATATGTTCGATGAATGTTTTTAGTGATGCGCTGCTCCGGCCGCTGGAGCGGGCTTATTCCGCGCCGGCGGCGCCGGGGGGGGATGTTATTATCGCGCTGGGCGGCGGGGCTTATGATACGGAGACCGTTTTCTCGGCCGGGGAACGGCTTCAGGCTTCCAGCCTGGAGAGGGTGAGCGCCGCGGCGCTTCTGCATAAGAAGACGGGGCTGCCGGTCATAGTTTCGGGCGGGGCGGTATTCTCCGGCATAGCCGAAGCGGAGGCTGCTGCCGCGTACCTGGCCGAGCTGGGGGTGCCGCAAAAGAGCATTATTAAGGAAAGCGCCGCGCGCGACACGAAAGAAAATGCCCTGTTCAGCCGCAGGATATGCCAGGAACGCGGCTATAAAAGGATAATCCTGCTCACCTCCGCCTCGCATCTGCCCCGCTCGGTATACCTGTTTAAAAAGGCCGGGTTTACGGATATCGTCCCTTTCCCGGTGACCCGCACCACCCAGCGGGCCCGGCTGACATACCGCGACCTCCTGCCTGTCAGCCTGAACGGCGCCTCCCGGGCACTGAACGAATACATCGGGCTCCTTTATTACCGGCTGTTTTAGCCTTTTGTGCTGTCATTCATAGGGAAAAAAAGGTAAAATATAGCCTATACGGGGAAGCCGCACGTATCGGGCTTCCCGTTTTTGTACAGCCGAGGTCCACAGGAGGAAGCGTTTGTCCCACGATAAAAGAATTAAGGTGAACAGGAACGTTACGGCCCCGCAGATTCGTCTTATAGATATGCACGGGACCATGCTGGGCATTAAACCGCTTATAGAGGCCGTTACTATGGCCAAGGGCGCCGGGCTCGACCTAGTGGAGATCTCGCCGGACGCCAATCCTCCGGTCTGCAAGGTGATGGATTTTTCCAAGTTCCTTTACGAGAAGGATAAGCAGGACAAGGAGAACAGGAAGAAGCAGCGGTCCGGCATTATAAAGGAAATACGGGTTAACCCGCGTATAGCCAGCCACGATCTTGAGACCAAGATAAAGCATATAGAGCAGTTCCTGAAGGAGCATAACAAGGTGCGCGTCACCGTGGTGTTCCGCGGCCGCGAGAACCAGCACAGGAACCTGGGCGAGGAGATACTCAGCGCCGTGCGCGACCATCTTTCAGAGGTGGGCGCCCCGGAAGGCCGCCCGCAGATGATGGGCAACCGCATGAGCATAATGCTGGCGCCCACGCACGGCGGAAAGGGCCAGCCCCCGGTGCAAAAATCCAAAGCCCAGGCGGCGAAGCCGCCCCGGCCCGCGGCGCAGCCCGCGGTTCAGCCCCCGTTGAACCCGGAGGTAAAGCAGCAGCCGCAATAAGCTTTTCAGGAAGCGCCGCGAAGTTATATAATTACGGACAGGCCCCCGGCGGCCGGGGACAAGAGAGAAGAATATGCCTAAAATGAAAACCCATAGCGGAGCCAAAAAACGTTTCAGGAAGACCAGCTCCGGTAAATGGCAGCACAGGAAGTCGGGTCTTCGCCATCTTTTAACAGGGATGTCCGCCAAGCGCGGCAGGAATCTCCATACCGCTAAGGTGGAGGAGAAGAATTCCTCCGAAGGCCGTCTGATCGCGGATTATCTTCCTTACAAGTAACCGGGGCCACCTATGAGAATAAAATACAGCGTACCCAGGCACAAGAGAAAAAAGAAAGTTTTAAAGCTAGCCAAGGGCTTCTACGGCGACAAGGGCGTACGTCTTCGCCAGGCCAAGCAGCAGGTGGACAAATCCCTCACCATGGCTTATGTGCACCGCCGCGACAAGAAGGGCGACATGCGCAAGATCTGGATAGTGCGCCTGAACGCCGCCGCCCGCGAAGAGGGCATGTCTTACAGCCGGCTCATGGACGGCCTTCACAAGGCCAGGATAACCCTGAACCGCAAAATGCTGTCGGAAATAGCCATACGCGACCCCCGGTCTTTCAAGCAGCTGGCTGAAATAGCCAGGAAAGCCATCGGGACCATCAAGAAAGTCGTCGGCACCGAGAGATAGGACAAGCCTTGAACGCGACAGGGTGGAGCGTAGCGACACCGCAGTGCGAAGCGACACAAGATAATACTCGGGAGTATCCGTGCCTGAATCAGCTTCCGCAATAAAGTGGAAGGAGAAACTGTCCGCAATACGGGACAGTTTTTCCGTTTCTATAGCACAAAAGCCCGCCGGGAACCCGGAGGCGCTTGAGCTGCGCTTTCTGGGCCGCAAAGGCGAACTGGCCCTGCTCCTGCGGGACCTGAAAGATATTCCCCTGGAAGAGCGCAAGCCTTTGGGCGCGCTGGGCAATACCGCCAAAGAAGAGATGACGGTGAAACTTGCCGGGCTGAGAGGCGCAGCCGGCCCCTCAGGGGCCGCCGTTAAGTCGGACCTGGACCTGACTCTGCCGGGCTGGCCTTTCCCCAGGGGCAGTCTGCACCCGCTCACGCACACGATGAACCGTCTGGCCGAGGGCTTCCTGAAGCTCGGCTTCACCATGTCCGACGGGCCGCTCATCGAGGACGATCATCACAATTTCGAGGCGCTGAACTTCCCGCCGTTCCATCCCGCGCGCGACATGCAGGACACGTTCTATGTCGACCTGAAGGATGCGTCGGGCAAGGATATGCTGCTGCGCACCCACACTTCCCCGGTGCAGATACGTTCCATGGAGAAACAGGAGCCGCCGCTGCGTGTTTTCCACACCGGCCGCGTGTTCCGCTCCGAGGCCGTGGACGCCAGCCATTCTTTCACCTTCCACCAGATAGAGGGGCTTTACGTCGATAAGGGCGTGAGCATGGCCGACCTGAAATGGACCGTGGACGCTTTCATGAAGGACCTGTTCGGCTCCGCTGTGAAGACGCGTTTCAACCCTTCCTATTTTCCGTTCGTGGAACCGGGCGCGGAAGTGGAGATGTCCTGCATTTTCTGCAAAGGTTCCACAGGGCGCTGTCCCGTCTGCAAGAGCACCGGCTGGCTGGAGCTGATGGGCGCCGGCATGGTGCATCCGAACGTGCTGAAAGGCTGCAAGTACGACCCTGAAAAGTGGAGCGGCTTCGCCTTCGGCGGCGGCATAGAGCGTTTTGCCATGCTGCTTTACGGCATCAGCGATATGCGCATGCTTTATGAGAACGACCTGCGTATCTTGAAGCAGGTCCAGTAGGGGGCGGTTTCACCGGGAAGACCGGAACGCGGAACCGCCGTCGAGAAAGTCGCCTTCGGCGACACGCACACCGTGCTCGCGGCTGCCCGCCTCGGGCCTCGCGCTGTGCAAGCCCGGCCCTCCGGCAGGCTTGCGCTAACCCGGTCTCCCCGTTGAAACCTAAGGGTTAGAAGTAGAAGAGAAAAAAGGCATGAAAATCTTATACTCGTGGCTTGCTGACTTTATCGAAAATCCTCCGCCGCCGCAGGAGCTGGCGGAGAAGCTGGGCCGCATCGGGCTGAAGGTGGAGGAGACAAAGAAGACCGGCGCGTCGTTTACCGGCGTCTGCGTGGGACGGATAGAGAAGATAGACAGGCACCCCAACGCCGATAAACTGGCGCTGGTGGAGGTCAGCGACGGCAAGGACGTGCTGCGCGTGGTCTGCGGCGCGAAGAATATCGCGGTGGGCCAGAAGATCCCTTTTGCCAAAGTGGGCGCCGTTCTTTCCGGGGGGGAGCTTAAGAAGGCCAAAATACGCGGCGTGGAATCGGAAGGGATGATCTGCTCCGCCGATGAACTGGGTCTTGAAGGTTATGATAATACCGGGATACTCGTCCTGTCCGATTGCGCCGCGCCGGGCGCGGATGCCGCTGCGCTTTTCCCTAAAGCCGATTATACGCTTGAAGTGGAGATGCTTCCCAACCAGTCGCATTGTCTTTCACATTACGCGCTGGCGCGCGAGTTCTGCCTGTTCTACGGGCTGAAGCTGAAGGAAGCGGAAATTTTCGGGGGAGCGGCGCCGGACCGCGGCCTTCCCGTGTCTATAGAAGCGCCGGAGCTGTGCTGGCGCTACACCGCCATAGTTATGCGGGGCGTGCGGGGCGCAAAGACCCCGGACTGGATGGCCGAGCGCCTGCGCGCGATGGGTTCCAACCCCAAGGGGAATATACTTATAGACGGAGCCAATTACGTAATGTACGAGCTGGGCCAGCCGCTGCATTGTTTTGATATTTCAAAGCTTGCCGGCCCGGAGATACGCGTGCGCAGGGCTCTGCCCGGCGAGGCGTTCAGGACGCTGGAGAACAGAGACCTGAAGCTGGACCCCGGTATGCTCGTCATAGCCGACGCGAAGCGCCCGGCGGCGCTGGCCGGCGTGATGGGCGGGCTCGAGAGCGCGGTTTCGGACCTTACCGACGCGATACTTATAGAGTCCGCGCGCTTTCATCCGCCCACGGTGCGCCTTGCCTCCAAGACCTCCGGCATAAGGAGCGAGTCCTCCTACCGCTTCGAGCGCGGCACGGATCCGGAGCTTACCGTTAAAGCGGCGCGCCGTTTTGCCGGGCTCATACTTGAGGCGGCACAAGGCGCCAAAGTGGAGCAGGTGTCCGACAATTACCCGGTCAAATACCAGCCGCCGGTCATCGAGGTCTCGCCGGAGCGGATCAACGCCATTCTCGGCACCGGCATAGCCGCCGGTGAGATCTACGCCTGTCTTAAAGCTTTTCAGCCGGGCATCAGGGACGTTAAGCCGTGGAAATTCCTGGTGCCGTCCTACCGGAAGGATATCGAATCCGTCTGGGACGTTTCCGAAGAGGTCGCGCGCTATATAGGGTACGACGTTATCCCTTCGGAGTCCGCTATGCCCATGCGGCCGTCCTGCGTGACGGCGAACTGGGCCGCTTGTGCCGAGATGAAGAATACTCTTGCGGCGCTGGGCTTTTCCGAGGCGTATAATTACGACCTGGTATCGTCCAGGGAAATTGAGGCCTGCGCGCTGGACGCGGCCGGGGCTATAGAGCTCAGGAACCCGCTGTCGTCTGATTTTCAGTATCTGCGCCAGACCCTGCTGCCGGGGCTGCTGAAGACCTTGCGCTATAACCTCAACCGCGGCCGCGATTCCGTGCTGGTGTTCGAGACGGGCTCGGTCTATGCCGGGAAGGACGCCGCAAAGACCGAGCGGGTGGATTGCGCCGGGCTGATGTGCGGCGGCTTCCCGGAGGGCGGCTTCTGGAAGGGCGGGCAGGGTTCGGCGGAGTTTTACCACCTCAAGGGCGTCGTGAGCCGGCTGTTTGCGGGAAAGGGCGGTTTCCGTTTTGAGAAGCCGAAGAAGGCGCCGGAATATTTTATGCCGGATGCCTGCCTTGAGATGAAGCTGGGCGGCGGCTCCGCGGGGTACGTAGGGCGGTTGTCGCCGGCGGTGGCCGGGGCTTTTGACTTCAAGGATAATAATATTTTCTATTTCGAGGTCCCGCTGGATTGCCTTGCCGCGGCCTGGAAGCCGGATTTCTGGCAGAAGATCGCGAAGATCAAGCCGGTGTCGGCTTTCCCTCAGAATTGGCGGGACCTGTCCATAGTGCTGGAGGAGCGTTATGCGTGGGGGGAGCTGGAGCGTTCGTTCTCCGGCATACAGGACCTTGCCTCGGCGCGGCTTATAGACGTGTTCAAAAGCAAGAATATCCCCGGGGGTCACAGAAGCCTGACGATACGGTTTTCTTTCTCGTCCATGACGAAGACCCTCAACGACACGGAAGTGGGCGAGCGCATGAGCGCCGTGCTGGCAAAACTTTCAAAGGGCTTTGGCGCTAAACTCCGCTCCTGAGGCGGCCGGCTTTGTTTCGGAAATACCCGCGGTTCCCCTATAATAAAATGCGCGATTTCTTAAAACGCCTCCGTGCGCGCCGCCCGGTCCCGGTATCCGTGCAGCGCTTATTTATTTATGGCCGCCATCGTCCTTGCCGCTTATAACGCGCGCTACGCGCATTGTTCCCTGGGCCTGCGCTGTCTTATGGCCAATCTCGGGGAGCTTGCGCCCCGTGCCGAAATGCTGGAATTCGGCCTTGAGCTGCGCGCCGCCGAGGCCGCCGAAGCCGTGCTGGCGCTTAAGCCGCGCATAGCCGGGCTGGGGGTATATGTCTGGAACGCGCGCGAAAGCGCCATGCTCGCCGCCGAGCTTAAGCGGCTGTGCCCGGAACTGATACTGGTGCTGGGCGGGCCCGAAGTGAGCTATGAGACGGATGCCCAGGAGATCTGCCGCTGCGCGGATTTTATCATAACAGGCGAAGCTGACTTTGCCTTCGCCGGGCTTTGCCGCCGCCTGCTGGCCGGGGGCGCGCCCGACGCTAAGCTGATACAGGCGCCGCCTCCGGACCTGGCGGCCCTGGAGCTGCCTTACGGGCTTTATACCGGCGAGGATATAGCCGGCCGCGTCATCTACACGGAAGCTTCCCGCGGCTGTCCGTTCGGCTGCGAATTCTGCCTTTCGTCGCTGGATAAGGCGGTGCGGTGCTTCCCGCTTGAAAAACTTTTTGCCGCCTGGGAAAGCCTGCTGGCCAAGGGCGCGCTGCGCTTCAAATTCACCGACCGTACTTTCAATCTTGATGCCGGGCGCGCCGGTCTTGTGCTTGATTTTTTTCTAAAAAGGTACAGGCCGGGCCTTTTTCTGCATTTCGAGACGGTGCCGGACCGCTTCCCGGAGGAGCTTTTTGGGCTGCTGCGGAAATTCCCTCCCGGCTCGCTGCAGCTTGAGGCGGGCGTGCAGACCTTTAACGAAGACGCGGCCCGGCGGATAAACAGGAGGCAGGATAACGCCGCGGTGGAGCGGAGCCTGCGGCGCCTGCGCGGGGAGACCGGAGCCTATCTCCATGCCGACCTGATAGCCGGTCTGCCGGGGGAGGACCTGCAAAGCTTCGCCGCCGGTTTCGACAGGCTCTATACCCTGCGCCCGCACGAGATACAGCTGGGCATGCTGAAACGGCTGCGCGGCGCCCCTATTTCCCGCCACGACGGGGAATGGGGGATGGTCTACAGCCCTTCCCCGCCGTATGAGATCCGGCAGAACCGGCTGCTGGACTTTTTTACGGTGCAGCGCCTGCGGCGTTTCGCGCGCTACTGGGACCTGGTAGTCAACAGCGGTGTTTTTGCGGGGGCGGCGGAGGAGCTCTGCCGCGGCGGCTCGCCTTTCGGCGCCTTCCTTGCTTTCAGCGGCTGGCTGTACGCGCGCACCGGGCAGACCCACGCTATTTCACGCGCCCGCCTGCGGGGGCTGCTGGCGGAGTACCTGGTCTCGGAGTTGAAACGCGATGTGAAAACAACGGCTGTTATGATGGAACGAGATGCCGTTAATTCCCTGCGCCGCCGCGGCGGCCTGCCGCGCCGGCAGGCCCTGCGGAATAATTCAGGTGAAACAAGCGCGGGATAATATAGTTTAATATAATGGTTCCAGTGGTGACATGGGACTTTGTGGGGGGGGGACTGACGGGAGAATTTTATGAAAGTGCTTATTGTGGACGATAATGCCGGGACCAGGAGCATGATGAGTATCATCCTCAAGCGCACCGGCCACGAAGTGGTGGGGGAGGCCGGCGACGGGGAAAGCGCCGTGAAGGCTTTTACGGAGCTTAAGCCTGACGTGGTGCTGCTCGATATAATCATGCCGGGCAAGTCCGGAGTAGAGGTGCTGGGGGAGATAATGGAGCTGGATCCCGCGGCCAAAGTTATAATGGTGACTGCGGTGGAGCAGGATATCATCAACAGTGAGCTCCAGGGGAAAGGAGCGGCTGCTATAATTTATAAGCCTTTCTCTTTCGACGATTTCGAAAAAGCGTTCAAGAAGATCTGATAGCTGCGCAACACGTATGGGCAACAAAGATATTGCGGCGTTGGAGCGGCTGGCCGCTGCGGGCATTGTAAAATGCCTGGACAGGATAGCCAGGGCATATTCCGGAGCCTGGCGGCTGTCGGGGGTGTCCGCCTTCTCCGGCACTATGTCCGAAGCCATCGGGCGGCATGAGTTCAAGGGGCCCGCCGCCGCGGTCCGGATAAAAGTGGATTGCGGGCTGCCGTTCGCGGCCGTGCTTCTCTTCAACACGGCGGATATCGGGCACATTTCCCAATGCTTCCTGGGCGAGCTGTTCTCGGATGCCCGCAAGATAGAGCAGTTTGAGGACGTTATGCTGCTGGAGATCGGCAACATCATCCTGAACGCACTTATTAACTCCCTGCTCAACGCTATAAAACAAAGCGCGGTGCCTTCCGTGCCGGCGCTGTTCAGAGGGGATGCGGGGAGCATACTGCAGGGACTTGGCGGTACGAGCGGCACCGCCGCGGGGTCGCGCATGATAGCCGCCGGAATTTCCGTGGAGCTGGACGGCCGGGCCTGCCGCGGCGGGATTCTAGCCATGATCCCCGAAGAACTGGCTGCGCGCATGGAGTCCGCGGCCTGACAAAGGCGGCCTGAAGCACTCCGGGGAAACCCGTTTTTTTATTTTTCGCCATTCGGCGCTATGCCCATCCGGCCTGGCCCGCTCCCCGCGGCGCCCTGCACAAGCAGAGATAACACACTTTAAACCCGGAAGAACCGTATTTATTATAAAATACAAGCCGTATGCTTAAGCTCCTTCATGCCGCGGACCTGCACCTGAGCTCCGGCCCCGAGCGCGAATACGGCCTGGAAGTGCTGCGCGAGCTGATAAGCCTGGCCAATTCAAAACAGGCGGATCTCCTCCTGTTCTGCGGGGATCTTTTCGACTCTTTTAAGGACATAAAGGACGCTAAACTTCTGGGCGCCGTCAGGGATGAGGCGCAGAAGCTGCACAAGAACTGCCGCATCCTGTACATTCCCGGCAACCACGAGTCCCTCGGCATGGGCGAGAAGGACAAGCTTTCCAATTTTAATTTCGGCCGCGTGGAGCTAATGGCCGATCCCGCTTCCGTTTTCGGCGGCAGAACGCTGGAGCTGCCGGCGGCGGATATAGTCTGTGTGCCGCATGCGCAGGATTATTCCGGCTACCGCAAGTGGCCGCTGCCGCCCAAAAGGGAAGGCACGGCGCGCGTGCTGCTGATGCACGGCACCAGTTCCGCGGTCTACCGCGGGCCGGACCCGGAAGAAGGCAGCGCGGGGGTTATCCCCGACAGTCTTTTTGACTGGCTTGAGACGGACTACGCCGCTCTCGGGCATGTTCATTCCGCGCGGGAAAGCCGCATAGGCGCCGCACTGGCCGTTTATTGCGGCTCGGCCCGCGTCTGGCGCAGGCGCGAAGAGGGCCCGCGCAAGGCCGTCTATTTCGAGATAAAGGACGGGGAAATAGGGGGCAAAGAAGACCTTCTCCTGCAGTCGGCCGGGCAGTGCCGCGCCTTCACGCTGCCGCTGGAGCCTGACGCCGGAGTGTCCCCGGCGGCCATGCGCGGGCTGCTGGAAAAGCTTTCCTCGCCGGAGCGGGACTATGTGGTGGTCTCGCTGTCCGGGCTGGTGGAGGACGCCAACGCGCTCACCGCCACCGAAAGGGCGCTGGACGACGTGCTCCGGGCCAAGAACCCGCGCAGACTGGAGATCTTAAGCGGCGGGGTGGAGAACTACGGCGGCGCGGCTTCCAACGAACTGGCCAAACAGTTCCTTACCAGGCTGGACGCGGTCAGACCGCAGGCCGGCTCCACGGAAACGGAGCTCTGGTTCGCCGCAAGGCGCCAGGGGCTGGCCGCGCTTACCGATCGGGAACTTGAGTAGGCCGTCTGAAGGCCATAGGCTGGTCATGATAGAGAGCATCGAACTTACAGCTTACGGAAAGTTCAGGGAAAGGCGTTTTTCCCTGGGGCCTCTCACCGTAGTATACGGCCCCAACGAATCCGGCAAGACCACGGTATTCGACGCGCTGTTCGAGGCGGCCTGCGCTTCCGCCTCCAGGCGCGGCCAGGTCTGGACCAGGCTTTCCGACCGTTACGGGGAGGACCGGCTTTTTAAAACCGAAGGCGGGGTCCCGGTTTTTGAGAACGCGGTGGAATTCCTGGAGCTGTTCTCCATTCGCGCCGGCCAGGTAAGCATAGACGCCGAAAACGGGGGGTCCTGGACGGAAGCGGCGAAAAAATCCCTTTACAGCCATGGCTTCAGTCCCGCGGAAATAGCCGCGAAGCTGGAGAAAAGAGCTTCCACTTCTAATTCCACAAAACACCAGAAGAACCTTAACCGCCTTAATTTTGAACTGGCCGCTCTCCGCGTAAAAATAGCGGACCTGCACGCCCGTGAGGCTTCCGTCCTCCGGTCCAAAGAACGCCTGCTGGAGCTTGAAGCGGAGATAGCCGGGCTGGAAGAAAAAAGGGCGGGGTTCGACGCGGAGCTTTCCGGCGCGCGCGACATCCTGGAAAAGCATAAGCTGGACCGCGCGGCGGCGGAGGTAATGCACGACAGGGATTTTGCAGCGGAAGCGGTACGCAATGAAAGCAAACTGAAGGAGCTTTCCGCCTGCAAGGCCGAGGGTATCAGGGACTATGACGTGCTGCTGGAAAAGATTGCCGGGACCGAGCGCGTCCTGGCCGAAACGGGCGGCGCCCTGACGGCCGCCGGGGAAACACTGGAGCGGCTGGGATCCGAACGGGCTTATTATGAAGAGGGGTTGAACACGGCGCGCAGCGAGGCCGCCGCCGCGGTCGAACTGCTGCCGGAAGCGGCGCGGATAATTTCGCGCAGGAACGGGCTGCTGGGAGAGTTGCCCGTCAAAACGCGCTACGGCCTGTGGGCCGCCGGCGCCGCGCTGGCCGTACTGGGTCTTGTCATAGCAAGGCATACCGCGCTTGGTTACCTGCTGATCCTGGCCGGCCCGGCGGCCGCCTTCTGGCTGGACCGGCTTTTATTCCGTCCCAAAGACCCGGCGGCCGCGCAGGCCAGGGAAAAAGCCGAGCTCGGGATCCTGTTCGGCCGCTGGACCGGCCTGGGCCACGGCAAGGAGAAAATAGAACGCGGGACTGCCGAAGAAGTGCAGGAAATCCTGCTGTATTATAAAGCGATCCCGGCCTCGTTCGAGGCCGCGCTTGTAAATAACAATAATGATACGCTAGCCGCGCAGGAGGCCATAGGGCAGCTGCAAAGCAAGACCCAGGCCCTTGCCGGAGAGAAGGAATCCGCCGCCGGAGCCGCCGCGGCCTGGCTGGCCGCCGCCGGCTGCGCCGACCGGGACGAATATCTGGCCAGGGCCGGCCGGTACGAGGCGCTGGAACAGGCAATTAATGAAGATTCCGGCCGGCTCAAGGAACTGCTGGAGCTTGAAAAAAATTCCTGCGCCGCTTCGTTGCTTACCCTTCTGGACAGCCGCGTAAAAGAACTGGAGGGGCGCGGGGCGCGTCCGCGTCCGGACGCCGACCGCGACATAACCGCCCAGGAGGGCCGTATCAGGGAACTGGGGGACTCCGCTCGTGCGCTGGAAGACGGGATAAATTCCAAAAAACTTGAGCGCGAGAACCTGACCGCTTCTTTCGGCTCGACCCTGGAGCGGGTGCCGGAAGAGCTTAACGAATTGCGGGTGACGGAATGCGAACTGGAGCGGGAGATAGCGGCCTCCGAACTGCTGCGCGCGGGCGCCGAATGGGCCGCCCGGCTCTACCGCGAGATAGAGACGGATTCGGCAGGGAAGTTCGCCCTCCTCGCCGGGAACGTTAAGAAGCTGCTGGAAAGGGTCCTGCCGCTGTCCGACCCCGAAATTACCGCCCTGGACCTGGGCGGGATCTCGCTCCGGGATTTCGGCGGGGACCTGCGCCGCCTGGAGCAGCTCTCTTCCGGCACCAGGGACTGTTTCATGCTGGCCGCCAGGCTGGTCCTGGCCCGGTCGGCGCGCGGCGAGGAGCCGGGGCTGCTGCTGCTGGACGATCCTTTCGCCTCCCTGGACGCGCAGCGGCGCGCGGCGGTCCTGACCATGCTCGGCGACTTCCAGGAAGAGACCGGCTGGCAGATAATACTTTTCACAAAGGACGCGTCGCTTCGTTCCGCGCTGGAGCAGAACCCGCGTACTGTGGTCTGCCTGCTTGACTGATCATGCATATCGAATTGAGCGAAAAACTTAAAAGCTTCAAGCCTTTTCTTTTCGAGGAGCTGTACAGGAAGGAGAAGGCGGAGCGGACCAGGGGCAAGGACATTATCAGCCTTGCCGTGGGCGATCCGGACATCCCCACGGACAAGAGCATAGTGGCTTGCGCCGTAAGCGAGGTGCGCAAAGGCGCCAATCACCGGTACCCGAACACCAAGGGGAACGAGAACCTGCGCCGGGCCGTCTGCGAATGGCATAAGAGGCGGCACGGGCTCGTCTTCGACCATGACAAAGAGGTGTCCATACTGGTGGGCTCCAAAGAAGGCATAGCGCATCTGCCGCTGGTGGTGATGAACAGGGGCGATTACTGCCTTATCCCGGACCCCACCTATCCCACCTACAGGACCGGCGTGGTGCTTTCGGGGGGGCGCGTCCACGACGTGCCGCTGGAAGAGAAGAACGATTTCCTGCCGGACCTGGGGAAGATACCGCAGAAAATACTGGGGCGGACGAAGCTGTTCTTCATAAATTACCCCAACAATCCCACCGGCGCCGGCGTCACGCTGGATTTTTTCAGGGACCTGGTAAAATGGGCGCGCAAGAACGAGGTGATAGTTGCGCAGGATGCGGCCTACTGCGAGATCTATTTCGACGAACCCACGCCGAGCATCTTCCAGGTGAACGGCGCGCGCGACTTGGCGGTGGAGTTCTATTCGGCTTCCAAGACCTATTGTATGGCGGGCTGGCGCGCCGGCTGGGTGGTGGGCAATGGCAAGCTGGCCTGTGCGCTTAACCAGCTCAAAGAGAACATAGATTCCGGCCAGTTCAACGCGGTGCAGAACGCCGCCGCTTTCGCGTTGAGGAACCATGAGAAGATCCTGCCGGCGGTAAGGGGGCGGTTCAAGGCCAGGGCCGCGGCTTTCTGCAAAGGCCTGCGCGAGAGCGGCTGGCATTTCGTGGAGCCGAAGGGCAGTTGCTTCGTCTGGGCCAGGCCCCCGGTGAAATGCCCCTCGCTGGACGCGGTCTGTTATATGCTGGAGAAAGCTTCCCTGCTGGCCGCGCCGGGCTCGGGCTTCGGCAGGTTCGGCGAGGGCTTTATAAGGTTCTCTCTGACGGAGCCGGAGCCGGTCCTGGCCACGGCCATCAAAAGAATAAGAGCGCTGGACTGGTCCGGTCTCTGAGCGCCGCCATCGGCGGCCCGGAGCCGGTCGCTGGTATTGATGCTTCAGTTATTTCGTTACGCTTCCTTAATTGATTCTTCTGAAAATCTTTGGGACCAACGCTCCGCAACCGACCCCAATTTCCCTAACGGCTCGGAACTCCCTTTTGAAAAATCTTTTTCCGTGAACTGGAAGGGGAAAGTTCCCGGCACCCCCCTTGCAGACGGAAATTATAAGCTGAAGGTCCCGGTTTGGGACACCGAGGGCGTCCCAAATCAGGCCCCGACCAACACCTCCGACCCTACCGGAATCGCAAAAGTGGAATTCAAGCTTGAGGAGATGCCCGCCACCACGGCCAGCCGCGCCCTTATCCTGGCCCTGCCGGAAGGCGCCGAGCTGCTTTCCATCCTGCCGGAACCGGACAGGCGGGCCGCCGCCGCCGGCCAGACCCTGCCGGTCTATTCCCGGTACTTCCCCGCTAACCGCATCTTTACCAGCACCGCCCGCTTCCGCCTTCCCGCGGAAGCGGCTTAACAACCCGAAGGGCGCCAGCTATGCGGGCGGAAAATTACAACTGCGATTTTCAGGCTAGAAATTCCTGAATTTCCCCGGGTCGCAGGCCCGCTCCTGCCGCATGGCCTGGGGGCAATCTTGGAAATACGGGGTACTGGCCTCCCAATATCTGCGTTCCAGCTTCCCCAGGAAAACACCATAATCGTGCAGGGTCGCTATCCAGCAATGAGCTGTCCGGTCTTCATTGAACAGGTATAGATTGCCCAGAAAGTTCTTGCAGCCGAAGATAGCTATCTCCGTAAAGCCTACAGCCGTGCCGTCATCGCGGGCAGCGGCGGTAAATCTCAGGTTCCCGCCGGAAACCGCGGGGCTTGGTCCAAGGCCGGCGCCGTCTGTTGCCTTTTCCATAAAATCGACCGTCCAGGCCCCCGCCGACGGGGTAGAGGGATCCAGACTGCCAAGGACCCGCAGGGCCGCTTCCCAGTCCTTGCCGGCGGGGTAGCCCCGGGCCGAGCGGAAAGTAAGGTAATAGCGATGCAGGTATTTGTGCAGCACGCCTTGTACCCGGTAGCGCGCGCCCCCCTTCGCGGCAGCGGTAGAACGGAAATACTCGAACATGGAGTAGTCCGACAACTGCTCGCGCAGCGCCGGCGGGTTCCCTGCCCGTTCGCGCGCCCTGGCGAAAACATCCTCCGTCAGAACGGCCTTTACGTCCGGCACATTCTCGGCGGCAATATCAAGCGTGAACGCGCGCGACTTGGGCGCCAGGGAGTACACCGGCGTTATCCCCTTATGCGCCACCCCGGGCACGGCCGCCACGCTGGACCAATCTGCGGGAAGCCGTATAACATGCTTAAGGTCCTTGGCGGTGAGCCACGCCGCCTCGCCCGCGCACAAGGGCGAAGCCAAGGCAGCCAGCACCGCACACAATAGCATCCGCTTCATGATAATAGATTTTACAACTTAGCCCGGCTGTTCCTCCCGCTTAATTATAAACACAATTGCCAGCCTTGCGTTGAAGAGTTAAAATAGGGGAAAATCAGGGGGAGCTATGGGATTATTCGGAGATCTTTTCAGTTCAAAGAACGGCCCCGAGGCCCGGGCCTTCGTAATGAAGGCCGCGGATGTCTTCGGTATTGCCGGCCGCGGCGCCCTGGTTACCGGCCGGGTTGAAGCCGGCGCCATTGCTGACGGCGATACGGTCTATTTCACCTCCGTCACAGGCAAAAAGCTGTCCGCGCGCGTAAAAGTGGAGCTGGACCAGGATAAATGCCCCGGCTAGGTTGCCGCCGCCGGCATGAACGCCGGCCTTCACCTGCCCGGCATAGAAAAAGAAGAGATCGCCGCCGGCACCCTGCTCACCGGCCTGCCGCAATAAATAGAAAGAGGACAGCCCTTATACAGGTGACTGTTCTCAAGATCGCCCCGGAATGATCATCCGACGACCATCGATAATTAATGCCGCTGCTGTGGCTTAAACACCGTCACAATGTTGCTTATATCGTTTTAGGCTGGAACACATAATGTGGTATACTGTTCTATAGAAAAACAATATTCCGGAGGTTATTCCTGCGCCATGAACGAGATATTTGACGAATGGGATGCGTACGCGCTGAAAAAGACCCTGCTTCCGCGGGCTTTGGACCCGGAAAAGATCCTGCGTGAATCGGCCCTGAAAATAGTCGCGCTTACAGGAATACGCCGTTGCGGCAAATCAAGCGCGCTTATCCTGCTAAGACAGAAACTTGCGCAGGAAGGTAAAAAGGCCGCCTATCTGAACCTTGAGGACAGCCGGATCAAGGATTCCCCGTCCCTGCTTGACGACATCCTGAAATGGTTCGGGGATCGCGGCTATCTGCTGCTGGATGAAATAACCAGCGCCGCGGACTGGGAAGGCTGGCTGTTAAGAAATCACGAGATGCTGAAAGGCCGGCTGAACCTGGTAATAAGCTCTTCCCGCAGTTCGCTTGCCAGGCCCTCAAAACCGCTCAGGGGAAGGATCTCGGCGCACGAACTCGGGCCCCTTTCATTGGCTGAATTTTTAAAATTCAGGAAAATACAGGTGGAGCCGACCACCGCGGGAACAGGGAGATGGGAAAGAGCTTTTGGGGATTATCTCACTTACGGGGGCTTTCCGGAAGCGGCGCTCACTGCGGACAAAACCGACAGGGTCAGGCTGATCGCCTCCTATTTCCGCGACGTAGTCGGGCTGGATGTGGCTGAAATTTCATCCTCGGAAATCTCAGCGGTGGAAACCTTCGGAAAATACATTATTGAAGCGCCGTATTTTTCGGCTTCAAAATGCCTGCGTTTTTTTCAGACGCTCGGCCATAAGATCGGCAAGTCAAAACTGCTCCAGCTGGAAAAATATGCGCAGGACAGTTACCTTTTTTTCTTCGTTCCGATCTTCTCACATACGCTCAAGGACCGGGCGCAATACCCCCGCAAGGCGTACCTGGGCGACACCGGCTTTCTTTATGCCATAAGCGGCCGCACCGACCTGGGCAGACTTTTTGAGAACGCAGTCTATCTGGAACTGCGCCGCAGGCTTTCCCCCGTGACGGACCTCCACTACTGGAAGGATCAGGCTGGAGCGGAGACGGATTTTGTAGTCCGCGAAGGGCTGCGCGCGGTAAAAGTTATCCAGGCGTGCTATTCAATAAAAGATAAAAAAACCGAACTACGCGAAACCCGCGGCCTTGCCGCCTGCGCCCGGAAATTCGGCTTATCCGCCGGCACCATAATTACAGTAAGCGACGAGGGGGAAAAAACGATCGAAGGCGTGAAGATCCGCTTCGTTCCTTTCAGGAAATGGCTGGCAGCCCCCGGCCTGCGGTAAACCGGGTTAATACACGCCAGGGATACCACAGTGCCGCCAATGTCATTCGGCATATAAAACTACAGGGAGAAACAATTATGAGATCGGTGCCGCCCAATGCAACGTTCAGCGTTATCAGGAGATTTGCCAAAGACGCGCATAAAACGGCCGAAGAGTTCGGCCGGGCGCTGGACAGGTTCGGGCGCGAGCCCGGGGAGCCCTGGCAGGCCGCCGCCGACGGGTTCCGGGAAAAGCTGGCCGGGCTTGGCAGGGAGCTGGCCGGCGTAAAAGGAAAAAATTCCCTGCCGGCGGCGGCGCGCAGGGAATTCGCCGCCCGCGTGCAGGCGCTTGCCGGGGACCTGGCCGGGCTGCGCAGTATGCTGCGCTGCGCGGTGCTGGACGCCTGCCCGCAGGAAGAGATAAAGCGCCCCGCGGACGGCGCGGCCGAAAGGATTTGGAAGGACTATGAAAAAATTACTGCCGGGACCTCGGACCGCGTACTGCGGCTGGACGCTGTGGTGCGGCTGGCGCGGCGCTCCCACGACCCCGCCGCCGCGTTCACGCTGGTCTGCCCGCTGCTGACGGAGCGCCTGGACACGCCTGGCCTGTTCTATATCGTGCCCGCGCTCGGGACCCTGGTGCAGCACATCCCCCTGCCGCGCCTCGGGGGGCTCACCCTCATGGAGAGCATTGCGAAGGATTTCAGGGAACAGACCCTTTCAGGCGCCGCCACGGACGGCCTCTTCACCAGGTTCCTGGAAGGGATGCTGTCCGAAGACCCCGCCCGGCGCAAGGAAGCCCGCAAAGAGCTTGACCGTGTAAGGACCGCCAGCACCGACGAGCGCTGCGGCCGCGGTTCACAAGGCGGTATCTCCAACAGCAGGGAGATCTTGGGCGTCTGGACGGGCGTGAAGGCCGCGCTTTCCCACCCGGACCCGGTCCGCCGCCGGGCCGCGCTCTGCGCCCTCCCGGTGCTGCAGTTCAGTTTCATCACCCGTGAATTCCCGGGCGAGTGCGCGGAATTCATTGCGCGCGGCCTGTGGGATGAGGATGGTACCGTACGGTATAAGACGCTGCGCTTCGCTTCGGACCTGGCGCTGATAGGCAGGGTGCACGAACCGGAAACCCTCGCGCTCCTGGAGAAGACCGCTGAAGGCCTGCTTCCCAAAGCGGAGGGGAAAAGGCCGCAGACGGCGGCTTCCGCGCGCAAGCTGCTTAAGACCATAGCGGGCATCCGCAAGTACGACAGGGAGCGGGCGGCCGCCCCCGCGCCCCGCGCCGCCGGGCCGGAGGCCGGGGGCCGGGAGCTTTCCTTTACAATTCCTATCCGCCGGCCCTTTGAGACGGTCTTCCAGTTTAAAATAACCCTGCTGGGGACGGAGCCGCCGGTGTGGCGGCGCATACAGGTGCCCGGCTCCTATACTTTTTACGACCTGCACGTCGCCCTGCAGAACGCCATGGGCTGGACCGACAGCCACCTGCACGCGTTCGAAACAGCCGGCGCGCGCCGGGTACGCATAGAATCGCCCTACGCCGCGGAGGATATTTACGAAGAAATAAACGACTTCACCACCGAGGCCGCCTTGGCGAAGTATTTACAGCGGGAGGGCGACGCGGCCGTCTACGAGTACGACTTCGGCGACGGCTGGCGGCACGAGGTTACGCTTGAGAAGATACTGCCGAAAGCCCCGGGAATAACCTACCCCGTCTGCCTGGACGGCCGGCTGGCCTGCCCGCCCGAGGATTGCGGCGGCCCCGGCGGCTACGCGGACTGCCTGAAGCTCGCGGCCGGCAAGCGCCCCAACGAGGAAGAAGAGGAGAACCGCCGCCTGAAGACCTGGCTGGGCGACTGGCGGCCGGAGGAATTCGACCCCGGCGCGGTGGTTTTCGAAGACCCCCGCACCCGCTTTCTTGAAACCATGGAAGATGCTGAGCTTTAGCCCCGGCGATCCGGTGCTATCCGGTGACATAATACCTGGATTTGCGGATGGGGACTCCCCGGAGGAGGCCACAGGGAACCTGTTGAGGGATAATGACTATCTTGCGGAATCATCCTTTGATGAGGTTACTGCTTTGGAGCTTAAATCAGAGAAAGCCACGGTTCATTCTCTCAAAGAGCTCGTTGCAGCCAAGAGATAGGGGATATTGCATAAATGCCAGGTAATTACGACAACAATGAGATTGATGCTCAGGTCCGCGCTCTGGCGTTTGATTTCCTAAAGAAGCAAGCTGCTATATATGGGGACGTTATCGCGCGCACGATATTAGAGCGGGGATTTGAGTTCCAAGGGCATAATATCTCATTGATTGGGCCACAGGGGATTTTTCGTCCAGCCATTCTCCCTATCCCAATAAGCATTACTTCCGTTCCGATTATTGAAGGCAGGGAGCGGCCATACGATGATGAAGTAGGGGCTAACATCGGTATCGCGGAGACAATCCTCAACACCGGGATAATGTTGGTCTCCGGATGGCTATGCAGCACAATGTGCCGCTAATATATAATCATGGCGTCGTCCCAGGTAGATATATGCCGATCTGGCCCGCCTATGTAACACACGATGACCTCCAGAACTTAACTTTTAGCGTCGCAGTTGATGACGCGAAACTTTCATTTGTGTCCAATACGGATATGGTTGCAGCAGAGGCTCGCAGGCAATACGTAACAAGCAGGGTGACTCAGCGGTTGCATCAGCGGGATTTTAGATTCAAGGTGCTTGCGGCTTATCACTCTCAGTGTGCCATTTGTAGCCTTAGACATGAGGAACTGCTAGACGCAGCGCATATCCTGCCGGACACACATCCGCAGGGGCTTCCTGTTGTCCCGAATGGATTGGCCCTGTGTAAGCTGCACCATGCCGCCTTTGATCGGAATATTATTGGAATTCGTCCAGACTTAAAGGTGGAGATCCGCGAAGACGTGTGAAAAGAAACAGATGGGCCAATGCTTCAACATGGGCTGCAGGAATTCAACAATGCCCCCGTATGGATTCCTCGGAAAGATGGTCTGCGCCCCAGGCGGGAGTTTATTGAAGAACGGTATCAACTGTTCCGCGATTTCCAGCTGTGATAGCCGCAAAAGAACAATGGAAGATCCAACGCAAATTCAAACTGCCGCCGACGGTAAAGGGTGCCGGACACTGCGGCTGAAAATAACAATCCCGGTCGGCTGCTCGGTTGAATTGGGGATGGCTACATACCGCAGTCTATGGTAATATATTACCATAAACATGGTAAAATAAGACCATAAGCTATAAGGCGGAATGTGGCCGGGGCGGTTCCAGGAGAAGATCATGCTGAGTTTCAGGTCTAAAGTGGCGCGGAAGCTGCTTAACTATTTCTTCATCAACGAAAGCGCGGAGCTTTACGTGAACGAGGCCGCGCGCCTGCTGCAGGAGGACCCCAAGAACGTATACCGCATGCTGGTGCTTTTTGAAAACGAAGGGCTGCTCAAAAGCAGGTTCAAGGGCAGGGAGCGCTATTTCACTCCCGACAGGGGGGCGCCGGAGTATAAGAATTACAAGGCCGTTTTTATGCGCGGCGCCGGCGTGGAGCGCCTTCTGAAGGACGCCCTGGCCGGGCTTGAGGGTTTAAAGAGCGCGTATATATTTGGTTCGTACGCGAACGCCGGCTTTACCGCGCACAGCGACATAGACGTGCTCCTAGTAGGCGAGCACGCGCCGCTGGAGGCCGAGCGGGCGGTGTTCAAACTGCGCAAAAGTCTAGGGCGGGAATTGAACCTGGTCAGTATGACCACCGGGGAATTCGGCCGAAAAAAGGGGAAGGACCAGTTCCTGAAAAGCGTTTTCGAGAAAAAGACCATAAAGGTCGTCTAAAATGGACAAGAATTTCTTTTCCGCCCAGTCCTTTACTGCGGAGGAGCTTGAGAAGCTGCGTAAGTCCGCGGAGAAATACCTGGCGATCTCGGGGAAGAACCGCGAGCCTGAGGTGAAGTTCCATTTCACCTACATGGCGCTGATCAAAATAGGCATCTATCTGATAGCCAGGGAGGGCTACCGCGTTAAAAGCCGCCCGGGCCACCATCAGATGATGATAGAAGAGTTGGGCGAACTGCTGAAAAGCGAGGACGTTGTGAATACGGTGACATAATACTTATATGCCAATTGGCGGCTATAAAATACTACAGTATTCCGTCTGCGACGGTTGGGTGAATAATTTATTGGACGGGAAAAAGAACCCTTGTATATGCCTTCCTTGCCTCTAAGTGCAGAGCTGGATGTTGATGCGCGTTTATTTCATCTATAGTACCTGATGTAAAAGTGCAGCCATTGGCTGCATAAATGGTTCCTGGCTTGTTCACCTGTTAAAACTGTCACCAGTGGTGGCAGAAACTTCCCCAAAATAGCCGCTTCCAACCCGACAGACGGTTGTCGGGTTCGTATGCTATTTGTACGGCAAGGGGGGATTATGGCCATGAAAAAACAGGCAAAGAAAATTGTGGCGTCTGCGCCAGGGGATGATTTCGCCGGGCTGATCCAGAGCCTGACGCACGTTCATGAGTATTTAAAGTTCCAGGCGGCCAAAGCCGTTAACATAAACCTGACACTGCGCAACTGGGTCTTTGGTTGGCGCATCAAAGAATACGAGTTGAAGGGGCGGGACCGCGCAAAGTACGGGGAAGGACTATTCGCTGCGATAGCTAAAAGACTTACCGGTTTGGGAGTTCCCAACTGCGCACAATTGCAGCTCTATAGATATTGCAGGTTTTATCTGGCCTTCCCGGAGATTTTGGGTACACTATACCCAAAATTGGACCCAAGCGTAATTTTCGGGACAGTATCCAGAAAATCTGATTTCCTTCCAGCCAGGCAGGAAAAGGCAAAAGTGGGGATACTGCACCCACAATCCAACTTCCTTCCAGACAAGTTGCTAAGCGAGCTCTCGTACAGCCATCTTCAGGAATTATCGGAGGTGGAGGCCGCTACTTAGTTGGTAAAGGGGGCGCTCCGAAAAGGGATAGGGGCGCTGAAGGCTAAGGGCTATTTGTTAGAATTAGAGTTAATGAAACAGGTGGCTGCCGCGGTTATGGAGAAGGACGGGAAGGTGCTGATAGCCCGGCGCAAGCCGGGGGATGCGCTTGCGGGTAAATGGGAATTTCCGGGCGGTAAGCTGGAGCCGGGCGAGACCCCGGAAGTCTGCCTGCGGCGCGAGCTGATGGAAGAATTCGGTGTGGATACGAAGATAGGCGACTTTGTCTGCTCAAGCAGGTTCGAATACAAGCATCTGCAGATAGAACTGCTGGCGTACAGGGTGGCACATATTTCCGGGGAGTTCAAGCTGAACGACCATGACCGTATAGCGTGGGTGGCTGCCGCCGAGCTTCTGAAATACGATTTCTGCAGCGCGGATATCCCCGTGGTGAACAAGATCCTGGAATTAAAGAGCTGATGGCTACTAATCTTAAGTAACCGATGCCTGACAAACACAAACCTGTGCCGGTCCCCGCCGCGGCGCCTGAAGATCCGGAGCTCACCGCCGTCTTCGGGGCGGGGGGAGCCATCTCCAGGGCCATTAAGGGCTTTGAGCCGCGCGGCCAGCAGGCGCGCATGGCCGCGGCTGTGGCCCGCGCCATAGCCGCGCGCCAGCACCTTGTGGTAGAGGCCGGCACCGGTGTGGGCAAATCCCTGGCCTACCTTATACCGGCGGCCTTCTGGGCGGCGCGCGGCCGCAAAAAGATAGTTGTGGCCACCCATACCAAGGCCTTGCAGGCCCAGCTGGTAAAGAAAGACCTGCCGGTGGTGAAGGCCGTGCTGGAAGAACAGGGCCTGCCCCTTACTTATTTCCTGCTGATGGGCTCAAGTAATTACCTGTGCCTGTCGCGGCTGGCCAGGGCGGGCAAACAGGCGGCGGAGCTGTTCGACGAGGACGGCGTGCGCGCCGCGCTTGAGGAGCTGCAGGCCCGGGCGCCCGGCGCTGAAAGCGGCTGCCGCCAGGAGCTGCCTTTTTTTGTGCCGCAGCGCGCCTGGGAGGAAGTCTGCCGCGACGCGGACCTCTGCCTGAACAAGAAATGCCCCTTTAAAGGCGCCTGTTTCTACCGCAAAGACGTTGCCGCGGCCGCCCGGGCGGACATTGTGGTTGTAAACCAGCACCTGTACTTCGCCGGCATGCCGCTGCCGGTTTTTGACGCGGTAATTTTTGACGAGGCGCATAACCTTGAGCAGGTGGCGGCCGACTTCAT
>Ga0066637_10000461_pt1 | contig 24615 bp, 30 predicted proteins | sample CryGeyCG2014_020_FD_62737 | JGI IMG/M metagenome (GOLD analysis project Ga0066637, IMG submission 62737) | Groundwater microbial communities from aquifer - Crystal Geyser CG08_land_8/20/14_0.20 | ecosystem: Environmental > Aquatic > Deep subsurface > Groundwater | place: USA: Utah: Grand County...
ATTTCTGTTGAGCAGTTCCACTACGGTTTGCTTTTCAGACGCCCGACTTCGGGGTAGCAAACCCGAAGTCGGGCGTCGGGACACTTCTGTATGTTTAAGAAATTTTTAATTATCACTCTGCTATTCCTTATTCTCACTGGCTTGGCTGGCTCGGTTTTTGCCACGGGCAAGGAGTGTACTAAAGACGCTGATTGCCCTCAGCCCGATGAGCAGTGCTGTTGCTGTCAGGAAGACAAGCAATGTCCAACTGATACTAATCCCGATTTGCCAAAAGGCCGTTGTTTTTCAAGAAAAATCTATACTGGTTCTAATTATCGCAATCCTAGTACTGGCGTGTTCGGGCCAATGGAGATTACTGTTAACTGCTCGGATGTTGTCTGCCCTTTTTCTCAACACACTGACATCAAGCACTTTATTGACGCTGTGGTCAATTACGCTTTTTATATCAGTATAATTTTAGTGCCTTTAATGGTTGTTTTGGGCGGCTTTCTGCTAATGGTTTCAACTGGCAACCCCAAGCAAGCTAAATTAGGCCGGGAAATTATCCAGTGGTCGGTTATTGGCTTTGCTATCACCTTGTTTGCCAAGTCAATTTCCAGTATTATAAAAATGATTTTGGTTGGTTAAATTAGGGTATCGCTAGATTGTCATTCTGAGTCCGCCCCCACTGTCATTCTGAGGGTAATCCCGAAGAATCCCTTATTCCGAGACCGAGATCCTTGCGCCGCCGCTAAAGCTTTGGCGACACGCGGTCGGGAGTACTCTCAGGATGACATCAAACTCGTTAAATATGATTTTTCAAAAATTATTTTTTTTATTTTTAATCATTGGAATTTTGATGCCTTCATTTTTGGCGTCAGCCAAAACAGCGCTTGTGCCCCAACCCGACGGCGCGGGCATATGCAAAAATATACAGGAGTGTTGTTCTGTGTATTGCAATGACACTGAAACATATTTGCCGCCTTTTGGCACAGTTTGTTTTTGCTCCAAAGACAACCCGCAGGGCGAGGAAGAGGGCATCATCAATAGAGCGCTTAACTGGATTTTTTATGTTACTTTAGTTACAGCCCCCTTAGCTGTTTTACTTGGCGCTTTTATGATTATGGTTGGGGGCGGCAGTTTTAGTAAAAGAAAGAATGAGAAAACGGGCATAGAAAGCATAATGAATCCTACAATTAGCGGGGGCAAAAAAGTAATCTGGGGCGCGGTTGTCGGGCTAACATTAGCCCTAATGGCGCGCGTTTTTTACACCCTGATTAGATTTTTAACCGGCATCTAAAATTTTTTGTTTGTCATTCTGAGCCAGCAGGCGAAGAATCTCTAACATCGAGATTCTTCGGCTATCGCCTCAGAATGACAGACAGGATGTGTAATATTAAAATGCTTCCCTTATTTTTGACCAGAAGAGTTTCCAGTTTTCTGGCGTTGTCAATTATTATTATTTTGGCTTTTATCGCGGGCAGTTGGACTATTTGGCAGGCGCAAAAATTAAAAAAAATCCAAGAACTGCCTTCTTGGTATAGAGATTTATGACCGAACAAGAACAAAAACCAATTCAACAGCCCGCAAAGCCCGAGCTTTTATCCCAAGAACCGCTTTCGTCCAAAGCGACTTTTTACTGGGTTGTTTTTGGCATAATCGCGGTTGCCGCTATGTGGCTTTTATCCTCGCTTTGGTATTAGTTTTTATGGTTACTATTCAAACAGCTCAGGATTTGCAAGATGAGATTTTTCAAAAAATGTCCGCTGAAAAAAAGATAAAAATAGCCGGGCAACTGTTTTTATTTGGCAAGAAATTAGAATCATTAAGAAATCAGAACAATGAGCAAGCAAAACAAAACAGAACTATTAGCCCCGGAAGACCTGCTTTGCCTCGTGGTTAAAATTTTAGATGAGCTGACAATCCCTTATCTAATAACCGGCGGTATGGCGGTTGCGGTTTGGGCTAAACCTAGATTCACCTGGGATATAGATATTGTAGTTGAGTTATTACCCAAAAAATTGTTGCCTTTAGCGCAAAAATTATTAGCAATTGATAAAGATGTCTATGTAAGCGAAGAAGCGATGCAGAGCGCTTTGGAGAATAAAGAGGAGTTTAATTTTATTCATCCCCAGACAGGATTAAAAGTTGATTTTTGGGTTCTAAAAGATGACTCATTTGATAAAGAACGAATAAAAAACCCAGTAAAAAAAATTATCAATGGCCAATCAGTGAATTTTATTTCCCCTGAGGGTTTGATTTTAAGCAAATTGCTTTGGTATAAAATTAGCCCTTCTCAAAAACAAATAGATGATATCAAAGCGGTTTTGAAAATTTCCAAAGCTGATATTGACATTGATTATATTAAAAAATGGGCGCGACAGCAGGGAATTTTAGAGATTTTTAATCAAATCAATTTATAATTATCAAGCTGATAAAAAAACGGGGTTAGGCCCCGCTTTTTTTAATGATTTCTTCAAAGATTGTTGGATGTTCCCTGGCAATCTGCGCTAAAACTTTTCTATCAAGTTCTATTTTATTTTTTTTCAAGCCAGCGATGAATTTGCTGTAAGATATTCCTTGCGCTCGGCAAGCAATGCCGATTTGCGTTTGTTGAAGTTGGCGCATTGTTCTTTTTTTCGCTTTGCGGTCGCGATAACTATACGCCCCGGCTTTTTGCAGGGCTTGTTTGGCTAACTTAAATTTTGATTTTCTGCCCCAACGATAACCTTTCGTCTGTTTTAAAACATTCTTGCGTCTCTTGTTTGCGATTGTTCCGCGTTTAACTCTTGGCATATTAGAAATCGTTAATGAATGAACCCGCGTAGCGGGTGAATGAATTTACGAGTTCTTATACCCTGTTAAATAATTCTAAATTTTTTACTAAAAATTTAGAATTATTTAACAGGGTAAATTCGCGCTTCGCCTGCTGGCTCGCCCTTGTTAAGCGCTCATTTATTTCAATCCCATCTTCCTCAATTTTTTTGCTAATGGCCCCGATACCTCAACCATTTTGCGGCTATGCCTAATCGCCTTGCCGCTTTTTTTGGAGCGGTAGTGATTTTGACCGCCGACTTTTCGCAAAATTTTGCCGTTTTTGGTCACTTTGAATCTTTTTGTTAGCGCTTTGCGGGTTTTCATATGTTTTACGATATTGTCATCCTGAGCGAAGCGAAGGATCTCTGCCGCGAGACCCTTGCGCCGCCGCTAAAGCTTTGGCGACACGCGGTCGGCTATCGCCTCAGGGTGACGGCCTTGGATATTATGTCTTGGCAATAATTCCGGAGATGCCTCGCGGCTCTTTCTTAAAGTCCCTTTCAAACTTAAATGATATTTTTTTCTTGACTACTTCCAAAAAGCCATTGATTTTTTCTCGGGTGAAACTATCCAAGTACTTTTCTCTGCCCCGCAAGCGCATCTCTACCCGCACTTTAAAGCCCTTTTCTAAAAATTTTACAGCCGCCTCTGCTCTGGTGGACAAATCATGGGGCGAAATGGCGAAAGTAAGACGGATGTTTTTTAATTCCCCGGCTTTTTGCCGCCCCGCCTTTTTTTCTTTTTTTTCGGTTTGATAGGCGTATTTGCCGTAGTCCATTATCTTGCAGACCGGCGGGTCAATTTTTTCAGTCACTTGTATCAAGTCAAGGCCGGCTGCCTTTGTTTTGGCTTTGGCTTCCTCAAAACTGACAACGCCAAGTTGATTGCCGGTTTCATCTATTAAACGCACTTTTGGCGCTTTAATATACTGGTTGTAAATTATTCTTTTGCGCAAATTCTTATATGTTATGGTGGAGAAGGCGAGGTTGAACCCGCGTCCAGCGATTTTTCCGCGATGATTCTACAAGTTTAGTCGGTTTTGTTTAGGGGATAAGTTTAAAGCCGACAAATCGAGCTGGTTGCAAAACTATTTCTGCTGCAATTTTAGCTTTTTGGCTACGACTTCGTCGGGCTGGCGCAAAAATATTTTCACCATAGCTACTGCTATGGCTCAAATCTTTTTGCTTGCCCTCCTCGTCTCGCTCAAAAATCTAAAATTTCGCTACGAAATAGTTTTGCAACCACCTCACTTATTCCCGAGCCCTAAAAATTTCAGCAGGTTTGTCGGGCTTTCCACTGCCTATCCTGATATATAACACCTTTATTTGCCTATCAGGAATTAGCAATAAAGATGTCCCTCGCTTTAAGCGAGAGAAAACGCATTAAGCAATGGCGTAAGCCGGTTGCTCAACTTTGAATATATTGGCGTTTGTAAATTTTCCAAAAGTTTAAGGAGTTTTTGGAGCTCCACTTGCCTATCTTGGTTAAATTGCTGTCAAGACATGCTTCCCCGTATTTATTCTGACTCTGTCATTCTGAGGGTACTCCCGAAGAATCTCAACATTAGAGATCCTTCGGCTATCGCCTCAGGATGACAAACTGATGTGACATACATTCTATAATTCAGTTTTTCAGGGCGCGCTGGATTTCCCGATTGGTTTCGCGCTCTTTGATTTTCTCCCGTTTGTCAAATTGTTTCTTGCCCTTGCCTAAAATAAATTCTACTTTGATTTTATTGCCACTACTATACACTTTTTTTGGTATCATCGTCAAGCCCTTTTGCTGTGTTTTGCCGATTAGCTGCCTGATTTCGTTTTTAGTTAAGAGCAATTTGCGGCTTTGCTCCGCGTTATAGTCCTCTCTTAAATTTTTGGGCTGATAAGCCGGGATATGACAGCCGATTAAAAATAATTCCTCGCCCCGGAATACAACGAAAGAGCCAGTTAAGTTGACGCGGCCGTTTCTGATGGACTTAACCTCCTGGCCGGTTAAAACAATACCTGCTTGGAATTTTTTCAGCTCAATGTACTTAAACAACCCTCTTCTGTTTTCCGCGAATATTTTTTCCATTGCTTTAAGTATAGCAGGAAACTATTAGCTTCGCAAAGCGCGGGTCTCTGTTTTTTTGTATTCTGGAATGTTCACAATTTTTGTAGACATTGTGGAATACTATTCTTGACAAATCCGTTTCCCAAGGTCTACAATAGTAGTGGACTATGAGAAATAAGACAGATTCCAAAATATACAAAATAATAGAAGCGGCATCAACCCTGCCCTATTTTAATTTTGGCGATTTATCGCCAATTATCAAAGATAAGGTTTATTTGAAAAAAGTATTTTACAGATATGTGAAATCAGGCCGTTTAATTCGGCTGAAAAAAGGCGCTTATGTAACAAAAGAAAAAATTCAAGAAATCAAGATACAGGGCGCTTTTTCTTCTTATTGTGAATTTTTGGCAAATCGTTTGCGTCACCCTTCTTATCTTAGCTCAGAGTATATACTTTCTAAAAATGGCTTATTGACTGACGCTGTCTTTAGTTTTACATCGGTTGCTAAAACAAAAACAATGAGGTTTGAAAACAAATTTGGAAAGTTTTTGTATCGCAAGATTAAGGGTAAACTATATTGCGGCTTCAATATCCAAGAAAGAGACGGCTTTACTATTTTTGAGGCGACAAAAGCCAAAGCCCTGTTTGATTTTTTATACCTGCGTAAAAATGATTTGTTGGAAAAATCCTCTATTGAAGAGCTCCGTCTTAATTTAGAAGAATTGAGCAGGGGCGATATAACTGAGTTCAAAAAATATATTAAGCTTGAGTCCTCGGCTAAAATGGCGAAAATCGCCAAGTGTATAATTGAATTATTATGACAGAGATAAAACCATTGTTAGAAAAAATAATTAAGGATTCGGATAAAGCCGCAAAAACATTTAAAAGAAATTTGATTAAAGAGCAGTTGCATATTTTAGTCCTTGATTTTTTATACGCTCGTCCCGATTACAGCGACCTTGTTTTTTATGGCGACTCTGCCTTGCGGCATTGTTTTGGTTTGGATCGTCTTTCAGAAGATTTAGATTTCGTTGATTTAACGGGTAAAGTTGATTTAACAAATTTAGGGAAAGATTTAGAAGATTATTTTTATAAAGAAACCGATTTAAAGCCCAAGGTAATTGTCCAGCCGTCAAGGGTTAAGTTAAAGTTTCCTATTTTACAGGAATTGAATTTATCCGACCCAAGCGAATACCAATCGCTTCTAATCAAGATAGAGGTTTTTAAACATTTTGATTATTGCTCGGGATACAAAATTAACATTTCCACGATTTTTAAATTAAACCGATCGGTTATTGTCAAAACATTTGACTTATCTACAATGATGGCGACAAAGATTGCCGCTGTTTTGCATAGAAAGTGGTTAAAAATGGCAAAAAGCGGAGAAATCTTAGCTAAAGTTAAAGGCAGGGACTATTTTGATTTGGTCTGGTATCTCAACAAAGGAATAAAGCCTAATTTGCAATGCGTTATGGACTTTGATTCTTCCGCAAACCTGAAGCAGGAGCTTTTGAGGATGATTGAGAGGGTTGACGCGAAGAGTATCAAGTTTGACTTAGAGCCATTGATAGAAAATTCGTCGTTTGTTGAAAATTTTGGCAATAATATTAAAGCCATCTTGAAAACTGAAATAGAAAATCGCCTGTAATAAACCCCAATGGGGTGTGTTTTCTGCATTCGCTCGTGAAAAACAAAAACTTCGTTTTTATTTTTCGGACGAGTGCTTGAAAATAAGGGCGAGAGTATAAAACTATGGCTGAGATAAAAATTTTGGTCAGCGGTTATGTAAGGCAGAGAAAAGATTGCGAGCAGGCGACGCCCAATACGGTTTTGATTTTTGACGGAAACACCAAAGTTTTAGTTGACCCGGGCTCCAATCCAACCGCCTTGAAAAGGGGCTTAGCAAGACAGGGGTTAAAGCCAAGAGATATAGACATTGTTTTTTTAACGCATTATCATTTAGACCATCTTTTAAACATTCGGCTTTTTCCCAAACATAGTATTTATGACGGCGATACAATAAACCGCGGCGATAAAATTATTGATTACAACGGCAAGGTGATACCAAAGACCAACATTAAGGTTATCAAAACACCGGGGCATGCTTTTGAGCATTGCTCGCTTTTGGCGCAAACCGCCAAAGGCAAAGTGGCTATGGCTGGGGATGTTTGGTGGTGGGGGAGTAAAGAAAAACAAAAAACCGACCAGAAAAATTTACTCGCTAAAAAAGACCGTTTTGTCAAAGACCGCCCCGCTCTTTTAGCCAGTCGCAAAAAACTTTTATTACTTGCCGACTATATCATCCCCGGCCACGGCAAGATATTCAAAGTAGAGAAATAATCTCAACTATTCGGAAATTCCGAATAGAAAGCAACCTGTTCCATTTTGGAACATATTGCTAACAAATGATTAAAGGAATGTGCAATTTTTGCACATTGCTTTTTCCGACAAGCCGGTAAAGTTTTTTAGCCCTATGAATACAGAATACAAAAATTTGTTTGAGTATTATTGTAGCCAAAGTCCTTATAGCGACCCGAAATCATTCGGTTATCTTTTTGATGGCTTGCCGCAGTCGCTTGAAAAATTAGTTAAAATAGTCCAGGGGCTTATAATTCATAGAGACGCTACTAATCTGTATGGTTTTGAAGTTCCTATGGAGCGCTTAGCAGAAGCGCAAACTCGGTATGTTGAAAAGATATTAGAACATATTTCAGAATTAGATAACAGTGAGATAAAAATGGTTAGAAAACCGGAAAAGAAGTTTGTAGGAATTTGTCGCGACTTTGCGATTTTACTTTGCGCTCTTTTAAGGCATAAAGCTATCTCGGCGCGGGTTCGTTGTGGTTTTGCCGACTATTTTATTCCAGGCAAATATGAAGATCATTGGATTTGCGAGTATTGGAACGCAGAAAAGGAAAGATGGATTTTTGTTGACCCGGAAATTGATGAGGTTATAGCTAAATGTTATAAAATTTCATTCAACCCTTTGGCGGTGTCATCAAAAAGTTTTTTAACCGCAGGAAGGGCTTGGCAAATGTGCCGTAATGGCAAGGCCGATCCGAATAACTTCGGGGTGAGTATGATTGATATCAAAGGGCTATGGTTTGTGCTTGGAAGCGTTTTAAGGGATTTAGCCGCGCTTAATAAAGTTGAAGTCCTTCCTTGGGATTATTGGGGAATAAGCGACAAAAATTTTGATACACTTGACGAGGAAGAGCTAAATTTGATTGATAGGGTTGTCGCTTTGACTGCTGATTTTGATAATGTTTGTTTTCAAGAGATACAGCAACTTTATGAAAACGACAGACGATTAAAAGCGTCTGCTGAAATTAAAAGCTATACAGGCATTGACCAATATCAGATGGTTAAAATTTACTAAAATTAAAGAATGAAGCTCAATTATCCAATCATTGATTTGTATGCGGATATAAACTTAAATTTAAAAATGTATAATCCTACCAAGCCCTACAAAAATCAAATTTTGGTTTTGGACAATAAGATGGTAAAAAATGAATCCTTGACTTTTGTTTTCGCGGGCGTTAAAATATCTGTAATACAAAGTATTACAAATATATGAGACAAATAATAAATATCTCATTGCCAAAAACAATGGCTAATACCGTTGAAAAAACCGTTAAACAAGGAAATTATGCCAGCAAAAGCGAGTTTTTTCGCGACCTTTTGCGCATGTGGTTAGAGGGGAAAATTGGCAGAGAGTTAGCCCAAAGCCGCGAGGAACTAATGTCTGGCAAGGGGAAAACTTTGTCTTCGTTGGCCGAGTTGCGATAAATTTTACTTTATGAAAATAAAGTACTCCAGCAAGTTTGAAAGAGAATATTGCAAATTGTCGTTAAAAGTTAAAGAGCTTGCTGAAATTAAAGAAGAAACTTTTAGAGAGAATCCATTTGACATTTCTCTAAAAACTCACAAATTAAAAGGAGGGTTGAAGGGCTTTTGGTCTTTTTCAATCAACCAGAAGTTCCGCATCATTTTTGAATTCGTCAATGATAATGAGGTCTGGTTTCATTCTGTCGGCGACCACGCGATTTACAATCTTTGGGATTAAAAGCCGGTTTTTTCATTATGAACAAAGATGAAATTATTAATGGTTTTGGAGCCGCAACGGGTTTATATTCAAATTAAATTGTTAATAAAGTTATTGTAATTTTTTACAATGGGAGGTTTGAAATTTAGTTTTTATTATGATAAAATGCAGATGTTAAAATAAAAATATGCCATTGGAGCAAGAAATAAAAACTTATAATGAGCTAAAAAATAAGCTCTTGAAGGAGTCAAGAGGTAAATTTGTTTTAATAAAAGGTTCAGAAGTGTTAGGCGTTTATGAAAATAAAGATACGGCGCTATCCGAAGGTTATAAAAAGTTTGGCAATCAAGAATTTTTAGTAAAAGAAATTTTAGAGCTTGAGGCCGTGAATTTTTTCACCAGGCCGGTTATACCCTGTTAATACTATGCCATCATTAACCACAAGATTGCCAGATTTGCAAAATGTTGGACCTGTTATTGAGGCGTGGGTTATTCCCTCAAAGGCCTACAGAGAAAATTTGCCGCAAGATAAAAATAATCAGCCACCCTCTATCCGCCTTGTTATGTTAGTTGACACAGGAGCGTCTGTTTCTGCTATCAAAGCTGGTGTAGCTCAAAAGTTAGGGCTAACTTCGCACGGCATTGCTAAAATCGCTACTGCATCTCATAAAGATTTTGAATGTCCGCTTTATGACATTGATTTGGTTTTCCCGAACCATAAAATAGCAATTGCTAATGTTGTGGTTTTTGAAACTAATTTTGAAGGGCAAAATATAGACGGATTAATAGGCAGAGATATTCTAAAGAATGGTTTAATGATTTATAGCGGTTATGACAATACATTTATTCTGTCTTTTTAATTTGTTTTTTGAAAAATTCAATTTGCCCTTTTCGCGGGGCTTTTATTTTATGGGTAGGGGCGAAATTATATAATTATGCAAACAGAATACGAAGCTACTTTTGAGAATATAGATAAGGAGGAAATTAGGGAGCGGCTGAAAATGGCTGGGGCGGTTTTAGTTAAGAAAGAAACTTTATACAAAAGAAACACATTTAATTTTCCCGAAGGCCATCAGATAAAAGGCGGCTGGGCAAGGGTGAGAGACGAGGGCGACAAAATTACTATGGGTTTGAAAATTGTGCCAACCGGCGATATTGCTATTGACGAACAAAAAGAGATTAGTTTTGATGTTGATAATTTTGATAAAGCAACGGAATTTTTAACCTTGTTGGGTTGCAAAGAAAAATCCTATCAGGAATCAAAACGGGAGATGTGGAAAATAGGCAGTGTTGAAATTTGCCTTGACGAATGGCCCTATTTGGAGCCGTTTTGCGAGGTTGAAGGTCAGAGCGAGCAAGAGGTAAAAGATGTTTCCGAAAAATTGGGCTTTGATTACACAAAAGCCCTGTTTTGCGCTGTTGGCACGCTTTATTCCAGAAAATATAAAGTTGATGTAAATTTTATCAACAACCACATTCCCAAAATCACCTTTGAAATGGCAAATCCGTTTTCAGAGCTTACAAAAAATTGAAATCAAGCATTGTAAAACGAGCTGAAGTTGGTACGGGGTCTGACCCCGTACCATTTTTTATTTGCTAAAATGCAAAAAAAATAGTAAATTAGAGTAAATATGGAAAATAAAAACTACGCGTTTATTGATAGTCAGAATCTTAATCTTGGCGTTAAAAGTCAGGGCTGGAAATTGGATTTCGCCAAATTTAGGATATTATTAAAAGATAAGTATCGGGTTGGAAGGGCTTTTTTGTGTATTGGATATGTTGAAGGCAATCAAAATTTATACACATTTTTGCAAAAAGCCGGCTATATTTGTATTTTTAAGCCAACATTAGAAGTTAGTATAGATAAGACCGTGAGAATAAAGGGGAACGTGGATGCTGAATTAGTTTTGCATACTATGATAGAATTGCCAAATTATAATAAAGCTATTATTGTTTCAGGAGATGGCGATTTTCATTGTTTGGTAGAGCATTTAGAAGGGCAAAATAAACTTCTCAAAATTATTGTGCCGAATTTGCATTATTCGTCTTTGTTGAAAAAATTTAGCAGATATATCGTTAATATTCAATTGTTTAGGAACAAATTAGAGCGTAGATAAAACAAAATGAGAGGCATTTCCGCGGCACAAGGCCTTTGGTAGTCCCCTCATCGTGATTATTTATAGTATATCAAAATGAATACATATTTGTCAAGTGAAAAGGAAAAAGAAATACTGAAGTTTTGGGAGGAGATAAAATTACTGGATAAGATAAAAGATAAAAACAAGGCAGGCCAGCCGTGGAGTTTTTTAGATGGTCCGATTACTGCTAATAACCCAATGGGCGTTCATCACGCCTGGGGCAGGACATTAAAAGATTTGTTCCCAAGATATAAAGCAATGCAGGGCTATGACCAGCGATTTCAGAATGGCTTTGATTGCCAAGGGCTTCATGTTGAGGTTGAAGTGGAAAAAGACCTGGGCTTTAAAACAAAAAAAGATATTGAGGCCTATGGCATTGAACAATTTGTTAATAAATGCAAAGAGAGAGTCCATAAATACTCAAAAATTCAAACCGAGCAATCAATCCGTTTGGGAATGATGAAAGATTGGGGCTTGTGGCAGAGCGAGTTTGATGAAAAAGGCGAGTGGATAGAAAAAAGCGGCTCTTACTACACAATGAGCGATGAGAATAATTACGCAATATGGCATTTTTTGAAAAAATGCCGAGAGCAGGGGCTTTTGTATAAGGGCAGGGATGTTGTGCCGTGGTGCCCGAGGTGCGGCACAGCCATTTCCCAGCATGAGATACTAACCGAGGAGTATAAAGAAATAACCCACAAGGCGATTTTTGTTAAGTTTAAGTTTAGAGTTGTAGGAGGGCAGCCCTCCTACACCTATTTTTTGGTATGGACAACCACGCCCTGGACGCTTCCAGGAAATACTGCTTTGGCAGTGCATCCTGATTTTGATTATGTAAAAGTAAAAAAAGAAAATGAGTTTTTTATTTTGCTAAAAGATAAAGTCAATTTAATTGAAGGTGGCGAAATTTTAGAAATAATAAAAGGCAAGGAATTGGAGGGCTTGGAGTATGAAGGCATTTTTGATGAATTATGTAAGGCACCGAGTGCCTTACATAAAGTTATTTTGTGGAAAGATATTACGCAGGACGAAGGTACAGGTATTGTCCATATTGCTCCGGGGTGCGGGCAGGAGGATTATCAGTTGAGCAAAGACCTCAACCTGCCAGCGATTGATTTAATAGATAATGAGAGTAATTATCGCGAGGGCTTTAGCGAGTTGTCGGGCAAATTTGTCGGCAAAGAAGAAATAAGAAAATGGATATTTGAAAATTTAGAGAATAAAGGACTGGTTTATAAAATAGAGGACTATAAGCACCGCTATCCAACTTGTTGGCGCTGTAAAAGCGAGCTTATTTTTCGCTTGGTTGATGAGTGGTATGTTTCAATGGATAAACTGCGCGAGCCGTTGAAACAAGCAGTGGAAAAAATAAACTGGACACCGGGTTTTTGCAAAGAAAGAGAGATTGACTGGCTTAATAATATGCATGACTGGCTGATTTCCAAGAAAAGATATTGGGGCTTGGCTTTGCCGATATGGGAATGTCAGTGTGGCAATTTTGAGGTTATTGGCAGTAAAGAGGAGCTAAAAGAAAAAGCATTTGATGGTTTTGATAATTTTGACGGGCATTCTCCTCATCGGCCTTGGCTTGATGATGTCAAAATTAAATGTTCAAAATGCGGTAGGACAATTTCGCGTATTCCTGATGTTGGCAACCCTTGGCTGGACGCCGGGATTGTGCCGTTTTCAACTCTTTCTTATTTTAAGAACCAGCAAGAGTGGCAAAAATGGTTTCCGGCTGATTTGGTTTGCGAGAGTTTTCCCGGGCAGTTCAAAAATTGGTTTTATGTTTTGTTGGTGATGAGTCAGGTTTTAGAAAAAACTCCGCCTTTCAAAACTTTGTTGGGCTACTCAACCGTGGTTGATGAAAAAGGCGAGGAAATGCATAAGTCCAAAGGCAACGCGATTTGGTTTGACGAGGGCGTGGAGAAAATCGGCGCTGATGTGATGCGCTGGATGTACATTACGCAAAACCCTTCTTCTAATTTGCGGTTTGGCTATAATGCGGCAAAGGAAACCCAGCGGAAAATCTTGACGCTGGTCAATTGTTTTACTTTTTTTAATACATATCGTTCTGACAATGTCATTCTGGGCCCTTCCCATTGTCATTCTGAGCGAAGCGAAGAATCTCTAACATTGAGATCCTTCGGGAGTACTCTCAGGATGACATTTCCTGACAAAAGCAATGTTTTGGATAAATGGATTTTAAGCAGGATAAATGGGTTGATAAAAACAACTACGGAAGCGTTGGATAGTTTTGACGCGATGAAAGCGAGCCAGGCAATTGAGGATTTTTGGATAAATGATTTATCTTTATGGTATGTGCGTCGTTCTAGAAAAAGATTTGCGCAAGCCCAAGAAACCTTGTATTATATTTTGCTGACAATTTGCAAGCTCATCGCGCCAATGATGCCGTTTTTAGCTGAGCAGATGTATCAGGATTTGAAAAGCGGCAAAGACCCGGTCTCGGTTCATCTTTGCGACTGGCCCGCCTTCGCTACCGCTTTCGCTAATGCTACTGCGGTCAAGAAAGCTACGGCGGGCAAGCCAAAATATAGCGAAAAATATATTGATGAGAAGTTAGAGCAAAAAATGAATATGGTGAGAGATATTGTTTCTTTGGCGTTGGCAAAAAGAATGGAATTGAAAATTGGCGTGAGACAGGCGTTGAATAAGTTAAAAGTTCAAAGCGCAAAGTTCAAAGTTGGGGGAGAGTTTTTGGGCTTGATTAAAGATGAAGTTAATGTCAAAGAAATTATTTTTGATGAAAACATTGATGGTGAGGTTGAGTTGGATACAACAATAACCGAAGAGCTAAAAGAGGAGGGGATAGTTCGCGAAATTATTCGGCAGATTCAGGATTTGCGTAAAAAAGCTGGTTTAACGCCCAAAGATATTGTTGATTTGCATTTTAGCGCTGATACCCAGTTAGCTGAAATTATCAACAAAAACCAAGAGCAGATTACAGAAACCGCAAAACTAAAAACCATTAAGCAAAACTTAAGCAAGCAAGGCGGGTTTTTAATCCAAAAAGAAGTTAAAATTGATGAGGTGGTTGTTTGGTTTGCTATTAGCCATTTGTCATCCTGAGGGTACTCCCGAAGGATCTCAATGATAGGGATTCTTCGGGCTATCGCCCTCAGAATGACATATCCGAGAAAAAACAAGCGCAAGGGCTTGCTTTTTTTTGCTATATGCTAACTTGAAAACCAGTGGGTCCGCTTGGACCTATTTCTCATTAAATCTCAATTTTCAGAAATCGGAACCCATTTTTATTTTGCTTAAAAAATGATATGATTTGTTTAATCTTATGCATCAGCGACAGCGTACTCAAGGAATTTTTTTGGATAAACAGGACAGGGGAGAGGCGGATCAGATTTTTACGATTTTTACCGAGCAGTTTGGCAAAATAGAGGTTTTAGGAAAAGCCATCCGCAAGATAACATCAAAGCTCAGGCCGGGAGCTGATGTTTTTTATTATTCTGACATTGAGTTTGTCCAAGGCAAGCGCCATAAGACCCTAACCGATGTTGTTGTTATAAATAAATTTATTGAAATCAACAAAAATTCGGACAAAACCGAAACAGCTAATAAAATTTCCGAGCTTATCAAAAATTTTGCGTCTGAAAGCGAGCCCGACCCGCTCATTTGGCAGTTGCTTCTTGATGTTTTTTTAAAATTGGAAATTGGAAATTGGAAATTGGAAATTATCCATCGTCATTTTCTCTGGAATTTTTTGTCTGTTTTGGGCTACGGCCCCGAGCTCTACAAGTGTTGCGTTTGCAATAAGACCCTTTTGCCCGAGACCCTATTTTTTTCAGCCGAGGAGGGCGGAGTTGTTTGCTGGCGTTGTTTTGACAACAATGGCATTGGCATAACAGTTGAAACGATTAAGGCGTTGCGGTTTTGGTTGCAAAATAATTTGCAAATCTCGCTCAAGTTGAGCTTTAGCGGGGAGGCAAGAGATAATATTGGCGAGATTGGCGAGCTTTATTGCAATTTTTTGCAAGGCCGAGTATTATAAAAGTAATATTATTTTATGCGCAGAAGTATTTTATTTTTAATTATTTTGTTTTTAATTATCGCTGGCGTCTCTTTATGGTATTGGCGGGGCAATATTTATTCAAAAGAAGTTTTGAAATTGGAAATTTTAAGTTCTGCCACAGCGCAAGCCGGCCAGGAAGTGGAGTACTTAGTGAAATTTAAAAACAATGGCAAAACAAGATTGGAGCAAGCCGAGCTGGTTTTTGAATTTCCAGAAAAAGCCATGGCGTCGCCTGTCGCTTCTTCCACCAGCCAGTATTCGCGCGTTAGCCAAGCGATTGAAGATATCTATCCGGGCGAAGAAAGAGTGGTTAGTTTCAGCTGTCGTGTTTTTGGTAAAGAAAACGACAGCTTGGAGGCAAAGGCATGGCTTTCTTACCAGCCGAAAAATCTGAAAGCAAGATATGAATCAAAGACAAGTTTCATTACCCAGATAAGTTTCGTGCCCTTAACCTTTGAGTTTGACTTAGCCGCCAAGGCGGAACCGGGCGAGGACTTGGAGTTTTCTTTGAATTATTTTTCCAATATGCAAACAGTGTTGGACAATATCAGGGTAAAGATTTTTTATCCCGAGGGTTTTGTTTTTCTCACAGCCAAGCCCAAACCCCTTGACCAAAACGAATGGAAAGTAGAGCCGCTTTCCACAGCTGACGGGGGCAGGGTGACAATCAAAGGCAATTTAAGCGGCCAGGAAAGCGAAAAAAAGATGTTTAGAGCCGAGTTGGGCATTGTTAAAGACAGCCAGTTTATCTCTTTGAAAGAAACATCGCAAGGCGTTGAAATAACCCAGCCCTCATTGCGAGTTTCGCAAATGATTAACGGAGAGCAGAATTATATCGCTGATGTTGGCGATATGTTGCATTATGAGATATTTTTTCGTAATATCGGCAAAAAGCCGATTGAAAAAAAATTTTTAACATATGAATTGCAAGGCGACTTTTTTGATTTGAATTCTTTAAAATCGCTTGAAGGCGAGTTTGGCAAGGGCGACAATTCTATAATTTGGGATTGGCAAACCGTTTCGGTTTTGCGGTATTTAGACCCAGACGAGGAAGCCAAAGTTGATTTTTGGATAAAAGTCAAAGACGGGCTTTCGGGCAGAAAAATTAAAAATCCTTTGTTAATTGGTAAGATAACCGCTGGCGGGGCGCAAAAAACATTTGAAACAAAAATCAACTCGCGCTTTTCGCCCGCTCAAAGCGTTTTTTATCAAGACGCCAAGTTTCAAAGCTCAGGGTTTAGCGCGCCTTTGGGGAAATTGCCAACCTATACCGTATTATGGAAAATAGAAAACTCTTGGAATGATTTAACTAATGTTAAAATAAAGTCGGTTTTGCCCGAGAATGTTCGGCCAACTGGCAGGATTTTCCCGCTTGACGCCAAGTTCACTTTTGACGCTTCATCGCGGGAAATTATTTGGGCAGTAGGCGATGTTATAGCTTTTAACACCTTTGAGCCGCTTGTCCAAGAGCTTTGGTTTCAAGTGGAGTATGATAAAGAAAATCCTTTGTTATTGGACAGCGGTATCTTAATCAATGATGCCGAGATGATTGCCCAGGACGCCTTTACCAGCGAGATATTATCAGAGAGAGCCAAAGCCCTTGATATTTCTTCTGCCCAGAAAGCGCAAACTGCCGCAACAACAACACCCCAGCAATAATCAATAACGCGCGCTTGCTGTCATTCTGAGCCAGCAGGCGAAGAATCCGACGGCGCCAGCCGTCGTCCTGAGGCGATAGCCGAAGGATCTCAATCACCGAGATAGAGATTCTTCGGGAGTACCCTCAGAATGACAAAGGGGGGGGAGTACCCTCAGAATGACAAATCCTGAATTGATAAACTATGTCAACATCAATGGAAAAAATAATATCGTTATGCAAGAGGAGAGGTTTTGTTTTTCCTTCGTCAGAAATTTATGGCGGGTTCAGCGCCATTTATGATTTGGGTCCTTTGGGCGTTGAGTTAGCCAATAATATCAAAAAGGCCTGGTGGAAATCATTTGTTCAGGAAAGAGAAGATATTGTTGGGCTTGATTCTTGTATTTTTATGCATCCCAAGACCTGGGAGGCCTCGGGCCATGTCGCGGGATTTTCCGACCCATTAGCTGAGTGCAAAAAATGCCATTCGCGTTTAAGGGTTGACCATTTGCTTGAAAAAATCGGGATTAAAGCCGATGAAAAAATGTCCGAGCAAGAAATCGCTGAGATTTTTAATAAAAATAAAAATAACATTATTTGTCCTGAGTGCCAAGAAAAAGGCGACTTTACTGATGTCAAAAAATTTAATTTATTAGTTAAATCAAACCTGGGCAATTTTACCGAGGATTGGCAAAAAGAGCCAGCTTATTTGCGCGGCGAGACCTGCCAGGGCATTTATTTAAATTTTAAAAATGTTTTGAGTTCGTCAAGAACGAAAATTCCTTTTGGCATAGCGCAAATCGGTAAGGCGTTCAGAAATGAAATAACCGCCCGGCAGTTTATTTTTAGAACTCGCGAGTTTGAGCAAATGGAAATGCAATATTTTTGCTCGCCAGAAGAGGAAATGCAAGAATATGAAAAATTAAGGCAATTTAGGTGGCAGTGGTATTTGAAATTAGGGCTATCTCAGGAAAACTTAAAGTGGCATCAGCACGAAAATTTGGTTTTTTACGCCAAAGAGGCCTATGACATTGAGTATAATTTTCCGTTTGGCTTTTCGGAAATAGAAGGTATTCACGCACGGGGCGATTATGATTTGACCCAGCACAGCAAGTTTTCCAAGCAGGATTTATCATATACCGACGCTCGGACTAACGAGACATACACGCCTCATATTATTGAAGCGTCTTCCGGGGTGGGCAGAATAATGTTGGCTGTGTTGTGCGACGGTTATAGCGAGGAAGGGGGCAGGAATGTTTTAAAGCTAAAGCCGCAATTAGCGCCCTATAAAGTAGCAGTGTTTCCATTGTTAGCAAACAAGCCCGAGCTTATGGCAAAAGCCAGGGAGGTATTTGAGATGCTAAAAAGCGATTTTATGACCGCTTGGGATGACCGGGGCAACATTGGTAAACGCTATTTCAGCCAGGACGAAATTGGCACGCCATATTGCCTGACCATTGATTTTGACACATTGCAAGACAACACCGTAACTATTCGCGACAGAGACACAATGCAACAAGAGAGAGTGAAAGTTGGCGAATTGAAAGATATTTTAATCGGTAAGTTATCTTAAAAAATATGCCCATTGTTCCTGAAACTCAAAAAATTTTTGAAGAAATGGATTTTGTAAAAGAGATTTATCAAAATCTCATTAAAGTTTTACCGTCTTTTGATATTACAGACAAAAAACGGGAAAACATATTTTGTTAATGTTAAAATAAGCAATACCGAGCAAAAAGAAAATAAAAATGATATCGCGGCTGTTGAAAAGCTATTTATGGCTTATTCGGCAAATCAAAATTATAATTTAATCTATGCTTGTTTTGGAATTATTTTTCAAGGTATTCGTATCAAATTTGATGCGGATTATCTGAAGGTTTTTTCTCCGCAATTTTTACCGATTTATGTCAATCCTCGCAACGATAAAATACAAGCGTTTTATCAGCATAAGCCAATTGTAAGGAAGAGAAAGGATTTTTTAAGTTTGTTGGTTAAAAATTCTAAAAGCATTGTTTTACAAAAGCAATAGCTATGCAAGACACTTTGAATAAAATTTTTAATGAGGATATGTTGAATGGTATTAAAAAAATACCGGACGATTCGGTTGATTTGATTGCAACCGATCCTCCTTATAGTTTGGGTAAGGACTATGGCAATAGTTCTGACAAAAAAAACGCTAAGGACTATTTGCAATGGAGCTATCAATGGATAGATGCGGTTATTCCGAAATTGAAAGATAGCGGAAGTTTTTATCTATTTTTGTCATGGCAGTTTAGTCCAGAAATTTTCAGCTATATAAAAACAAAAATGAAAATGATTAATGAAATTATTTGGGACAGAAGAGTGCCGAGTATGGGCGGGAGCACCAGAAAGTTTTCATCAGTTCATGACAATGTTGGGTTTTTTGTAAAATCAAAGGATTATTATTTTGACTTAGACGCGATTCGGATACCATACGACGAAGAAACCAAAAAAGCCCGCACAAGGTCAATTTTTGTTGGTAAAAAATGGCTTGAAGTTGGCTATAATCCCAAGGATGTTTGGGTAAATTCAAGGATACATAAACAAGACCCGGAAAGGGAAAACCATCCTACCCAGAAGCCGTTGAAGATTATTGAAAGAATTGTTTTAGCGAGTTCTCCTGTCGGTGGGATAGTGCTCGATCCTTTTATGGGTAGTGGGACAACAGCGATTGCTTGCTTGAAAAGTAATAGAAATTATATTGGGTTTGAGCTAAATTCAGAATATTGCAATGGAGCGCTACAAAGAATTAGAAAATATAACAATACGTTATCTTTATTCGCGCCTAAATTTTGCCCCTCGGAAGTTTTATCGCGCGAAGAATCTAAATAAGTTGGCGGAGGTCAGATCTCCTGAAAACTTCTTGCAGTTCTGAGGGAGGTTTGACCTTCCTCAGTTTATTTATGCGATATCATTTAAGCAAGGAAAATTTTTACACTAAAAAAGCCAAGGAGGAGGGCTATCCAGCTAGATCGGTTTATAAACTGCAAGAGATTGATAAAAAGTTTAGGTTGCTTAAAGCAGGGGACAGGGTTCTGGATTTAGGAGCGTCGCCCGGTTCTTGGCTTTTATACATTAGCCAGAAAATTGGCGAAAAAGGCAGGGTTATTGCCGTTGACACCGCAGAGTTAAAAATTGATTTGCCTGCTAATTCTATGTTTCTTAAAAAAAGTATCTTTGACTTTAACCAAGAGGATTATCATCCTGATTCGTCATTTTGTCATCCTGAGGGTACTCCCGAAGGATCTCATTCGCGAGATTCTTCGCTATCGCTCAGAATGACAGAATTAGGCCCAGCGATGACAGGGTCAAGCCCAATTTTCAGCGCGGTTGTTTCGGATTTAGCGCCCAAGACAACTGGCTTGCATGAAAAAGATGTTGCTTTATGTTTAGAATTAGCAGAACGCGCTTTTTTGATTGCCCAGCAAACATTAAAAAATAATGGAAATTTTGTTTGCAAGCTTTTCGCGGGCAAAGATGTTGATGATTTTATTAAAGAAGTAAAAAAGGATTTTGCTCTTGTTAAAAAATATCGGCCTCAAGCCATTCGCAGACAAAGCCGCGAGTTTTATTTAGTGGCAAAGAATTTTATCCACAGCAACCATTGACATCGTAGATAATTTTGCTATACTACAATTGTTTATCAGACAGCGATACATACTCGAAGGTACCAAAACAATCTCGGTTTCGCCGAGGTTGTTTTCGTTTAAAATTATTGATAAAATAATATTGCGGAGGTGTGAGAGGTTGATGTCCACCGGCGTGGACCACTGCTTGATAAACATGCGGTACCCCTAACCGGGTATGTGGTTCGACTCCACCGACCTCCGCGTCAAAAGTCCCCAAGCATCGGGGATTTTTGATTTGCGCAATAATATAAAATTCCGCTTTACTAGAGTAGTAAAGCGGAATTTTGGTTTAAGATGTGCATGCCTTAAACTATGAACCTCCCACCCGATATTTCGGGGTAGGGCTTTGCGGGAGGTCGTCTAGAGGAGGACTCTCCACTTCTTCGAGCAAACGAAGAAGTTCTTCTTTTGTTAGTTTTTCCATAAAAATCACTCCTTTCTATTTTTATTATTATTTTAATGATGATTATGTCAACAAACAGCGACAAGTCGTGTGTGGGTTAGCCCACACTATTCAGTAGTTTATAGAAAATATGTTTATATTTGTGGAGATTAGTTGACACTATTGGATAATTTGTTATACTCAAATTAATAACCACTTCTGTCATTCTGAGCGGAGCGAAGAATCTCAGCTAAGAGATATCCTTCGCCTTGACAGGCTCAGGATGACAATCCTTGTATGTTAAATAAAAAACAACTTATGGAAATTGGGTTTAGCGATAAAGAAGCCGCGGTTTATCTATCATTGTTGGAATTGGGGCCGTCTATGGTCGCGCATATTGCGAGAAAAGCAAAAATAAACCGCACCACTGGCTATGATATTTTAGAAATGCTCTGCGCCAAGGGCTTAGTTAATGCTTTAGGCGAGGGAGCGATTAAAAAATATGTCGCCGAGGCGCCGCAAAAACTTTTTGATTATGCTCAAAAGCAAGCAAAGCAAGCCGAGATAAACTTAAGCCAAGTAAAAAAACTTTTGCCAGAGTTGCAATCAATTTTTAGCCAAAAAGAAAGACCAAAAGTAAAATTTTACGAAGGCAAAGAGGGCTTAAAACAGGTCTATGAAGACACCTTAACAACTAAAAATCCTCCCTTGCTTGGTTATTCCTGCGCTGAGCCAATGCATCAGGCATTGCCTAACTTTTTACCCAAGTATTTGAAAAAACGGGTGGCTAAAAAAATTTACGCTCGGATGATTGCTCCTGATACTGTTGGAATTAGGGAATTGGTAAAAACCGACAAACAAAATTTACGGGAAAGTCGGTTATTGCCCAAAGAAAAATTAGATTTAGCTATTGAAATAAATATCTATGATAATAAAGTAATGCTCGCTTCCTGGGAGGAGGATTTGGGCATTATTATTGAAAGCGAAAAAATTGCTCAAGCGCAAAAGCAGATTTTTGAATTAGCTTGGGAAACAGCAGGAAAATTAAATGAAAAAAATAACAAATAAAAACTTAAATCAGGAGATAACTTGGCTGTTGAATGAGAAGTATAGTGGGCAGATGACTAAAAGAGCGCAAAGGGATATTGAGCGCCTAAGGGCAGGGGAGCCAGTAGATTATGTTATTGGTTATAAAAAATTTTGCGGCTGTAAGATTGATTTGAGATACAAGCCGTTGATTCCGCGAGAGGAGACCGAATTTTGGATAAAGAAGGGGCTGGATATTTTTTTTCAGGAGATGCGAGGTTGCCCCAGCGGGCAACCTCGCTCGGATGCTTGGCAAAATTTCGCTGAAGCGTACCGTGCAATTTTGCCAGCATACGCTCCTGAAAAAAAATATTCAGCCCCTTCTTTGAGGATTTTGGATGTTTTTGCGGGGTCAGGGTGTTGTGGGATTGCTGTTTTGAAGCATTTGCCGGGCGCAAAATGCGATTTTTGTGATATTGACCCGCAAATGATTAGGCAAATTCGCCTAAATTTGCGGAAAAATCGTATATCGGATAAACGATATAGGGTGTTTCAGTCAGATATTTTCAGTAAAATTAAAAAAAAGTATGATATTATCTTGACAAACCCGCCTTACATCGCTTTTGGGCAAAAAAACAAGGTTCAAAAATCAGTTTTAGGGTTTGAGCCCAAAAAAGCGCTTTTCGCCAAAAATCAGGGTTTATATTTTATTGAAAAGTTTTTAAGCCAAGTAAAAAATTATTTGAATAAGGGGGGTGTTATTTATTTAGAATTCGGGTATAATCAAAAAAAGGCCATAGAAAAATTATTGAAAAAATTTGGCTATCAGAATTTTGAGTTTTATCGCGATCAATTCGCCAAGTGGCGTTATTTGAAAATTTTTTTCAATTCGTCATCCTGAGGGTACTCCCGAAGGATCTCGCGGACGAGATGCTTCGCTTCGCTCAGCATGACACCATGAGATAATTATGTACAAAAAAACAACTCTTCCTAACGGCCTGCGGATTATCACCGTGCCCAATAAAAACAGCCAGTCGGCGACTGTTATGGTTTTAGTTGGCGTTGGCTCTAAATACGAGCGAAAACAAGAAAGCGGCATTTCGCATTTTGTTGAGCATTTATTTTTTAAGGGTACGCAAAAAAGACCGACCGCCAAAGATATTGCCCAAGACCTTGATAAAATCGGGGGTTCATATAACGCTTTCACCAGCAAAGAATGGACGGGCTACTTTGCCAAAGTAGACAAAAGCCATTTTAATTTGGCTTTGGACTGGGTCAGTGATATTTTTTTAAATTCCCGTTTGCCAGCGAAAGAAATAGAAAAAGAAAGGGGAGTGATTATTGAAGAAATAAATATGACTTTAGACGCGCCAATGCGTTATGTCGGGGACTTATGGGAGGAATTATTATACGGCAATCAGCCAGCGGGCTGGCAAATTATCGGCTCAAAAGAAAACATCTTAAACTTAAAACGAGCTGATTTCATTAACTATATCAATGAGCATTATTCAAGCAGAAACACTGTTGTGGCAGTGGCTGGCAATTTCCCGCAAAAAGATATTATAAAAATTGTTGGGAAATATTTTAAAAACATTGGGGAGGACAAGCCCAAAGAAAAAATAAAAACCATCGAAAGGCAAGCGAAGCCCGAGACCCTTTTGTATTATAAGCCGACTGACCAAAGCCACCTTTGCTTGGGGGCAAGAGGTTTTGATATGTTTTCTGAGAAAAGATTTGCTCAAGAATTATTGGCCATAATTTTAGGAGGCAATATGTCTTCGCGGCTTTTTTTGGAAGTAAGAGAGAAAAAGGGTTTGGCTTATTATATCCACACTAACGATGAAACATACACTGACAGCGGCTATTTAGTGACGCAAGCGGGCGCGCCCAATGATAAAGCCGATGAAGCAGTGGCTGTTATTTTGAAAGAATATAAGAGAATTAAGGAGAGGGGAGTATCGCCAGAAGAGTTGAAAAAAGCCAAGGATTATTTTAAGGGCGCTTTAACACTTTCTTTGGAACCGTCAGACGCTCAAGCAATGTTTTTTGCCAGTCAGGAGGCGCTTAGCGGGAAAATTTTGACAGCCAAAGAAAAATATGAGAAAATTAGTAAAATAACTAACAAGGATATTCAGAGAATTGCTCAAGAAATTTTTCACCCCTCAAAAATAAATTTGGCTTTAATCGGGCCGCATAAAAATAAAACGCGTTTTGAGAAAATTTTAAACAATTTTTAGCGTCTTGATATTGTCATCCTGAGGGTGCTCCCGAAGGATCCGACACGCAGTGTCGCCCTGAGCGAAGCGAAGGGTCTCGTAGAATCAATGATTGAGATCCTTCGGCTATCGCCTCAGGACGACGGCTGGCGCCGTCGGATTCTTCGCCTGCTGGCTCAGAATGACAAGTCCGACAATACTATGGTTTTTTCTAATTTTAAGGCAGAATCAGTGTTTGAAGTAAGCTGGGCGTCTATATTACGGCTTTTGTTAGGCGTGTTTTTAGCTTATGTTGTTTATCTTGTGCGGGATATTATTATTTGGTTTGTTTTTGCTTTGATTATCAGCGTGCTTTTCAATTATGTGATTGACCTTTTGCAGAAAAAAAGAATTCCCCGCCTGCTTTCCGCTGTTGTTCTTTATTTGGGGTTTTGTTTTCTTTTTGGATTTTTTCTTTATCAAACAGCTCCTTTGCTTTTGGACGAAATTCAGGATTTTATCAAGCAATTCCCCCAGTATGTGAAAAAAATTGCGCCAATCTTAAAACAATTCGGGGTTTCCATTGACTTGCGAGCGGCCAGCAAGCCCGACGCTTTTATCCAAACAATAGAGGCGGCTTTAACTAAAGCCAG
>Ga0066637_10000462_pt1 | contig 24548 bp, 22 predicted proteins | sample CryGeyCG2014_020_FD_62737 | JGI IMG/M metagenome (GOLD analysis project Ga0066637, IMG submission 62737) | Groundwater microbial communities from aquifer - Crystal Geyser CG08_land_8/20/14_0.20 | ecosystem: Environmental > Aquatic > Deep subsurface > Groundwater | place: USA: Utah: Grand County...
GAAAGTTACTCTTTTTGGGACTGGTGCAAAGGTTGATTGCCCAAAAGAATATTTGGGGCGAAGGGTTTACTTGGTTATATTAAAAGATTGAATTAATTTTGTCCCACAGTCGATATTAGACCTATTTATTTAAATTTATTTACACACATAAGAGTATTGAAATTAATTCTAACTATGGAGGTGTTAAGAAAATGCAAATGGGTCAATTAGGTGGTCAGCCAATATTAATTTTACCTGAAGGTACTTTAAGAAATAAAGGAAAAACAGCACAAGAAAACAATATAGCTGCGGCAAGAGCTGTAGCAGATGCTGTTAGGACAACTTTAGGTCCAAAAGGTATGGACAAAATGTTGGTTGATAGTATAGGGGATATTGTCATAACAAATGATGGTGTTACAATCCTTGAGGAGATGGAAATAGAGCATCCAGCTGCAAAGATGATGGTTGAAGTTGCAAAAACCCAAAATGAAGAGGTTGGTGATGGAACAACAACTGCTGTAGTATTAGCAGGTGAACTCCTTAAAAAAGCAGGTGAGTTATTAGAACAGAATATTCATCCTACTGTAATAATAAAAGGTTATAATATTGCAAGGGAACAATCCTTAAAAATACTTGATAAAATATCTAAACCAATTTTGCTGACAGATAAAGATATGCTAAAAAAGATTGCGGTAACAAGCATGAGCGGTAAGTCTGGTTATGGATATGGTGATAAACTCGCAGAATTGGTTGTAGAAGCAGTGACGCAAGTTGCAGAAAAAAAGAATGGAAAAATCACTGTAAACATAGATGATATCAAAAGAGAGAAGAAACAGGGTGGATCATCAGACGAGACTGAATTAATAAGAGGAGTGCTTATAGATAAAGAAGTGGTTCATCCAGGAATGGCAAAAGAAGTAAAAGAAGCAAAAATAGCTTTGCTTGATGCAGCATTGGAAGTAAAATCAACAGAGACTGATACACAAATTCAGATAACAGACCCAACTAAACTTCAAGCCTTTGTAGAACAGGAAGAGAAAATCTTGAAAAAAATGGTTGAAGATGTAGAAAAATCTGGAGCAAATGTCCTGTTCTGCCAAAAAGGAATTGATGATATGGCTCAGCATTATCTATCAAAGAAAGGAATACTTGCAGCAAGAAGGGTAAAGAAATCAGATATGGAAAAGCTTTCAAAAGCAACTGGCGGAAGAATAGTAACTAACTTAAATGATTTAACATCAAAAGATCTTGGATTTGCAAAATTAGTCGAAGAGCAGAAAGTTGGAGATGAAGACATGGTTTTTGTTCGGGAATGTAAAAATCCAAAATCAGTTACAATTCTTGTGAGGGGTGGAACAGAGCATGTTGTTGATGAGGTTGACCGTGCGATAGAAGACGCTATTGGAGCTGTATCTTCTTCAATAGAAGTTGGCAAAATAGTACCAGGTGGAGGAGCACCTGAAGCAGAAGTTGCAAGAGAGCTGAAAAAATATGCAGAAGGATTTTCTGGAAGAGAGCAATTGGCTATAAATGCTTTTGCAGATGCAATAGAAGTAATACCAAGAAGTCTTGCTGAAAATGGAGGACTAGATCCAATAGACACTTTAGTTTCACTTAGATCAGAACATGATAAGAATAAATTAGAAATGGGGGTAAATGTCTTTGATGGCGGTGTCATGGATATGATGAAAGCAGGAGTAATAGAGCCAGTAAAAATAAAAACACAAGCAATCAAATCAGCAACAGAAGCTGCAGAGATGATATTGAGAATAGATGATGTAATATCAGCATCAAAGCTCAGCAAAGGCGGGATGCCATCAATGCCACCAGGCATGGGAGAAATGCCTGAAATGTAAGAATAATCTTACTTTTCTTTTATTTTTAGAAAAACTACTTATTATCATAAAGCAATTTTTTATATTAATAAACTAAATAATTTAAACAAAGAAAACATAATATTATCATCTTAGGTGAAAAAATGGTTATAAACGAAGATTCAAATGAATATGAATTGATTTCTATGAGTCCTGTAAGAAGGTTAGAAAAAAGGTTGGACCGACTGGAAAATACATCAGGTGGAGAAAATTTTACTAAAGATCTTTTGAATGATGTTGTTGACATTGTTAGAATGAATCAAATGTTAGTTGATGAATTAGCAAAATCAAACGATGCTTTAAGAATAGAAATATCAAAATTACCTGGAAGATTGGATGATTTAATAATCAACATGAAGGAATTGGTTTCATTTATTAAAGAATCTGGAGAGCAGGAAGTATCTGGTGCTAGTCCAGAAACAATGAAGCCTGTTGTTGACAAATTAGATGAATTAATTAATAGCAATAAAAAAATAACAGAAAGGAATGATTCGATGATTGAATTATTGGATGAAGTTGGCAGAAAAATGAAAAGACCACTAGTAAGGCCAAGACCGCAATTGACTCCCCAACAAAGACCATTACCTCTAAGAATATAGGTGAATTTATGGTGAAAAAAGGTGTATCTGCAATCATTGCAACTATTCTTTTATTAATGATAACTATTGCTTTAGCTGGAACTGCATATGTTTATATGTCAGGAATGGTAAGCGGTAGAACCTCTAAAACCATTTCTATATTAGACGCTTCATGCAGTAGTAACCAAATAACTTTAGTCATCTCCAATGATGGTACACTCGATGTAGCTAAAGCTGATATTAAAATTTTTGTTAAAGACATAGAAAATACAACCTTTATTCTTAGTACACTTGCTCCACATACAACTGGTGTTACTGGGGTAACTGGGACTCCTGGAGCTAATACAGTTCTTGTTGTTTCTCCAAGCAATGCTATTAGACAAGTAGTATATTGCTAGAGTTAACTATTTCTTTTGCTTTTTATAAATATAATTTGGTTTAGATGAAAAAAGGTCAATCCCAAATTGTATCAGCTTTAATAATAGTTTTAATAGGCTTAAGCATACTTGGGACTGTATTCCCTTGGGCGGTTTCTATCATTCAAAAGAAAAAAGATGCAAAAAGTGTAGATGATGTTTATAATTTTTTCAAAAAACTGGATTCTACGATAGTTGATAGAGCTAGAAATGGCGGAGAAGAATCTTTGGAATTAAAAGTTCCTGGAAAAATAACTGTTTACCCAGAATCTTATTCAGGTGCATTGAATAACAGTATTGTTTTTATGTTCGAATCCAAAGTTTCCAATATTGCTAACAGCACAACTTGGATCCCTTTAAATACACCAAATTTAAACGAAACAGGTATACTTGGCATAGACAAATCTGCGGTGATTTTTGGAAAATCTACTTTGGGTGACAATGAAATAACAGTACAATATAAGCTTTGGTTTAGAGAGTTAGAAGATGAAACTACTAGAAATATATATAAAATATCAATAACAACTTCCGATGATACCGAAAAACAATCAACTCAAGGTTTTTTTAGGGTTCAAAGGTTAAGTTCAAACAAAGTAGGTAATTTAATTAAAACACAAATTAATATTATTGTTTGATGAAAAAAGGTCAATCTCTTATAATTGAGTTCATTATATTTTTTTTAATATCATTTAGCCTTTTTGCGGTAATTAGCTCTTTCTTTTTTAATCAAAATGAATTTTTCAAAGAAAGAATAGGGGATAGGCTTATAGTTATGATCAATAATCTTGTTTCTATTCATATTATTAGGGGAGTAAACTGTAAATCTTGTGATTCTGTCAACGTACGTGAAGTTTTGCCTTCAAAAATAGGCGGTTACTATTACAGGATTAATTTAACTGAAGGGGGCTTAAATACAACTCTAATATCGCAAAAGCTTTATTCAAGAGGAAACCCATTATTTAATTTAAATAAAACTTTTACATTTACAAAATCAGAATCAAAAAGCGAAAATAAAATAATAGAAATTCAAATTAATAATAAAGAATTAAATAAAAAAATTGAAGTGATTAATTGATGAAAAGAAAAGTTATTTTTAAAAAACTGGTTGATGGCTATAAAACTCAGGTAAAATGGAAATTAGATGATAAATCCACTTTCAAATCCATGACATTCCCAAAAGAACCATTAGAAATCAAGGGAGAAGTTTTAATAAAAGAACCAGAAAAAAAGGTTGATATGGAATATTTAGAAGGGATAACTATACCCGAATTCGATACGAAGAAAGTTTCTAAATTTGGTATAAAATACGAAGAAGAAAATAATCTTTTTTCAACAACTTATAGCTTAATTCCAGAAGTTCCAGATAAAAACGAGCCTATTATGGCTTATGCAAAAATAGAATTGAACCCAAATGAAAACCTTTATAATTATACTGTTGTTCAGCCCCAAATATCTCAGAAAATGAAAAGATTGATTGTAAAATTAAAAGATATATTAGAAGAAAAAATGGATGTTGATTTTAATAAATTGAAAAAAAAAGGGACAAAAGATTATCTTAAAACCCAAACAATGAAACTTATTGATTATTTTGGGATTAAACTCTCTGAAATTGAAAAGGAAATTTTAAATTATTATATTGAAAGGGATTTTCTGGGTTTAGGTCTTATAGAGCCATTGATGTACGATCCAAATATTGAGGATATAAGTTGTGATGGTGTTAATATACCAGTTTATATTTTTCATAGAAATCCAATTCTTGGCTCAATTAAAACAAATATAGTTTTTTCGGACAGAGAAGTTTTAGATTCTTTTTTAATTAAATTGGCTCAGTTGTGTGGGCAATCAATTTCAGTTCTTGATCCGCTTTTGCAGGGAACATTGCCGGATGGCTCAAGAATTCAAGGGACGTTGGAAACAGATATAGCAAGAAGAGGGTCGAATTTTACAATAAGAAAATTCGCAAAAGACCCAATTACAACAACTCACCTTTTAAATTATAAAACAATAGATATCAAAACACTGGCTTTCTTGTGGTTAGCAGTTGATTATGGGTGCAGTGTCCTAGTTTCTGGTGGAACAGCAACGGGTAAAACTTCATTTTTAAATGTTCTATCGTCATTTATTAAATCAAATATGAAAATTGTCAGTATAGAAGATACAGCTGAACTTAAACTATTCCATCCTCATTGGATTCCTCATGTTGCTAGAACTTCTATTTCAACTGATGCAGGAAAAGAAATGGGAGAGGTAGATTTATTTGATTTATTAAGGGAAAGCATGAGGCAAAGACCAGATTATATAATATTAGGAGAGGTTAGAGGTAGGGAGGCTTATGTTTTATTCCAGCAAATGGCAACTGGGCACCCATCTTTTGCAACAATTCATGCAGACTCAATGGAAAAGCTGATAGATAGGCTAACAACACCCCCAATTGATTTGTCATCCAGTTCAATGCAAAGTTTAGATTTAATTGTTTTTTTGGCAAAATTAAGGTATAAAGGAAAATTCACAAGGAAAGTTCAATCTATATATGAAATCACTAGTTTTGATAGAGAAAAAAATACACCTATTATTAATCAAATATTCAAATGGAATGCAGATTTTGATTCAATAGAAATTAAAAATAGTAGTGTAACTCTAAAGAAAATTTTAATAAAAAGTGGGTTAACTGAAGAAGAACTTATAGAAGAACTTAAAAGAAGAATGATTATTTTATACTGGCTGCAAGAAAGAAATATAATTGATCTTAAAAGTGTTTCAGAAATTATTAATCTATATTATAGTTATCCAGATAAAATCATGAATATTATAAGTGAGGAAATTTAATGTCACTTTATAATAAAATAGCTACGAGATATTTAGGGAAAATTATAGAACCATATTTGCATTTTTTTTCTGAAATAAAAGATGATTTAAAAAAGAGTAGAATGAAAATATACCTCCGAGAATATATTTCCATAGCATTTTTGACATGTATAATACTTTTTATAATCGAATTGCCTTTATTTGCTTACATCTTTTCTCTTCTAAAACTTGGAGTAATTTTTAGTATATTCATGGCAACTACAGTTTCTATTGGCATTTGCATTTTGTTTTTTTTTGTTTTTTTGAACTATCCAAAGTTTATAATACAGGAAAAATCTAAAAATATAGATAGGATTTTACCATTTGCTGGAATATATCTTTCTGCTATTGCAAGTTCAGGTTTGCCTCCACATAAGATATTCGAGATATTTTCTAAATTTGATGAATATGAAGAAATTTCTCAGGAATCAAAGAATATTGTTAATGATATGAATGTTTTTGGGTTAAATATTAATGAAAGCCTTAAAAAAGCTGTTGAGAGATCTCCCTCAAAAAAATTAAGAGAACTATTTTGGTCTATTCTATCAGCAATTAAAAGTGGAGGAAATCTCCCAATACTTTTAGAAGAGAAATCAAAAGGTTTTTTGAGCGATTATAGAAGAAGTATAAACGAATTTACTCATTCCCTTGCAATATACCTAGAAGTATATTTAACAGCTTTGATTTTAGGTGCAATATTTTTTACAATATTAACCTCTTTAATGTCAGGTATTGGTGGTATGGGCCAAACAAATATTATATTAATACAATTTTTCATTATCTTTATTTTCATTCCTTTAATATCAATAGGTTTTATAATTTTGATTGAATCATCATCACCTGGAGAAGGATAAAATGGTAAAAATAGAATTGTCAAAAGAGAAAAAAATCTTACTTATAACAATATTGATATCTTGGGTATTGCTTCTTATATCTTTTTTAATTGGTGATACTGGTGTTATTGGAAATGTAATAATCATTTCAGCTTTTTTGATAGTTGCTCCACAGCTAATAATGAATTATGTAAGATTTAGAGAATTAAAAGAAATAGAGATTGCTTTTCCAAATTTTTTAAGGGATTTAGTCGACAATACAAAAGCTGGGCTTCCTTTTCATAAAGCTATAATATCCCTTAGCCATAATAATTATGGTCCATTAACTAAAGAAATTCAGAAAATGTCAAATCAATTAACTTGGAATATTGATTTATTGAAAGTATTAGAACAATTAAAATTGAGATTAAAGAAAAGCCCAACTCTTGAAAAAACAATTAGAATACTTATTGAGTCATATAAATCGGGGGGGAGAGTTTCTAAAATTTTGGAGTCATTGTCAAATACATTAGTATCTATTCAGGAAACTGAAAAAGAAAGAGAAAGCTCTTTGAAACAATATGTTACCGCGATGTATATCATATCTTTTGTTTTCATTGGGGTGATAGTTGCAATAAATAAATTAATGATACCAATATTCGAAACTTCAACTGTTTCTTCGACTGATATTAGTCTTGGAATTAGTGGGGTTAACCCTTGCAGTTTTTGTGTTTATGGAATAACGTTAGAGTGTCTGCCATGCAATATTTACTCTGGCATTTGCTCTATATTTAATATTAATAAAATGTCAGTATCTTGTTATTACTTTGGCCTATTTTTTTGCATGAGTGTAATTCAATCAATAATGAGCGGGCTTGTTGCTGGACAAATCGGAGAAGGTTCCATAAAAGCAGGTTTTAAGCATAGCCTTATATTGCTTTCTATCACTATTGCTACATTTATGATACTTGTAAAATTAAATGTAATAGGCGGGTAAATGAAAGGGCAATTAACAATAGAGTATATGGTTACCTTTATTGCATTTATTGTTTTCATTGTTTTCATTTATTTTCAATACGCATCTAATATACCAGATTTTATTGCTGAAATAAAAAAAGAAGACAGCAGGTCTAAGGCCTATCAGTTGTCTGAGTTGTTATTGAATAATCCTGGACAACCATCTAACTGGAATTCAGTTTCAGTCCAAAGGTTAGGCCTCTCTGATCAAAATTATAATAAATCTAATCTTTTATCATTGGATAAAATTACAAATTTGAATTCTACATGTTCTAATGATTACTTAAAGGTTCAGAAATTAATTGCATTTGACCAGCCATTTTCCATTCATTTTTACAATATAACTGATACAGGCATGAGAAATAGTTTGTTAGAATGTAATCCGCCTTTACTGGAAAAAACAGAATTAAATGCAACCGTGAAGAGAATAACGAGTTTTGTCGATAGTAGTGGAAGAGAGAATTTTGGTGAATTGGTAATTGAGGTGTAACAATGAAAGGGATTATTAATATATTAGAGTTTTTATTGACAGGGGCTATACTTATTTTAGCTTTTCTTCATTTTTTCCCTCAGTATTCTATAAAAACTGAATGGTCGTCTACACTTCTTGGATTATCTGTTATTGATACTTTGAACACAATAGAAAGGTTAAATAAAACATATGATTTTGCAACCGATTCTGGAGAATTTCAATCTTTTATGAATAAAATATACTCTCCACAATATCATGGAGAACCATTAGTATGGTGGAAAGAGGTTCATGGTCTTGGCTCAAATAGTACTATTCCTTATTTTGTTGAAGGTAAAAAAGAGTTAATAATTGATGTTATAGACATTGATGGTGAATTTTATGTTTACAGTTTTTCATTGGGGTTAGGCTATCCTTATTGATTATTTTAACCTAATAGTTTCTAAATTCTTAGGCGCTAAAGTTTCTACCCTGAATATTTTATGCAAATCCCTTGCGAAGTTTAATGGTGTTGTGTTATCACCATGGCAAGTAATTATTCTTTCAGGTTTTGATTTTAATCTATTCACAAAATTCAAGAGTTCGTTTCTATCCGAATGCCCGGATAAACCATAAACGCTTTCAACTTCCATATCCAGTTTAAGTGTTATTTTTTTTCCATTGCTATTGATTGGAACTTCTCTCCAACCTTTTTGAATTCTTCTTCCCAATGTCCCTTCTCCTTGATACCCAACAAAAATAAGTGTATTCTTAGGATCTTCACCTAATGCTTTTATGTGTTCCATAACTGGTCCACCTGATAACATACCACTTGTTGTTATTATTACGCATGGTTCATCTTCCCATGCTTTCTTTCTTTCATCTTGCGTTGTTATTCTCTTAAAAATATCGTTTATAAATGGATTGTCACCCTGGAATATTTTTTTTTCTAGTCTTCTTGATAGATATTCTGGGTAAGCTGTATGAATAGCTGTAGCGTCCCATATCATTCCATCAATATATACTGGATGCTCAAACCCAATCTCGGAAAGTATGCACATGATTTCTTGCGCTCTCCCAACAGCAAAACTTGGAATAACAACTTTACCTTTTCTTTCAAGAGTTTTATTTATTATGTCGATCAATTGTTGCTCTGTTTCTCTTCTTGAAGGCATTTTGTCTTCTGATCCACCATAAGTTGATTCAATAATTAAAGTTTCTATCCTTTGAAAATCAGTAAATGATGGGTCAAATAATCTTGTCGGGCAATACTTGATATCACCAGTATAAACTATATTGTGTAAGCCTTGCCCAACATGCAAGTGAACTAATGATGATCCCAACAAATGCCCAGCTTGTTGAAATGTTAATCTAATGTCTGGCCCTACATCTGAGACTTCATTATAATCCAATGTAATGGAATGTTTAACCATTTCTTTAACTCCTTTTGCAGTATAAGGAGGTTGAACCCCATTTTTTCTCATTACATCAATATAATCCAGGCAAAGCATTGTTGATAAATCCAATGCTGGGTTTGTCAAATAAACAGGCCCTTCAAAACCATACTCATATAAATAAGGAACCATACCAACATGATCAAGATGGGGATGACTTACAATTATAGCATCTATTTCTTTCGGATCAAACTCTTTTATTTGAAGATAAGGGTACCCATTCTCTTCTCCACCACCAATATTTACCCCACAGTCCATTAAAACCTTAGATTTAGGGGTTTCAACCAGTGTACATGATCTTCCCACTTCTCTATACCCACCCAAGCATGTCATTCTCACCCAGTCTCTGTTTGTTTTTTTATCAGAGAATATATTTTCTCCAATATTTTTAAGGAATTTTTTTCTCCATAAAGTTTCTGTGAGAAGCAATTCTCTTATAGACCTTACAACTGAAGATTTAATTTCAGGAGTTCTTTCTATTCTAGGGACCCATAAGGTTTCTTGTTTTATTCTTTTGAGTGACTCTCCACCTCTACCTATAACTAGGCCAGGCTTTTCTGCGTTGATAATCACTATGCTTCTATCAGGCTGAAATTTTATGTTTTTAATTCCAGCTTCTTCAGGAATAATTTCTTTTATTATTTTTTCAGTTTCTTTTGTCGGTAAACTCAAACTGCTGTCTGGCCTTACCTCTATTCTTTTCTTTAATTGGTTAACAATATCCCTTACTTGTTCTGATGCGTCAAGGAAAAATAGTTTGTCTCTTGTATATATAACAATTTCACAACCTTCTAATTCTATTCTATCGACTAACCCTTCAGGTAAACTACCTTTAACTTTATCAATTATTTCCATAATTCTCACTCAATAGAAATGAGTTTCTAGTTTTCTGTCAATTTTTCAATTTCAGAATCTTTTAGCAATCTAAAACCTTCTTCATTTATAACAGCAATGTCCATGCCCTTTCCACCAGATGCTATATCTCTTGCTACTGCTGCTTTAATTGCTCTTATTGCAACTTTTTTTCCTTCTTCAACAGACAAACCATCTTTGTATTCTGTTTCAAGTACCCCGAAAGCAAAAGGTGAACCAGATCCTGTTGAGAAAAATCTTTTTTCTCCTAATTTAGACCCATCTGGATGAAGTACAAACAAATTAGGTCCTGACTCATCATAACCTGCTAAAATTATCTGAATTTGATATGGAAAGAAACTCCATCTACCACTGTAAAGTATGTTTGCTAATAAAGATGCTGTTGATTTAACTGTTATTCTTTTCTTATTCTTTAATTCAAAGAGGTTGACTTCAGCCTTTAGATATCTTCCTAAAGCTTGTAAATCACCCACCATCCCCGCTTGTGTAATTCCAATATGTGGCGCTATTTCTGTTATTTTTAAGTCATCCTTGGACGCAATCATATATCCCATTGTTGCCTTTCTTTCAGCCGCTAATATAACTCCGTCTTTACAAATTAAGCCGATTGTAGTAGTTCCAGATTTTATACCTTGTTCCATTTTATTCAAAAAGACACCTCAGAACTTATTTTCTGATAATATTTTACACATACAAGCATTTAAATAATTTTGTTAATATGATTTTCCAACATATACTACTAAATTAGCGTCTTTTTTACAATAAATGCATTTATCATTGGGTTTTTCTTCTTTATCAAATCTTACCCCTCTAATATCCCCGCCTTCAGTCTCATCTTTTATATAGTCTGCGCATTCAATTTTTCCACACCAGTTAACTTTAACTAAACCACCTTTTTTTTTGATTATTTTACTAAGTTCATCCATTGTTTTAGCTTCGAAAAGATATTCTTCAAAGAATTTATCCGCTTTTTTAATCAGTTTTTGTTGAATTTCTTCCAATGTTACCTTTACTTTTTCAGTTAGATTGATTTCTCTAACTGCAACCTTTTCATTATTATCTCTTCTTACTAGAATCACTTGTTCGTTTTTAATATCTTTAGGGCCTATTTCTACTCTTATAGGTACGCCTTTTAATTCCCAATGGTTAAATTTCCATCCTGGTGTATATTCTTCTCTCTCATCAATTTTTACTCTGAAAGATCCTTCTTCCAGCTCTTTTTCTACTTCCTTGCATTTTTTCAATATTTCAGCTTTTTTATCATTCAAAATTGGAATTATTATGATTTGTATAGGTGCGATTCTTGGCGGTAAAATAAGCCCTTTATCATCTCCATGAAGTGAAATTATAGATGCAAGCATTCTTGAGACACATGGGCCATAGCATGTCTGCCAACCATATTTTTCTTTTCCATCTTTGTCAACAAATTTTACATTAAATGGTTTTGCAAAATTTTGCCCCAGTAGATGAGTGGACGGTTGCTGCAGCACCTTCCCATCAGGTAACAATGAATCTGCTGCATAAGTATGAACAGCCCCAGCAAACTTATCATGTTCAGGCCTTTGAAAAAATATAAACGGTACACCATATTCTTTGTGGAGAGTGTTTTCTGATATAATCATATCTTCTTTGACTTGATTAATTGCCTGTTCTTTTGTCACAAATACATCGTGTGCTTCAATCCAGTGAAATTCTCTGCTTCTAATAAATGGCCTTGTTGCTTTTCCTTCGTATCTCCATACCTGGCACCTTTGGTAGATTTTTAGTGGTAGGTCTCTCCAACTTCTTATCCATATTGAGTACATCTTATACATGGCAGTTTCAGATGTGGGTCTTAATGCTAATTTCTCTTCTAGTTTTTCACCATTCCCATGCTCAGTTATCCAAAATACTTCTGGTGTGAATCCTTCAACATGCTCTGATTCAAGATGAAAATTCGATTTGGGAATGACAGCTGGAAATAATGCAGGAAAGTGATTTTTTCTCTGTAATTCCTTTTCAAGCAATTCATACATAAGGTTCATTATCATAGTTGCCCATGGCCTGAAAACGATGAAACCTTTAACATTATACCTTAAATCGGATAATTCTGCCTTTTGGCATACTTCATCATACCATTTAGAGAAATCTTCTGATTTTTTTGTAGTTATTCCCAATTCTTCGGACATTTTTAACACCTTTTATGAGGCAGCTGGGATTTGAACCCAGGTTTCGAACTCCCAAGGCTCGAATCGTAGACCAAGCTGGACCACTGCCCCTTAAATCTTGAATATAGAATATAATTAGGAATAGGCAAAGTTAAAAAATTAATCAAGTGGAAAACATTCACCCATTTTATTCACAAAATAAAATAAGAAAGGAAAATTTATAAAACTTTATTATAAACTATCCCATTTATTCTTACAACTAAATCCCCACCATTTAATGGATATCTACTATTATCCTCTATATCCAAAGTTGGGATAGGGTTGTGATATGTACCTAAAAGAGTTCTTCTTGCTGCTGGTATATGTACTTCGAGGATATCTCCAGTTTTTAATACACCATTTTTAATGGCTTCCATTATAGTATAACCTTTCATTTTATCACCTCAAAAAAAATTGTATTTCTCAAACTTGGGACATAAGACTTATAAACTTTCCGGTTACAGTCAAATATTTTCACTTACAATACTATAACATGAAAATATCTATCATTTCAGATCTACATTTTGGGTATGCTTGGAATACTAACTTAGAAAATGATAGTTTTGATAATGCCAGGGAAGCTTTAAAAAAGTCTCAAGACTGTGATTTGATTATAATAATAGGGGATATTTTCGATTCAAGAATACCGAATACAGAAGTTTGGGATAAGGCTCTGGAGGTCTTGTCTAGACCATTACTTTCTGAAGATAGAGAACTCAAGTTAGTTAAATCAATTGGGAAGAATATTAAAGAAATCTCTGGGAGAACACTTACGGGTATACCAGTTGTTGCTTTACATGGAACGCATGAAAGGCGAGGAAGAGACCAGATAAATGCAATACAAGCTTTGGAACAGGCAGGTTTTTTAATACATCTTCATTGCAATGGAATAGTTTTTGAAAAAGATGGTGAAAAAGTTGCAGTCCAAGGAATGTCTGGTGTTCCTGAAAGATATGCTAAAAATATCCTTGATAAATGGGATCCTAAACCTGTTGAGGATTGTTACAACATTCTCATGATGCACCAAAGCATTGATCCTTATGTTTACTCTCCATTGGATCCCCCCACCCTTAACATGGATAATTTCCCTGAAGGTTTTGATCTTATAATTGATGGGCATATACACAATCATGTTAAAACTAAAACCAATAATATAGATTTTATTATTCCAGGGAGTACAATTATAACTCAATTAAAAGAAGAGGAAATCAAAGTTCCCCGTGGTTTCTATAAATTGCAATTGCCAGAAAAAAAAATAGAATTTGTTGAGCTGGAAAAAATTAGAAAAGTATTTTACAAAGAAATTGTTCTTGAGGATGAATCAGTAAAAAGCAAAATAGAAAGTGAACTTGAAAAAATTTTGAAAAGTAAATTAGATAAAATACCTTTAATAAAATTCAAGATAGTTGGAAAGAAAAATAAACTTATAGATAATGATTTGAAAGATTTAGAAAAAAAATATGAAAAGAATTGTATTTTGAAATTTCAGAAAAAACTGGAATATGAAGAGATAGAAAAAAAATTAGATTTCTTAAAAAAAATGAGAGAAGAAAAACTTTCCATAGAGGAGATGGGACTAAAAATATTGAGAGAAAATCTTTCCAATTTGAAATTCAGAGAAGAATTTGACCCTGAAAATTTGTTTAAACTTTTATCGGATAACCAAACTGAAAGAGCATTTGATATTATGATAAAGAGGCAGCATACCCTAAAACAATTTGGTGAGTAAATGATCGACAAGGTTCAACTAAAAAATTGGAGGTCACATTTAGATTCTACCTTAGAATTTAGTCTAGGAACAAATGTTCTTTTAGGTTCAATGGGTAGTGGAAAATCTTCAGTAATGAACGGTATTTGTTTTGGTTTATTTGGAACATTTCCTGATCTTCAGTCAAGAAAGATTAAGCTTAACGATTTAATAATGAACAAACCTTCTGTAAAAAATGAGTCGCAAATTGTAGTTGATTTTACTGTTGGGGAAAAAACATATTCTGTTATGCGTGTGATAGAGAGAGATAAAGGAACAACCTATTCTGAGATAAGAGAAAGTGATAAATTATTAGATTCACCTAATGCTCAGAGAGTTACTGAATTAATTGAGAAAATTCTGAAGGTTAACTATGAATTATTTTCTCGGGCTATTTATTCTGAACAGAATGGATTGGACTATTTTTTAAGATTGCCTAAAGGAGAAAGAATGAAAAAAATAGATAGCTTGCTTATGATTGATAAATTTGAAATCACGCGATCAAATGCTGTTGCATTAAAAAATAAATTAATTGAGAGAAAGGTTGCTAGGCAAAGCATTGTTGATATAAAGGATGTAAATGACTTAAAAAAATCTCTTAATGATATTGATTATAGCCTAAATAAATTGAGTGAAACTAAAGATAATTTGTCAGTTGAATTAAAAGATAAAAAGAATCAAAAAGAAACTTTAGAAGATAAGATTAAAGAATTTGAGAAATTTGAACAAGAGGTTAATGTTTTAAAAAATAGAAAAAATTCTATCGAAGGTTCAATGAAGGAAATTGAAAGTTCAATTGAAAAATATGAAGAAATATTAAAGAATAAAAAAATAGTAACTTTAAAAGAAGATTTGAGGGATACAATAAAATTTACAGAGACGCATCAATATAAATTGAATGAAAAGAGAAAAGAACAAGAGATATTGGCTAAAACCATTTCTGAAAATGAAATGAAAATTAACTTTATTAAAAATGAAATGAGAGAAATTGAAAATAAAATTCAAGAAAAAATAGAAATTAATAAAAAACTTTCTGAAATTGAAAAGGAATTTGGAAAAAATATATATGAAGTTTTAAACGAAGAAAAGAGGAAACTTGAAGATAATCAAAAAAATATAACTGAATTTTTGACCAAATTGGAACAAATAAAGGAATCATTGACAAAGATAGCTAAAACTAAGGATAAATGCCCTGTTTGTGAATCCAAAATTTCTGAAGAAAGAAGAAGTTTTTTAATAAAAGAATATGACGATAGGATAACATCTTATACTAAAAGTCTGGATGAAAATGAAAGAATACTTGAAAATAAAAAGCGATTTATATTAAATTTAGAGAAAGCTTCTAGGGATTTTGAGATATATTCAGAAAAAATCAAAGGCTTGAAAGATACAAAGAAACAGCTGGAAGAAAAACAGAGAAATTATAGAACTTTAATTGAGGTTAATTCGAGAAAAAAACAAAATCTTGTAAAAATTAAAGATGAAGTTTTTGATATTGAAATAACCTTAGAGAAATCAAAAGAAAAACAACAAGAATTAAAATTGTTGGTAGAAAAATTAATTGATTTTGATGAAAAAAGAAAAAGGCAACATGAATTTAATGAAGAATTGGAAAAAATAAATAAGCAAATGCTAGTTTATTCTAGGAAATTTGAAGAAAAAAACATTAAGAAAATTAGGCAAGATTTTACAGAAATAGTTTCTAGATCATCAGAACTTTTGACTAGGATAAGCGGGTTAAAAGAAATTATTTCAGAGAAAGAAGATAGAAAAAAAGAATATCAAGAAAAAATTAAACAAATACAAATACAAAAGGAAGAAATAGAAAGATTGGAAAGATTAATTAAAGATATTGATATATTTGAAAAATCTTTAGAAAAAACACAAACACAACTCCGTGAAAATTTTATTGATACTGTTAACTATACCATGGATCAAATATGGGCTGATATATATCCCTATCCTGATTTTATAAGTGCTCGATTATCGATTGTAGAAAGAGATTATATTCTTCAAGTTCAAATTAGGTCTGGTGAATGGGTTGATGTTGACGGAATTGTTTCTGGTGGAGAGAGATCAATGGCATCTCTTGTACTTCGTATAGCATTTTCATCAGTTCTTGCACCCCAATTAAAATGGTTAGTTCTTGATGAACCTACTCACAATCTTGACTCAAAATCAGTAGAAGATTTATCTGAAACGTTGAAAACCAGAGTGAGTGATTTTACTGACCAAATATTTCTTATTACACATGAAAAAACTTTGGAAAATTCAGTGACAGGTCAATTATACAGATTATCAAGGAATAAAGATTTAGATGATTTTACAAAAATAGAAAGGATTAATTAGTTTAAATTTTTAATCAGATTTATAGTAATTTTTCTAATATCATCAACTTCGATGTCAGCCATAGAAAAATCCTGATTTTTATTGTATTTATTTTTAACAGCAATACAAAACATCCCGGCACTTTTTGCCGCTTTAATTCCTGTTGTAGAATCTTCAATAGCTACACATTCTTTTGGAACAAGTCTTAATTTTTTTATGGCTAATAAATAGGAATCAGGATATGGCTTATTTTTTTCAACATCAGTGTTTGTTATTATCAGTTTAAAATATTTTTTGAGGTCCGTTGATTCCAAAAATATTTTAGCTTGTTTTTTAGATGATCCAGTAACTAAACCGATTTTGAAATTTTCCTTTATTTTTTTAACTGTTTTTTCCGAGCCGTCAATTCTTTTTAATAGATGAGAAAACTCTAAACTTTTTTGATGTGCAATTTCAGCTAGTTTCAAAAGATTAGGTTCAATCATTCTTTTGTTTAAAATTCTTTTTAATTTTTCCTTATAAGCTATGCCGGCATATTTTAAAATTTCTTCTTTTGTTACTTTTATGTTAAATTCTTTTTTTATTATATCTTGCACTATTTTTGCGTGTAAAGGTTCACTATCTATAATTGTTCCATCCATGTCAAAAAGTACTGCTTTAATCATTATATCACATGAACGCTTCCATATCCTCATCATTTTTTTTCGATAGATTATTATAGTTCAGCAATGCATCTTCAAAACTAATACCTTTATCGCATTTTTTACCCTTTCTTTCCCTGACTTTAATAAGCAATGGGTAATTAACTGCTTCTCCTACTATTAATGCTTCACCAACCCTAAGGCCAGGGATAGTTTTCAATACATCAGATGTTATTCCTTCTGAACTTTTTCCTATATGGTCAAGATCATAAGGATTTGTTATCCTCATAATAATATGTGTATTGCATTGCGATAATATTGTGGTTGATAATTGAATCGGTCTCTGCGAAATTAGAACAAGTGATGCATGAAATTTCCTTCCTTCCCTTGCAATTGTTTCCAAAATACTTCTTGACAATGCACCTTCCCTTCTTACACCTTCCGGGCAGAATTGATGTGCTTCCTCGACAACAAGAATAAATGGAGGAATTTTTTCAATTCTTCTTAACCAGAATAATTTTCTTGTAAAAAAAGTTACTAGCATTTGCTTTTCTTTTTGATTGATGATGTCAGACATATCCAGAATACTCAATTGCCCTGGTTTTGCTAATTCTTCAATATTTGGCTTAGTATAATTACTGAACATTTTTGAATTCTCTAATTGGATCAACCAACTTTTCATTGTATCTTTAATCACTTGTTTTGTGTTGCTTGTCTCTATTGCTGCGATAAGATCCTTAAATCCATATGATTTTTTTTCTTTCATAAGTTTTTGGATAATTGTTTCCAATTCCCGTTTTTGCGCAGATGACATTTGAGGCAAAAATTCCATTATCTGATATGATGAGAGTTTTGATATGCCTATACTGAGATTATCCTTGGAATAGACTTTTGTTTTTTTCATATAATTAGGATCATCTTTAAATCCAACATATTCTCCATGAGGATCAATTACTATCACAGCTGGCTTTCCTAACTCATTCATCCTGTCCAATAATTCCTCAAAAAATACTGATGTGAGATACGACTTGCCTGCACCACTCATGGCAAGTATCGCTAAATGTTTTTGAAAAATTTTTGTTAGATTAATTTTAGCGTCTAAATCATGAAAAGAAATTTTACCAATGTTTAAACCCTTTTCATCTAATCCAAGAAAATCAACTAGTATTTTTTTATCTATTTCTTCTACTGCTTTTCCAGGTGATGGAGGATAAGTTACTCTTTTTACTAGACCAGAATCATATATACCAAGTGGGATTGTTTTTGCAACTAAATATTCCCATCGGTCAACGGGAAACATTTCATTTAGTGGTTTGCCTGTTTTTTCAAATTCTCTTACAGATTCAGCTTGCATAAAGTATCTATTCGTTTTCAATATTTCATCTACTCTTCCAACTAAAATACCTTGTTCTGTTTTTACTTGAATGAATTGACCTTTGTAAACTGGTACCCCTTCAGAATCTTTAATAACAAAATCAAATCTAAAAGTCGAAGGTCCTTCTAAACTTGAGATGACTGTGCCGATTGTTTTAGTCATAACTTAAATTTACTTTTGAAAGATAAAAATTACTTTACAGAAAAAAGAGTATATCTAAAAAATCATGCTAATTCTTGAAAAAATATGAATTTATATAATAAATCCAAACAATATAATAGATACAGATGCAAAAGAAATATTTGATTCTTACAATGCTTCTATTTTTGTTTTTGCAGGAAAGTATTGAGAGTAGTTTTGCTTTAGACGCACAAGTAGTAGTTCTGAATCCGGAAGCTGATGCATATGTTCGGGATGGGGCTTATGCAAATGATAACTACGGTACAGAGACATCCTTGAAGACAAAATCGAGCTCTGCTGACTATACCCGTGAGTCATTTATTCGTTTTGACCTCTCTAGTGTGTCTTTTAATGTCAAACATGCGGCGTTACGTTTGTTTGCAACTGGAGTAGGCTTGGCTGGATCGACAGATGCAGTGGCCTTAGTCAGCGCCAACAGTTGGGGAGAGACTACGATTACATGGAACAACAAGCCAAGTTCTAGTGTGTCTATCGTTTCTTGGAATCCTGTAGTTGGAGAAGTATCTGAAATTGATGTGACTACTCAGGTGCAGCAAGCTATGCTCGGCGACAAAAAACTTTCATTACGTATCTATGCCTTGACATGGGATGTGAATAACAATTACGACTCTAAGGAAAGCAGCAGCCCTCCTGGACTGGTTATCATGGATAATCTACCGCCCACAGCCGCATTTACCACTAATCCTACCAGTGGAGATACTGCTCCCCTTAAGGTTAGTTTTGATGCCAGTGGCTCTTCTGATTCTGGTGGTACTGTTGCAACTTATAGTTGGGATTTTGGTGACGGTCAAAGCGGAAGTGGTGTAACTACAACTCACACCTATACAACTTCTGAAACTTACACAATTACTCTTAATGTTACTGATAATCAGGGAGCAACAGATATTGAGAAAGCAACAATCATTGTTGGTTCTGAGATAGGGATAAATCCAAACACACTCAAATTTTATGCTGTCAAGGGAAGCACTAACCTAGAAAATCAGCAATTTAACATCACCAACACAAAACTAGGAACTTTAAGTTGGAGTGTTAGTGATGATGTTAAATGGTTAAGCTTAAGTCCAAGCAGTGGATCAACAACCACTGAGAAAGATAAAGTTACCACATCAGTGGATATTTCAGGATTATCCGAAGGCACGTATAATGCAACAATAACTATAACTGACCCTGATGCAGCAAATAGTCCACAGACTATAGATGTGATGTTAAATGTAATATTCCCAGCTTTTCCAGGGGCTGAAGGATTTGGTGCTGGATCTGTTGGGGGTCGAGGTGGAGCAGTGATTGAAGTCACTAACCTAAATGATAAAGGACCAGGCAGCTTACGAGCTTGTGTTGAAGCTAGTGGTCCTAGAACCTGTGTTTTTCGAGTGGCAGGGACAATTACTTTAGATACATCTTTGAAAATTTCAAATCCGTATATTACTATTGCAGGCCAAACCGCACCAGGAGGAGGGATTACTTTACGTAATAATCCGAATACAAATAGAGGAACTACGATCTGGGGATTTACAGATCATGTGATTATTCGTTACCTTAGGATTCGTTCGGGAGCAAGTATTAATCCCACATGTTGTATAAATGCGATTACTATTACAAAAGGGCGTAACATTATTATTGACCATGTCTCAACCAGTTGGACAGTGGATCAGACGATTTCAACATGGAACGAATACCCAGATATTAACGATCTCGAAGATGTGACTATTCAGTGGTCTTTTATTACTGAATCCCTTCATAGAAGCACCCATGAAAAAGGAGCACATAGCACTGCTGCTATTTTTGGGGCAGCTGACACACATGATATTTCCTTTCATCACAATTTAATGGCGCATCATTATGCCCGGCTTCCTAGGATTAAAGTAACTGGTCTAGTTGATATTGTGAATAATGTTGTTTACAATTACGGAGCTGAGCTGTCCTTTGCTGATACGGCATATGATAGCTTTTCCCTCAATTATGTTGGCAATTATGTCAAGGCCGGTCCTAATAAAGCAACGAACGATAATTTTGTTAAGCTGAGCGTGGGTGCTGGAAAGACTATTGACACTTATGTTCAAGGAAATATTGAACCCCATAGGACAAATGATGATTTGGCTGAGGAGTTGTGTGTTAAATCGACCTCCCGCAGCTATTTAGTTCTTATTAGAAATCCAGCTCCTCCTGTGACAACATATTCATGTGATTCTATGAACAGTTGCGATGCTTATGATCAGGTCTTAGATGGTGCTGGCGCAACAATGGGACTCGACAGTCAAGGAAATTATTATCTTAGACGAGATGCAGTTGATAAAAGAATTATTGAAGAAGTTAAAAATGGTGAAGGAAGGATTATTGATGCAACTAGTTTATCGACAATGTATAATCCAAATGCCATTGTTTATCTTACTCCAGCAGACTACACCAAGTATGGTATTAATGATCCTATTGGTGATGATGGCTGGCCTATCCTTGATCCTGGTACACCTTATATAGATTCTGATCATGATGGTATGCCTGATGACTGGGAAAATCTATATGGTTTTGATCCAAACGACTCTTCTGACGGTCCGCAGGATGCTGATGAAGATGGGTATACTAATCTAGAAGAGTTTCTGAATGGAAGCAAACCAAAGGATAGTATAACGACTACAACCACCATCACCAGTTCAACAACAACTTTAGATAATCTTCTTCCCCAATTTTTCAATTTAAGACACACACCTTCAACTGTTTTATCAGGGCAGGATGTTGATATTACAGTAGACTGGAAAGATGATAAAGGAATTCGAATGGTCATTATATCAGAAAATTCCACGGGTGTTTGGGTTAACCATACTGTATTTGGGTGATGAAAGAAATGCCAAGAAAAAATAAAATTTCAAAATTAACACCTTTTTTAATATTGATTACACTCATCTTTATATTATCCATTTATCTATTCCCGCCAGATACTATTCTATTAATAGGAGGGATCCTTAAATTTGACGCACCATTGTCTAATGAACAGCTTCAATCTTTCAGATATACAATTCCTTCTTCCAACCTCCAGGGAGGTGAAGTAGTTGGTTACAAAAGCTATGCTGAAGATACATCAGGAAATTGGAATGTAACTGAAATCAAAGCCTTTACTGTTCAAAAGGCTGAAACAATTACTACTATTGCTTCAATAACTTATCCCATAGATGTAAAACCAGAGTTTATTGATAGCAGAACTATGCGTATAAGTTGGTATACAAATAATCCTACTACTTCACAAGTTGAATATGGGTTAACTGACAACTATGGTCTATTTACTAAACTTAACTCATCTTTAGTCACTTATCATGTTGTTGACCTTACTGATCTTGAACCTTTCACTATGTATCATTTCAGAGTTATTTCTACTGATGTTTATGGTAACGGTGTTTTTTCCCATGATCTCTTCTTTACTACAATTGAAAAGAAGGTTGAACTTAAACCTTTCATAGAATCTGAAACTCATATAATTTGGGCAGATGGTTTCCCAGTTTTTGTTAAACAAGATGTAAATTCTTATTACTCTGATATGTGGAATGTTACGATTGAGAAACCTACTTGGGAAGGCATTGATAATCTGGAATTGATAGAAAATAATATAAGTAAAGGCTTTACCCTATCAGCTAATATGGTTGATGCTGAGGTGAATCTTTCAAAACCTATATTTTGGAGGTTTGAATTACCTGCTCCTCGTCTAACTGTTGAGAATGAAACTTTGGAAAGAGGGATGTATAAAAAACATCTGACAATTGCTTCACCCAATTCATTTGTTAATGTTAGTGTAAATATTAGTGTTAACGAAAGTTATAGATATTGGAAATTATGGTGGTTCAATGGAAGTGAGTGGATTGACAAGACAGTTGAATATAATTTGTCTGTGGTAAATGGTATTGCCATATTTAGTGGATTCTCAACTTCTAATCAAAGCTTTGAAATAGAAGGCAGTGATGATTGTTTGGAAGTATGGTCATGCACAGATTGGAGTAGTTGTAATAATGTTCAAACTAGAACTTGCAGGGATTCCAATGATTGTGGCACCACTGATAATAAACCTGCTGAATCTCAGGCATGTCAGACTCCTTCTACATCTTCTTCTGGTTCTCCTGTAGGTGGTGGAAGCGGTACTACAATTAGTTCACCTGGGGAATGTATTACCAACTATGTTTGTGATCAATGGGCTCCATCAATATGCCCTTCTTCAGGAAAACAAACAAGGAAATGTGTTGATAAAAATGGGTGTTCTAGTAACATAAATGAGGAGCGTGTTTGTGAATCAATTGAAAGTTGTTCTAATAATATTAAAGATAATAATGAGGAAGGTATAGATTGTGGAGGTTCTTGTAATAAGACTTGTGAAGGAGATCAGATATTGGATGTTGAACTTTGTGGAAATGGTAAGATAGACCCAGAAGAGACATTTGAAAATTGCTGTGTGGATGTTGAATGTCTGGATAACTATTCATGTAAGAATAATAAATGTGTTAAGGAGATAAATAGAATCTTCATGATATTTATAGCAATAACTCTTCTGATTGTTGGAATCTTCAGCTTTCTCCGTTATCATTTACAACAGGAATCCAAAATGAATACTGACGTTGATTCACAAATCTGATGAGTGTTTTAAGAAGGCATATAAATATTTTTTTTTAGATTGATTAAGTATGATAAAATTTATTGAAAATTCACCATCTTTACTAATAGAAGAAGAATCTATTTTGGTAATAGGGGACTTGCATATAGGTTTAGCATATGAACTCCAAAAGGGTGGGTTGAATATACCAAAACAAATTCCTAATTTCGAAAAAAGAATAGAAAAACTTTTGAAAAAAACCAAAGCTAAAACATTGATAATACTTGGGGATGTTAAACACGAAGTCCCAGGGATAAATTACCCAGAAATGGTTGATATTCCTAAATTTCTAGAAAGATTGTCTAAAAAGGTTGATATCCATATATGTAAAGGCAACCATGATACTCATCTTGAGAAAATAGTATCTAATAAAATTAAAATTCATTCTTCGGGGGGATTTAGAATTAAAAATTATTTTTTCTATCATGGTCATGAATGGCCTTCTGAAAATTTCTTAAATTGCAGTCATGTTTTGTTGAGTCATGTTCATCCTGTTTTTGAATTCAAAGATAAGTTTGGGTATAAAGTAACAAGACCAGTTTGGTTAAAAATTAAAGTTAAAAAAAATAATTTTTTTAAAAAATACAAAACCAACAAACTGGGGAAAATAGAAATAATTCTAATCCCATCTTTTAATGAATTGCTTGGGGGTTTTCCTATCAATAATGCAAATAGTGAAGAGAACATAGCGCCAATTTTTAGAAATAATATAATTGATTTGAAAAACTCGGAAATTTATCTTCTTGATGGAACTTATTTGGGAAAGTTAAAGAGTATTCTGAGTTAAAATGATAAAAACCCCCAGAATTATTATTATTGTCCCGATAATTCTGTATTTTGTGTGTTTTTCTTTCATAAAAATAGATGCCATTAAAATAGTTAATAATGAGCTTGTTTTGATAATTGGGGATATATAACTGACATTAACCATAGTTAAAGCAATGTAATAAGTAAGATTTTCGAGAGAGGTTAAACCTCCAATAACAAACATATTGCCTTTTTTATCTAGACAATTCTTAAAGATTTTTCCTATATTATGCCTTGAAAAAGGTTTTGGGACAAAATTATTCTAACAGCATTTTCTGATCTTCTTTTGTCAATACCACAGTTCTAACATAGAATTCAACCTTAGATTTATTCATAAAATC
>Ga0066637_10000466_pt1 | contig 24359 bp, 22 predicted proteins | sample CryGeyCG2014_020_FD_62737 | JGI IMG/M metagenome (GOLD analysis project Ga0066637, IMG submission 62737) | Groundwater microbial communities from aquifer - Crystal Geyser CG08_land_8/20/14_0.20 | ecosystem: Environmental > Aquatic > Deep subsurface > Groundwater | place: USA: Utah: Grand County...
CTTAATGCCCTCATCTTATTTTTATCACCTAAAACAGCACCAATAGTAAACATGCCATAATCTTCACCTCTGCCTGTTTCATCTATTCCCAATACTATTTCTTCAGTCAAATGCAATTTCTGCAATAATTCATTAGAAATTAAATATGCATCAGTTCCCTGAATCAAAACCTTGCCTGATTTGTAAACTGTTACTGTGCTTTTAGTACTTTTAAAACGCGCGATTTCAAACTGATTTTTTATAAGGCATTGTTGAAGATTATCGGCTGTCTTCAATAATTCAACTAGCTCTTCAATATTCCTATCTGAAAAATTAAGTGAAATATTCCTGGATTCGCTCATTATATCCCTAAATGTTTAATCAAAATAAAGCCCTTTTATGCCTTCAAGCTCTGGCTTTCTTCGTGCTTTCACTTTTGAAGTTATTAGAACTATTTCATTAGTAATATTTACCTTTGCAGAAAAAAGATGCCCTCCAATTGGTTTAAATTCATGGTTGAACAAAACAGCATGAAAATGAAATAAATACTTAGCGCCATCTTTTAAAATATTTCCCTGAATTGAGCAAAGTTCGTGCGGCTCAGATTTTTTTACCTTAACATAGCTTGAGCCATCATATGCTGCAATTTCAAAATCCTTTAACATGCCAATAAAAGAAACCACTGATGCAAACTTAACCTTGTATTTTTTGCAAACTTTTTCCAAACATTCAAATACGTCTTCATCCGGCAACAATCGCACTAGAATAAGATTATTGTCTTTTTTTGAGTACATATAATCAGTAAATATAAGAGGATTAGTTAAATTAAAAAGGTTATTTATGATTAATTTTATTTACCTCAGATAAAAGGCGGTGTAATTATGAAGTATAGCTATATTATGATTTTATTTTTGATTTTAAGTATCCCAACAGTTTTTTCAACAGTACTTGAAACTACTTATATTTTGGAGGTGCAGTCAGCATCATTAAACCCTACAAAGGTATATGCTAATGATACCTTCACAATAAAAGTTGACTTAAAAAACAAAGCATCATATTACGATGCAACAAATGTAAACTTACGAGTTGAACTGCCTGAGGTAATGGAGGGGGTAAAAACTGAAGCACATGCAGATGCAATTACTCCAGGACAGACAGTAAGCTTAGTTTTAGAGATTAAAGCAAAGGAAAATGCTATTCCTTCTGATTACACCCTGCCAATTTATGTAACATATAACAGAGCTGAATCAGAATTGACTGAAAAATATTCTGTAACAGCCACTATCTCAAGATTGATAAAATTGGATAATCAGGATATTAAATTATCGGACAATAGCCCGCATATTGGGGATACATTAACAATAAGTTCAAAGGTAAAAAATGTAGGAAATGGAGAAGCAAGAACTGTTTCTGTTACCCTTAAAAAATCAGATTCATCTGATTTTGGGAATTTTATTGTGCTTTCAGATACTAAGATACAGCTAGGCAATATTTCACCAGGCAAAACTACTGAAGTTTCATTCAAAATAATGCCTGGCAAGAAAATTACTCCTGGAACTTATACTTTCCAATTAGATTCAAATTGCACTGATTGTCCAGAATTGGAAACAGAAAAAATCAGCTTCGAGGTTTTGGGAAAGCCGAATTTAATTATTTCAGGAATTGATTTTTCAGTAGAAGGGAAGCAAGAAAAAAAGATATTGCAGGGAGATGCATTTTCAGTATCTGTGCAGCTTGACAATATTGGTGAAGAAAAGGCAAAAGCAGTTGAAGTTTTATTAGAATCTGACCCTGAAATTGTCGGGATAAAAAAAGCATATGTCGGAAATATTGACAATGATGATTCTGGTACTGCAATCTTCGACCTTATTGCAAATGATATTGCAAAGGAAGGAGAACATAACATAAAAATGACTGTGAAATATAAGGATGAATTAGGCCAAGAAAAATCATTTGAAGATAATTACTCAATTTACTTGAACAAAAAACCAGAGCCATCAATAGTTGTTCCTTTGGTTTTAGTAATCATAATTTTAGTGCTTGCATATTTTACCATAAAGATGGTATTCAGGCAGCTTGCATTAAGAAAGATGGAATAAAGTTCCATCTTTTATTTTTATTAATGGGATTTTATGCTAAAGCTAAGCTTATTGAACCTATTTAGAAGAAAAAGCCGGACATTTTTATCTTTGCTAGGCATTACTATTGGAGTAGGAACATTAATTGCCATGGTTGCGGTTGTTGATGGCACATATTCACAGTTCAATTCACTGATTGCCCAATTCCAAGGCTTGTCAATAATGGAAAAAGATTCTGCAAACCAGACACTTTCAAAATTAGATATAACTCTAAAGGATAAATTAGAGAATGTTCAGGGGGTTAGAACTGTTTTGCCTGAAATTTGGCTAATGCCTACTAGCATAGATGGCAAAAGCTTAAGCCTTGAGAGCATGACAAGTACTCCACCTTTTATTTATGGAGTGGATACAATGGAATATACTAAAATGAGAGGGAATGGCTGGATTGGTGAGCTTGATAAAGGAAAAAAATTGCAACCAAGCGATAATAAAAAAGCAATGATAGGGGCGAAGGTTGCTGAAACATATGATAAATTTGTTGGATCTTCGATAAAATTGGGGGATAAAACATTTGAGGTTGTAGGAATAATGAAAAATGAGTCCTCCTTAATGGAAACAATTATTGTAATACCGTTAGATGATGCTAGGATAATGAGTGCCTTGCCTGTTGACAAAGTGAATTCCTACTATGTTGAACTCGAAAATGCAAAGGATGATGGCAAGATAAAAAAAATAATTGAATTCAAATATGGAAATGAACTTGATGCATCGACATCATCAGATTATTCAGATCAATTTTCTTCGGTTCTTGGAAATTTCAGAATGGTCGTTATACTTGTTGGATTATTGGCCGCAATTGTCTCTGCAATTGGCGTGATAAATACAATGTTAATGAATGTTATGGAAAGGAAAAGAGAAATAGGAACATTAAAAGCGGGCGGATGGTCTTCAATACATATAATCAAAATGATTTTAATTGAAGCTGCATTGATAGGGGTCATAGGGGCATTATTGGGGTTATTGCTTGGTTTAAGTTTAACCTATATTTTAAATATTTTATTTGGATTAGATTCAGTTATAACCCAAGAACTATTAACACAATCAGCATTATTTGCTATTGGCTTAAGTTTATTTGCGGGGTTATATCCTGCATACAGGGCAGCTAAATTAGACCCTGTGGAAGCTATGACTTACTAAATGATCATTATGGCAAAAAAATCTCAAGGATTAATTGAAGCTATTGAAGTTAAGAAAGACTATCAGATGGAAAAAATAACAGTAAATGCACTGCGTGGTGTTTCTTTAACAATCAATAAAGGAGATTTTGCGATGATTGTTGGCCCTTCTGGTTCAGGAAAAACTACTTTGATGCATATTTTGGGTGCGTTAGATCATCCTTCTTCAGGCAAAGTATATATTGAAGGAAAGGATATTACAACAACTGATGATTGGGAGCTTACATTGATAAGAAGAAAGAAAGTTGGTTTTATTTTCCAAACATTTAATCTTATTCCAACACTCACTGCATTAGAAAATGTTATGATACCCACAGAACCATTAAAGATTGATGAAAATGAGGTAATTAAAAGGGCAAAAAATCTTTTGAAAATTGTGGGTTTGGAAGAACGAATGTTTCATAAGCCATCTGAATTATCAGGAGGCCAGAGGCAAAGGGTAAGCGTTGCACGCTCTTTAATTAATGATCCTCAAATCATAATGGCAGATGAGCCAACTGGAAATTTAGATTCAATTACCGGGTTGAAAATAATTTCTTTGCTTAGAGAATTAAATGAAAAAGAAGAGAAAACATGTGTTATGGTGACACATGACCAGAACTTATTGAAATATGCAACAAAAAGGATTTACATTGTTGATGGAATGATTGCAAGGATTGAAACAGGAAAATATACTGAAACATTAAGCCATGAACTTCCTTAGGTTCAGCGGAAATCTACTCTTCCAAAAAGGATTTAATTGATAAAAAGAACCTAATTCTATGAGATTAAATCTATTCAAATTACATGATCTTGAATTGGATTCTTCATTGAGACAATGTCTTAGGGCATATACTATACTGCCAAAATTTTGCAAAAATCCTGACGATAAAAACATAAAGGCTAAACAAATTATAAATTGTCTTAGGACAATTGACAAGAAACTTAAACACAAAAACAAGGATTGGAGAAAAAAATGGGTTGAACTAATCCCTTATCAAATTAAAAAAGAAACTTTAAAAGACTGGTTTATTGGAAGGGCTTCAATCCCATTAATCGCCTTAGAAAAGTTATATTATTTTAACTGTAAATTGGAACTTAGAAAAATCTGCAATAATCTAAAATATGTTTCTAGCAGTACTAAGGAACCTATTAGGATGCCTACTGAATTATCTGCTGATTTAATTTACCTAACAGGCCTAATTTTGGGTGATGGCAGCATGCCAAGGACTAAAATAAAAGGTAACAACTATGACTATAAACTGCAAATAATAAGTAAGCATAAGAAATTCCTAACAAAACAGATAGTTCCCCTATTCAAGAAAAATTTTGGGATAAGGAGATTTGATTTAAGATATCGAAATGCTTGGATGCTAACCATTCGACACAAATCAGTAACTAGATTTTTTAATAAAATAGTAGGATTGCCTTTTGGCAATAAAAGTTCGATAGCTGAGATCCCACAAATCATAAAAACATTGCACCCAAAAAAAGTGATACCATTTATTGCAGGCCTCATTGATAGTGACATAGGAAAGCACAGTAAAGCCATGGGTTGCACTTTTAGAAGCAAAAAATTAGTTGTCGAATTGATTGACTATTTTGGCAAAATAGGCATAACAGCTAAACATTATGGGATCCATTATAAAAATGAAATATATGAACAAAACGATTTTACTATCCCAAAATCCCAAATAAAAAGATTAAAAGGATTACTGACGGAAGTATATTTACCTAAAAGAAAAGATAGACTCAAAACAATTTATGAATTAGCAGGGATCCCATAGTGGCAATTGGACTGGATTCAGGACATCTTTCAATAAAAATGTGAAATTTCCAGTGGCTTAGTGCCTTCGGGGGTTCGAGTCCTCCTCCCTGCACTGCCAATCGGAGATTGGAAATAGGCCGTATGCTCGAAGAGCAATTTTTGATAAAACTTCCTTCTAAAATTCAAAGAAGTTTAGAGGACCGTTAAAACTTTGTTTTAACTGGTTTTGTTAAAAAGTTTTGAGGACTGCCTCCTGCACCATCTTTCTTTTTCTCTTCCCAAGAGAAAAAGAAATATAGGTCTTTCAAAGAAAAAGAGAAAATTATTTTCAAAAAAAGAAAAAGAAACTAATTAGTTAAAGGCATAAAAGGGCTAGCGATTATTTCTATTTTGTGCGGCATAACTAATGTATAATAATAATTAAAATTTAGGTTAAGCGATTCATCTGCAAAAATTCCTTGATAAACATATTCGGCTGAAGCAATATTTACTGAATCTGAAATTAATTTAAGGTTTTTATTATTTTTAAGAAGTTGTTCATTAAAAGAATCAATCTTTTGTTGTGTTATATCATCTTGAAGACAGTAAACAAGCCTTATTCCATCAGGTTGGGCTGATTCAACATTTTCTGAAATGACCGCTGTATGATTACCAAAATTATTTGAAATAATTGGGTCAATAACCTTATGAATCTTAGAAGCAAAATCTGAGGTTATCGGTACTTCTTTGCTGCATTCTTTATCTGTCTTTCCTATTGGTTGATTATCATCTGGAAGATATGCGCAACCACTCAACAATAAAAGACTAAATATAGAAAATGCGACAAATAATTTACAACCCATAATTAAGTATGTGTAAATAGAAATAATAATCCTTTGCTTTTTTCATAAACGTTATCTTTTTATAGGACAAATAGCTTAATAATATCATGAAAAAAATACTTATAATATTGGGAATTTTAGCAACTTTTGTTATTTTATCAGGTTGTGTTCAACAGCCACAGATTGTAACACAATATATTTGTTCAGACGGAACAACTGTTGCGGACAAAACATTGTGCCCAGCAGCCAAAATAGCTGATGAAACAAAGACAGCAGCACCAGAAGTAGAGGAAACTACCCTTGAATCACAATTGGCAGTCTGCTATGGGATGCCATCAACCCAATCAGGTTCGTTGGAAGATATTTGCATAATTGGACTTGCAGGAAAACTTAAAGATACCTCATTGTGCAAAAAGTTGGCAAAAGACCAGCGCATGACTTGCTATGTTTTAGTAGGTGGGGTAAAAAAAGACCCTGATGTATGCCTAGAAGCTGAATTCCAAGAAGATGAATGCTATAATAAATATGCAACAGAAAAAAAGGATGCTTCTGTTTGCGAGAAAATCAAGGAAGCCAACTATAAAAGCAACTGTTACCAGAGCGTAGCCAATTATACTGGAGATCCTGCACTATGCGATAAAATAACTATGATAAACTCGAAAGACTACTGCTATCGTGATATGGCAAATAAATTCCAAGACATAACCTATTGCAACAAGGTAACAACCGCTAACCTAAAACAAGAGTGCTTGCAGAATTTACAGAATATGCAAGGTGGTTCAAAACCAGTGATGGAAATGCCAGCAGGGAAATAAGCAGCGTAATTTGCTAAAAAATACTAAAGAACAGAGTTCATGGTGTCTTAGGGTAAATTTTGTTAAAACTGGGGTTAATATGGATTTCTTTGATATTGTTGAAAAAAGAAGATCAATACGGTCATTTAAAGATAAACAAATTGAAAAAGAAAAATTGGACAAAATTTTGAATGCTGCTTATTTGGCACCTTCTGCTGGAAATCTGCAGGCAAGAAAAATTCTTGTGATAACAAAACCTGAAGAAAAAAAGCAATTATGCGAAGCTTCTTTAGGGCAAAACTGTTTGAAAGAAGCTCCTGTTATTTTAGTTTTCTTTGCAATTCCAAAAGAATCTGAACAGAAATTCGGCGCTAGGGGTAGAGAGTTATATGCAATGCAGGATGCAACTATTGCTTGCACATTTGCAAATCTAGCTGCTACTGCTTTAGGATTAGCTAGTGTTTGGGTTGGCGCATTCCATGAAGACAGCATAATAAAGGCATTAAGTGCGCCTGTTGATTGTGTTCCAGTAGCTATGCTGCCAATCGGCTATGCTAATGAAAAGCCCAAGGAGAGAAGCAGAAAAAACTGGGAAGATATTTTTGTAAAGGAAAAATTTGAATAAAAAAATCCAAACAAAACCTTTTTATATTCCAGCAAAGGGTATTCAGTAGGAAGTAGTGGAAGGCTAGCTTACGGAGACTGCATTAATGCAGTTTTCTGAGGAAAGTCCGCCCTCCCCGTCTTTTCTTTCTTTTAGAAAAAGAAAGAAAATATAGGTTGTCAAAAGAAAGAAAACTTTTTTTTGGCAAACCCTGAAAGGGAATGCTCGAAAGGGCATCTTTGGGAACAGAAACGAACCTGCAAAGAATTACTGTGATTTAAATTGAGTTTTCTTTGAAAGGATGAAACGGCCTGAAGTTGGGAGCAAGTTTAAAACGCTAAGACGAATGCTAGCAAGCTTGGCAGGTTTAAATCCTGCGAAGTTCTTCAATGAACTTTACTGCAAATGCAGGGCTTAACAGAAGGTGGCTTACTCTCCACTGCTTCCGACTTTTTCTTTTCTCTTTTCTTTTGGCACAAATAAAACTTAGCAGTTTTATTGTGCATTAAAATCCCTTGAATTTTAATTGCAACCTATATTTCCAAATAAAATTCCGAGGAATTTTATTGGGCCAGTAAAACCTAAGGTTTTACTTGGTTCTTTTCTCTTTCGCAAAGAGAAAAGAAAAGGCGGAATGAATTTAAATATGATATAACATTACCATTAAGGACTAAATGGAAAACGTTTTGGGCTATTTGAAGGAAAAATTGGGCAAAGAGCATTTTAGCAGAATTAAAAAGATAAAAAATGCTGCTGTACACGAATTCATTGCAAGATATGTTGAATTGTGCAATCCTGCAAGCGTATATGTCTGCACTGATTCTGAAGAGGATTTGGAGTATGTCAGGAAAAAAGCCCTAGAAAATAAAGAAGAAGCATTGCTAAGCAATCCAAACCATACAATTCATTTTGATAATTATTATGACCAAGGCAGGGACAAGGAGGGAACAAGATTTTTGCTGCCCAAGGGCACTGATTTAGGCCCTGAAATTAATTCAAGTGAAAGAGAGCAGGGATTAAAAGAAATCCACGAAATACTGAAAGGCATAATGGAAGGAAGGGAATTGTTTGTAACGTTTTTTTGTTTGGGACCAAACCATTCTGAATTCAGCATCCCCGCAATACAGTTGACTGATTCAAGCTATGTTGCCCATAATGAAGATTTACTGTATAGGGGTGGGTACCTCGAATTTTTAGAGTTAAAAGAGGGGGAAGAATTTTTCAAATTTGTGCATTCCCAAGGAGAATTACAAGAAGCAGGCCTAGGGTTAAAGGTAAGCAAAAACCTTGGGAAGAGAAGGGTGTATATGGATCTGGAAGATAAAATAATATACAGCACAAATACGCAGTATGGCGGCAATACTATAGGCTTGAAGAAACTTGCAATGCGCCTGGCAATGAGGAAAGCAGACAGGGAAGGCTGGTTAGTTGAACACATGCTATTGATAGGCATCAAAGGGCCAAAAGGACGCATTACTTATTTTGGGGGGGCATTCCCTTCAATGTGCGGGAAAACAAGCACTGCAATGCTTGAGGGAGAAACCATTGTCGGGGATGACATCGCTTATGTTAGAAATATTAATAGCAAAGCAATGGCAGCAAATGCAGAGAAAGGGATATTTGGGATTATTGATGGAATAAATACTGTGTATGACCCATTGCAATGGAAAATACTGCATTCAGACAAAGAGGTAATTTTTTCAAATGTTTTAATAAACGAGGGAAAACCTTATTGGAATGATATGGTCATTAAGATTCCAGAAGCAGGGATTAACCATTCTGGAGATTGGGTCAAGGGAAAAAAGGATGAAAAAGGGAAAGAAATTCCTGCATCGCACAAGAATGCACGGTTTACCTTTAGCTTAGATTCCCTTGAGAATGTAGATAAAAAATTGCATGACCCGCAAGGAGTAGAATTGCAAGGAATTATTTATGGAGGCAGAGATAGTGATACCTGGGTGCCTGTGAGAGAGGCAATTGATTGGGAACATGGGATTACCTTAGGCGGGGCTTCTTTAGAATCTGAAACAACTGCTGCAACATTAGGGTGTGAGGGGCTGCGAGAATTTAACCCTATGAGTAATTTGGATTTTTTATCAATACCAATTGGCAAATATATAAAAAATAATTTGGAATTCAGCAAGAAATTAGAAAAAAAGCCAAAGATTTTTTCAGTGAATTATTTCCTAAAGGACAAGGAAGGAAAATGGCTAAACCATAAGAATGACAAACATGTTTGGCTGAAATGGATGGAGTTAAGGGCATATAATGAAGTTAACACAATCAAAACCCCGATTGGCTTGCTGCCAAAATATTTGGATTTAAAAGAACTGTTTAAAGAAGTGCTTGGAAAGGATTATTCAAAAGAGGATTATGAAAAACAATTTAAGATAAGGGTTCCAGAAAACCTGGCAAAGGTTGAAAGAATATTGCAGATTTACAGGACAAGGGTAAAGGATACGCCAAAAGAATTGTTCCTCATATTAGAAAAGCAAAAGAAATTATTGGAAGAAACAAAAGAAAAATATGGGGAATACATTTCTCCGGAAAAATTCGCTGATTATGCCTAGATTCCGTGCACATGTAGCTAATTCTAATGGTTTTTAACTGTTTTCCTCCTATTTGCATACATGGCAAACAAGGAAGAACTAAGAAAACAATTTACCAAGGAATGGGAAAAACATTACAAGATTGAATTCCTTGTGAAGAAGGGTTTCCAAAGGAAACAATGCAAAAAATGCGGGCGCTATTTTTGGTCTCTTGATTCAAACAGGAATGTATGTGCAGATTCTACTTGCGCTAGGTATGATTTCATTGGGAAAGGCACCACAAATATGGGCTATGTTGAAACATGGAGGGAAATTGAAAAATATTTCACAAAAAAAGGGCATGTTTCAATTCCAAGGTATCCTACTGTTTGCAGATGGAGAGATGATTTATACTTTACAAATGCATCAATCATTGATTTTCAGCCTTATGTTGTTTCCGGAGAAATTGAACCTCCGGGAAATCCTTTAATTGTTCCGCAAGCATCCTTGAGATTTGGGGATATTGAAAATGTCGGCGTAACAGGGCAGCATTACTCTTCATTCATCATGTTCGGGCAGCATGCATTCAACTCGCAAAAAACAGGGCTGTTTTACTGGAAGAATGAAGCATTGGAACATGATTTTACTTATGTCACAAAAATTTTAGGAATAAAACCAGAAAAATTATGTTTCCAGGAAGAAGTATGGGCCGGCGGCGGAACATTTGGGCCTTGCATTGAATATTGTGCAGATGGTGTTGAACTTGGGAATTGCGTTTTTATGCAATTCAAAGAACTTCCTGGAGGAAAATATGAAGAATTGAAAACAAAGGTTATTGATATGGGTGCTGGCTTGGAAAGACTGGCTTGGTTTACTAATGGAACACCAACAAGTTATGATATTACATTTGAGCAGGTTTTGAAAAAAATGTTAAAATATGCTGGATTGAAAATTGACAGAAAACTGTTTGAAAGATATGCAAAATTGTCCGGCGCTTTGGATGCGGATGGTGCAGATTTGAAAAAAGAATGGGAGATACTCGCAAAGAAATTAGAGTATGATAAAAAAGAATTAATGAATACAATAAGGCCGGTACAAGCCATCTATGCAATTGCTGATCATTTAAAAACAATTTTATATGCAACAACAGACGGAATGCTTCCAAGCAATTCCGGCGGAGGATATAATTTGAGAATTTTGTTAAGAAGGTGCTTCGGCTTTAATGAAGAATTTTCCCTAAACATGAACCTGCCAGAAATTCTGTTTGAACATGCAGAAGCATTGAAGGATTTTGATTATACTTTAAAGGAAGGGGTGCCAACAGCAGCAGCAGTTGTTGGGGAAGAATTCAAGAAATATAAAAGTACAACAGAAAGGGGCAGTGTGCTTGTTTCTACTTTGCTTGATAAGGCCAAAAAAGGGGAAAAGATTTCAAATGAAAAAATGGTTGAATTGTATGAATCACATGGAATCCCAATGGAATTCATTGCTGAACAAGCAAAGAAGAAAAATATTGATTTGGAAATACCTGCAAATTTTTACGGGATGCTAGCAAAGAAGAATGAAAAAACAATTGAAAAAATAAGCAGGGAAATTGATGTTTCAAAATTCAAAAAAACAGAAGAATTATTTTATATTGACAGATATTTGCAGGAATTTGATGCCAAGGTGCTAGGAATAATTGATAATGCAATTATTTTAGATAAAACATTGTTCTATGCAGAGTCTGGCGGGCAGGAATCTGATACCGGCTTTTTAAATGATATTAAAGTTGAAGAAGTACAGAAGAAAGAAGGGATATTTTTACACTATGTTGAAAATACAAGGAAATTTAAGGTTGGGCAGACTGTTATCGGTAAAATAAATTGGGAGAGAAGGCATGCTTTGATGAAACACCATACTGCAACCCATTTGTTAAATGCAGCATGTAGGGAAGTATTGGGAAAGCATACCTGGCAGGCTGGAGCACATAAAAAAGAAAACGAATCCCATTTGGATATTACTCATTACAAGCATATTACTGATGAAGAAATGAGAACTATTGAATTGCTTGTTAATAGATGGATACAAGCAAATTATGAAGTGAAAATGTTTTCATTGATGAGAAATGAAGCCGAAGCAAAATATGGCTTTAGATTATATCAGGGTGGATATGTTCCCGGCAAAGTACTAAAAATTGTTGAAATTCCAACTGTGGATGTGGAAGCATGCGGTGGAACACATGTTTCAAGAACTGGGGAGTTAGGATTCTTCAAGATTCTGAAAAAAGAATCCATCCAGGATGGTGTTGAAAGAATTACTTTTGCAACAGGGTTGGCTGCTTTGGCAAAAATAAATGAACAGGAAGATTTGCTTACAAAAGCTGCTGAGAATTTGAGTGTTCCCAAACAGGATCTGGCAAAAGCTACTGAGCGCTTTTTTAAGGAATGGAAGGAGCAGAAGAAAATAATTGAAAAAACGCAGGAATCCAATTCTAAATCGAAAATTGATGAATTGGCAAACAGCAAAGAGAAGATAATTAAGAAATATTTAACAGGGATTGATGGAAATGCTTTATTTGGAATTGCAAAAGAGCTTTCTTTAAAGAAAAAAGATTCTCTCATTATGCTTGGATCTGAAAATAATCTGGTAATAATTTCAGGAAATGAGTGCAAGGGAGATGCAAAGGCAGAATTGGAAAAAATCTTGAAAAAATGCCAGGGAAACGGCGGCGGGAACAGCAAAATTGCCCGCGCTTTAATAAAAGATGCTGCTTGCTTGGAAAAATCCCTATCTTAATTATCTTAGGATACTGTTTTAAATTATATCAAAGGACATAAATAATGATATAAAATTTGTCCTTTGGCACAGTGTGGGATACTATAAAAAATTATGACTAAGCAATATTTTATAAAAATATATTACTTTAACATCTCACACTGTGATAGCTATAAAAAGACATTTAAAAAATTACCCTAAGTAATGTCTTTTTATATTAAATAAGACTAATTCTAGTATGGGTTTCCTAGATTTTTTGTTTGGACGCCAAATTCTAAATGACAAAAGAAGGGATGCTGTCACAGCATTTAGAAAAAAAGCAATTGCAACTTTGGAAGAATTGGCAAGGGAAACAAAAAGCGAGATTGATAAAGAACTCTATTACCATATGATAGAAAATGTAAAAAATAATCCTCTTGTTTTCTATCCTAGGAAAAACATAAAGGAAGAGATTGTAAATTATGGGCCATTTCAAAGTGTTAGCGTTACTAAGGGAGAGCATGTTAGTGCATACACCCAAATAACTAAGGGATCGGAACAGCATATTGTTAAAAGTGATTATATAAATCTGCCAGCAGAGCATGTTTTCCATGGGGACAAAATGACTGTTGACGGGGTTTTCACAATTGCGCATGAGTATGCGCATTTTCCAAAGCCTGTGTTAGGGCCTTTTGCACAAAGATATAGATTAAATCATGAGCAGGCAGAGGAATTGGCTGCGGATATTCTTTCTGCAAAGCTTGCTGCAAGACTGGGTTTTAATGAAGCGCAGATAATGCCTCATTTTTACGGTCGCGAAATAGTTTATGGTTCCTTTCCTTTTATGGCCTGGATAAAGAAGGTTGTAGAAAGAAAATAATAAAAATATCAAAATAAAAAAATAGAAAAAAGGAGAATAAAATTCTCCTTTCTGATTAAAGTTTAAATTTATTTTCCGCCGAAGAAACTACTAAACCATTTGAAGAATCCAAAGAAAAGATTTGGGGTTTCTCCTTGCGTGGTTGTTGAACCCTGCCCTCCTTCTGTTTGGGTTGATGTGGATTGTGAAGTTTCTACTTCTGCTGAGAATTTCTTGAACAATTCTTTAACTTGGCAGTCCTTTGCTTCAAAGCCGTCAGTGCATACTTTTATCTTACAGCCTTCTGGGCTTTTGTATTCCTTGCATTCAACACTTTCAACCGGTGCTGTTGCTGTAGCTGATGATGATGTAGCTGAGGTTACTTCTGTAGGGGTTGCCGTTGTTGTGCTGGTTGTTGTAGAAACTGCTGTTGTGGGGCATATCTTTGAAGAAGTGCCATCCTCACATTCTTTTATTATGCAGCCTTTGTCATCCTTAGCATCCTTACAGTTGATGGTTGGTTTATCACAATTGCTTGCTTTGTATCCGTTTGTACATTCTTTTATTTCACAACCTGCATCATCCTTGTAAACCTTACACTCAACATTTTGGGCAGTATGCGGACAATATTTCTTCTTGGCCCCATTTTCACATTCAGTGATTATGCAGCCAGAATCATTCTTGTATTCTTTGCAGTTTATTGTTGGTTCAGGGCATGAAACATATTCCTTGCCGTCAGTGCATTTCTTAACTGTGCAGCCATCTTCCCTTGTATAAACCTTACACTCTACTGGTTTCCCTATATCACAGTCCCTTGTTTCATAGCCGTTAGAACATCTTTTTACAATGCAGCCTTTTTCATCCTTGAATGTTTTGCATTCAACAACAGGGCAAATGTTTTCAAGCTTGCACGTGTTCAGGAAATAACCGTCAGTACAAGAAATTATTGTACAATTATTCTCAAGGTACTTTTTACATTCAATTGTTTGGAATATTACTGGTTCTTTACATTTAACCTGCTTGCAACCATTCTGTTCATATATTTCAAAATCAAGCTTTTTTTCCTTGCATTTTGCCACTATATTCTCAACTGCTTCCGGCGTAGGGCATATTGTTCCTGATGCATAGCATTTTACCATTCTACAGCCAGACTGATCAGGATATGTTTGAACCTCCATCCCAGCCTCTTTGCATAATGCAATCTTTTTTTCGAGTTCATTGCTTGAAGGGCATATTGACTCAAGGCATTGCACTTGCTTACATTGCAATGAATCAAAATAATATTTATAATCCAACTTATTCGACTTACATTTTTTGATTATTTCATCAAGGTTATCTTCAGTTGGACATATTATCTGCTGAACAGCACATCTTACAGATTCGCAGCCAGAACTCTCCATATAATATTCGTAGTGTAAATTTAATTCTTTACACTTTTTTATCAAATCATCGATATATGGGCTTTGGCATTTCTGCTCTGATGTTACTCCAGTTGTACTTGTAGTAGCTGAACTGCATTTCACCATTTTGCAGCCAGAAGAATCAACCCTAATATCATAAATGCCTCCTTTTTCCTTGCACATAATTATTTGTTTGGTAAGTTCACCTTCTGATATGCATTTGAGCGTTAAAATTGAAGTTACTGAAGTGGTTTCGCTTGTTGTAGGTGTTTCAACTGGAATTGCAACACATTTCACAAATTTGCAGCCATCATCGCCAGCAAATGTATCATAACCCAATCCATTTTCCTTGCATGCTAGGATGTCTATTGTAAGTTCTTCATCTGATTTGCATTGCGCCTGTGAAAAAACAAAAGGCAATGCAAAAAGAAGAACAAATAGCATAACTAAAAAAATCTTATTCATAATATCCTCCTCTCCGCGCATGATACTAAAAATTAGCAAATCACGCAATATTTATAGCCATAAATAAGATTATTCATATTTTAAAGATTACTTTCTGGGAAAATAAATTATTTCCTGAATTAGGAAAGTTTTTCCGAAAAGGTTAATGAAAGCAACAAAATCACTTTGCTCAAATCAAGAAGCTGCTTGATTTCAATTGATTCATTATTCTTGTGTGCTTGATGATTCCCTGCACCATAACCAATCGCGTTAATCCCAAAATGGACTAATCTCCTTGTGTCTGTGCCGCCTGAAAGCCCTATAACTTTTGGCTTAAAGCCCAAGGTTTTAGAAACAGCCTCGCACAATAACCCAACAAGCACATTATCCTCGGCTTCTTCAAAAGGCTTTTCATCACTAAGCAGTTTGAACCTGAATTTGCATTTTGATTTTTTGTTTTTTGACGCTATCCTTGAGGCAATTTTTTTAATTTGGCAAATTATTTTTTTTGGATCCTGATTTGGAAGATACCGTATATCAAGGGTGAATTCACAGCAATCAGGGACAACATTTATCGCAGAACCCCCCTTTATTGTCCCAATATTTAATGTCGGGCCGGAAAATAACTTTTTGGAAGAATTTTTGTGGCCAAATTTGAAATTCTTTATTTCATTAATTAAAGCAGAGGCATTTGCAATTGCATTAACCCCTTCTTTGGGGTTGGATGCATGCGCAGCTTTCCCGAATGACATTATCTTTAATCTCAAAATGCCTTTTTCACCTATGCTTATTGCCTTCATATTATTGTCAATGTCAAGGACAATTGCATAGTCTGGCATAATCTTTTTTGATTCAAGCAAATACTTCATGCCATATTTTGAACCACGCTCTTCGTCTGCTAAAATTGCCAAAGAAATCCTGTATCGCAGGCATTTTTCATATCTTTTCAAAAGCAGAAATGCTAAAATTGCCGAAGCTGCTGGCCCCTTATTATCCTCAACCCCACGCCCATAAAATTTCCCTTTCTTTTCAACAAGGTTAAATGGATTGGTATTCCAAGATTTTGGATTAGCTGGAACTGTATCGGAATGAACTGCAAATAATAATTCCTTTTTGCCTTTTCCGATGGTGGCAACAATATTTGCACGATTTTTTGATTTTGAGAAAATTTTGTATTTTATTTTTTGCTTTTTGAATATCTTTGCTACTTCATTCACCAATAAAGTTTCATTGCCTGGCGGATTAACTGTGTTGATTGCAATCAAGGTTTTGAGAATACCCTTAAGCTGACTTTTGTTGCTTTCTGCAAGATTTGGAAGTTCTTTTTCAATAAACATAAGAAAATAAGGTTAAAAAAATTTAAAAATGCACGATCTCGGCTTTTTTAGACAAACGCAATGATTTTAAAAGTAACATTCTACTTAAAGTTAGAGGGGAAATTATGGAAAAACACAAAAAAACACGTGAGAAAAAAGGGAAAAAAGGATTCAATTTAGATTTGAAAGATAAAAATACACAGTTCATTCTTGTTGGAATTTTTATAATTGCTGTTTTAGCAGTAATGGGCACTATCCTTATGTCAAATATGCAAAATGCCCAAAAGGAAGTAAAACCTGAAGAGGTTGTGCAGACTGCGGCAAAAATACAATTTATTGAAGTAACATTAAGCGACTGTAAAACAAATAAATGTTTTTCACTTCAGAGTTTAGAAACTGCAATAAAAAATACTGATAAAAATGCAGAATATGAAACAAAGACTGTTTTGTATGATACTGAGGAAGGAAAAGCGCTTGTTGAGAAATACAACTTGGCAAAATTGCCGGCTTTAATCATAAGCGGAGATATTTCAAAGGTAAAGGATTTGGAAACACAGTGGTTAGCAGCACAATTAGGGACAAAGGAAAGCGATAATTCTTTAGTATTAAGAAGTGTCCCGAATATCAGCTATGATTTAGGGAAGAAAAAATATTTAGGGCAAGTAACAATGACTACATTAAGTTTTGATGAATGCAAAGAATGTGCAGAAGTTCCAAAAGCCGAGAATTTTGGCTTATTAGTTCCCCCAGTAACAATTGTTGAAAATAAGAAAGTAAATGCAACAACAGATGAAGGAAAACAATTAATACAGAAATATAGCATTACGGCTGTTCCTACTGTAATTCTGTCAAAGGAGATTGCAGAATATGATGCCTTAATGCCTACAATGGGTGAATTGGGGACTGCTGAAAGTGATGGTTCTTTTGTTTTCAGGGAACAAGGATTAAATCCAGTATATTTTAGCATAAAGGAGAATAGATTGGTTGGATATGTAAGTGCATTTTATATAATTGATTCTAATTGCACTACTTGTCCTACAGCCTCTGACCTAAATACTGCATTAACCGCGGCATTTGGTTTCAAAGTAATTGAAAATAAATATGCAGATGTAAGAGAACCAACAAACCTGAATACAGTATTAAGTTGGGGCATTACAAAAGTACCTGCTGTTGTTTATGTTGGGGATATGAATGCCTATTTTATAGTAAAGAAACTTTGGTCAAACTTAGGAATAATAAATGGGGACAAATATATCCTCACAAATATGGATTTCCTAAATGGAATGCAATATGAGGACCTAAACACCTTGCCTAAGAATACAGCAGTAAATGTTGGTGAATTAGTAGTAAATACCACCTAGGGCGTATATCAAAAATAAGGCGAAATCGCCTTATTTCCTTATTTTTTATCATATTCAGCCCATTTTAGCATAATTTAGGCATTAAGAATGATTTTTAAACTTTTTAGAGTTAATAAGTAATATGGAACTAAAGATTGACAGCAATCTAAGCACAGTACTTTTGGCTATTGCTGTGCTTTATGCGCTATTTGTTACAGGGGCACTTGGGAAGATTGGAATATTGTTAAGCGGAATAACATATTCCACCTTTCAAGGAGTAGACGCAATGCTAATTGTTTTCCTGATAATAGCTGCAATTGCAATATTTTATATGAGTAAAAATAAATCAGTTACTTCACATGAAGAACATCACGAGTATTCTGAACACCATTGATCTGAAATCTAATTAAGTTAAAAATGGTGGAAGGCATATAATTAATATAAGAATATTGGAAAATAAATTAAGTAACAAATCATAAAAAGGAATGATAGTGAGCATTTGGGATTAAGCAAAAGGCCTTCAAGAAGGCCAAACAAAGATGCTGGAAAAAGAGCGGCTGTTTTTTCTGTAAGAAAAGGGCTTGTTTTTGAAACTCAGGATATTGAGATGAATGGAAACTTAAGGCAAGACTTATTCAGGGATAGAATCCCTTTTGGGGTAAGGAGAAAGGCGGTTAATGCAAAGGCTATTTTAGATCATAGAGAAGCAATTCAGTGGGACGATATTCATTTCTTAAAAAAACCGCTGGATGAAGGGGACATTGTAATGGTAAATTGGTGCCCTATAAAAGTTGGCAGAATAGAACGTAGTGAATTTATTGCGGTTGTTGAAAAAAATGATTCTAATCAAATAACACTAAGGCCTACCCATTATCTAAACACCAAACACAGATATGGTCTTGAGGAAAATGTATTTAGGATTATCAATCCTGAAGAAAGAAGATCAGTAACAAAACGCAAAGGCTCTAATAGTTACATGCGCCCAATTGCAATAAGGGCAAGGGCAAGTACTGGCAGAAAAAATTTAAGAAGCCTTGAAAAGCCGAGAAAATAAAAACAAATGCAGAACTGCAGTTTATAAAAACCCAATTAGGCTACTTACAGTATGAATGTTGAAAAAATTCGGCAGGATTTTGAAATTCTAAAAAAAGGAATTATCTACTTTGATAATGCCTGCATGACATTAAGGCCAAATCAGGTTGTTGAAGAAATTTCCAGATATTATAAAGAATTTCCCTCATGCTCCGGCAGATCGAATCATCAGCTTGCAATAAAAGCAACTGAGGAATTTGAAAATGCACGCGACAAGATAAGGCATTTCATAAATGCAAAATCCTCTGATGAAATTATACTTACAAAGAATACAACTGAAGCAATAAATATTGTTGCAAACTCCTTCAGGTTTGAAAACGGAAAGGCGGTTGTTTCAAGCGACCGAGAGCATAATTCAAATTTAGTACCTTGGCAGTTTTTGGAAAAGAAAAAAGGGATTAAACATATAATAGTAGAGCCTGATGCAAATGAAGAATTCTCCATGCAGAATTTTGAGAATGCATTGCAGAAAAATAAAACTCAGTTAGTTGCGATTCAACATTCTAGCAATATTGATGGGTATATTTTGCCGATTGAAAAGATAATCAAAGTAGCGCATGATTTTGATGCTTATGTTTTGGTTGATGCTGCTCAGGGAGCACCTCATTCAAAGATTGATGTAAAAAAACTTGATGTTGATTTCTTGGCTTTTTCAGGGCATAAAGCTTGCGGCCCTTCAGGGACAGGCTGCCTTTATGGAAAAAAAGAATTGCTGGAAAATATGGATCCATTTATGGTTGGCGGGCATACTGTTTACAATTCAACATACACAACAGCTGAATTTGAAAATGTTCCTACAAAGTTTGAAGCAGGATTGCAGGATGTTGCAGGCATGCTTGGATTTGGAAAAGCCTGTGAATATCTTGAAAAGATTGGATTGCAGGATATTGAAGAGCATGAAAGAAAATTGAACAAAATAATTACAGAAAGATTATCTGGAATTGAAGGTTTGAATATTATCGGGGTAAAGGATTGGGAAAAGAAATGCGGAATCACAAGTTTCAATGTAAAAGGAATGGACATCTTTGACATTGCGATACTACTTGACAATACAAAAAAGATTGCAATAAGGGCAGGGATGCATTGTGCACATTCCTGGTTCAACAAACACAATCTTAAGGGTTCAGCAAGAGCTTCATTGTACTTTTACAATACAGAAGAAGAAGCAAAAATCTTCTGTGATGAATTGGAAGAAATTGTTAAAACACTAAATAAATAGCACTATTTTTATTCTTTGGGATCTTTATTTATTATTGGTGATATCTACTATGCCAACTCCAAAAAAACCTGCACAAAAACCAAGGAAAGTAAATAAGGGGCCTGCATCAAGAAGCCTTCTTGGGAGAATTAAGCCGAAAAATAGGTTTGGGATTAGGCCATTTGACCAGCGAGCTTTACGAGCACATTTTAATGAATATAACTCTGATGCAATCCTGCCCAACACTGAGATTGGGAAAGCAATACGTAAACTTTTGAGGGTAAGGAACGATGATAAGGTAGAAGTATCTAGTGCAGTTTACTCTACAACACTTGGCGGGATGACTTACTTAGTTTTTGAGGTAAATAGCAATTCGAGAGAAGGGCTAATATATTTTAGTCTTCCTAAAGATCATAAAAGTGGATTATTTAATATAATTAGGAAAGAATACCCTTAGAGCAATAGTAACTACTCAGCAATCAGGACAGTAACAGGGTCTAATTTTGAAGCAACATACGCAGGATATATTCCTGAAATCAGGCCAATTACAACAGCAAACAATACTGCCTGATAGATCAAACCAGGGCTAATCAAAATACTTACGTTAAATGCTGCTGAAATGGTACTTGATGCTAAATAACCAAAAATTATTCCAGAAATAGAACCTATTGCAGAAATCATTGCTGATTCCATAAGAATCATTGTTACAATATCTGAAGAAGACCAACCTGTTGCTTTTAATGTGCCTATTTCTTTGAAGCGTTCTGTTACGCTCATCAGCATTGTATTCAGTATTGCAATCCCTGCAACAAGCACGGCAATGCTGGCAATAATAATCACTAACAATCTTAAAGTGTCAATAATCCCGGCCAATTGATTTGAAAAGGAGCTGGCTGAAACTGCTTTTAATTTTTCCCCAAATTTAAAATTGATTAATTTTGCTGTTTGTTTATCCTTTGAAGGATCAACTAATTCTAAGGTAAATTGGCCAACCTTGTCTTGGGAATAATTATTCAATTCAGTAAGGTCATCCAAGGACATTAAAATGGACGAATTTAACAGGCTTGAACCGGTTTCATACACCCCAACAATTTCAAATTTTTTACCGTTTATTTTTATGTTATTGCCCAGGAATTTATTTAATTGATCCATCAATTCATTGCCAACAACAACCTTGCCATTATCTGAACCAGTTAAGGATCTTCCTTTGATGACTTTTCCGCCATATCCTGCAGCAGTATTGATTTTACTTTTAGAATAATCACTGCCAATAAGCCGTACTGATGAAAAACCAAATGCAACTGATTTTCCTTCAATTGTTTTTGCTAAAGTCATGCGGGTAGGAATAACTGTTTTTACATTAGGGATAGCTGATAATTTTGATTCATAACTTTTATCTATCTCTGAAAATAACGGGCCCATAGCCCCTTTTTCATAGACTGTAATGCCTTGCATCTGGCTTATTGCGCCTTGTATCTCGAAGGATAAGCCATCTATAATTGAAACTAATGCTATTACTGAAGCTATTCCCAAGGCAATTCCTAAGATGCATAAAGCAGTCCTTAGCTTGTGCCTAAAAAGGTTCAAAAAAGCAATTTTTAACATTAAATCACAGGTTATCTTTTAACCTTAAATTACTTGTTGTTTAATTCAAAAATTTCATTTTACAATAACATTATTAAACTATCACTTTAATTATATAATTAAAGTCTATTTTTAAGGATTAAAACAAATGGGGTAAGGTGTTATAATGAGTGAAGACGTAAAAAAAACAGAAAACAAAGAAGTAAAAAAAATTAAAATAGAGATTACCCCAATGATCGCAGGATTATTGGCAGTGGTTCTTATCGTTGGATTACTTGTAGGAACTGGAATAGGATTTATGATTAAACCAAATCAAGAAGTACAAATTCCACAAGACCAAAATAAGGGATTGAGTGAAGAAGCATTAAAAGAAAAAGTAGTAAAATATTTGAATGACAATCTTCTTGAAGCTCAGGGGGTAACAGGAAGTGTAAATAAAATGGAAAAATTTAGTGATAATCTTTATTCGATAACATTAGATTTGAAAAAAGATGGGAATGTATTACAGCAGGCATCTTTGTATGTTACATTGGATGGTGAAGAAGTAATTATTGGGAATATTTTGAAAACATCCGAACCATTGCCAAAAGCAAATGAAACAGCAGATCAGGCAGATGCAAAACCTCAAGAATTGCCAAAGACTGACAAGCCAAATGTAAAATTATTTGTAATGAGTTATTGCCCATACGGGCAGGAAGCTGAAACCGGCCTTAAACCATTACTTGCAACATTAAAAGATAGTGTCGACTTTGAAACACATTTTGTAATATATGACAACTATTGTGGATATGGCATATTATGCAAGGCAACTGATGAACAGAAAACGCAAGGATATACTGAAGATGCATCACAGAAAGCAAAATATTGTTTAGATGCTGACCAGAATATTCCACAGTATTGCTCAATGCATGGAGTAAATGAAGTAAATGAAGATGCAAGGCAGATGGTAATCCTAAAATATTTCAAGGATAAATGGTGGGATTATGTTACCTATGTCAATGCAAATACCACAACAGCAGACATTGAAGTAAAATGGAAGGAAGCTGCTGCTTCAGTTGGATTAGATGCAAACAAGATACAAGAATATTATAATAACGAAGCACTTGATCTGTTAAATACAGAAATAGCTTTAAGTGAAAAATATGGGGCACAAGGGTCGCCAACATTGATAATAAATGATACAGACTATGCTTTGCAGAACCTTAGTACTGCAACATTCCAGGCTGCAGTTTGTTCAGCATTCAATACACAACCTGCTACCTGCAGCCAAGAAGTAACAGCAGGCACAACAGGAACAGCAACTACAACTGGCGGATGCGGGGCATCTTAAGGTGAATGAATGGTTAAAGTGATTATCTATTCTACGCCAACATGCCCTTTCTGTGAATTGGTAAAAAAATTCCTTAAAGAGAATAATATAAAATATACGGAAATAAATCTGGCAAAGAATAAAGAAAAATTAAAGGAAATGATTACCAAGAGCGGACAGACCGGGGTCCCGGTTGTGGACATTGATGGCAAGATAATTCAGGGATTTAACAAAGTTGAAATGAAAAAAGCCCTGCATTTATAAGGGCTTTTCTTTTTTTATTTTTTTTATATTTTATGGCACAGCAAAATACCTAATAGTTCTAATTCCTTTGGCTTTTTGGCTGTTTTCAGAATATTACTGATAGCAGAAAATATATAAATCAGATTGCCATTAATCTATTGAAGAATGCGATTTTGGTGGTGATTAGGTTGACTTCATTGGTTAAAACAGGAATTGATGGCCTAGACAAGGCATTAGGAGGAGGAATTCCTGAAGGAAATATCGTACTATTATCCGGAGGGGCAGGAACAGGTAAATCTACTTTATGCTTGCAGCACATAATTAATGGCGCAGCAAAATATGGTGAAAAAAGCCTTTACATAAGCACAGAGCAAACCAGGGAAGAATTATTAAGGCATGGAAATTCCTTTGGCTGGGAAATTGAAAAATTGGAAAAACTCGGAAAAATAAAGATTGTTTATTTTGACATTACAGCACATAAGGATTTTATAAAAAGTATTGATGAGGTTGTTCGTGAATTTAAACCAAAGAGAATAGCTATAGATTCATTAACGACATTAACAGATGCTTTATTGATAAGTGATATTTCTGAACAAACCGCATTTAGTTTAGCGCAGATTGCTGAAACAGTAACGCCAATACCAAGAACTGAACAGGTAATTGCAAAAACCATTCTTTACCAGTTGATGAAAAACTTGAAAGAATATGGGGTAACAACCCTGTTAACATCAGAACTCTATGAGGATACAAATAGATTGAGTGCTGATGGGGTAAGTGAATTCATTGCTGATGGAGTCATATTGATGTTCTTTGTTGGAATTGCCGGAACTGACTCAAGAACGCTGAGAATAAGAAAAATGAGATACTGTGAACACTTAAAAAGTTATTTGCCATATGAGATAAAAAAAGGTGAGGGCATAGTAGTAAATACTGAAGAATCCATGGATGTTTTAATGAAGTGATAATATGTATACGTTGCTTTCGAAGCTGTTATTAACAGGAAAATTAAAATTTGAGCAGGGCAAGATAGTTGCATTTGATGAGCCCTTTGC
>Ga0066637_10000467_pt1 | contig 24322 bp, 26 predicted proteins | sample CryGeyCG2014_020_FD_62737 | JGI IMG/M metagenome (GOLD analysis project Ga0066637, IMG submission 62737) | Groundwater microbial communities from aquifer - Crystal Geyser CG08_land_8/20/14_0.20 | ecosystem: Environmental > Aquatic > Deep subsurface > Groundwater | place: USA: Utah: Grand County...
GTTTTCAATCGGATGTCGTTGATTTCGAGAATGTCTCCGGCAGTGAAAGTCTCGATTTGCACCTTTTGGATTAACTCGGGGAGAATCGCCCGATGCGTGAGTTCGGTGCAAAAAACCGGAATGCGAAAGCGACGAGCAAAGACGCCGACTCCTTTAATATGATCAAAATGTTCATGGGAAACGACGATCGCGGTTACATCTTCTGGGGAAAGATTCGCTAACTGCATCCGTTCAGTCAGATTCTTCAGGGAAAAACCCTGATCAATCAAAATCGCTCCACCCTCGCCGCGAAGGTAAGTGCTATTACCTTTGCTTCCGCTACCTAAATTGCAAAAAATCATTTTTTCCCCGTCCGACCGCGCGAGGTTAGCGGAATTCCCTGCATACACTTGGGACATACGTCGGGTTTGAACGTCGGAATGTCCAATTTTACCAATGGAAAATACGGAAAGCCAAAATTGACTTTGCCGCCGCTTCGGTCAATTAAAACGCCGATTCCAACGATAATCCCGCCCTGTTTAATAACCAGGTCGATCATTTCGAAGATTGAACCGCCGGTTGTAACGACGTCATCAACGATTATCACTCGCTCGCCTTCTTCGATCTTGAATCCGCGCCGGAATAGCAGGCTGGTTTCCTCGCGCTCCGCAAAGATGCTCCGGCAGGCAAAAAACCGCGCGACAACATGGCTGAGGATGATCCCACCAGTCGCGGCTCCAACGACGACATGCGGCGCTGTCGCCACAAAATGTTCGGCAATCGCTTTGCAAAGTTTTTCCGTCAATAGCGGAAACTGAAGAACGCGGAATTTTTCGACATACGTGTCGCTGTGAAGTCCGGAAGTGAGCAGAAAATGTCCGGACAGAACCGCGCCGCTTTCTTTAAGAATATTTTCATAAGATTCGACAGCCATGACTTACCTCAGAATTGAAATTGTTCATGATATGATTGCGCGGCGGAACGGACATTTTCCGGAAATTTCCCGCCGGAAGGATAAAGGATACCCCGCGAAACATTAATTAGTCCTGCGCCGCATTTTCGGCAAACATCGACGGCGGTTGCCACTTCTCCGCCCTGAGTCCCCACTCCGGGAATGAGAAACGGCAAACTCGGAAAACGGTCGCGCATTTCTACCAATATCGCCGGCTTCGTCGCGCCCATTACCAATCCGGCATTTCGTTTTTGATTCAATTTTTCGACAATTTCCGCCGTTTTCCGATATAATGGGAAATCGCCCCCGTGATCCTGCAACTCCCGCCCGGACGGGTTGGAGGTCACACATAGCACAAATGCGCCTTTTGTCTCATCCTGTAAAAACGGCTGAAGACTTTCGGAACCGAGATAAGGACTTAGCGTGACGGCGTGAAATTTCAGGGTTTCCAGAAGGGATTTAGCGTAAAATGTCGAACTGTTGCCAATGTCGCCGCGTTTGGCGTCGCCGACCAGCAAAACGTCGTTCGGCATTTCTTCGAGCAAACGTTCCAGAACCTGCCAGCCTTTCCATCCCCAATATTCAAAAAAAGCAAGATTGAATTTATAGGCAGGCGTCAGGTCTTTCGTCGCCTGAACGACTTCCCAAACAAAACGATAAACGCCCTCCGGCGAGCGATCAAATTCGATCGGCATTAATGCCGGATCAGGATCAATTCCCACACAGAGATAGCTACGTTTTAAATCTAAACAATTTTGAAAATACTGAGCATAATTCATGGCGGAGAAAATACGCCTTTTCAGACAATTTATCAACGATGTTGAATCGATAAAAACCGTCTGGCTCTACTGGAAACGAATACCTTTAATTTGTCGTCGTGAAACGCCATGTCAAACTATAGGAATTCGCCTGTATATTGTCCGAAGAGAATGACGCGACTTTCCAATAGTAGACCGTATTTTTCGACAGAACCGGACTGACAGGAAATTGCATCGATACGGTTGTTCCCGTCGTCGGCTGAACAACGGTTCCCGTCCAGATTTCACCGCTTTGAGAAAAAGCCTGAACGATCACGTTGTATTTCGTTGCGCCATCCAGTTTTTGCCATGTGAAAGTTGGCCTCAGCGACTGACCTGTCGCATTATTTACTGGTGACGTCTGTACAGGATTTGCGAGCGCGAGGTCGCTTCTCATATCGGAACTCTGACTTTCTTTCAATCCTTGATCGACTGCCGTGACTTTGTAGTAATATTTCGTTCCAATCGTTATGTCAGTATCGGAAAAACTCGTCGCCGTCAGGTTTTCCAGAAAAGTGGTCGAATCGGTGGCGAAGAAATCGCTGGTGGACTTATAAACATTGTAATGAAGAAAATCCGTTTCGGTGTTCGGCGCCCATTGGACATAGATCCGAGCCGTTTCGTTCGGGACGTTGTATCCGTAAACTTTCAGTCCTTGCGGAGTGGCCGGCGGATTTAAATTCTGCGGTTTGAGATGAACTTCGTTGCCTTTTTCGCTTTCGTTGCCGTTGTTATCGATCGCCGAAAGACGGTAATAGTATGTTGTGTTGTAATCCAAACCAACGTTTAAATATTGGTTTTGAGTCGTTTCAATCAAGAGCGTATAGGTTGTCTCAATATCTGAATTGGTCGTTCGGTAGAGGCGATAGGAACGGAAATCATCTTCGTCATTGGCATTCCATTTCAGCATGACCTTTCCGTCGCCGGAGAGCGCGCCGTCGATCCTGAAATTCGCCGGAACGCCGGGAGGCGTCAGATCGTCTTCATCGGTTGGCGTCGTTGTCGTGCATGAAAAAACCAAAAGCGCTGTCAGTATCGGGACTATCCATATTTTTTTCATAACCATCTCTCCTTCAGTACATGATAAAAATAACGATTCAAAATTTTACAATCAATATTGATGCGCACTTTTTTCGGATTTTAATCTTTCTCACCGTAAAATTTCGTTTGATATTCGACGTCCGTTTGGATATTCCATGAGTAAGGTCCGTTCCAGCTTTTCAAAAAAATCGATTTGACTGTTTCATTTATCTTAGCGCTCCGGATTATCAAGCCGACGTTTCGGGAATCGTAAAAATAGTCGCGGCTCCAATTGCTCGTTCCGATCCATGTTAAAGAGTCGTCCACGGTCATCATTTTACAATGTTCGACGCGGGCAAAGGAAATGTAACCGCCTTCGTATTCCGGAATTGTGCTCAGTTTCACTTCGATATTTGGCAAAACGGTCAGACTTTTCAAAAACGGCACTTCATACTTTTTTTGGCACCAGTCCGAAACAAGCAGACGCACATCAACGCCGCGAGCCGCCGCGCGTCTCAATGCATTGTCGAGAACGTCGTACAAACCGTTACGTTCCGATGGTGAGTAACTCAATAGTTGAACATAAACACTTTTTTTCGCCTGATCAATTGCCGCTACGATCGCGGTTTCATCCCATTGAAAACCCTCGGGAATGTCGCCAACCGGATTGGCAGTTGGATAAAATCGGATCGCGTCGGTTTTACCAGATAAAATTTCAAAAGACATTGGTGGTTTGGTTTGCTGAACAGGTATTTTTCGTCCAACCTGACTCTGATGCCAGTCAAATTCAAATAATCCGGTCATCGCCTGCGCGTAGCCTGAATGACGGACTTTCACGCCGATTTCGTGAATATGTTTCAGCGAACGCCAATCGAAATTCTGACTGCCAAGAAAGACAATTTCGCGATCGACGATGAAGAATTTACTATGCTGAACGCCGCTTTTAGCAAATGCGGCGATGATGCGAACATCTATATTCCGAACCTGCTTAAGTCTCTCCAGCGATTCTGGATAAGTTTTGGACATGTTCAGATCGGCAATAATGCGGACTTTGACGCCTCGGTTTGCGGCATGAACGATCGCGGTGAGAACAGTATCTAACGGCTCGCCGGGTTGATTGGCAATATAAAATTGCTCGACGTCGAGAGATTTTTTCGCAGAACCGATCAGTTCCAGCCAGACCGGTGTCGTATTTCGAATCTCTGGATTATCCAGCACCGTTCCAATGGGAATACTTTCAACAATCTCGAAATCACTAAAAGGAATCTGAGAGTACACAGACGATTTAAGAATCAAGATGATAAAAGCCGCCGCGAAAAGGTACTTTTTCAAGATGAACTTTAGAAGCTGATGTTTCGATTTCGACATTTTGAAATCCTTCGATGAATTACTGAAAAACAATTCAGTTAGGTGTTTTTCTTTTTCCTACAGAATATCCGGATTTTATCGAACGATTTCTCCTCACCGTGAATTAACCGTGAGATGTTCGTTCGGTGTGTGTAAATAATAAATAACGGGATGATAAAACTAAAAATGATCAATCCCTTATCGACTTGTCCGCCGGATAGTTGGTTCGAGACCAGCAGGATGAACGGCAAACTCACCGCGGCGGTCATTGACGATATAGAGACAATTCCCGTCAAAAACAAGACCAACGCAAAGATCACAAGACAAACTAAAAATGCGGACGGATAAAGCCCAATAATCATTCCTGCTCCACACGCTACGCCTTTTCCGCCCTTAAATCCGGCGAAGATCGTAAAAGTATGTCCTAAAATCGCGCATAATCCCGCCAGCACCATGACCAGCGTTTCGTTTTCAAATGGAAGGTCGCCGATTCTGATGCGTGAGATGACGACCGTCGCGAATACGCCTTTGGCTATATCAAAAAGCGAGACAAATAAGCCCGCTTTCCACCCCAGAACACGAAAGGCGTTCGTGCCGCCAGCGTTTCCCGAACCAAATTGCCGGACATCGATTCCTTTTGTCAATTTACCGACGATAATGCTCGACGGAATGGATCCAACGAGATAACTTAAAATAAGAACCATAATTAATGTAATCATTATTCACTCCATGAAAGGCCGATTGCCGCCGCGCCGTTTCCGACGTGAGCGCCGAGAACGGGCGCAATCGGAAGAATTTTGATATCATTCATGCCAAATTCACGGAACAGTTTCCTTCGCAAGAATCTGGCAATTTTGGGATTGTTGGCATGTGCCACAATGAAACGGGGATTTTTCTTCTCTCTCGCTAAGGACGTCGCAAACTTGAGCACTTTTTTCATGCCGCCGATATTCGAGAAACTTTTCGAGTAATGCACCGGCATACCGAGTTCATTTAATTTCAAAATCGGCTTGATATTTAAAAATTTAGCCAGAAGCCCCTTGGCCTTGCTGACTCTTCCGCCTCTCACCAGATATTTCAGATTTGGAATACTGACGAACACCTGTGTTTTGGGAGGATATTTATCAACGATCGCAACGACTTCGTCATGCGATTTTCCGCTATAAATCAACTCTGCCGCTTTTTGTACAACCATTCCGAATGTGATCGACAATGACCGCGCATCGATAACAGTGATCTTTTTCCCCGGAAATTGCTTGGCGGCATTCAACGCGCTCTGCAAAGTTCCGCTGGCAACCGACGGCAAATGGATCGCAATAATCGATTCATAATGCGACAATAAAAAGCCAAAGGCATTCGTAAAATCTATTGGCGGCGGTTGCGAAGTCTTCGGATGATGTGGCTCCGATTCCAGCATTTGATAAAAATATTCCGGCGTGATGGTCACTTTGTCAATGTACGTCGATTGCCCAAAACTGATGCGAACAGGAATGATGTAAATGTGATATTTATCGATGATTTCCTGCGGCAAATCGCACGCCGAATCGGCAACCAGCGCGATCGACGGATGTTTCGAGTGGGAAATATTGAATTGTTTCAGCATGTCGTCGGCTTTTTGCTGGGTAAGATTACCATATTTCCGAACAATAGCAAATACTTTCGCCGGTTCATTGCTGTGAATATGGAGCCGCGCTTTTTCCGGCGAACCAGCGACGACAATGCTATCGCCCATTGAATCGATCTTCGATCGGATTTCCGGGATGTTGATGCTCTTCCCTTCGATCAAACATTCAGTGCAGAACCGGTAAGTGATGTTTTCCGGTAAAATTTCTGTCGCGGCGACGGAACCGGTTTTCACCTGATCAGGTTGCGCAAGGTCTCTCGCCCGCCCGCGTTTGATGAAATGCGTAATTCCCTCGAGAAGATAAACAAATCCCTGCGCTCCGGAATCGACGACGCCGGCGGATTTCAGCGCTTCTAATTTGTTGCGCGTATTCTCCAGCGACCGCTTGGCGACTTCCAGTGATCTGCCAAGCAATTCCTCGAAATCGCGAATCGTTTTGCTGTTTTCGTGAACATTCTCCGCCCAGTCTTTGATGACCGTCAGTATTGTCCCTTCCTTCGGTTTCGAGAGCGCTTCGTATGCATGTTCCTTAGCCGATTTGGCGGCTTTGGCGAACTGCTCGGTATTGATTTTCTTCAACTTGCCGAGTCCTTTGTAGAGCCCGTAGAAAAATTGCGCTAAGATGACGCCGCTGTTGCCGCGCGCGCCTTCAAGAGCTGAATCGGCGATCTGTTTGCTCGATTGGTCGATGTCCACCGGCGTTTTCTCTTGCAAGTTTTCGACGACTGTCCGAAGAGTCGAAGCCATGTTGGTGCCGGTGTCGGCATCGGGAACCGGGAAGACATTAATTTCGTTCAGGTAATCCTGATGGTCAACGACGCGTTTGGTGCCTGCCCGGATACCGAGTGAGAACCGTTTTCCGTCGATATATTTAATTTTCATTCGTACTCACTTTCATTCAATTAACAAAACTAAAATTGAAGGTTAAAGAGCGTTCAGTCAATTCCCGAAAACTATTCTTTATCCTTTGCTCCGAAAAAATTCATCTGAGTCGGGGCGATCGCTCCGCCTGAGATAATGGTTTTCAAACCCTGTTCAACGGTCATTTCCGATGGGACAACATCCTTTTCTTCGAGAAACAGCGCCCAGCCGGAAGTCGGATTTGGTGTCGTCGGCAGAAAAATATGGACAAATTTTGTTCCGTCTTTTCCCACTGATTGGCCGGTGACGAATCCAAGCGTCCAGCAACCTTTTCGCGGATATTCAATAAAGACAACCTTCTCGAATCCGGCTTTTGAAAATGATAGGGCGCTTAAAATTTGTTTAATCGTTTGATAAACCGTCCGAACCAGCGGAATGTAATTCAGCCATTTTTCGAACACCTGAAACATCGCCTTTCCCAGCACATTCGTCATGACTACGCCGAGTAGATAAATAAGCAAAATAGAAACGATCAATCCGAGTCCCGGAATATGAAAACCGATTAATGGATCCAAAGCGGGACGAACCATGTCGTCAAACAAACTGATAAAAAGTTTGAAAAAATAGACCGTGACGGCGATTGGAATCAGCGCCAGAATGCCGGCGATCAACTTGTTGCGAAGAGAAATTTTAATTTTAGGCCAAATGGATTTCATTTTCACTTTAAGTAATTGGCGGAGGCTAAAGATTGAACCGCCAGAAACGCGCGGTAAGCGGTGACATAATCGTCGTGTGAAAATCCGACGGTTTGATCGGAAATTCGATGAGTCCCGGGAACGCGAAGCGCTATTTCCGTCATCTGTGTTTCCCTCAGCGTCACTTCAAACTGGAACGGCGGATTCAGCTGAAAAGGTTCGATTTTCGTCTGAAAAACCTTATCGATTGCATTTTCATAACGTTCGGTGATTTTCGTCGGATGAATCATAATTCCGGTCGAGCGCGAGATGCCGGTTTTGGTGACGACGGACGCAGTTCCGGTCTTCAGTTCCGTAACCTCTTCGGCGACTTTGTTATCGCCGGCGACCAACAAAAGCGGGACGTTTTTCGCTCCGCAAAATGCGGCATTCAGCGTCGTCTCGCCGACCCAGCGGTCATTGAGAACAGCCTTTGCAATGGAGTCGGCGTAAGTATGCGACAGAACCGCGTCGTGCAAACCGCCTTTTCCGTGGTAGCCGATGAAAATCGCGCCGTCGAAATCTTCCGTCAATCCTTCCATCATCGAGTCGGTTTTGTGCGCGCCGGAGATCAATTGAACTGCCGGGGAAAGTTCGTCAATGTGGAGATTCAGCATATAATCGTGTGAATCGTTCACGACGATTTCCCGGACACCACGTTTCAGAAGAAGTTCGGCAACCGTGTTGAGTTCGAGCGTCATCAGTTTCCGCGCCCATTCGTAAAAGTAGTCCTTGAGTTCACGATGGCGATCACTGCAAACCCCTCCGATTCCTTCCATATCACACGAAATATAAACTCTTTCCATTAACACACTCCTTTCGGATAGTAAATTAGCCCAACAGCAGGGTTAATTCAAGCAATTCATTCAATACCGATTCTTAGAGCCGGATTTTTAGATGCAGATACAATCCCTCGGATTTTTTAGCCGCGGATTAGCGCTGAACCCCGCCAACGACGGTGGATGGAAACAGATAAGAGAAGAAAATTGACCACAAAAAGGGACGAAAGAAGACGAAAAGAAGAAATGAAGGTTGAGAACAGGTGTGAGTTCCTAACAAATCTGCGTCCCTTCTCCCAACTCCCATTTTACGGTTTCCAACGACCAGTAATCAGTAATCAGTTATCAGTCACTTTTCACTGCTCACTGTCTTTGCTTCTCAACTTGCTGACAGAGGCGGGTCTAACGCTTCGCGGACTTTTGTCCAGACTTCCGACGGTCGATACGGCTTCTGAACAAAATCTTTCAATCCGCGAGACAGCAGATCGGATCTCTTATCCGGTTCAATGTAGCCGCTGGCAATAATCACCTTCACCTGCGGATTCGCCACGATGAGCCGTTCAAAGAGTTCTATTCCGTTCATGATGGGCAAGCCGATGTCGCTGATGATTAAGTCGATTTTTGAACCTTGTTCGCCGTATTTCTGCAAAGCGGCTTTACCGTTGACGGCATTACCACGTGATACCCTCTTTCCTCCAGGACTTCTTTTAAAAAATCCAGTACCATCTCTTCATCTTCTACGATGAGGATCGTTTCGTTTCCGCCGGCGATGTTTTCCTTGACACGATCTGTCGATATTTCCAGCGATTCGGCGTCTTGAGGAACGGGCAGATAAACGGTAAACGTCGTTCCTTTTTCCAAAACGCTGTCAACCAGAATGAAACCATGATGGTCGGTCACGATGCCATAGACAATCGAGAGTCCCAGACCGGTTCCTTTTCAAAATTCTTTTGTTGTGAAGAATGGATCGAAGATACGCTTGATTGTCGCTTCACTCATGCCAGTGCCGGTATCCGAGATTTTGATCCGGGTATATTCTAAGTTGGAAGCCTGTGGCAGGAGCAATCGGACTGCATTGCCCGCCATCGTATCTGTCTGGATCGTCAACAAACCACCGTTCGGCATGGCGTCGCGGGCGTTCACACAGAGGTTCAGCAAAACCTGATGAAGTTGACCGGCGTCGCCCAATATAAAAGGCACCATCTCCATTTTCGTCTTGACTTCAATCGTTTTCGGGAAGGTTTCGGCAAATAATTTCATCAGTTCTTCGATGATCTGGTTAATACTAACCGCCTGCCAACTGGGTTCGGTTTTTCGGGCGAAGGTCAACAGTTGTTTGACCAGAGTCCGCAGGACTTCGCGCGCGTCCTCCGCCAGTTGCGGGTAAAGCAATGCCGAGGCGATGTTGGTGATCGGGCGCCCCACATCACTGGAAATCAATTGGGTGATCTTGCTGGTCTGCGCGGTGAAGCGCCGCACGCACAGGAGGGCATTATCCAAAAACAGGGTGACGATGTCGGTGCTGTCGAGCAGGTTCTTCATGTCGTTGTTCGTGTGCGAGAGTTCGTCCACGTTGGCTTGCAATTCGTTATTGACCGCTTGCAACTCTTCGTTCATGGATTGTATATCTCTTCCTTGGAAGTGGTCAACTCCTCATTGGTGGATTGCAGTTCCTCGTTGGTAGATTGCAACTCCTCATTGGCTGATTTGAGTTCCTCCTGCGAGGTCTGCATTTCTTCGCGGATGGGTTGCACTTCCTGATGCGCGTGGTTGAGTTCGCGTTCCAGTTCTTCTATACGCGCACTTTTTCGATGGAACTCTTCGCCTGGTCTTCATCGAGCAGGTTGGGTTTGGTGAAGAGCGGCGCGTGGTGAATAAAGGCGCTGATACTGGCGGGCAGTTCGTTTATCGCCGCGATCACATCTGCCAGCCCGGCATCAATTGCGCTGTGTGGCATCCCGTCAAATTTTGCCGTGCTGGGTTCCTGCACAAAAACACTGCCGCCCTTTTCTTTAATGGTGCGCAGTCCCAGCGTGCCGTCTGAGCCCATGCCCGAAAGGATCACGCCGATGCTGTGTTCCTGCTGGTCTTCTGCCAGCGAACGAAAGAAGAAATCAATTGGCAGGCGCAGTCCACGCGGCGCGAGTGGAGTCAGCAGATGCAGGACGCCGTGCAGGATGGACAGGTCTTTGTTGGGAGGGATGACGTAGACGCAGTTCGCCTCCAGTCCGCCCGCGGATGCGCCAATCCCTACGATGGGAAAACCTGATTTCGATCTATCAACTTTCGTTGTCAACTCTTTCGGAGATGTGATTTCTGACTTTGAGCCGGTTTTCATCTTTTTTAGCATTTTATTCATCCTTCTTGGATTATATTTTCTGCGTTTACAACAATGGTGTTATCGCAAAAAGAAAGGCGCTAAAATCCGCTGGCTTGAGGGCAAGATTCCCTTTAGCGAGGGTTTCATTTTCTAATTACTGTCGCCGAAATATTCACTGTTAGATATAAAATCAATTGCAGTCGATTGCAAGTTATGTTTGGTGAGCTTAGGCAGGTGATTAGTCAGCAGTGAGCAGTAATCAGTAAGCAGTAACCAGTGACCGGAAAACCGACTCATTCTTCCTCCGTATTTCGAGTTCCGAGAAATCGACATCCAATAGCGGTGGGAAGTCCAATTTGATTCCGCTGACTTTTCCCGAATCGTCTCGTTCAAAGGTCAGAAATCCGTTTGGAATCTGAGGATCAAAAAATTTGGCGCGAAAGGATTCTCCCGGCCAATGTTCGAGAACTGCCGAAAATCGGCGGTGTAACATATTCTTTGTCAAAATCATCCCGAATAATTAGTTTTACACGTGTGTAATTGTATCGTCAAATCCAAAGTACTTTTCTTCATTCTGACGCTTGCGCTGATTCTGAACGCGCCGCAGGCGGTGCTGTGTCAGGACAGCACGCACGTCAAAACAGCCTTGGTTCTAAGCGGTGGCGGCGCACGCGGCTTTGCGCATATCGGCGTTATTAAGGCGCTTGAAGAAATCGGATTCTATCCCGATTTGATCGTCGGCACCAGCATGGGCGCGTTGATCGGCGCTTTATATGCGGCGGGAAAAACACCGGAAGAAATTCAAACCTATGTTGAGGAGACAAACTGGATCAAGCTTTTTTCGTATCAATCCTATCGCGAGATCGAATTCGTCTCTCAAAAAATGGTTGAGTTACCCGCGATCTTTTCACTCCGTTTCGATAATCATTTCAATGTCATCTTCCCGAAAAATTTACTTTCAACGCAAGGCATTAACGAGCGCATAACGCAGGCGACAATTTATCCCGACTTTGCGACCGGCGGAGATTTTGACAGTCTCACCATTCCGTTCCGGGCAATAGCGACCGACATCCGTACCGGAAAATCTGTTGTTCTAAGAAGTGGAAATTTAGCCAAAGCTATTACTGCCAGTTCATCCTATCCGTTCATTCTTGCGCCGGTTGCAATCGATTCCTTTTTGCTGATCGACGGCGGTTTGACAAACAATGTCCCGTGCGACGTCGCTCAAGACCTCGGGGCAAATTTTATCATCGCCGTTGATGCCTCTAGTAAAATTGTCCGACTAGGTAACGAAATCGATCCATTTTCTTTGTGGGGACAGGCGGTTAACACGATTTCCTTTTTTTCCGACACGCGCAACCTACATCTGGCTAACGTACTGATCCATCCGGAAATCGGAGAAATTACATCGACCGATTTCGATTCGGTTCAGACACTCATCGACTACGGGTATGAACAAACCAAATTACAGGTTGAAAAAATCCACCCTTACGCTACACATCGCAAACCTTCAGCCGACCAATTAAACCGAACGATTTCCCAGACAGACAGTTTGTTTATTCGTTCTATTCATTTTACCCCTAATCTTCTGACTAAAAAAATGGTGATTGATCGGGAAATAACACTTAAGAAAGGCGATCGCTGGAACCTGAACCTTGCGCGGAGGAGCGTTAAGAATCTTTATAGTACCGGACTTTTCAAAAACGTCTATATTTCTCTAAGTCAGGCGGGCGGCGATTCCGCTGATCTGAAATTCGATATCGAAGAACAAGAACGTACGCAATTCTCCTTTGGGGCAAGGTTCGACAGCGAGCGGGAAACACGCGGCTTCGCCTCTATGAAATATAAAAATCTCTTCGGCGTCGGAATCGACAATCTAGTTTATCTCATCGCTAGTGATCAATACCGGCGGTTGGCGTGGGATTTCCGAACTCCGCGTATCTGGACAACAACTCTGACTGGTTACCTGTCTCTTTTCAGACAGGAAGAAAATATACCGCTTTACCAAAACATGAAACGCACGAGTTTCGGCGAATTCACTAAAACCGGTTTAGAATTCAGCGGCGGCGTTCAAGTTAAGCGAGTAGGTCTGACTTCAGTTGGTTTTCAATACGAATCGACGAATGTAGAATCCGACAGTAGTTATCGCCCTATAATTTCGAAAACCAGTTATGAAACCGGCAGTCTGTTGCTCAGGATTCTCGTCGAAAACACGGATGATATCGATCTACCGACTCGAGGTCGCATTAACAATGTCCTTTTTCAACATTCCTTCAATAAAAACAAACTGCTTCTATTCGATCGGTTCTCAGTCGAATCGTCATCTTTTGAAACTTTCAACGATAAATACACTTTTTCAACAAATCTTCAGTTGGGTTATCTCAATTCCGCCTTGTCGATATTCGAGAAATTCCGTCTGGGCGGAAGTGAATCTCTGCCGGGCTATCATCAGGATGAATTGTGGGGACGATTAATCCTATCTGTCGGAATTGGTGTCCGCGCGCCGCTGGCGTCGGGCATCTATTATCAACTTACCGGAAAATTTGGAAACGTTTGGGAAGATATCCAATATTTCAACTGGCGCGAACTTCGCCCCGGTTTTAAAACCGGCGTACTCATTCCCACGCCCGTCGGTCCGATCTCGCTGGATTACGGATTTAATTTACACGGAAGGAATCTCGTTTATTTGTCAATCGGGCACAATTTTTAGTTGTAACCATTTTACGTGAATTTTCTCAAACCAATCAAAATGTAAAAATATTAGAATTCAATGGAGATTAAAATGTCTGAAAAATTAACAAAACAAAAATTCATAACCGATGTATTTGACTATGAGAAATTTTCCGAATGGAAATATACCGGCGACGTTCCGTGCATTATCGACTTCTACGCCGACTGGTGTCAACCCTGCAAAATGGTTTCGCCAATTCTCGAAGATATGGCAAAAAAGTATGAGGGTAAGATTAAGGTCTATAAAATAAATACGGATCAGGAATCCGAATTAGCCAGCATCTTTAATATCCGAAGCATACCTTCTATCTTGTTTATACCGATGGAAGGTCAACCGCAAATGGCAATTGGCTCACTCCCGAAAGTAACTATTGAAAAAGTCATTCATGAAGTGCTAGTGGTCCCCGCCCCGGTTTTAAAAAATTCGTAAAATAACTGAGCAGTGTTCAGTTTTAAAAGCATTTAAGCGTAATAATTCAAAGCGCTCTTTTAGCCACATGATCACGATTTCGCCGCATTTAGAATCCAGTGCGTCAATGTAGCTTTAACTGGTATTTTCCCGCTGGAAACGACGTTACCGTTAATCAGCAGTCCAGGCGTTAGCATGATTCCCAGAGCGGTGAACTGCCGCCAATCCGTTACTTTAGAGATGCTGGCTAGAATGTTATTTTCCTCGACTATTTCCCGACAAAGCGCTTCGAGTCTCCGGCAATTCAGACAGCCGGATCCGACGATAGTAATTTCAATCATTTTAAACCCGCTTTCCTATAAATTCCATTTGGTAAAATTGCGTGAATTGTTCGACAATCCCATCCCGACTCCAAAAAGCAGTCCGCCGACCAATTTGCCCCAATCCAGTGGTTTGGGATTGAATTCGATGATACCGAAATACTTCATCACCTGGAATCCGATCATGGAAATAATCACCGCCGTCAGCATAAACTTCAGGATTTTGAAGTCCTTGAGCAGAAGCAATCCGGTGACGCGGGGATATTTAGTGATGCCGGTGCGTTGTAAGATTAATCCGAAAGCGAAACCTGTGAGTAATCCAATGACGATTTTCAGAATCACTTTACACCTCCCATCTGACGATAGAGCAGTTTTGTCGTGATAATTCCGGTGACAAAAAAGGAGGCGCCCGCAACCATACTCCCAAGCGATAGATGCGCCCAGCCCTGCAGAATATTCCCCGTTGTACAACCGGAAGCCAGAATGGCGCCCCAGCCCATCAGGAAGCCACCAATGAGGACAACCGCAAATCGTTTCCAGATATTTGCACCGTGATATTTAGACCACACCGCAGGAATAATCTCCGGTTGATACTGATGAGAAAATTTGGCGCCGGTGTAGCCGCCAACCACAATCCCGATCAGCAAGAAAAATTCCACAAAGGCCGCAGTATCTGTGCTCAGATTTTTAATTACCGGATTGGTGGTCAAACCCGGAAAGATGTACCGGAACAGCGCCGAGATATAGCCGATTCCAGCCGTGATGCCGAAAGGGTAATCTTTATAACTCAAAGCCTGAAACAGAAAATAGGTGATCATGGACAGAAGCGACACCAGCAGTCCGCCGGTGAACCAGTGCCACTCGCCGTTTTGATTGAAAAGTTTTTTCACGTTGTCTCCTTGTTTGTATTCGACGAATTCTAACTATTTATGATTTAACAATTCCTTCAGACGATTATTAAGTTGCTCTGGATTTTTGATTTTGCACTTATCAATAATATCATAAGGATTGATGGACTGTTCTCCAATAATGATACCCGGTGAGGCTTTAATCTGGAATTTTTCAACGAGTCCCTTAACGCTCGGATCATCCAGATATTTGACCGAATAGGGCAAATTAGCGTTTTTCAGAAAGTGCTCGACAATGTTGCTTTTACGACATTTTGGCGAACGGATTAACAGGATTTGATGTTTACTAGGCATATTTATAAACCTTCAGGTTTTTTATCAGCCTCGAAGATATAGTACAAATTCGGTAACAACAACAGCGTCACAAATAGCGAGAAGAACAGTCCGCCAATTACCGCGATTGCCATTGGCTGGAGCATATCGCCACCTTCGCCCCAATTAATCGCCAGCGGCAGAAGCCCGAGTATCGTGGTTGCCTGAGTCATCAGGATCGGACGCAGGCGTAGAGGCGCCGCCTCCAGAATGGCTTCTTTCAGCGCTAAGCCTTTTTGCCGGTATTCGTTCATGAAGGAAATCAGCACTACACCCTGCGTGGCGATACCACCGGTCATGATAATCACGCCGATCAGTACGGTGGTGCCTGCCGGAAAACCGGTGATGAGCAAGGCAACCGTAACGCCGACAAAGGCAAAAGGCACACCTAGCAGAATCAACAGCGGCTGTTTAAAGGAATTGAACTGAATCGCTAGGATCACATAGGCAAAGAACAGCGCAAATAGAATAATCTGAAACATGGTTTGCTGACTTTCCTTCATCAAATAAACCTGTCCGCCGAGATTGAAAGTATAACCCTCCGGCAAATGGATTTCCGTCAATGCGGCGTTAACAACGTTAGCCATTTCGCCGACACTCGCGCCAGCCGCGACATCGCTCGAAACGACAACCTGCATGATCTGATCTTCCCGGACAATTTCCACCGGTCCAAGACGCGGCACAATTTTCGCCACGGTGCGCAGAGGCAATTTCAGATTGCCGGGAGCGTCCAGATAGAGATTCTCAAGGTCTTGCCGACTGCGGATGTCCGTCTCCGGCACCATAACCCGGATGTCGTAATAATCCCCGCCTTCACGAAATTGAGTCGCCACGACGCCATCGACAAGATTACGGGTTGCCTGTGCCAGTGCCTGCGTCGAGATTCCTGCATCGGCCAGCCGCAACCGGTCTACCAGTATCTGGTATTCCGGTTTAGTAATTTGGGTGCCAATTCTCACATTGGTGAGTCCAGGGATGTTTTGAATACGTCCTGAAACCTGTTGCGCAATCTGATGCAATTGTTCCAGGTCGAAACCCCTCACCCGAATCTCTACGTCGGAATCTCCGGTTTTGCGGACGCCTTTCATTTTTTGTTGAGTCACCACCAGTTTTGCATCCGGTTGCACGAATTTCATGACCTGCGGTTTGATTTTTTCAATGTATTGTTCTGTGGTTATGGTCCGCTGACTTTTGGGCTTCAATTCAATATCAATCTGCCCTTCATTGGCGATTTCGTAGGTGACTAATCCCCAGACTTTACCGCCTGAGAGGGTAAAATAGCGGTCCACAATTGGATCATCTTTAACGACGCTTTCGATTTTCGATAGTAGATCATCTGTGCTAGCGAACGAGGTTCCAGTTGGGAGAATGACCTTAATTAACACTCGGCCGTCATCGACTTTCGGTAAAAATTCACTACCGATTTGACGAAAATAAAAAACCGCCGCCACCAGCGAGCCGATAAATACCACCAGCACCAGCCAGCGCAACGGCAAAAGGACTTTTAATAACCAGCGATAAGCTCGATCGATCATTTGAATAAACCGGTCAGCCAGACTGATTTTTTCCCGCCGATGTCCTTTGGCGGTGACCAGATAATGGGTTAGCATCGGTGTCACTGTCAGCGCCACAATCAATGATATCACTACGATTCCGGCAATGGTCAGGATCAATTCTCGAAATAGTAGCGAAGTCAGGCCGGGAATCAGCAAGAAAGGTAGAAAAATGGCCAGAAAAGTAAGAGTTGAAGCTACTACCGCCATTGAAACTTCACTCGTGGCTGTGTCGGCAACGGTATCCGTACGGCTTCCTTTTTCAAGGTGCAGACGGGTGATATTTTCAATTACCACGATGGAATTGTCCAGCACCACGCCCATGGCGACCACCAATCCGCCGAGTGAAAAAATATTGATCGAGAAGCCGAACAATTTCATCAGGAAAAAGTTGAACAGAATCGTAACGGGCAGTGCAATCAGCATGACCACTACCTGCCGCCAGTGTCCGAGGAAAATATAGATCACCAGGATTACCAGCAATACGGCGATAATGGCGGAATCCCGCACACCGGCAATCGCGCCTTTGATGTAATCCGCCTGATTTTCAACGGTATCAAAAGTGATATCCGGTGGCGCCGTATCTTCGAGGTTCTTGATAAGAGCATTGACACGGTCAGCGATTTCTACGGTATTGGCATCCGCCTGTTTTAAAATATTGAGTTTGATCGCGGGTTTGCCATTAAAACGTGTGATGACGCGTTGCTCGGCATGGCTGTCCTCAACGGTTGCCAGTTCTTTCAACCGTACCATAGACTTGCCATTATTCAGAATGACGACATTTCGAATATCGTCCAGATCGTGAAATTCCGCATTGGTTCGGACGATGAACTCCTTACCGCCTTCGGTAACTCGCCCGGCCAGCCGTTCAATATTTTCTTCCTGCAGTCGTTTGATTACCTGACTTAGCGTCAGATCGTAAGCCGTCAGCCGTTTCATATCAAGATGGACACGGATTTCACGTTCCAGTCCGCCAACAATTTCCGTACCCGCGACCCCTTTTACCGCCAGAAATTGGTCCTGTAAAATATTCTCCACCCAAGTCTGCAGTTTGACCATGTCCCGACCTTCAGATTGAATGATGATCTGCACGACGGGCAGTTGCGACGGGTCAGCCTTAAACATGACCGGCGGATCGACGTCAGGTGGGAGTTTACGGGTGGCTAAACCCATTTTTGCCACTACATCCTGATAGGCTACATCCACATTCGTGCCATACTCAAAATTGACGAGGAGTGTGTACAAGCCCTCAATGGATGAGGACTCCAGATAATCCAGATTATCAACGGTGCTTAAGGTTCGCTCAAGCGGGTCGGCGATATTGTCGTTAATTTCTTCCGGGGTTGCGCCGCGCCAGGACACATAGACTTTAATCATCGGGTAAGTGATTTCCGGTAAAAAATCGGTCGGCATGCGCGAATACCCGAAATAGCCCAGCACTAACGCCGTTATCATCAAAACGATAGTTGCTACCGGGCGACGAATGGCGGTGGATGTCAATTTCATTTATACTCCATATTTATCTGCCACGGAGACATGGAGGTTACTGAGATTTTTTTACTTCGGTACTGGTTTCCTGTCGCGACTGGCAACCAAAAAATGCTGTGGATAGTACTCCCAATACGAAAATTGGGACAAAATGTTTTATCATAATCAGATTCCTTTTAGACATTAGTAACGGCCTTTTTATTTTTTTGTATTTGTATTCCAAGAATTTTTACACCTATTTCCGTTTTCAGCGAGAGCGTCGTGAGTTTTATGATCAAAGGCAGAGCTAGGCAGACGCCTGCAAATCCATTGATGAAAATCGCTGTGCCGCTCATAAAATTCCCAAAACCGCCAGCAGGCGGGCGCTAGTGGTGTTATAGTCCAGTACCGCCTGATTCATCGTAAGCCGACTGTTAAGCAAAGCATTTTGAATATCAAGCAAATCGGTATTGGAACGTCGTCCGGCGTGGTATTCAATTAACGCCAGCCGGTAACTCTGCTGAGCCTGTTCTACTGCCTGTTGCTGAATGACAATTTGTTGCTCCTTTTCGAGTAGCCGGCTGTAGCCGCTCTGTACCTGAGTGGCGAGGCTTTTCTGGAAATACTCTTTCTGCCAGCGGACTTGCTCTGCACCGGCCCGGGCTTCGTCGATTTTAGCGTTAGTTATTTTACCGTCATAGAGCGGAAATTTGGCATTCAAGCCCCATAAATATCGCTTGTTTTTATCCAGCGAAAAAGACTCCAGGCCAAACTCCCAACCGAAAAATGCCTGCGCCGACACCTGTGGTTTACGGGCAGTTTGCTGTATTTTTACCTTCGTTTCCGCCTTTTGCATTTCCCAGCCAAACTGCTTCCAAATGGGATTGTTGTTGAGCGCCTTTGCCAGTAGGTTTTCTGAATGCTCTTCGAAAGTCAATACGTGCAGAGAATCCAGAGGCATCAGAATTTGAGGCGACTGCCGTCCCATTAACAAGCCGGTTTGAAAAGAGACTGTCTGATAATCGTTTTCGATTTTAAGCAAATAACCGTCGCTGGCGGCGATGTTCACGTCAATACGATTTAACTCCAACTGCGACATGTGCCCGGATTCCACCAGCAACCGGGCGTAACGCCGGTGCGTTTCCAATTGTTTGCGGTTTTCCAGCATGATCTGACGCTGATTGATCAACGACTGCAATTGAAAATAGTTGACGGTTATGGCTAACTTGAGGTTCAATTGTTCGTTAAGCAGAGTCTGTTCAAGCGACTGAATATCCGCTTGGGCAAATTCTCTGGCATATTTCAATTTTCCACCAGTATAGACCGGTTGACTGATGGAGACAGTGGGAAAAATGTCGTGTTCGATATTACCGAGCAATATACTTCTAAAACCCGGTACAATGTCAAGATAGCTATAAGAAAAATTGGCATCGATGCGCGGCAGAAGTTCACCTTCTGTCTGTTTTAATCTTGCCTGGCCGGCTTTAGTTTGAGCGACGTTTTTTTCAACAACTCATTATTAGCAAGCGCCTCGGACACGGCATCGGCGAGAGAGATGTAACCAGTATCCGGCAACATCGGGACAGCGGATTTGGTTAACTCGATCTGAGTCGGAACTGCTTCCGAAGAATCGGATTCAGGCATCTGCGTGAGCCCGGTACCGAGCCATAAAAGTATCACAACAGGCAAAATGAAAAAATCTTTAAACGGATTCAATTTTTCTCCTTAAGATGGAATTTGCAGGGAAAGAGCATAAAGATCATTCACCTGGTTTGTTAATTCGGTCAAAGTCGTTCCAATAGCTGTTTTGTCATCGGTAAAAACCTGTTGCGCCAGATGATCGATGGTTCGGGATAGTTCTTCCATAGCGGGAGTGAAAGTTGCGCTTTTTTCCGGGAATGGCGCCTGGAATACCCGATCCCGCAGAGATTGAATTTCCGGAACGATCTCTTTCAGGGAATGCCCGTTTGAATGCAATGTCTGTGCTGATTTAATGGTTTTTCGCAGAGCAAACAGGCGGTCGGAAACATACACTAAACCGTTTTCCTCGTGCATTTTCACAAACAGGCCGCAGGCGAAAGCACAATTGTTGAAAGCCATCTGGTATTTTTTATTCTGGACGTTATACGCCATTTCATCAAACAACATCTGCATAGTCTTCAGACGCCCAGCGAATTGAGAATCTCTTGCGTATTCCGGTGGCGGATTTTTAGCATACTGTTTTGGGATTTTGTCCCAAAGAACGCCTGCCTGCTGAATTTCCTGTAAGGATTTTTGGGCGGTTGCTTCGTCATTACTTTTCATGACTTTCTGAATCAGGGCGCAATAACTGCGCATGTGCTGACGCGCCGCCAACACCTGGCTGTCGAAGTCCTGAAGAGCCGGAGATTCCGCGGCTTGTGCCAGCATTGTCATTAACAGAATCACAATCAGACCAGCAACCAATTTCATGTTTTTCATTTTAACCTCGTTATTAATTGGGAATTTTGTTGGACTATTATTTCTGACTGTCGATTAATTTCTGATGAAGGTTTCTGAGCCTTTCTGCCAGAATTTCACGGATGGAATCTTCCTGCTTTTTCAATGGGTAAGACGGAATCAGATCCAGCACATTTTCGGGTGTTAGACTAGAATTGAATAACGTTTCGACGGCGCCGTTCAGCATGGCGGAAATCGCCTGGCGAGCCGAAGTCGCATCCAGTCCAAATTCCTGCGCCAATCGCAATAGTTCCAGCCACTGAAACCAGAAATAAGTTGGTCCCATGCCGGTGACCATGGCATAAGCCTCGAGGTCTTTCTCCGGTACTTCCGGCGCCGCGCCCCAATTGGTGAATAAAGCTTGCAGTTCGGCTTTTTCATCAGGCGATAATGACTCTGAGAAAAATACTGGATTGTAGCCCATGCCAATCACCGACGGAGCATTGGGAATCATACGAACAATACGATTAAATCCATGCAATAATTCCGATAGATGCCGGATCGTAACCGTCGGCAGAAGAGAAATTAAAACGGCATCCGGAGGCAAGGAATCCTTGATTTCAGCGGCAACTTCGGCGATAACCGGCGGATGAATGGCTAAAAACACCAGTTCCGCCTGCGCGGCTTCCCGGTTACTTTCGACAGATTGAATCCGATGCGGGTCAATTGCGGTGAGCTTTTGCAGATGGCTCGCATCCGGATCGCTGACGAGTACTTTTTTAGAAAGCGCCACCCGGCGTATCAAACCGGTCAGTAACAAATGAGTGACCCGCCCACCCCCAATGAATCCCATTTGATGGATTTTAACCATGTTTACCTCCGTCGGGACTTAATGAAGATCGGCTTATTTCTCTCTGATCTTCAATTTGCCCTCATCCTTGAGTTGCTTTTTTACTTTTGCCCATATTCCTTCCTTTTTGTACAATGCTCTGATTTCAGCAATGTTTTGAAAGGTAATGGCGTTCCCAAGACAAAGATTCGCACAGGTCCATCCGACCACGCATTCAGTTGGCCGTGCTACGATTGCTCCTTTTTCGGTCCAGTCATAAACGTTTTTACCACAATTCAGGCACATGCCACATTTGACACATTTGTCGGAATCGATAGTTGGAAACCATTCCACTTTTTCTCTCGGATAACCTGTCAACCAAGCCATCTCAATCTCCTTACTTTAAATTGCAACTAATAATCTCATCGATCGGTAATGTACAAATTCAAATTTCCCTGAAGTTACTTTGGCGTATTGAAGTGACTTTCGGGTTATTCACACAACTAATGACGATATTTTCCCGGTAAGGTTGACCTCGGAAAAACCTTCCCGATAGAATCCTATTATTCATGGCGACAGCCCGGCCGGTTCAATTGGCACTCCGCAAACATATAGCAATACTTCTTTGAAATTTTCACCAACATCAACATCACCGGCACTTCAATTAATACCCCGACAACGGTTGCCAGGGCAGCTCCGGATGAAAGCCCGAACAGCATCGTGGCGGTAGCGATTGCCACTTCGAAATGATTGGACGCGCCGATCATGGCCGCCGGCGCCGCATCGGCATATGACAATTTCAACCAGCGGGCAAAGAAAAAATAGCCGATGGAAAAGATAAAAATGGTTTGAATAAATAGTGGAATGGCAATCCAGAAAATAGTCAGCGGATTTTGCACGATGATCTCGCCTTTGAAAGAAAACAGCAGGATCAGGGTCAGTAACAATGCCACCGTGCTGACCGGCGTTAGGTAATGAATGAATTTATTGTTGAACCAGTCGAGGCCTTTGGATTTGATCAACCATTTCCGTGAAAAATAGCCAGCGATCAGTGGCAGAGCCACGTAAATTCCGACTGATAGTAAAATCGTATGCCAGGGAATCGGCATGGCATTGACGCCTAATAAAAATCCGCCCAGTGGTGCATATAAAAAGAGCATGGTCAGCGAGTTGATTGCCACCATCACCAGCGTCAATCCGTCATTGCCTTTGGCTAAATAACTCCACATCAGCACCATGGCTGTGCAGGGCGCAATTCCCAATAGAATCGTTCCGGAAATATAACTGCGCCAGAGTTCGACTTCCTGGCCGGTCCTGATGATTTCCGTCCCCGGCAGAAATTTTCTGAAAAGCACCCCCAGAAAAAGATAAGCAAACAGGTACATCGTAAATGGTTTAATTGCCCAATTGACAACCAGCGTCATGGCGACCGGTTTGGGCGTTTTGGCGGCTTTGACTACCTCGGCGAAGTCGATTTTCACCATAATCGGATACATCATGAAAAACAGGCAAATCGCGATCGGGATTGATACCTGGTAGACCGACAGTGTTTCTAATTTAATAGCAATACCCGACGCGATTTTACCAAGCAAGATTCCTCCGGCGATACAGAGCAAAACCCAAAGTGTCAGATATTTTTCAAACACATTCAGCTTTTTCTCAGTAGCCATAATACCTCCTAATTTAACAGCAGATAAACCCCGCCGAGAATGACTAATACGCCGCAAGTCTTTTTCAGCCAGACGGCGCCCTTGGATTCGGCGCTCCAGTTCAGGTATTTCTGTAGAACTTCTGTAAACGTTCCGGCACAGACAATCACCGAACAATGCCCGATACCGTAAAACAGTAGTAGTAAAATCCCGAACAGCAGACGCGTTCCGGCGGTGCTGAAGGTGATCGCCAGAATCGGCGCCATGTAAGCGAATGTACAGGGTCCCAAAGCAATCCCGAAAACCAATCCCAGAATAAAAGCCGCCATCAATCCGCGTTTTTTCATTCTGGTCGGATCAGGCGCCTGAATAAAATTCAGCGGGATTATGTCCAGCAAATATAGTCCTACTAAGACGAAAATCACCGCGACGAAGTAATTACCAAACCGCCCGATGTCGCCCAACATTCGTCCCAACAAACCGGTCACAACGCCAATCAGGGCAATCGTGATCAAAATCCCGACCGCGAAAAGCAAGGACAATTGGAATGCCCGCCGGGTAGTCACTTTGCCCTGGCCATTGATAAATCCAATGATCAGTGGAATGCTGGTCAAATGGCAAGGACTGAGCAGAATGCTCAGAATTCCCCAGGTAAAAGCGGCTGTAAGGGCAATGGCGGGTGTGGTGTATAAAGCCTGGGATAAGGCCGTAAACAGGTTTTCGATCATTCCTTTAATCCGTTATTAAGATGATATTTTTGCACAGAAGTCACTTATAGATAATACGTGGAGAGATCGAATTTGAGACAGCGAATCAGGCTGGTATCCAGCTCCGAACTGAGAATCATCTGCTTAATCGTCTCTTGTATTTCCAGGGTCCTTTCTTGAATACAGTGACATGCCTCGCTATCATACAAAAGGTCTAGACATCCGAGATAACCCTGTTCAGCAGTTGCCGGTCTGGGTTGAAAGACTATACCAACGACCACTGAAAAAATAATGAAAGTCCCGGCGAACCGGAAGATTAAACAGTATCTATTTCTTATAGACTCGAGCATTTTGTACTTATACATTCGGTTCTGACATAGAAACCAACATATATAATGTGCGCCTTATTTCTTATTGACGATCTCATGATATCCGGAGCACGGTATACAGACCGGCTTACCATCCTTGATACGCAAATATCGTTCAAACACATATTCGCAGCAAATGCTGCATTTGTCTTTATTGAAGGAACCCTTGGCCGGCGTGTATTTAAAATCAGGTTTGGGTTCTACCTTAAACATAAAATCATCCTCTTGATCATAAACCC
>Ga0066637_10000469_pt1 | contig 24190 bp, 29 predicted proteins | sample CryGeyCG2014_020_FD_62737 | JGI IMG/M metagenome (GOLD analysis project Ga0066637, IMG submission 62737) | Groundwater microbial communities from aquifer - Crystal Geyser CG08_land_8/20/14_0.20 | ecosystem: Environmental > Aquatic > Deep subsurface > Groundwater | place: USA: Utah: Grand County...
GTTTATATATGTAAAACGGTTAGTACGGTAGAGGTAGCGAATGAAAACATGCCATTGGTGCATGTTTTCTGGATTCGAAAAGACGGACTGAGTCGAAGACGAGGGAGTCCGCGGCTCTGCAGCGAGCAAAGCGAGACGAAAGACCGAATCCCTCCAGCCCTGCCAAAAGTCAAAATGAAAAGGATAATTTTATAATGGCTAAAAGAAAAGTTTCAAGAAAGTATAAAAAGAAAGCAATAATGGAAAGGCAGATGCAGGAAAGAAAGCTCCCATCGCAACCAAGAAAGAAAATAAATTGGAAGCAATTTATAAAAAAACTGCCTTCGAGAATTGCAAAATTTTACAGGAATGTTATACACGAGTTAAAAAGAGTAACCTGGCCTACCAGAAAAGCACTTTTAAATTATACTATAGTAGTTATAGTCACTATTATTATTTTTGCAATTATCCTGGGAGTTTTTGATTTGGGCTTCTTACGACTAGTGGAACTGATGACAAAAATTTAATCGTTTGGTGATTTGAATGAGACCAAGGTGGTATGTAATTAATTCATATGCAGGATATGAAAATAAAATAAAAACTAACCTGGAGCACAGAATAGAGTCCATGAATATGGGTAATAAAATTTTCGATATATATATACCTAAAGAGGATGTTGTTGAAATTAAGAGCGGGAAGAAAGAGGTATCATCTAAAAGAGTGCTTCCGGGCTATCTACTGGTGAAGATGCATCTGGATGATGATTCCTGGTATGTGGTAAGAAATACTCCTGGAGTTACGGGCTTTGTAGGCGGGGAAGATAAACCAATTCCCTTATCAGATTATGAAGTTAAAAAAATTATGAAAAGGAAGGATACTGAGAAACCCAAACCTAAGACCGATTTTGAAATTGGTCAGCCTGTAAAAGTAACCACAGGGCCGTTTGCGAATTTTGACGGTACTATAAGTGAGATAAACTTAGATCGGGGTAAATTAAAGGTTCTAGTTTCTATATTTGGAAGACAGACACCTGTTGAACTAAATTTTAATCAGGTGTCAAAAATATAGAAGAAAATTGAAATATTTCTACTAAAATGTATAATACGAAATTATTTTATTAGAGGTAACAAGTTATGGCTAAAGGAATTATAGCACAAATTAAATTGCAAATTCCGGCGGGGCAGGCAAATCCTGCTCCTCCTGTTGGCCCTGCTCTTGGGCAGCATGGAGTTAACATTATGGAATTCTGCAAAGCTTTTAATGAAAAGACGGCAAAAGAACAGGGAATGATTATTCCTGTGATTTTAACTGTATACAAAGACAGAAGTTTTAGTTTTATTACCAAAACTCCACCAGCTGTAGTTCTTATAAAAAAAGCTTTGAATTTAGAAAAGGGGTCAAGCGAACCTAATAGGGAAAAAGTTGGGGAACTTTCAAGGAAACAGATTGAAGAAATTGCAAAAATTAAACTAAAAGACTTAAATGCCAGAACTTTAGAGCGTGCAGTTAAAATAATAGAAGGAACAGCTAAAAATATGGGAATAAAAATAGGTTCCTAAGTTTGATTCTATGTTAGCAGTAGATAAGTAATTGGCATGAAGTATTAAGTAAAAAAGGCGGTAGGTTTTGAAGAGAGGGGAAAAATATTTATCGAAATTAGAAAATTTGGATAAAAATAAGATGGTAGGCCCCAAAGAAGCTATTAGCTGGATTAAAGAGAACCATTATGCTAATTTTGATGAGTCTGTAGATATTAGTGTGAATTTAGGTGTTGATCCCAGAAAAGCTGATCAAATGGTGAGGGGAACTATAGTTTTACCTAACGGAACCGGTAAGGTTCCAAAGGTACTTGTTTTTGCGCAGGGTGAAAAAGCTGAAGAAGCTAAAAAGGCAGGAGCAGATTATGTCGGAGGAGAAGATCTTGCAGATAAAATCAGCCAGGGTTGGCTGGATTTTGGAGTTTGTATTGCAGCACCGGATATGATGAAGCATGTAGGTAAAATTGGTAAGATTTTAGGCCCAAGGAAATTAATGCCCAATCCTAAATCTGGAACAGTTACTTTTGAACTGAAAAAAGCGGTGGAGGATTCAAAAAGAGGAAAACTGGAATACAGGACTGATAAAAATGGTGTAGTACACTGTACTATAGGAAAAGTGTCATTTGGCTTAAAAGAACTACTGGAAAATTATGCGGCTCTAGTGGGTGCAATTATAAAGTCAAAACCTGCTTCAGCTAAAGGTAAATATATAAAAAGTATTTATATATCAGCAACTATGAGTCCAAGTGTTAAGATCGATCCGGGTAAGAGTATTGAAGTAGCAGAGGTGGCATAAGAAAACTAAAATGAATTTGATATAAACAAATATATAATACAGCCATAGACTGTAGGTGTTATTATAAGGATTTAATAGCTTAATTTCCTACCGAGGTTGATTTAAAAAATTAAGTCGACCTTTAAGATAGTTGGGGTCGATTTTATTTTGTACGTTTTTTAAATATATAATCTGGAGGTTAATGTGGCCAAACAAGAAAAAGTGGATAAAGTAAATGAGTTAAAAGAGATATTTAAGAACAGTTATGGTCTTATTTTTACCGATCATAGTGGGCTTAGAGCTGAAGATGCTGTAGTGGTAAGAGATAAACTAGTGGAGGTAAATTCTTATCTTAAAATAATAAAAAATACTCTTGCTCTTATTGCAGCTAAAGATGTTTTTAAAGATGTAAATCTTGAGGAAGTATTAAAAGGGCCAACCAGTATTGTTGTAAGTGGTAAGGATATGGTTTCAACTGCTAAGGTAATAGAAGATTTTTCAAAAGATCTAGATGCATTAAAAGTAAAAGCGGGAATACTTGAAAATAGGCTTTTAAATCCGGAAGAAGTTGAGAAATTTGCCAGTTTGCCTGGAAAAGAAGTTTTACTTACCAATTTGGTGATATCAATTAAATTTCCAATAACTAAATTGGTAAATGTTTTAAGTGCCCTAACCAGAGATCTGGTACTGCTTCTGGATGCAATTAGAGAAAAAAAGGAGAGAAATAATAATTAAGATAGGAGGAATAATGGCAGAACCCAAAAAAACAGGTGACAAAATAGAAGAAAAAAAAGAAAAAAGTAAGGATGAACAAAAAGTGAGTGGAGAAAAAAAAGAAACAAATAAAGTAAAAGAAAAAGAGAAAACTGCTGGTAAAAGTAAATCTATTGATGAAATTTTAAGTGCTATCGAAAAAATGACTGTACTTGAACTTTCTGAACTGGTAAAAGCTCTTGAAGAAAAATTTAAAGTTAGTGCGCAAGTGATGGCAGTTGCAGCTTCTGTACCCGGTGGAGCAGCTTCAGCTCAGGGAGTAGCCCCTGCTGAGGAAAAAACAGAATTTGATATTCAATTAAAATCAGCTGGAGCTAAAAAAATACAGGTTATTAAAGTAGTCAGGTCTATAACCAGTCTTGGTTTAAAAGAGGCTAAAGAATTAGTTGATAAAGCACCAAATATGGTTAAAGAAAAAGTTTCAAAAGAAGAAGCAGAAAAAATAAAGAAACAGCTGGAAGAAGCTGGTGCTGAGGTTGAAATAAAGTAGTATAAAACCATATTAATTTCGGATATTTAAAAGTGACAATGTCACTGAACTATTACACCATTTAAAGAAAGCATCTATTATTCCGTGATAAATAAATAGAAATAAATAGGCCCCTATTTTAAAATAGTTGTTAACTAACACAACTTAATATAAAGGGGCCATTTTAAAAGTAATAGTTGACTATTATTTTATATTTGATAGACTAATAGTTTGCGAGTTTTTCCTGGAAAAATTTACCAATGCTATTTTATATAGTTTTTTATCCAATGCATAGGTTTTTATATTTATTTTGTCGTAACCCTTTTTTACTGCTTTATTAAACTTAGAATATAATAAAGAGGAGAATAAATTAATGCAAAAAATCAAAAAAATCCAGAGGTATAATTTTGGCAGAATCCCACAATTAATGGATATGCCTCACCTTCTGGATATACAGAGGAAGTCTTTCCAATGGTTCCTGGAAGAAGGACTCATGGAAGCTCTAAAGGATATTTCACCCATTGAAGATTTTACAGGCAATATGTCACTTGGGTTTTTAAACTATAATTTTGATGATGAGAATTCAACTCCAGACGAGTGTAAAATGCAGGATATGTCTTATACTGCTCCTTTAAAAGTTCTGTCAAGGTTTATAAATAAAGAAACTGGTGAAATAAAAGAGCAAGAAGTCTTTATGGGGGATTTTCCTATGATGACTGAAAAGGGAACTTTTATAATTAATGGAACGGAGAGAGTGGTAGTATCTCAATTAGTCCGTTCTCCGGGAGTATATTTCGATGCAGATATAGATAAGAAGACTGAAATAGACATATATATGTGTAAAGTTATACCTACTAGAGGTTCATGGATTGAGATTGAAACTGATAAAAGAAACATTGCCTATGTGAGAATTGATAGGAGAAGAAAGTTTTTACTTACTATTTTCTTAAAATCTGTAGGTTTTGGAAATAATGAAGACCTGCTAAACATTTTTGGGCCATATGATAAAAAAGGCTGTATTAAAAATACTCTGGAGAAAGATTTTACTGAAACTGAGGAAGAAGCATTAATTGAGATATATAAAAAATTAAGACCTGGAGAGCCGCCAACAGTTGAAAGTTCCAGAAATCTTATAAACTCCTTATTTTTCAATCCAAAAAGATATGATTTTGGAAAAGTAGGGAGATATAAAATAGATCAAAAGCTAATGGAGGAAACTGATAAAAATATTTTAGACAGGCTTGGTACCATTAATGCCAAAATGGGTATAGATACAAGTGAGAAACATATCCTGAATTGTAAGGACATATTCTTAATAGTTAAATATCTGGTTCAACTTATGGGTGGTATAGGTGAAATAGATGATATTGACCACTTTGGAAATAGAAGAATCAGAAATATTGGGGAGCTCATACAAAATCAAGTAAGGATTGGTCTTTCAAGGATGGAAAGGGTTGTAAAGGAAAGAATGACCACCCAGGATGTTGATACAATAACTCCAAAATCTTTAATTAATATTAGGCCCTTAGTTGCCAGTCTAAAAGAATTTTTTGGCAGTGGGCAGCTTTCGCAGTTTTTAGATCAAACCAATCCTTTAGCTGAAATTACTCATAAAAGAAGGCTAAGTGCTCTTGGTCCTGGTGGACTGAGCAGGGAGAGAGCTGGTTTTGAAGTGAGAGATGTTCACTCATCTCATTATGGGAGAATGTGTCCCATAGAAACGCCAGAGGGTCCTAATATTGGACTGATTGGCTCTCTGGCTACCTATGCAAGATTAAATGAGTATGGATTTATAGAAACACCCTACAGGAAAGTTATTAATGGTAAATTGACCAATAAGGTGGAGTATTTATCTGCAGATAATGAAGAAAATTATGTAATTGCTGAGGCAACTGCAAAAGTCAGAAAAGACGGTAAATTTCTGGAAGAAAGAGTCATAGCGCGTTCAGGTGATGAAATAGTCACTGTTGAACCGGGTATGGTAGATTATATGGATGTGTCACCAAGGCAAATTTTTAGTGCTGCTGCATCTCTTATACCATTTCTGGAGCACGATGATGCCAATAGAGCATTAATGGGTTCTAATATGCAACGTCAGGCAGTACCATTAATTGATCCTGAGCCTCCACTGGTAGGTACAGGAATGGAAGAAGAGGTAGCAAGGGATAGTGGAGTACTGGTTCTTGCCAAAGACGATGGCGTAGTTGAAGAAGTATGTGCAGACCATATTAAGATAAATTACAAGAAAGAAAAGAACTATATTCATCGTTTGTATAAATTTAGAAGATCAAACCAGGGAACCTGTATAAATCAAAAGCCCATCGTAGAAGAAGGTGAAAAAGTTAAAAATGGTAGTGTAATTGCAGACGGGCCTGCAACCAGTGCGGGTGAACTGGCGCTGGGTAAGAACTTAAGAGTAGCCTTAATGTCCTGGGAAGGATATAACTATGAGGATGCAATTATTATTTCGGAGAGGTTGGTAAAAGAAGATATTCTATCATCTATTCATATTTCAAAACAGGAAGTAGAAGCCAGAACCACAAAGCTTGGAGCGGAAGAGATAACAAGGGATATACCAAGTATAGGAGAAGAAGCTTTAAAAAATTTAGATGAACACGGAATTATAAGAATTGGAGCTGAGGTAAAACCAGGAGATATACTGGTTGGCAAGATAACACCAAAGGGTGAAACAGAGCTTACGGCAGAAGAAAAATTGTTGAGGGCAATTTTTGGTGAAAAAGCAAGGGAAGTCAGAGAGAGCTCCCTTAAATTGCCTCATGGTGAAGGCGGGAAAGTTTTAGATGTACAGCTATTTTCCAGAAAAAAGGGGCACGACCTTCCACCAGGAGTAAACGAGCTTGTCAGAGTATTCATTGCAGAAAAAAGAAAGATTTCCATTGGTGATAAGCTTGCAGGGAGACATGGTAATAAAGGAGTCATATCAGTAATTCTTCCTGAAGAAGATATGCCTTATACTGAAGATGGTGAACCAATAGATATAATATTTAATCCTCTGGGAGTTCCTTCAAGAATGAATGTAGGCCAGTTACTGGAAGCTCATCTTGGCTGGGCAGCTTATAAAGGATGGAATAATAAAAAGGAGAATATTAGTAGAGACGGTCCTGTCTATGTTTCAACACCTATTTTCGAGGGAGTAAAAGAAGAGGATATAGTAAAACTGCTAAAGATGGCCAATCTCCCTGGGAGCGGAAAAACTGCTTTGTATGATGGCCGGAGCGGAGAGAAACTATCTGATAATATTACTGTAGGTCATGTATATGTAATGAAATTGCTTCATCTGGTAGATGACAAGATTCATGCAAGATCTACTGGTCCATATTCTTTAGTTACCCAGCAACCACTAGGAGGTAAGGCACAATTTGGTGGTCAGAGATTTGGAGAAATGGAAGTGTGGGCATTGGAGGCTTATGGTGCTGCCTATGCGTTGCAGGAAATGCTTACTATAAAGTCAGATGATGTAACAGGACGTGTAAAGACCTATGAAGCAATCGTAAAAGGTGAAAATATAGAGAAGCCAGGAATTCCAGAATCATTTAAGGTGCTTATAAAAGAAATGCAGAGCCTGGCACTTGATGTGGAGGTGTTATCAGAAGAAGGGAAGGAAGTAAAAGTATCAAGAGCTGAAGATGAGATTATGAAAACTGTTGAGGATTTAGGGATTGATCTTAAGGAAGAGAAAGATCTGGAAGACGGGAAAGTGAAGGAAACTAAAGAAAAGGATGGAAAAATAAAGAGAAAGAAATCAGAAGACGAGAAAGAAGAAAGTAACACTGAAGCGTCCAAAAAGAAAAAGGTAAGAAGTAAAAAATAAAATAAAATGATTAGTATTGCTTAAGACTAATCTAATTAATTTGGAGGGATTTAGTAAATGGTCGTAAGTATAGATGTAAATAATTTTGATGCTTTAAAAATTGGGCTTGTTTCACCAGAAAAAATTAAATCATGGTCCAATGGTGAGGTTAAAAAGCCTGAAACTATAAATTATAGGACATTAAAGCCGGAAAAAGATGGGCTGTTCTGTGAGAGAATTTTTGGCCCCACCAAAGACTGGGAATGTTACTGCGGGAAATATAAAAGGGTGAGATTCAAGGGAATAATTTGTGAGAGATGTGGGGTTGAAGTAACCAGATCTAATGTAAGAAGGGAAAGAATGGGGCATATTGAGTTTGCATCTCCGGTTTCACATATATGGTTTTTCAAAGGAGTTCCCAGCAGGATAGGATATGTTCTGGATATCAGCCCCAAGGATTTAGAAAAAGTTCTTTATTTTGATTCCTATATTATAACCAGTATCAACAGAGAGAAAATAACTGCTGAAGAAGAGGAAATTAAAAAGTTGTACCAGAGGGCTCTGGACAGGGCAAAGGAATTGCACAAGCTAAGACTGGAAGAATTAAAATTAAATAAAGACGATTTTATAAGTGAAAATAATGAAATTGGTGATAAAAAAAGTTTAATTGAAGTTCGGGAAGCAAATAAGGAAGTAGATGAAGATTTTAAAGAAGATGAAAATTATATAGATGATAAGATTGTTAAAGAGGAAAAAATTCCTGAATTGGATTTAGAGGTAAAGAAAGCGAAAGTCATCAAAGAGACAGAGATGCTCCTGGAAGAAGAGGAGGAAATATATCAGGAAGAAATTGATCTGATAAAAAGAGCTGATACTTTTTTCTTTAATTTAGAGGAAAAGATGCTGGTCTCTGACGAAGCCCTGTTTAAGAAAATGAAAGAAATTTATGGACAGTATTTTAAAGGTGGAATGGGGGCAGAAGCTATAAAAGAACTACTGAAAAATATTGATTGCAAAAAAGAGGTCGAGGACCTTAAGGAAACTGTGAAGAAGTCCAAAGGCCAGAAAAGAATGAGGAGTATAAAGAGACTAAAAATATTATCTTCATTTATAGATTCGGACAATAAGCCTGAATATATGATTCTGGATATACTTCCCGTAATTCCCCCGGACTTGAGGCCGATGGTTCAGTTAGATGGTGGAAGATTTGCCACATCTGATTTGAATGACCTGTACAGAAGAGTTATTAATAGAAATAACAGGCTTAAGAAACTACTGGAACTGGATGCCCCTGAAATAATTATTAACAATGAAAAGAGGATGCTTCAGGAAGCCGTTGATGCACTTTTTGATAATGGAAGAAGAGGCCGGGCTGTAGTTGGTGCTGGAAACAGGCCACTTAAGTCTTTAAGTGATATGCTTAAGGGCAAACAGGGTAGATTCAGACAGAACCTTTTAGGTAAAAGGGTGGATTATTCGGGAAGATCGGTTATTGTAGTTAATCCTAATCTTAAACTGGAACAATGTGGGCTTCCAAAGAAAATAGCTTTGGAACTATTCAAGCCCTTTGTTATGAAGAAATTAGTTGATGAGGGATTTGCTCAGAATATAAAGAGTGCCAAGACTATGGTAGAGAAAGAAAGTAATGAAGTCTGGGATATATTAGAAGAGGTAATTAAAAATCACCCTATCCTGCTTAACCGTGCACCGACACTTCACCGGCTTGGTATACAAGCGTTTATGCCTGTGCTGGTAGAGGGTAAGGCTATACAGATTCATCCTATGGTTTGTCCTGCATTTAATGCAGATTTCGACGGTGACCAGATGGCTGTTCATGTACCATTATCAAATGAAGCAAAAGCTGAAGCGATGATTTTGATGCTGTCTGTAAATAATATATTATCCCCTGCAAGCGGTCAACCAGTTGTTGCCCCCTCTCAAGATATGGTCCTGGGAATATATTATTTAACTTCAGAAAGAGAAGAATCAGAAGGCAAGGAGAGATTTTATAATAATCCCCAGGATGCTATTTTAGATTATGATTATGGTTTTATATCTTTACATATACCTATTAAGGTGAAAATTGAGGAGAAAGTAACCAGGACAACAGTTGGAAGGATAATATTTAACGAATCGCTGCCTGAGGGTTATAAATTTGTTAATAAAGAAATATCTAAAAAAGAACTTATTGCTATTATTGCTGAATGCATAAACAGATTTCCTCAAAATGTTGTTACGGAAATGCTGGATGCAATCAAACAGGCTGGATTTAAGTATGCAACCCGGTCGGGTCTTACTATAGGAATAGATGATATAGATGTACCACCCGAAAAAGCTAAAATTTTAAGCAGTGTGGAGAAAAAAATTGAAAGAATTGAAGATTATTACAGGCAAGGCTTGATAACAGAATTTGAAAGACATCAGGGATTGATACAAACATGGTCACAGGCTAATGAAAGCGTAGCCAGCGCTATGGAAAAGAATTTTAACAAATTTAATCCGGTTTATATGATGGCTACATCCGGTGCTAGAGGAAATATAAAACAGCTCCGTCAGTTAGCAGGTATGAGAGGACTGGTAGCAAATGCTAGGGGAGATATCATAGATAGTCCTATCAAATCTAACTTTAGAGAGGGACTTACGGTTTTGGAATATTTTATTTCCACCCATGGTGCCAGACAGGGACTTGCAGATACTGCACTACGAACTGCAGATTCGGGATATCTTACCAGAAGGCTTGTTGATGTTGCACAGGATACCATGGTAAGAATTAATGACTGCAAGACCGAGGAAGGTATAAATCTTTATGTTTTAACTCTTGAAGGAGAACCTAATACTAATTTAACAGGAAGAACCTGTCTGGAAGAAATTAATAATCCTAATACTAAAAAGAATATAATAAAAAGTGATGAAGAAATTACTGAAAAGCACCTGCAGAAGTTCATACATGCTAATATTGAGAGTGTAAAAGTGCGTTCAGTTATGACTTGCAAAGCAGAATCCGGAGTTTGCCAGAAATGCTATGGAAGAGATCTTGCTGCTAGCAAACTAGTTGAAATTGGAGAAGCGGTAGGGATTATAGCAGCCCAATCTATTGGGGAGCCAGGCACCCAGCTGACTATGCGTACTTTCCATACAGGTGGGGTAGCAAGTACTGTAATACAGAGGTCTATAAAATCGCCGGTTAAAGGAAAGCTTATATTCAGAAAAGAATTGTTATCTGAGCTGAATATTAAAAAAGCTGACCTCACTGAGAAGGATACCAGCGAGGTTATTGAGATAAATATAGAACATATTCCACATAAATTAATTTTCCAGGTTCAGATGGAGAGAGGAGATATTGTAGATGTAATTATTCCTAAAGGTGAAATACTCCAGATAAATAAAAAAGTAAATGTTGAGGTTGGAGAGGTTTTTGCCAAACTAATTCTTACTGCTAAGAGAAAAACACATGTTCACAAGCATGAAAAAACTTTTGAAGGTATTGATATTACCAGCGGTCTGCCCCGGGTAGTAGAATTATTCGAAGCCAGAACGCCTAAAGAACATTCGTTTATAGCAGAGATATCAGGAAAAGTTGAAATCGAAGACATAGATTCCCGCTTCAGAATGCTTACTATAAAAAGTAAGGACGGCAAGCAGGAAAAGGTTTATCAGATCTCGACTAGAGCAAAATTAAATGTTAAAAATGGGGATAAGATTTCTGCCGGAGATCAATTAACTGAAGGGCCAAGAAACCCTCATGATATTTTAAGAATTAACGGAATTAAGGAATGCGAGCAATATTTAGTAAAAGAGGTACAGAACGTATATAAAGCTCAGGGTGTGGATATAAATGATAAACATATAGAAGTAATTGCCAGACAAATGCTGAAGAAAGTTACCATAATTGATCCCGGAGATAGTAATTTTCTCCCGGGGCAACTGGTAGACAGGCTCTATTATGAAAAAGAGAATAACAAATTAATTTCTAACATGAAGGTACCAGCAACAGCTGTTCAAAATTTAATGGGTATAACTAAGGCTTCACTTGCGACTGATAGTTTTCTTTCAGCTGCATCATTTCAGGAAACTACCAGAGTGTTAACAGATGCAGCTCTGGAGAATAAAATAGATAATTTAGTTGGACTAAAGGAGAATGTAATATTAGGTAAGGCTATACCGGCAGGAACGGGTATGAGAAGCTTTAAGGACTATCAATTAGATTACCCCGGCTATAAGGAGGACAATAAAGATGAGATAGAAATCCTTCAGGAATCAGAGGGAGATGACGTAAAAGAAATAGAAATCAATATCTAAAATATAAGTAAAAAAATACTTTAAAATAGCCATTTTTTTATATTGACATTTTAATTTTTAGATGATAATCTCTTTTTTTGTGTCTTCAAAAAAGGTTATCATTAATCGTTTTTTGTTGTAGCAGTATTGTTAAATTGAGCTATAAGATAGGGTATTTATGCCTACTATAAATCAACTGGTTAAAAAAGGAAGAAAAAGATTAAAAAAGAAAAAGAAAACACCTGCTCTGCAGGGAAATCCTTTAAGAAGAGGTGTATGTATTAGAGTATATACTTCTACTCCCAAGAAGCCAAATTCGGCGCTGCGAAAAGTAGCTAGAGTAAGGCTTACAAATGGAGCTGAGGTTACAGCATATATACCAGGAGTTGGTCATAATCTACAGGAGCACTCTATAGTATTAGTAAGAGGCGGTAGGGTAAAAGATCTACCTGGGGTGAGATATAAGATTGTTAGGGGCACGTTAGATACTGCAGGAGTTGAAGATAGAAAATCTTCACGCTCGAGGTACGGAGCTAAGAAGCCAAAGTAATTTATGAGGAGTTAATAGATGCCAAGAAAAGGAAAACTTCCGAAAAGGAAAATGAAGACAGACCCTGTTTATAAAAGTAGGGTTGTATCTCAACTGATTAATAAGGTTCTGACAGATGGTAAAAAAAGCATTGCTGAGAATATAGTATATAAGAGTCTGAGAATTCTGGGAGAAAGAACCAAAGAGAATCCATTAGAGATACTGGATAAATGTCTTGATAATGTAAGGCCTGTGCTGGAGGTAAAACCGAGAAGAGTTGGTGGAGCTACTTATCAGGTGCCCGTGGAAGTCTCTGCGGAAAGAGCAAATACGCTGGCTATTAGATGGGTAGTTGATTTTGCAAGCAGAAGGAAGGAAAAGACTATGGCTGCAAGGTTATCTGCCGAGATTTTAGATGGTGCCAGTAATACTGGAAGCAGTATTAAAAAGAAAGAAGATTTACATAAGATGGCTGAGGCCAACAAGGCTTTTGCACACTATAGGTGGTAGTGTAGGTGACTATATATGACCAGACAGGTTTCATTAAAAAATACAAGAGATATAGGTATAACTGCTCATATAGATGCAGGTAAAACAACTACAACGGAACGTATTCTATATTATACCGGTAAGACTTATAAAATGGGAGAAGTTCACGATGGAGCAGCAGTTATGGATTGGATGATACAGGAGCAGGAAAGAGGAATTACTATTACTTCTGCTGCAACAACCTGTTTCTGGAAGGATAATAAAATAAATATTATTGATACTCCCGGACATGTTGATTTTACTGTTGAAGTTGAAAGATCATTAAGAGTACTTGATGGTATGATTATTATATTCTGCGCAGTTGGAGGAGTGGAACCACAGTCTGAAACTGTATGGAGGCAGGCTGATAAATATAATGTTCCCAGGATTGCTTTTGTCAATAAGATGGATCGAAGTGGAGCAGATTTCTTCTATGTTTTGGATATGATTAAAACAAGACTTGGTGCCAATCCACTACCCATACAAATTCCTATAGGTAAAGAAGAAGACTTTTTAGGAATCATTGATCTTATCAGTATGAGGGCAATTATATATAAAGATGAAATGGGAATTAAATTCGAGTATGAGGATGTACCTTCAGAACTTGAATCTACTGCTGAAAAATATAGGCAGCAACTCATTGAAAATATTGCTAATTACAATGATGATATTTTAAACAAATATGTTGAAAATATTGAAATAAGTGAAGGAGAATTAAAGAAAGCTATCAGGGAAATAACTATAAATGTTAATGGTGTTCCTGTCCTTTGCGGAGCTGCTTTTAAGAATAAAGGTGTGCAGCCATTACTGGATGCAGTGGTGGATTTTCTCCCATCTCCAGGTGATATATCTTCACCTAAAGGTATCAATCCGGATAATGGAAAAGAAATTGAAAGAGAAGTTAATGATGACGCACCTTTTTCTGGTCTGATTTTTAAGATAACGACTGATCCATTTGTAGGAAAGTTAAGTTATTTAAGAATTTATTCTGGAACCATGAAAAGTGGAATGCAGGTACTGAATGCAAATAGTGGTAATAAAAACAGAGTCAGCAAACTGTTGGAGATGCATGCCAATAGCAGAGAGGAATTAAAAGAGGCTTATAGTGGAGATATAGGAGCAGTTGTTGGCTTAAAGAATGTAAATACGGGTGATACTATATGTGACCCAAATAAGCCTATTAAATATGAATCTATTAGTTTCCCTGAGCCGGTATTATCAATTGCTATTGAACCAAAAACAAAAATCGACCAGGAAAAATTAGTCATTGCGCTTTCCAAGCTGGAAGAAGAAGATCCTACTTTTAGAATGGAAATCGATAGTGAAACCGGACAGACAATTATTTCAGGTATGGGTGAACTCCATCTCGAAATTATAGTAGATAGATTGCTTCGCGAGTTTGGTGTAGGTGCAAATGTAGGTAAACCGCAGGTATCTTACAGGGAAACGATAACTAAAGGAACACAAGTAGAAGGAAAATATATCAGGCAAAGTGGTGGAAGGGGGCAGTACGGTCATGTAGTTGTCCGTTTTGAACCAAATGAATACGGTAAGGGATTTGAATTTGAGGATAAAACAAAAGGCGGAGTTATACCAAAAGAATTTATCAAGCCAATTGAAAAGGGAATAGTAGATGCTATGCAAAGTGGCGAGGTAGCCGGATATCCGGTTGTTGATGTTAAAGCCATACTTTTAGATGGATCCTATCATGAAGTAGATTCTTCAGAAATGGCTTTCAGGATTGCCGGGTCAAAAGCTTTTAGAGAAGGTATGAAAAAATGTCTTCCTATTTTACTTGAGCCAGTAATGGATGTTGAAGTGGTTGCTCCGGACAAGTATATGGGAGAAGTTATTGGTGATCTTAATTCGAGGAGAGGAAAAATATTATCTGTATTACTGAGAAGTAAGAATAGAATTATAAAAGCAGAGGTGCCGCTTGCTGAAATGTTTGGATATGCTACGGATTTGCGGTCCAAAACTCAGGGGCGTGCCACTTTTACTATGCAGTTTAAAAAATATGAACCAACACCAGGTAGAATTGCAGACGAAATTATTGAAAGGTTTAAAGGAAGTAAAATTGCAGTATAGATTATTAATATAAATTAAATTAACTTCAAAACAAAGAAAGGATATATTATGGCTAAGAAAAAATTTGAAAGGACCAAACCTCATATAAACATAGGGACTATAGGCCATGTGGATCATGGTAAGACAACACTTACCTCAGCTATTACAAGGTGTCTTAAAAGCACAGGACTGGCTGTAGAGGAAAGGACATTTGATTCCATTGACAATGCCCCTGAAGAAAAAGAGAGAGGTATAACAATTGCCATTGCCCACGTGGAATATGAAACCGCCAGCCGCCACTATGCCCATGTGGACTGTCCCGGCCATGCAGACTATATAAAGAACATGATTACCGGTGCAGCCCAGATGGATGGGGCAATACTTGTTGTATCTGCTGCAGATGGACCAATGCCCCAGACAAGAGAGCATATACTTCTTGCAAGACAGGTGGGGGTACCCTACATTGTGGTATTTTTAAATAAAGTAGATATGGTAGATGATCCTGAGTTAATAGAACTTGTAGAGATGGAAGTAAGAGATCTTCTTACCGAATATGAGTTTCCGGGAGATGAAATACCGGTAGTTAAGGGGTCAGCGCTAAAGGCAATGAAATGTAGTTGCACAGATAAGGCCGCCTGCCCCGACTGCAGTCCAGTGCTTGAGCTTATGGAAAAAGTAGACCAGTATATAAAAACACCTGTAAGGGACGTGGACAAGCCATTCCTTATGCCCATAGAGGACATATTTTCCATTACCGGGCGTGGAACTGTAGTTACCGGTAGGGTTGAAAGAGGAAAAATTGCACTGCAGGATGCAGTAGATGTAGTGGGAATAAGGCCCAAAATACAAAAGACAGTGGTAACCGGTGTTGAGATGTTCAGGAAACTACTAGATTATGCCCAGGCAGGAGATAATGTAGGGCTTCTTCTTAGAGGAATACAGAAAGAGGATGTGGAAAGAGGACAGGTTGTAGCCAAGCCCTCCTCTATTACCCCTCACTTTAATTTTATGGCTCAGGTTTATGTGCTGTCCAAAGATGAGGGAGGACGCCATACTCCTTTCTTTAATGGGTACAGACCTCAATTTTATTTCAGGACTACAGATGTAACAGGAGTAGTAAACCTTCAAGAAGGTGTGGAGATGATAATGCCTGGAGATAACACAGAAATGGAGATAAAACTGATATCTCCCATAGCTATGGAAGAAGGGCAGAGGTTTGCTATCCGTGAAGGTGGAAGGACTATAGGAGCTGGCAGTGTTACCAGGATAATTGAGTAAAAAAAGGTAATTAAAAGCAGGAGGAAATTGTAATGGCGGCAGGTAAATTAGGTCAGAAAATTAGAATCAAATTAAAAGCTTATGATCATGAAGTTATTGATCGTTCGGCAAAAAAAATAGTGGAGACTGTTGAGAGTTCTGGCGCCAAAGTTTCTGGCCCAATTCCACTACCGAATAAAAAAAATGTATATTGTGTTATAAGATCTCCTCATGTAAATAAAGATTCGAGGGAGCATTTTGAAATAAGAACTCATAAAAGGCTTATAGATATTATTGATCCTACTCCAAAAACAGTAGACTTGCTAATGAGACTAAGTTTACCGGCTGGCGTGGGTATAGAAATAAAGTCTTAATGTAGATATTTTCCGGGAAGTGATGCAAAGATGGTAAATGCGATATATGGAAAAAAGATTGGATGTACTCAAGTTTTTAGTGAAAATGGCAATGCATTGTATGTTACGGCAATTGAAGCTGAGCCATGTATAGTTATTCAGGTGAAGGATAATGAAAAAGATGGATATAATGCTCTGAAAGTAGGTTTTGGTAAAATCAAAGAGAAGAAAGCAACCAGGCCGCATGAGGGTGAATTTGTGAAGAATAAAGTGAATTTGAAGAAGTACCTGAGGGAAATCAGAGTAGATAAATTTGACAGGGAGTATAAGCCCGGAGATAGTCTGGACGTTAAAATTTTCAAGGTAGGAGATAAAGTCAAAATAACCGGAAATAGTAAAGGTAAAGGATTTGCCGGAGTAATAAAAAGACATGGGTTTCATAGGGGAAGAATGAGCCATGGTTCTCATTCCCATAGAATACCAGGTTCGGTAGGAATGTGTTCCACTCCTTCAAGGATAGCAAAGGGTAAGAAGATGCCTGGAAGAATGGGAGGCAGCAAAGTTACTATTTCTGGATCAGAGGTAGTCGATATAATTGAAGACCAGAATTTAATTTTAGTTAAAGGAAGTGTTCCGGGCGCTAGGGGCAGTTTAGTTTTTTTAAGGAAGGTTTAGTAAATTATAAAGTTTTTGGGAGAATGAAATGGTGAGCTTGAATGTTGTAGACTCAAGTGGCAAGGAATTGGAAAAAATAAATATATCCAATGAAATAGTCAGTCAGAAAGTGAATTCTGAGATCATGTATCAGGAGGTAAGAAGGTATCTTGCTTCTATGAGATCTGGAACACACAAGACCAAAGATAGAGGTGAAGTAAGAGGTGGCGGGAGAAAACCCTGGAGGCAAAAAGGTACTGGAAATGCCAGGGCCGGTTCCATCCGTTCTCCAATATGGAGAGGTGGTGGAGTGGTTTTTGGGCCTAAGCCAAGAGATTATTCTTTTAAATTAAATAAAAAAGTAATAAAGCAGGCAAAGTTAATAGCATTATCAGAAAAGCTTAAAAATAAAAAAATTATTGTGATTGATAAATTAAGTTTTAAAAATCCGGAAACGAAAAAAGCAGCAGAAATACTAAAGAAACTTAATTTAGATAGGGGTAAAGTACTTATGGTTTTTGATAGTTTAAATATCAGTGAAGCAAAATCCTTCAAGAATATAGGCAATGTTATGATAGAAAGCGCAAGGGGACTAAATGCTTATATTATCCTTGCAGCAGATTATGTGGTTTTTACCAAAAGCTCACTGAATGATTTTATTGAGAGGTTAGGCAATGGAAGATCCTAGAGATATAATTCTTTCGCCGGTTGTATCGGAAAAAAGTTATGCTGCGGTTCAGAATAAAAGATATTCTTTTTTTGTCGATATTAGGGCAAAAAAAAGTGAGATAAAGAGAGCAATTGAAGAGATATTTAAGGTTAAGGTTTTGGAAATAAGTACTATGAATATTAAATCTAAGCCAAAGAGATTAGGAAGATCGGTAGGTACAAGCGCCCGTAAAAAAAGAGCTGTAGTTACTCTGGGTAAAAAAGATAAAATTGATTTTTTTGAATCAGTCTGATTTAGTTTGGAGGTATAAAAGTTGGCTGTTAAAAAATATAAGCCCACGACTCCTGGGAGAAGACTTGCAACAGTTTCTGATTTTTCGGTTTTAACAAAAAAAAGACCGGAGAAATCGCTCACCAGATCTTTAAAAAGAGATGCCGGTAGAAATGCTAATGGCAGGATTACCAGGAGACATAGCGGTGGTGGACATAAAAGATTATATAGAATTATAGATTTTAAAAGATTAAAAGACGGTATTCCGGCTAAGGTAGAAGCAATTGAATACGATCCTAACAGAAGTGCCAGGATTGCTCTTGTCATTTATAAGGATGGGGAAAGGAGCTATATAATTGCTCCCCTTAAGTTAAAAGTGGGAGATATTGTAATGTCAGGAGAAAAGGCTGACATTAAAGTGGGTAACGCTCTTCCCTTAAAAAATATACCGGTTGGAACGATAATTCACAATATAGAGCTTAAGGAAGGAAAAGGGGCAGAATTAGCTAGATCAGCAGGTGGATATGCTCAGCTTCTGGCAAAAGAGGGAAAATATGCCAATATAAAGCTTCCTTCAAGCGAAGTTAGATTGGTAGGGTTGAATTGCAGAGCCTGTATTGGTCAGATTGGAAATACAACCCATGAAATAATTCGACTGGGTAAGGCAGGAAGGAAAAGATGGCTGGGAATAAGACCATCGGTTCGAGGAACGGCAATGAATCCTATTGACCATCCTCATGGTGGAGGAGAAGGAAAGAATAAAAGTGCCGGAAGAAATCCTTGTACTCCCTGGGGGAAACCCACGCTGGGCTATAGGACAAGAAAGAAAAAGAGTGAAACTGATAAATATATAATCAGGAGAAGGAACAAGTAGTAAGTTTAATCTTTACATTTGGAGGATGACTGGAATGTCAAGGTCTTTAAAAAAAGGTCCTTTTGTTGAAGAAAAGTTATTAAAAAGAATAAATAAGCTAAATGAATCAGGAGAGAAAAAAATCATAAAGACCTGGTCTAGAAGTTCAACTATATTCCCGGAAATGGTTGGGCACACTATAGCTGTTCATGATGGAAGAAGACATGTACCTATATTCATATCGGAGTCTATGGTCGGTCATAAGTTAGGGGAATTTGCGCCGTCAAGATCTATAAGGCCACATGTTTATAAAGGAAAGAGTGAAAGGGTGGCTACTGTTAAGAAGTAAGTAAAGCGCAGTAGTCTAAAGAGTGAGGCATGAGTTTTGGAAACCAAAGCTGTTGAAAAGTACATAAGAATATCATCAAGAAAAATAAGATATGTTGTTGATTTGATAAAATCAAAGTCAATAGAGGATGCTATAGATATATTGTCTTTAACACCCAGGGCAGCAGCAGCTGTGGTAAAGAAAGCTATACAAAGTGCCGTAGCTAACGCTACTGAAAATCACAAAATGAAAGAAGAAGATTTGTTTATTTCTAGAATATTGGTAAATGAAGGGCCAACTTTAAAGAGGTTCAGGCCAAGAGCCAGGGGCAGGGCTACTAAAATTAGAAAGAGAACTTCGCATCTATCGGTTTACGTATCTAATGGTAAAGAGAAGGAGGCTTAGGAGATGGGTCAGAAGGTTAGTCCTGTTGGACTTAGGATTGGAATTAATAAAGGGTGGCAATCCAGGTGGTTTGCTGAAAAAGACTATGCCAAGCTTCTCAGAGAAGATATCATTATAAGGAATATAATTGAGGATCAGCTAGGAAATGCCGGGGTTTCAAAAATCGAGATTGAAAGAACGGAAGAAGAAGTGAAAGTAGATATGTATACTTCTAAGCCGGGTATAGTTATAGGTAGAAGAGGAGCGAATATTAATGACATCAGGAATTTAATAGAGAAAAAAACCGGGAGTATTATACAGTTGAATATAATAGAAATTAAGAAGCCTGAACTGATTGCAAAATTAGTAGCTGAGGGTATTGCCTCACAACTAGTTGGAAGAGTTAGCTTTAGAAAAGCTATGAAAAAAGCTATTTCATTATGTATGAAAGCAGGAGCAAAAGGTATAAGAGTCCAATGTGCGGGAAGATTGGGCGGAGCAGAGATGGCCAGGACTGAATGGTATAGAGAAGGGAGAGTCCCGCTGCATACTCTTAGAGCGAATATTGATTATGGATTTGCAGAAGCAAATACGACTTTTGGTAAAATTGGAGTTAAAGTCTGGATATACTTAGGAGATATCATACTGGATAAGGAAGAGATGGGAAGGGAAAGAAAATTGGATAAAAGGAAGAAGGAAAAAGAAAAAATTTCAAGTTAGGAGATATTTATGGCAGCAATGTTAATGCCTAAACGGGTAAAATATAGAAAAGTACAAAGAGGAAGAATGAAAGGTATTGCCAAAGGTGGTACCAAGCTCTCTTTTGGCGAATATGGGCTGCAGGCGCTGGAATCTGGCTGGTTAACAAGCAGGCAGGTAGAAGCTGCAAGGGTAGCTCTTACCAGGTATATAAAAAGGGGAGGAAAAGTATGGATAAATGTTTTTCCTCATAAACCTGTTACCAAAAAACCAGCTGAAACCCGTATGGGCGGAGGAAAAGGTGCGCCGGAAAATTGGGTAGTTGTGGTTAAGCCTGGAAGAATCCTATTTGAAATTTCGGGTGTTAGTATGGAAGTTGCAAAGGAAGCAATTAGATTGGCTTCTAATAAATTGTCTATAAAAACAAAATTTGTTTATGAAGAACTATAACAAACCAGGTGGGAAATGAGAATAAGTGAGATAAAGGAACAAACAAAAGAAGAATTAGAAGCAAAACTAGCGGATATAAAAAAGAGTATTTTTAATTTGAAGTTTCAAAAAGCTACAGGGCAATTAGAAAATCCGGTAAAGATACGAAATTTAAGGAAAGATATTGCCAGAATAAAAACTTTACTTAGAGAGAAAGAGCTCAAGTATAAAGATTAATGAGGAAAGCAAGAAATAAAGCAGAGAAAAATAAAGGGGGTTTTTTGGAAAGAGGAAAAGTAAAAGTAAGAGTGGGAACAGTAGTAAGTGACAAAATGGATAAGACGGTTGTTGTTGCCGTAGAATCTCATTATAAACACCCTTTATACAAGAAGATTTTAAAGAAAATAAAGAAATTGAAGGTACACGATCCTGAAGGCAGTTGTAAGCTGGGTGATGTAGTAAAGATTTCTGAAATAAGGCCTATTAGTAAGACTAAGAGGTGGAGACTGGTCGAGGTAATCAGGAAAGCGGAGTAGAGAAGGATTTAAAAATGATTCAAGCTGAGAGTAAGGTAAAAGTAGCTGATAATACCGGTGCAAGGGAAATTAAATGCATTAAAGTTTTAGGGGGAACAAGAAAGAGGTATGCGCGTGTTGGAGATACTTTTATTGCTGCAGTAAAAGTAGCAAATCCAGGAGGGGTAGTAAAGAAAAGCGATGTAGTAAAGGCTGTACTTGTAAGATCAAAGAAAACATTCAGGAGGCCCGACGGATCGTATATAAGGTTTGATGATAACGCGGCAGTTATTATTGATACACAGAATAACCCGAGAGGGACCAGAATATTTGGTCCAGTAGCAAGAGAACTTAGAGATAAAAATTTTATGAAGATAATTTCACTCTCACCAGAGGTAATTTAGTTATTTGTAGCAGGAGCATTAAAAATGTTAAAAATAAAGAAAAATGATAAGGTTGAGATAATAAAAGGAAAAGATAAAGGAAAAACAGGAAAAGTACTTAGAATAGAGTCCGTTACAAATAGATTATATGTTGAGGGTACTAATATTATAAATAAGCATGTCAGGCAGAAGGATCAAAGCAAACCTGGTGGTATTATTAAAAAGGAAGGACCCATTAAAATTTCAAATGTTAAACTTATTTGCCCTAATTGCGGCAAGCCAGCAAGAGTGGGTTTTGAAGTTAAGGATTCTGGTGAGAAAGTCAGAATATGTAAGAAGTGTAATCAGCAGATTTAAAGGATAAATGCTTGAGGTGATATTGATGGAGCCGAGGTTAAAAGAAAAATATAAAAAAGAAATAATTCCTAAAATGTTAAAAAATCGTAAATTTAATAATGTAATGGAAGTACCCAGGATAAATAAAATCACTGTAAATATGGGTATTGGCTCTGCGATTCAAAATATAAAAGAATTGGAGTCTGCTAGCCAGGATCTGGCTAAAATTGCAGGCCAGAAGCCTGTTATAACAAAAGCCAGAAAATCAGTTGCGGGATTTAAGCTCAGACAGGGAAACCCGATAGGCTGTATGGTTACTTTAAGGGGAAAGAGAATGTATGAGTTTTTGGATAGACTGCTTAGTATAGCAATTCCAAGAATTAGGGATTTTAGAGGTCTTTCTAAAAAAAGTTTTGATGGTTCTGGAAATTATACTATTGGCATAAAAGAACAGTTAATTTTTCCGGAAGTAGAGTATGACAGTATTTTAAGTGTAAAAGGTATGAATATTACTATTACCACCAGTGCGGAAAATGATGATGAAGCATTATTTTTACTGGAGGAGTTTGGGTTTCCATTTAAAAAATAAAAAAACGCAAGTTTTATAAAGGAGACAATTTATTGGCAAAGAAATCACTTATAGAAAAACAAAGAAGAGAACCTAAATACAAAACAAGAAAGTACAGCAGATGTTTTAGGTGTGGTAGACCCAGAGGTTATTATAGAAAGTTTGGATTATGTAGAATTTGTCTTAGAGAAATGGCTCATGAAGGAAAAATTCCTGGACTAACCAAGTCCAGTTGGTAAAAGGAGGGTTTATGTCGGCAGTTACAGATCCTGTTTCAGATATGTTAACCAGAATAAGGAATGGCTATATTGCTAAGATGGATAGTGTCAGTATACCTTATTCAAAACTTAAAACAGAAATAGCCAGGATATTGGCTGAAGAAGGTTATATAAGAAGTTATGAAATCCGTAAAGATGAAAACGCTGGTGGCTTAATTAAAATATACTTAAAATATAATAAAGACAAAAAGAGTACTATAACCGCGCTTAAAAGAATAAGCAAACCAGGACTCAGGGTTTATGCGCAAAAGGATGAAATTCCCAGGGTTCTTGGTGGTTTGGGAACAGTTATATTGTCCACGTCAAAAGGTGTACTTACAGGTACAGGAGCCAAAAAACTAGGAGTTGGCGGGGAAGTAATATGTTCTATATGGTAGGGATTTATAAGCATAAATACCCAGAAAGACATGATAGGGTAGATGTGATCTTACTGACAAGTGGGTACCTTCACTTAGCTTTAATCCTAATAAATATTATTTCTTTATGGGAGAAATTATTAATAAAATTTATTTGATTTATTAACTGGAAAATAGTTAGAAAGGTGAGTTTAAAGTGTCAAGAATAGGAAGGAAACCTATTGATGTACCGGAAGAAGTAGAGATCAAAATAGATAAGGACAATATTAGTGTAAAGGGAAAATTAGGAGAACTTTCTCAAAAGTTTGACAACACTTCTGTTAAATTAAGTATGGAAGACAGTAGGTTAACTGTTATTCCAGTTTCGAATAGTAATGAGAATAGAGCTAAACATGGTCTTTATAGAAGCCTTATAAATAATATGGTTATAGGTGTAAGCAGCGGTTTTAGCAAAACCTTAATAATAGCCGGTGTGGGTTTTAGAGCCAGTAAGAAAGGAAATGATCTGGAAATATTGGCAGGATATTCAAATCCGGTAATAGTCAATCCTCTTCAAGGGATATCATTTGATGTCCCGGATAATACTACAATTGTGGTTAAAGGAATAGATAAACAGGTAGTTGGAGAAATGGCTGCTAAGATCAGGAGCATAAGGGAACCGGAACCTTATAAGGGTAAAGGCATAAAATATAGTGATGAAATTATAAGAAGAAAAGTTGGTAAAACAGCTATTACTAGCGGTTCTTAAATTTCTTATAGGAGATTTTATGAAGAGTAAAACTGAAAAAAGGGATAAAAGTTTAAGAAGAAAAATAAGGAGTAGGTTTAAAATTAAAAGAAGCAGCAATCGTATGAGACTCTCTGTTTACCGGAGCAATAAATATATTTACGGTCAGATAATAGATGATAGCACCGGCACTGTACTGGTTGGTATATCAAGCAAGAAAATTGAAAGCAAAGATGGAGATAAAGGGAAAATAGATATAAGCTTTAGGACTGGAGAAGCCCTGGCTAAGATGGGAAAGAAGAAAAGTATAAATGAAATAGTTTTTGATAGAAGTGGTTACAGGTATCATGGCAGAGTAAAAGCCCTGGCTGAAGGTGCAAGA
>Ga0066637_10000471_pt1 | contig 24149 bp, 22 predicted proteins | sample CryGeyCG2014_020_FD_62737 | JGI IMG/M metagenome (GOLD analysis project Ga0066637, IMG submission 62737) | Groundwater microbial communities from aquifer - Crystal Geyser CG08_land_8/20/14_0.20 | ecosystem: Environmental > Aquatic > Deep subsurface > Groundwater | place: USA: Utah: Grand County...
CGGAGGTAGGCGAATATCCGCCGGAGAAGGCCGAACCAGGCGGGGTGGCGACCCCTCCTGTTCCTCCGGGCGTTATGTACAAACCCTGACTTCCAATCTTCTGCCCCCACATGCCACCCCACTGGATGCCGAGGTTGCGGGCGGTGTCTTTCGTTGTTTCCACAATATTGGCTTTGATCAGGATCTGTGCGGTCGGTTTGTCGATTCTCTCGATCAGGGGAAACAGCCGGGTCATTTCCTGGCGGGTGGTCTGGATGATCAGGGAATTGCTGTGCTCATCCACTTTCACCGAGCCCAAGGCCTTGCCGTCCTTGTCTTTCGTCAGAAAATCACGAATGTTTTCGGTAAGTTTCTTTGCATCATTGTAATCAATACTGACCACCCTGGTGATTAAAGGTTCTGGCGCCGGCTGGGCCCGATCTAATTCCGATTTCCGTTTGGCCTCCGAGGCCGCCTGCCGGTCCGCTTCATCCTTTTTCATCTTCTCCAGGCTCATCACGGTGATCACGTTGCCGACCTGTTTTTTGCCCAGCCCGGTTATGGTAAGGATCGTGTCGAGCGCCTGCTCCCAAGACACATCCTTCATCTTGAGAGTCACCGTCCCTTTGACGTCTTCGCCGGAGACGATGCTCACGTTGCCTTGCTCGGCCAGCAGCCGGAGCACCGACTTAATATCGGCATCCTGGACATCCAGGAAGATCCGGGGGCCGCCATCGACCTTCTTGTCCTTACCGGCGTCTCGCGCAACGTCCATCGTCGCCGCGCCCCCGGGCGTTGCCGGTTTTTCAGCGGTCCGCGCCGCCGGGATCTGCAAGGCCGGCAGCGGCTTTTCCTGCGCAGGCCCTGCCGCCGCCAAGGAGGTCACGTTGAAATCGATGAGGATATTCATCCCCTCCTGCCGCACGCTGTACGGCACCTTCTGCTTCAGATCAATCGTCGCGATGACCCACGATCGGCCTTCGGCGGTCTTCTGGACGGGCGTCACCCGGACCACATTCGCAAGTGCGGCATCGCTGAGAGGACGCCGGAGCCCCTCGGGAACGAAGAGGTTCTCCATGCGGACCAGCACTGCATTGCCGGGCTGGTTCTCGACGGTCACGCCGGACTGTTTTGATACCGCGAGGGTCACCCGTTCCTTGCCCGGGAGCCTTTCAAAGGTGACGTTTTCCAGGTAGCCCGCGTTGACCGTCTGTGCAGCCGCATCCGACGCCCCGGGGGTTGCACCCCACGCCAGCGGGAAGGCCATCGTCATGATCGCCGCTAAAAAAACAAGCCATGCCCATCGTATTGCCCGTTTCATGGTTTCCCCTCTTCTTCCTTGTGAAGCATTACCGTCACGCGTCTAATCTGCGCCTTTTTTGCCTGTTTTTCGGCTTTTTCCTCTACAACCACCCGATCGGGCAGGATCGCTGCAACCCGGCCACCGTTCATGCCGATATAGGTCCCGACAAAAAGGGGATAGTATTTCTTTGCGACCCCATCCTCGACAATCGCCGTCTGCCTGGCCCGATCACCGGCGATCCCGACGAGACGAAACTGCCCGAGTTCTGCCTGTTGAAGCGGCGAGATGGGACGTTCTTGCAAAGCCGCCTTTTTCTTCTGTTCTTCTTCCATCTTCTTTTTCAGAGCCGGATCCGTTTCCATGAATGGTTTAAAGGGATCCGGTTTCCCTGCTGCATGGTACTGGTAGGTTGGCGCCGCCGGCGGAGCTGCGGCGGGAACCGACGTTGCCCCAGGTCCGCGGGAGCCGCCGGCCGGTGCGGGGAGGGGCAAGGTCTTCAAATCAGCAGCCCGGAGTCCAGGCGCACTTGTCCCCCCGGCAAGTAAAAGGACCAGGATGCCACCCATCATAACGGATATGAAATGCCGTCTCATCATTGTTTTCTATCCACAAACATATAGGTTTTTACGGTGCAGGCGGTCCGCACGATTCTCCCCCCACCCTTCACATCCTGTGCATCCCCCATGACGATCTCTTCAACATTGACGATCCGGGACAGTTGGGCAATCTTTGCATAGAAGGAGACCGTATTGTGGAAACTGCCGGCAAGCTGCACCTTGATGGGGATTTCATCGTAAAACTTCTCCGGAACGGCCGGCTTCGGGGGGGAAGGCGGGGCCTTGGCAGCAACCGGCTTCGGGGGAGTCCCCGGTTTCACCTCCGGGAGCTTCGGCTCCGGGGGTTTCGGCTCAAACAGGAGGAAATTCACGCCGGCTTCTTCGCCGGAGAGAACCACCGACGCCAGAAGACCTGCGATCTCCCGCGCATTGGGAAGTTTCAGCAAGGCGATCGTAAAGGATTGCTTTAGAGCGTTGATCTCCCGGATATACCGGTCGAGCTGCGCCACCACCTTCTCTTTTTCCACAATCTGCTGCTGCATCTCCGTCAGTTTGGTATCGAGGGCCATCTGCTTCGCAAGGATTGCCTGAAAGAAGAACATATAATAAAAATAGCCCAAGAGGAGACAGATCAAAAAAACGATCAGCGCCTTCAGCTTGGAGGAAAGTTTCTTCAGGTCATCGACATTGATGTCCATAGGTTCATATCTCTTTTTTCATGACACAGTTCAGAATGAATTGTTGCAGCTTCACCCCGGCCACTTCTTTTTCTTTGGAGACCACCAACTCGACCGATTGGACAAATTCTGCCTTTCCCAGGCTCTTCATGAAGCGGGCCACCGTGCCGTTGTCCCGGGCCATCCCCTCGATGCGGAGTTCCTGCCCCTTTTGCGTAATCTTTTCCAGCCAAGCCTCCTTGGAGGGAACGAGCAGATTCAGTTCATCCAGCATACGGACGGGGAAGAGCCGGTTTCCCTCCAGGGAATTGATCACCCCCAGCTTCTGTTCCAGCTCCTTTTTATCCCGCTTGAAACCTTCGATATCGCCGACCTTCTTGTTCAAGACGACAAGTTTGGCATCCGCTTCCTGGATCTTCGTCTCCATGCCGCTGATGAGAGCGTTGAAATAGAGATGTACGGCGAGGATGATCAGAATAAAGAGCGCCAGCGTGCCCGAAAGGATAACAATCTGGCGCTGCAGATTCTCCTTTTTTTCCTTTTCGCGATAGGGGAGAAGATTGATTTTGATCATTGATCGCCTATCTTCCGCAAAGCCAGCCCCACGCCGACAGCGGCAATGGGACCGATGCGCTCCGCCGCCCCCGGCTCCAGGACTTTTTTGTTACATTGGATCTTCTTGAATGGATTGACCATTTCCGTTTGGATCCCCAACCGGCGCCCCAGGTCGGCAGCCATGCCGGGAATCATGCCCCCACCGCCGGACAGAAGGACTTTACCGATGTTTTCCGCCCCAAACGTGGAACGGAAGTAATCGACCGACCGCTCGATCTCAGAGCAGATCGGATCGGCATAGGCAATCAGCCCCTCGCGGTACGCCGCCCTGGCCCGTTCGTCGTCGCCGGTCCCCTCGATCTTCGCCTTTTCCGCCTCCTCAAAAGAGACGCCAAGATTTGCGGCGAGGGCCTCGGTGATGGCGTTGCCGCCGAGGGTAAAATCACGCGTGAAGATCGATACCCCGCCCTTCACCGCATTCAAGTTGGTTATGCTGGCCCCGATGTTGATGAGAACGGCCACATCGTTCTCCTCGAACTCGTAATTTTCCTCGTACATCGTCTCCAGGGCAAAGGAATCGACATCCATGATGACCGGGATCAGTCCCGCCGCATCGACGGCCTCCGTATAGCCTTCGATGATCTCCTTCTTGGCCGCTACGATGAGGACTTCCATCTGACTGGGGTTATAGGGATTTTCACCGACGATCTGAAAATCATAGTCCACCGCGGCCATGTCGTCAAAGGGCAGATACTTCCCCGCTTCATCATGGATGAGGCCGCGAAGTTCCTCCTCATCCATCTGCGCGAAGGTCGCCTTCTTTACGATCACGGCATGCCCGGAGATGGATGTGACGATCTTCTTGCTCTTGCAGCCGGACTGTTGGTAGAGTTCTTTGATGGTTGCGGTCAGGGCTTCCGGCTCCACCACGGCGCCATCGACAATGACGCCTCTGGCCAGCGGGATCCGGGAAAAACGGGTAAGGATGCGACCTTGGGGGTTATCCTGTATCTCCGCAAGCTTGATGCAACTGGAACCAATGTCCAGCCCGGCAAGCTGCTTCCCCCCTGAAAACAATCCCTTGATGTCGAACATGCGGTCACCGTCTTCAAGATAGAAAGTATGGACCCCGCCTTCCCAAAGCGGAAGCGGCAGTCCTATTGCGCCGATCGGTAAACCAGATCCCCTTTTTTAACCATGCCCAGCCCGCTTCTCGCCATCATCTCAATATAGGAGAGATCATCTCTCAGCAAGGTGATATTTTTTTTCAGGGCAATGTTTTCAAGGGTGAGCTCATGATTGACCTTCTTCAATGCCATCAACTTTCCCTTCATCCGGAAATTGTCGATGAGTCCCCGGTCGCCGAACGTGATCAGGGCGCCCATGAGCAAAACAAAGATGGTGAGATATCTTCCTACCTTCATCCCTTCGGTACCCCTCGACTCAGGAATGACCTCAAAAGAAAGTTGCGGTATATATATACAAAATAAAGGGGTTGTGCAAGACGAATTTTACGAATCGAAAATCAGCTCGTATGGCCGAATCCCCCGGCCCCCCTTGGTGTCGGCGGAAACTCCCCGCAGGCGGCCCAGACCACCCGGCAAACCCGGTGCACCACCATCTGGGCGATGCGGTCCCCCCGCCGGATGATGAAGGGCGTCCGGCCGTGGTTGATCAAAATCACCCCGACCTCGCCGCGATAATCCGCATCGATCGTACCCGGCGCGTTGACCAGCGTCACGCCGTGTTTCAGGGCCAGCCCGCTTCGGGGCCGGACCTCGGCCTCGTATCCTTCGGGAAGGGCCACCACGACGCCGGTCGGGACCAGCTTCCTTTCCCCGGGAAGGATCGCCGCATCCGCTGCAACCGCCGCAAAGAGATCCATTCCCGCCGCCTGGTCCGTCATGTAGGAGGGTAGCGGCAGATCTTCCGTTCCCGGCAGTCTGCGGATGGATACGCGGATCTCTTCTCCCATCAGTCCGCCCTCTTCAAGAAATAGGGGGACAGCGCCCCTATTTCCTATTGCAGATCCTCTTCGGAGACCGGGCCGAGCGCCGCGACCGTCAGGGCCCCGGGCCTAAACATCCGGCCGGCCAGGGAGCGGATCTCTTCACACCCGACCGCGTCGATCCACTCGATGATCTCCTCGGGCGTCATCTGCCTTCCGAAATAGATCTCGTTCTTGGCCAGAGATGTCATCCGGTTGTCCGTGCTCTCCATGCCGAGGAGGAAGTTACCTTTGATCAGTTCCTTGGCCGACTGCAATTCCTTCGCCGTCAGCCGTTCGGCGCCGGACCGCTCCAACCCCTCCCGAATGAGACCCAGCACCTCCCGGACCCGGGCGCCGTCCGTTCCCGCATAGACGCCGAACATGCCGGCGTCCCGATAGGGGGCCAGATAGGAGCCGATATCGTAGGCAAGGCCCCTTTTCTCCCGGATCTCCTGAAACAGCCGGGAGCTCATGCTCCCCCCCAGGACGGCGTTCAGAAGAAATGCCGCATGACGGTCGGGGTCCACCGCGGAGGGCGCCGGCGCCCCGACGATCAGATGAACCTGTTCCAACTCCTTCCGGAGAACGGCCCTCCCCGACCTGGCCTCGGGGGTCTCGAGCGGCCCACGGACGGATCTCCCGACGAGCGATCCGAAGGCGCGCCGGACCAGTTCCGTAAGTTTCTGGTGTTTGAGATTCCCGGCCGCGGTCAGGACCAGATCCCCGCCCCCATAGCCGGCCTGGAAGAAACGAAAGAGATCATCGCGGCGGAAGGATTCGACCCTTTCCTTCGTCCCGAGAATGGGAAGACCGAGGGAATGTCCTTTCCAGAACATCCCCTCGAAGAAATCATGGATGTAATCGTCGGGGGTATCTTCGACCATCCGGATCTCCTGGAGGATCACCGACCGCTCCCGGCCGATATCATCCTCGGCAAAGCGCGAACCGGTGAAAATATCGGCCAGCAGATCGATGGCCATCTCCAAGTGGTAATCCGGGATCTTGATGTAGAAGGAGGTCATCTCCTTCCCCGTGGCGGCGTTCATCACCCCGCCCACGGAATCGATGGCAGAGGCAATATCGAAGGCGGACCGGCGTTCGGTCCCCTTGAAGAGCATGTGTTCGATGAAATGGGCCATCCCGTTGGTCCAACCGTTTTCCCGGCGGGAGCCGCCCTCCACCCAGGCCCCGATGGAGATCGACCGGACATGGTCGATCTCCTCGGAAATCACCCGGATATCGTTGTCCAGGATGGTCTTATTGACCATTTTCAGCCAGTGCTTCCTTCCGGCTGAGGCGGATCTTCCCTTGCTTGTCCACCTCCAGCACCTTCACCCTCACCTCGTCCCCCTCTTGGAGGATGTCGGTGACCTTGTTCACCCGCTCCTTGGCGAGCTGCGAAATGTGCAGGAGCCCTTCCGTACCCGGCAGGATCTCGACGAAGGCGCCGAAATCGACGATCTTCTTGACCGTCCCGTTGTAGATCTTGCCGACCTCCGCATCCTCCGTGAGCCACTTCACCATGGCCACGGCCCGCGCGGCGGCTTCCGCGTCGCTGGAGGCGATGGTTACGGTGCCGTCATCCTCCACGTTGATCTCGACGCCGGTCTCCGCCACGATCTGACGGATGTTCTTGCCGCCGGAACCGATCACGTCGCGCACCTTCTCCGGCCGAACCTTGACGGTGGTAATCCGCGGGGCGTAGACAGAAATATCCGCCCGCGGCGCGGCAAGGGTCTCGCGCAGTTTGCCGATGATGAAGAGCCGCCCCTCACGGGCCTGGTTCAGGGCCTTCCGGAGGATGCCCCCGGTCAGGTTGTCGATCTTGATGTCCATCTGCATCGAGGTCACGCCCTTTTCGGTTCCACAAACCTTGAAGTCCATGTCGCCGGCATGGTCCTCATCGCCCAGAATATCGGAGAGGATCACCACCTGGTCCCCCTCCTTCAGAAGCCCCATAGCGATCCCGGCGACCGTGTCCCGGATCGGCACCCCGGCGTCCATCAGGGAGAGGCAACCGCCGCAGACCGTGGCCATCGAAGAGGAGCCGTTGGACGACAGGATATCGGAGACGACCCGGATCGTATAGGGGAATACCTCCTTGGGTGGCAAAACCGGCATCAGCGCCCGGCGCGACAGGCCACCGTGGCCGATCTCACGCCTGCCCGGGCTCCGGAGGGGTTTGGCCTCGCCCACGCTGAAGGGCGGAAAATTGTAGTGGAGGAGGAAGGCCCGCCTCTCCTCGCCTGCGATGTAATCCATCCGCTGCTCGTCATGGGAGGTCCCCAGGGTTACGGTCACCAGCGCCTGCGTCTCCCCCCGGTTGAACAGGGCCGAACCGTGGGCGCGGGGCAGCAGCCCGACCTCAGAGCTGATCGGACGGATTTCCGTATTGGAACGGCCGTCGATTCTTCTGTGTTCCTTGAGAATCATCTCGCGGAGAATGCGCCTCTCCAGCGACTCGATGATCTCCAGAATCTTGCCCTTGAGGGACGGATTCTCGGCCGTCAGCGCCTGGACGGCGCTTTTCCGGACCTCGGCCAGCTTTTCATAGCGCTCCATCTTGCGCGCCATGCCGTAGCCCTCTTTCAGCCCCGGCAGGGCCGCTTCGGTCACCTTCGCGACAAGGGCCTCGTCGACGGCCGGAATCACGACTTCCCGTTTGGCCTTGCCCGTCTCCTGACGCATCCGGTCCTGAAGATCGATGACCGGCCGCAACGCCTCGAGGCCAAAGTTGATGGCATCGACGATGACATCCTCCGCGACCTCCTCCGCCCCGCCTTCCATCATGACGAGGTTGACGTCATAGGCCCTTCCCTCCGTACCAGGAACGATCTTCCGTCCCACCAGGAAGAGGTTGAGATCGCTTTTCCCCTGGAGCGCCTGCGAGGGGTTGCAGACGAAGGCGCCGTCCACGCGGCCGACCCGGACACCGGCGATCGGCCCCTTGAACGGGATATTCGAGATCTCGAGAGCCGCCGACGCGGCAAGCATCGCCGCTACATCGGAGTCGTTCTCGTTGTCCACGGAAAGGACCGACGCCATGATCTGGGTTTCGTGGAAATAGTTCTTCGGAAACAGCGGCCGGATGGAGCGGTCAATGATCCGTGAAGTCAGGATCTCCTTCTCGTTTAGACGCCCTTCCCGTTTGAAGAACCCCCCGGGAATCTTCCCGGCCGCAAAGGTCATTTCCTGATAATCGACAGTTAGCGGGAGAAAATCGACCCCCTCCCGGATTGTCTTCAACGAAACGGCGGTTACCAGAACCACCGTATCCCCGTATGTTGCCAGGACGGCGCCGTCCGCCTGCCCCGCGACATAGTCCGTTTTGAGGGAGATGCTCCTCCCCGCAAAATCTGTACTGAACAGTTTACTCATATTTTTCCTCTCAATGGTTGATTTGCAGTGCGGCACATGAAAGGAGTAGGCAGTAGGGAGTAGGGAGTAGGGAGTAGGCAAAAGCGAAGCCTACTTCTTACTCCTTACTTCCTACTCCTGATCGATACCCCGCACCCTAAAGCCCAGGTTACTTCCTGAGCCCCAGACGCTGAATCACCGCTCTGTAGCGTTCCACGTCCTTGTTCTTCACGTAATCCAGAAGCCTCCGCCGTTGACCGACCAGCTTCAGGAGCCCCCGCCGGGAGTGATGGTCCTTCTTGTGGGTCTTGAAGTGTTCCGTCAGATACTCAATTCTGGCGCTGAGGAGGGCAATCTGGACCTCCGGAGATCCCGTATCCTTTTCGTGCAACTGATAACTTCCGATGATTCCCTTTCTCTTTTCTACATCTAACACTGTTCTCATCCTCCCTTAAGTCAATCGCGCAAGTATGAGGCCTCCGGCCTCTTGCGAGTCATCAATCGTTCAATACCCGTAAAATCCGGACCGCCTGTCTCTTCCCCTCCCGCGAAGTTAGTTCATCCGATGCGCAGAGCATCCGGGCGACGGCCACCAGATGTTTGTCATGGAGGGTGAACTTTATCACATCTCCGGCGACAAGAAAAGGAATATGATAACGGTTCAGAACCTCGCCGTCCGGCTGATAGCCGTTCCGCAACCTTTCCGCCAACTGCGGGTCCACATCGATGACGGCAAGATCGGGCAGGAGTTCCGCCATCGGCAGCAGATGCGCCGTAAGCCTTTCCCGCTTTTCCTCACCCGTCAATCCCCCCAGGGCGACAGCCTCCTCCACACGAAAGTTGCCGCTGCGCATCCGGCGCAGGGCCGACATGCAGCCCCCGCAACCGAGCGCCTCCCCGGCCTCCGCGCAGAGAGAGCGGACATAGGCGCCCTTCGAACAGGAGACCGTAAAGGTCACCTCGGGGAGACAAATCCCCTCGATCCGGATGTCGTAAATCTCCACCTCCCGCGCCGGCGCCTCGACGTCGATCCCCCGACGCGCCCAGTCGTAAAGGGCCTTTCCCCGGACCTTCACCGCTGAGTATCGGGGTGGAATCTGCTCCCGCCTCCCCTTCAGACCGCTCAGCACGGCATCCACCTGCTCCCGGCTCACGCATGGCTCCTCCCGCGTGAGGACACGGCCTTCGGTATCGAGGGTGTCGGTCCGGAACCCCAACCGCAGGGTCGCCCGATACTCTTTGTCGTCGAGCGCCAGGAACTGCACCAGTTTCGTCGCCTCATCGAGGCAGACCGGAAGGACGCCGGTCGCCAGCGGATCGAGGGTCCCCGTATGGCCCGCCTTCCGGACCCCGAGCGCCCGCCTGACCTCTTCCACGACATCCCGGGATGTCGGCCCTGACGGCTTGTCGATGACAATGACCCCGTTCATGATTCCAACGCGAACGCCCGGATCGCCTCGATCACACGCCTGCGGATCTCCGACAGTTCTCCGTCCGCCTGGCAGCCGGCGGCATTGATATGGCCTCCGCCGCCAAAGACGCGGGCCACGCGCTCCACGTTGAAGTTCCCCTTTGAGCGCAGGCTCAGCTTGAAACTCCCGTCCGGCCGCTCCGCGTAGAGAATGGAGATCCCGACCCCGCGGATGGACCGGGGCAGATCGACAAACCCTTCGGCATGCTCCGGCAGCGCCCCGGCATCGGCGAACGCCTTCTGCGTTACGGTGAGTGAACCGACACGGCCTCCTTCGTCGATGGTCAGTGTGGGGAGAACCGCCGCCAGCAGGCGGATCCGGGCAGGCGGATCCGACTCATAGACATTTTCCGAGATCCGCTGGGGATCGGCGCCGTCGGCCACCAGATCCGCCGCGGTTAGAAGGGCGCCCCGGCGGGTGTTCCCGTAGCGGAAGCCCCCCGTATCCGTCAGGATCGCCGTATAGAGGCAAGTCGCCATCTCGCCGGTCACCGCAAGACCCATATCCCGGACGAGTCGGAAAATCAGTTCGCCCGTCGAGCTTGCCTGCGAATCGATCAGCCGGACATCACAGAACCCCCCGTTGGAGACGTGATGATCGATGTTGACAAGGTTCGGGATCAACCCGACCCTGGCCGACTCTTTCCCGATCCGCTCCAGTTCGCTGCAATCGAGAATAAAGGCGACCTCGAAGGGTTCGAGAGGAGGAAGCTCGCGGACGATCTTGTCGCTTCCCGTGAGGAAAAGGTAATTCTCCGGCGTCCGATCCTGATTATAGATAGCGACCTCTTTCCCGAGCCCCCGCAGCATATGGAAAAGGGCCAGCTCCGAACCGAGGGCATCCCCATCGAGCCGCTCATGGGCCGTGATCAGAAAAACCCGGTGTCGGCCGATCAGTTCGCTAATCCTCCGGAACATGCGCCTCCTCTTCCCGGTGGATCTCCGAAATCAGCCGCTCGATCCGGTTCCCATAGGCAAAGGAGGGATCGTAGGCAAACAAAAGCTCCGGAACACAACGAAGCCGGAGCCTGCGGCCCAGCTCCCGTCTCATGAACCCCGCCGCCTTTCCAAGCCCGGCCTGGACCTCCTCGCTGCATTGATCCTTGCCCAATTCAACGAAAAAGACTCTCGCCGTCCGCAGATCGTCGGTGACCTTCACGCCAGTGATCGTTACAAGACCGATCCGCGGGTCCCGGACCTGCTTGAGGAGGAGATCGGAGATCTCTATTTTGATGAGGTCGGCCACACGGTCCGCCCTTTTAAAACTATTCATAGGATTTACAGTTTTCTCTCGATCTGTTCCTTCACATACGCCTCGATCACATCCGCCACCCGGATATCGTTGAATCCCTCGATGCCGATGCCGCACTCAAACCCCGCGGCCACCTCCTTCGCATCGTCCTTGAACCGGCGCAGGGAGGCGATTCGGCCCTCATAGACGACCACGCCATCCCGAAGCAGCCGAAGTCCGGCCAACCGGGTGATCTTGCCGTCCGTCACGTAGCTCCCGGCGATGGCCCCTATCTTGGGCACCCGGAAGATCTCCCTTACCTCGGCGCGACCCTGGACGACCTCCTTGAAGATCGGTTCGAGCAGTCCTTCCATGGCAGCCCGCACATCGGCGATCACGTTATAAATGATATCATAGAGTTTGATGTCCACCCCTTCCTGCTCGGCCACCTCCGCCACGCGGGCGTCGGGACGGACGTTGAAGCCGATGATCACCGCATCGGAGGCCGAGGCCAGCATGACATCGGTTTCCGTGATCGTCCCCGTGGAGCTGTGGATGATCTTCAGCTTGATTTCCACCGTGGAGAGCTTATTCAGGGCGTCAATCAGGGCCTCGATGGAACCCTGCACGTCGGCCTTGAGGATGACGTTGAGTTCCTTGACCCCCTCCTTCATCCGCTGATAGAGCTGTTCCAGGGTGATCTTGGAGGAGACGGAAAGCTCCTTTTCCCTTTCCTTCCGGATCCAGTATTCTCCGATGCTGCGGGCCTTCTTCTCATCCTCGACGCAGATGAATTCCGAGCTGGCCTGGGGGACCCGTGAGAACCCGATGACCTCGACCGGCATGGCCGGACCGGCCTCGCTGATCCGCCGTCCCTGATCGTCGATTATCGCCCGGACCCGGCCGAATTCCGTCCGGGAGACAAAGGCGTCCCCTTCGCGCAGCGTGCCCTCCTGAATCAGGACGGTCGCAACCGGCCCCCGGCCCCGGTCCAGCTTCGCTTCAATGATAATGCCGCGGGCGGGCCGATCGGGATCGGCCTTGAGCTCCATGACGTCGGCCTGGAGGAGGATCATCTCCAGGAGTTCCTCGATCCCCTGTTTCTTCTTCGCCGAGACCTCGCAGAAGATCGTGTCGCCGCCCCACTCCTCCGACAGGAGTTTGTATTCGGTCAGGGTCTGGCGGATCTTGCCCGGGTCGGCGCCCGGCTTGTCGATCTTGTTGATGGCGACAATGATGGGCACCCCGGCCACCTGGGCATGGTTGATCGCCTCCACCGTTTGCCCCATGACGCCGTCATCGGCGGCGACAACCAGCACGACGATATCCGTCACCTGGGCGCCCCTCGCCCTCATGGCCGTGAAGGCCTCATGGCCCGGCGTATCGAGGAAGACGATATCCCTCCCCTTGAGGTGGACATGGTAGGCGCCGATGGCCTGGGTAATCCCGCCCGCCTCGCCGCCAATCACGTTGGTCTCGCGGATCGCATCTAAGAGCGACGTCTTTCCATGATCCACGTGACCCATGATGGTCACCACCGGCGCCCGGGGCTTCAGATTCTCCGGAGAATCCTCGGTTCTCTGCAGGGTCTCGTCACGCTCATTCTGCGCCGATTCCACCTGGTAGCCGAAATCGGTGGCAATCAGCGTGGCGGTATCGCAATCGATCGCCTGGTTGATGGTCACCATCAGACCCATACCCATCAGCTTGTTGATCACCTCGGATGCCTTGGTCCCCATCCTTTTCGCCAGTTCCCCGACACTGATCGCCTCGTCCACCCGGATCCTTCTCTTGATCGCCTTCGGCGTGGTGATCAGGGTCTTCTTCATCTTGACCGGCGCGGCCTTCTTTTCCTCACGCCATCTCGAGGACCGATCTTCGCGCTCAACATCAATCTGCCGACCCTTCCGGTCAACCAGTTTCTTGATGAAGGCCTTTTTACGCGGCGGCGCCTCCCCCATCAGAACTTCAACGGGCGGTTTTCCCCCCTTCTTCCTCGGTTTCTCCGCTTCCGGCTGCCGGCCGGACTTTTCCATACGGGGAGGAAGAGGAACGGCGCCCCCGACATCCTTGACGATCTTCAGGTCCCCTCTTCGGGGAAACTCCTTCCGTCCCCCCGGCATCGGTCGCGGCGCTTCCGGAGGCGTCTGTGGCTTTTTCTCCTGCTCCAGGGGTGGGCGCTTTATTTCGCGTGATTCCGGAGGTTGGACGGATAGAGGTTTTCTTTGCTGCTCAGGGGCCTTCGAAACGGTTTCGTGACCCGGCTTCTTTCCCGACTCTGCCTTCCGCTCGCTCGCCGTGGCTTCCGGCTTTAAAGCCGCAGTCTTTGCTGTCGGCGCCGCCGGCATGGCCGCCGGTGTTGGGGCCGCCTCTCCGGTCACAAGTTTCAATGCAGGCGGCTGCGGAGGCGCCGGGGGCGAAACGGGCTTTCGAACGGCGACGCCTGCAGGCGCATCCCGGTAGATGGACGTTCTCACCGGGGCTTCTTTGGGCGCCGTCTCCCGGACGACCTCTGCGGGAACAACATCCGCAAGCGGCGGCGCCGTATCCGCTGGCGCTTCCTTCTCCGGCTCGGCGGCAAGTTCCTCCGGTTTGCTCTCCTCAACCGGCATGCGGACCGATCTGCGCCGGATTACCGTGGACTTGATCCTCTTTTCAACCACCTCCCGGGCTTCCGGAGCAAGCAGTTCCGCCTGAATCCTCTCCAGATCGCCGTCTTCGAGCGTGCTCGAGTGGGATTTGACCGCAATACCGATTTTTCCCAGGCGAGAGATCAGCTCCTTATTTTCCAGCCCCAAATCCTTCGCCAGCTCGTAAACTCTTTTTTTCGCCATGCCCGACACTCTCCCCTATCCAAATGCAAACCCCAGGACATCCTAAGCAGGAACAACCTTGGACTCGCCTGCCTCTTGGTCGATCATCTTTCCCGCCTCCTGAATCCAGATCGCGGCGGTTTTCTCGCCCACGCCCGGAATCGCCGCCAGTTGTTCGGAATCGGCCGCCGCCAGCATGGCCAAGCTCTTCAGTCCCACCTTGAACAACCGCTCCGCAGTCGCATCGCCGATGCCCGGGATTTTCAAGAGGGCCTTGTATCCTTCGTCCGCCTTTGCAGCGGCCGTGGATTCGCTTTTGACGTCGATCTTCCAGCCGGTCAATTTCACGGCCAGTCTCACATTCTGCCCGTTTCTCCCAATGGCCAGGGAGAGTTGATCATCGGGAACGATGACCTCCATCGCCCGGTTCTCATCATCGACGAAGACCCGGTTCACCTTTGCCGGAGAAAGGGCGCCGCAGACATACTTGGCCTGATCTTCCGAATAGGGGACGATATCGATTTTCTCGCCCCGGAGCTCCTGAACCACGCTCTGGACGCGCGTCCCCCGCATGCCGACGCAGGCGCCGACCGGATCGATATCCTTGTCCCGGCTCCGGACGGAGATCTTGGAGCGCTTCCCCGGTTCCCGCGACACATTGACGATCTCGATCAACCCCTCCGAAATTTCGGGAACTTCCACATCAAAGAGGGCCTTGAGAAAACCGGGATGGGTCCGGGAGAGGATGATCTGGGGCCCCTTCGTGATCTTCTTGACCTCGCAGATGAAGGCCCTGATCCTCTCTCCCCGCTTGTAGGATTCCTTGAAGATCTGTTCGGAAACGGGGACGATCCCTTCTGCGCGCCCCAAGTTCACAATGATGTTACCGCCTTCGAACCGCTGCACAAAGCCGTTGGACAGCTCCCCCTTCTTGTCGTGGTATTCATCGTAGATGTTGTCCCGCTCCGCATCCTTTACCCGCTGAATGATGATCTGCTTGGCGGTCTGAACGGCGATCCGGCCGAAGGTGCTCGTCTCGATCTTGCTGCCGAGGACATCTCCAGGTTCCGCTTCTTCATCCAGGGTTCTTCTTGCCTCCGTTAGGGAGACCTGGGTTTCGGGATCCAGGACTTTTTCCATGACATTCTTGAACTGGAAGACCTCGATCTCGCCGGCCTCCTCATTGTAATGGGCCTCCAACTCGACATCGACTCCCAACTTCTTGCGGGCCGCCATCAGCATGGCATCCTCCAGGGCCTTGACGATGATCTCCCTGTCTATCCCGCGATCCTTGCCCATCTGTTCGATCAGGCGTTTCAGTTCCGGAAACATTCAAAAACCTCCGTTATTAATCTCAGGTCATCTCACAACTCATACTCCAAATTGGCCTTAACCACCGTCTTCCGGGGAATCTGGAAGGTTTTCCCCTCCACATTCACGACGAGACGCTTTCCGTCGTCGCTATCCTCGTACTCGACCAATTCGCCTCGAAAATCGCGCCGTCCCTCGATCTTTTCCGTCAGACGAAGATGGACCCGGGAACCGCGATACTTCCGAAAATCCTGATCCCGGTCCAGCGGCCGATCCAGACCAGGCGAGGATACCTCCAGGGTGTAGGGGCCGGGGGGCATGTCGTGGACATCGAGCAGATCTCCCAACTGGTTGCTGATCCGCGCGCAATCATCTACGGTGACGCCCCCTTCGCGATCCATGTAGATCCGCACCAGCCAGTGACTCCTCATCTTCAGACACTCGACCAGAATCAACTCCATCCCTTCGGATGTGAGAAGCGGTTCGGCCAGTCGCCGGATCTGTTCCGCATGAGTCTGCATGTCTCTATCCCATCCCCGGGAAAAAAAAAGTGGGCTGAAGCCCACTCATCAAAACCCGCCGATGATTTTCGCGATTCCTAACACACAACCGAACCGATTGCAAGAGGAAAAAAGGATATTGCCGAATTTCTACCCGCGGAGGCCGGGGGGATAAAAAATGGAGCGGGCGATGGGACTCGAACCCACGACGTCCAGCTTGGGAAGCTGACATTCTACCGCTGAATTACGCCCGCTCACGAAAGGGCCGCTTTAGTCCGTTGGCCTTCGAAATGATCGCCCATCTTAATCAACAAGACCATTTTGTCAAGATCTTTTTGCGGCGCGGTAAGAGCCTGCTGTTTTTCCCAGGCGCAGACGAACGGAACGGCCGTGTCCGCTGAGCCCTTCCATTTCGGCGAAACGGGCGGTTGCGCTCCCGTACCGTTCGAGTGCATCCCGCGAAAAAGAGAGGATGCTGGTCCGCTTGACAAAATCGTAAACGCCCAAGGGAGAGGCGAAACGGGCCGTTCCTCCGGTCGGGAGCACATGGCTGGGTCCCGCCGTGTAGTCGCCCAGCGCCTCCGGCGTATGCATTCCGATAAAGATCGCCCCGGCATTCCGGATCTCCGCGAGGAGCTCCCGGGGGTTTTGCACCATCAGTTCGAGGTGTTCCGGCGCGAAACGGTTGGCCAGCGCGACCGCCTCGGCGAGATCGCGCGTGACCACCAAAGACCCGAAGGCCGCAAGCGCTCGGAAGGCGATCTCCTTCCGCGGGAGACTTTCGAGCTGGCGGTCGACCTCCCCGTCCACGGCGCGCGCAAAGGCCTCATCCGGCGTCAGCAGGACGGCGCCCGCCATTTCGTCATGCTCGGCCTGGGCCAGCAGATCCGCCGCCGCATGGGCCGCATCCCCCGTCCCGTCGGCGATGATCAGCACCTCGCTGGGGCCGGCGATCATGTCGATGCCAACCTGGCCGAAGACCATTTTTTTGGCCGCCGCCACATAGACGTTTCCCGGACCGACAATCTTGTCCACACGAGGGATGGACGCCGTGCCGAACGCGAGGGCGGCGATGGCCTGGGCGCCGCCGATCTTGAAGACGCGGTTCACGCCCCCCAATTCCGCGGCAGCGGCGATCAGCGGCTGGAGCCGACCGTCATGGGAAGGCGTCACTAAGCAGATTTCGCCGACGCCGGCGATTCGGGCGGGGATCGCCGTCATCAGTACGGTGGAGGGATAACAGGCCAACCCCCCCGGGGCGTAAATGCCGACGCGCCCCAGCGGAAGGATGCGCTGACCCAGTTCCACCCCTTCTTCTTCCGCAATCAGCCATCCTTCTAGGCGCTGCCGCTCGTGGAAACGCGCGATCCTCCCGGCAGCCATGCGGAGAATCTCCAGATCCTCCGGGACGACCTCGGCAACCGCGGCCGTCCGCTCGGCAGCCGAGGCTTCGACCGTCGCCGCGCTCACGGCATGTCCGTCCCACCGGGCCGTATAATCAAAAAGGGCTTCGTCGCCCCTCCGGCCGACCTCTTCCACGATCCGGCCGACGGCGGCCCAGAGTTCGGGATCAAAGACCCGGCCCCGCTCCCGGATCCTCCGGAAATGGACTTCAAATTCCGCGCTGTCCGTTCGGATGATCTTCATGCCTTTCCCTCTGCCAAATCAAGCTGGCGGCGTTGCAAGCGCCTCTGCCGGCGACCTTTGATTTCCTAATCCGGTCGCCCCAAACCCCGCGGCCGGGTGAAATCCTCCCCATCGCAATCGTCCCCGCCGCGTCAACCGGAGACCCTGCGGATATCGGCCCCTAAAGCCGACAGCTTCTTCTCGATCTGCTGGTAACCCCGGTCGATGTGATAGACCCGGGAAAGGGTCGTCGTCCCCTCTGCCGTAAGACCGGCCAGGATGAGGGAGGCCGACGCCCGGAGATCGGTCGCCATCACCGGCGCCCCGTGGAGCTTCGGGACCCCCCGGACGATCGCGCTCTTCCCCTGGATGACGATATCCGCCCCCATCCGCATCATCTCGCTCACATGCATGAAACGGTTTTCGAACACCGTCTCGGTGATGACGCTCAAGCCGTTTGCAATCGCCATCATCGCCATGATCTGCGCCTGCAGGTCCGTCGGGAATCCCGGATAGGGCAAGGTCTTGACGTCTACGCTCCTCACCGTCACGCCACCCATCGCCCGAACGGCATCCCCATCAAGCTCAATCCTCACACCGGCATCCCTCAGCTTCGCGATCAGCGCCTCGATATGGAGGGGATCGCAACCGAGAACCCGGATATCCCCGCCGGTCATCCCGGCGGCAAGGAGATAGGTGCCGGCTTCGATCCGGTCCGGGATCACCGCCGCCTCCACGGGATGGAGCGATTCCACCCCGTCGATCACGATCACATCGGTTCCCGCCCCGCTGATCCTTGCTCCCATGCCGATCAGCACCTCGGCCAGGTTGACGATCTCCGGTTCGCGCGCCGCGTTTTTCAGGATAGTCTGCCCCTTTGCGAGCGTCGCGGCCATCATGATGTTCTCCGTTCCCGTCACGGTGGCGATGTCGAAATAGATGGTTGCACCCTTCAGACGGGATGCCTTCGCCTCGACATACCCGTCCCGCAGCGTCACCTCCGCCCCGAGATCCCGGAGCGCCTGGATGTGGAGGTTGACCGGTCTCGCCCCGATGGCGCAGCCTCCCGGCAGCGAAACCCGCGCCTCCCCCATCCGCGCCACAAGGGGACCGAGGACCAGGATCGAGGCCCGCATGGTCCGGACCAAGTCGTAGGAGGCCTCGCAACCGGTCAGGCCGCCGGCGTTGATCCGGACCGTCTCCCCCCCCTCGATCTTCACGCCGAGACCGTTGAGAAGTTTTCGGATCGTCTTGATGTCCAGAAGGTCCGGAATGTTGTGAAAGGTGTTCCATCCATCGACGAGAAGCGACGAGACCAGGATCGGCAGCGCGGCGTTTTTCGCGCCGCTGATCCGAACATCCCCCTGAAGCTTCCGCCCCCCGACGATCACGATCTTATCCATTGCTCAAACCTCGCATTAAGTTTCATTGGAAAGCAGTTCACCGTCAGTCTCGGCCAGATGTGCTTCAATCAGCCGTCGTTCCCGCTCCAGCTCCAGCGCCAATTCCTTTTCGGTCGGCAGGTAGAGCATGTACTTCGATGCGAAAATCTGCTTGCGGTCATTCAGAACGGAATACTTCGCCACGGCTTCATTCTTTTCTGTACAAAGGATAAGGCCAATGGTGGGATTGTCGTCTGTGGCGGTATATTGAGCGTCAAACATGCGGACATAGCCATCCATTTGTCCCACATCCTTGTGCGATATCTCTCCTATTTTGAGGTCGATCAGCAGGTAGCATTTGAGGATGCAGTTATAAAACACCAGATCAACATAGAGATCGGTATCCTCGAAGCGCATGCGTTTCTGACGAGCAACAAAAGCAAAGCCCTTGCCAAGCTCCAGTAGGAAGTTTTGCAAGTGGGTGATAATTGCGGATTCAAGCTGCTTCTCATGCAATGAAGACACTTCCGGAAGTCCCAAAAACTCCAGGACATACGGGTTTTTCAATGACTCAAGACCTTCCTTGTGTGGTGCAACTTCCCGCCTTGCAGATTCAATCATCTGCTGCGGGTTCTGGCTCGCCAGCATCCGTTCGTAATACTGCGAATGAATCTGCCGCTCCAGTGACCGTTTGTCCCATCCGCATTCGATGGCTTCTCGTTCATAGAAATCACGGGCAGCGGGCTTGACAACCCTCATCAGCGCGCGATAGTGAGACCAGGAAAGATGCGGTGAGAAACTCTGAATGGATTCGCTATCCGTTGGATGTTTTTTCCCTGAAATAGTCAATTCAGCACCCATTGGGCGTGAAATCTCTATGGAACTATTCACAATGGAAGATTCTGCGCCCACCGGGCGTGCAATTGGGGATCGTGCGGTATATGCCTGATAAAACTTTCTAAAATACTGCAAATTGGTAACAGAGTAACCGCTGCCATACCGCTGGGCAAGCTGTTTGGAAAGCTTTTCAATCACCTGCTTCCCATACTCCGCCCGTTCATCACCGCCTTGGAGTTCCAGCACAATTTCTCGTCCGATCAGCCAATAGGCCGTCACCATATTGCTGTTGACCGCCCTGACCACATTGGCGCGAGCCTGCTCTAAAATCAGGACGACACGATCAAGCAGAGAAAGTTCATCCGCCTTTTGCGTGTGTTTCGTGGTTAAATCGACCTGGTTCATACGGCCCCCTTAAATTGACTTTACTTCCGTTCTGGGAGACAGCCCTTCTATGCTGATGTCCTCGTCTATATCTGCCCAATGAATTCCTTGCCCCCTGCCAATCAGCCTACATTTTTTTCTTTCTTTCGGGGTAGCATGCAGCAGACGGGGATACCAAGCCGTGGGAACTAAAATTGTTCTGCCATCACTCAGATTAATGGGATTTTGATGAATGAAATATGACCAATTATTCACAGACTTTTCTTCGTAATTTCTCCAACATTGTATCTGGTAATATTTGATTTATCTTGTGATCTACTAAAGAGTCTGTAAAAACAAATAAACTCTTACCCTCATCATTATAATCCACATACATAGTATTCTGATATGTATTCTTCAAACAATCAATTTCATAAAGTGTTGTCCTATCGTGTAATTTATTATAATCACTTTGTGGTATCAGTTTTTGTATGTTTTGAATCCATTCTTTATTTTTTTCTTTCCAACCCTTAGAATATATTACATTACTCCAAATTCTTGTTATATTTGGACTTACCTTCACCATAGAACTATTATCATAATACCACTCACCGTCTGATGTTTCTCCATACAATACCCATCCTTCTTGTTTCGTTTCCTTATACGTCTCATAAGTTTTGAATAACAATACTTCTCCAGTATCTACCTTCAAGACTTTCGTTACCTTACTATTATCATATATCAATCTGAGAACAATTATATCTATATTGAGTAACTTACCCAACTTGACCGTATCACTATCTGTAAGACCAGTCATTGAAAGTTTTTGTTCCTCCAAGACCGTATTCAAATGTCTTCTATCAACTAATTTGTATTTGTCCTTATTCCTTTCTATCATACCGAAAAACTGATTTTCCTCTTCATTCTCCAATATTTCTCTTTTAGATACCTCCAAATCTGGAATTTTGGTCTCAATTACCAGACCAATATTGATTTTTTCAGTTTTCTTTGTCAGAATATCGTCAATGTCATAATTCCACCCTTGTTTTGGTGGAACGAAGAATCCACTACATAGGTGTTGATTAAAATACTTATTTATCACTTCCTGGTCTAAGGTTATTTTTACTTTATCACATATTTTCCTTCCCTTTTCAGTATGACTAACAACCACCACTTTCTCCAAGTAGTTACCAATAACATAACTAATACATTCGTCCGTGAATTGACCATGATTACCAAGACCATTATCTATTGATTTTGTCCTTATAGTCGTTCTGAAATCTTCAAATTCTTTTTTATTATTCATATCCCCGAGATATACATCACAGTATTCCCCATCAACAGTTTTCAATTCAGAGAAACAGATGGAAGGAAACGAAATTATAATAATAGTCAATAATATCAAAGGTGAATAAAATTTATTTTTCATAAATCCTCTTGATTGAATATAAAAAGTTTTTTTCATCTTTTCTATATTTTGGATACGAGGGACAGCCACTGATTAGTTCACCGTAAACGAGTGGCTGTCCCTAATAATTGTGAGATTCTGAAACTCATCTGGCGCTTTTCTTCGCTTTTTTCAATTTTACTTTTGCAGTTTTTCTTACCTTTTCTAGCTGCATGACAAGTAAATCGACGGTTTCATCAATTTCCTTGTCGGTCATTAGTTGGGGACTCAGAAGTATGCGGCCTTCGGAATCACTGAAGTGCTCAGACAGGTGGATATGAAGATAAGGAGGAAAAGGCATTTCTCCCTTCTTCGGTGCCACTTCAAAAACGTTTATCTTTGCCATTTTTTAACTCTCCTTTTTTCGGATAACAGGGGTGGTTGAGTGGGCGGCAAAGGAGCGGATTTGCCGATCCACCTTCAACCGCTTGTTATGACAGTTTTGAGAAGGTGTTCATCTTCTGTTCCCAAAATATAATCCCCTGTTTCCGTGACAATGACTCGAATAGCGGCCTCCTTCAGAATATACTTTTCCGTTTGCATCTTAGTATCCTGGTTCATTAAATTAAGTATGCTGTTGACTATTCCGTCCACAATATTCTTGGCCTCAATAACATCATTAACAGTCATCTTGATCTTTAGGGGCGGGAAGAAGTGATCTTTATCTTCATCCAGAGCATAGGTGTATATGAAACCGTCTTCAACAAAAACTATACTTTGCAGGGATTCTTCGACTTTGGAGTGGAAAAGGCTATTCCGATATTTCCTCAAAGTTTTGAATTCTTGAAGAATTGTTGAGGGCAAAACGCTGGTTTCCTTAAACCCGTTGCATAGAAAAGTCATAAAACGAAGTTTTTGCTCAAGATCAAATCGTACTTCAATCTTGAAGTCATTGTCTCTGAAGCTGTTTTTTAGGAAAGCGTGAAATAAGAGATTTACAAAACCCTCCAGTGCCATATAGAAGTATGTGATGGCGGAGCAATAATAGGTGCCACATTTGAGTAACGATTGGTTAATATATTCTCTCTTCTTTTCATCGGCATAATCGGTTCTTGCATCGTACTTCAGTGACTCTTTCCATAGGGAGGCTTCTTGGGACTCAGCTATACTAAGTATGGTTTCGCCACTTAGATAATTCGATAGGTAGACGTTGAAGAGCAAATACGATTTTGGGACTTCGCTTTTTTTAAACTCATTCAACGGATTAAACAGTTGGCCACCTAACCTCAACCTATTGGCCTCGTCCAGCAAAATGTCAATAAATTTCGTTTCTTCCTCGTTATCCTCTTTTTCGCTTACTTCAGGTCGCACAACCTTACTAATGTAGAAAACCGTATTTCTGTCCCTTGTGCCGAGCTCCGCAATCCCGCCGGATGGTAGTTTAATGAGGTATTTCCAATTAACTGGAGATGGTCTAATTTCACCTGCCTCGATTCCAGCCGCGAGTGACTCATCCAGTCCAACCACTGTCCATTTGTTCGTCTCCGGTGTTTTTCGAAAAGGAAAAGTTTCACCATAATATTGGAATTCACATTTAATTTCCGAAGGTCCTTGGTAAATGCGTTTCAACAGACGATGCCAGAATATTACATGGTATTTTTTAATGTCATCCCGGCGGTAATCTACCTGAATTACATCGCAATTGATTGGTATGTCTCTTTCTTCCATCTGAGGGTATCGGGCAATGATCCTGTCCCTAAATTTTGTTCCTAAATCGGTGAGTGTCTTCATTTCCATCTCTTTCTATTTCTACCGACATAACACACTTATCACCTGCGGGTGTGGAGCACCGCGTAATACCAGTCAGATGCAGAAAAATGTTATGATTTCTTGCTGCATTATGGAAACTCAATTATATTGATAAAATTGTCATTCTTGTCATGAACGGGAATGAGCCGGTCCATCGCCTCCGCCTCCTCGACGGCCGTCAGATCGGATCGCAGGATGTTTTCCACCAGGGAGATTTCGTCGTAGTTGGCGTTGGTTGTATAGAGGGCGGCTATTTCCGCGAGCCCCGCCATCCGCGCCGCCGTGCAGCGCCGTTCGCCCGTCACGATGTATTTCAGGCCGCCTTCGTCTATCCGGAACGTAGGTGGCTGGATGATGCCGTGCTCTTTGACGGAGTCCACCATCTCCGTCAGGGCCGCCGGGTCCATGTACTTGCGCGGCTGATCCGGATCGGGCAGGAGTTCGTTGAGGTTGATCAGGTAGAGTTGACCGGAAATGTACGTTTCATTTGTCGCCATCGGCGCCTCCCCCTTCAACACGAAAAAACCCCGTGATCCGGGGGGACCGACGGGGGTATGGGGTTGACTGTCCTGTTCATGGCTTCCCTCTTACCTTGGGTCTTCAGTTTACGGGAACATTCAAGGATTCAAATTTTTACCTTTACGTCCGATATGGCATGAAACTTCTATTATGTCAATGCATTTTACACTTTGATGCCGGATGAAGCGCTCCCGGGAAAAGGGGGGACAGCTCCCGATTTTTCCTGCAAGGCGTAGAGCTTCTTGCCTTGTCCGGGGTGTCGAACCGGAAGATCATCACGGCGTTCTGGTTTCCCCTATGGTGGGGTTGCATTCAGGCGGTTTGCCGGGGGCGGCGAGCCGACGCGACACGGTCCGTCCCGCCGTAGTCCCTCCGGCAATCGATATCCCGATAGCCGCCCTCCTTCCGGAAGAGAGCGGCTACCTGATCCCTCTGCCCCTCGCCGATCTCCAGGAAGATCCGGCCTCCCGCTTTCAGGCGAT
>Ga0066637_10000472_pt1 | contig 24128 bp, 25 predicted proteins | sample CryGeyCG2014_020_FD_62737 | JGI IMG/M metagenome (GOLD analysis project Ga0066637, IMG submission 62737) | Groundwater microbial communities from aquifer - Crystal Geyser CG08_land_8/20/14_0.20 | ecosystem: Environmental > Aquatic > Deep subsurface > Groundwater | place: USA: Utah: Grand County...
TTTTCTGAATTCGGAATTCAATGAATACAGGCAGGAGCTTTATGATATGGCTGATAAGATACTTGCTGAAATGGATGATAAAGCAGATATTCATAATAGCATAAGTTTAATTATTTACAAAATTAACGCAAAATATAATATAAAGAGCTTTATTGCAAATCAAATGTCCTATGAAAATCCTGCAAAAACCATTGTTGTGATGCAGGAAATGGATCCTGACCGCATATGGTTTTCAGCAAGAAGGCAGGATTTCAAATTAAAAATGAATGAACTTTTGGAAGAGGCAATAAAAGGCATTCCGGATTCTTCTGCAGGAGGGCATATTCCCGCATCAGCAGGCTCAATTCCAAAGGCTTATGAAGATAAATTCAAGGAAAATATTGTAAGGATCCTGAAGGAAGGGAAATAATAGAAGGCATCCTAACATATACGTTTTTATCAGAAGGCATATTAATATATATCTTTTTGTATACTATTTGATAACTATTACTTAACAAATTGGTGGAAAAATGACCGAAACATTAGTTAGAGTAGAAGGTGCCCAAGAATTTATTTTAGGGAAATTAGTGGAGTTAGGCATTTTCAAGACAAGAAGCGAGGTAATCAGGGCAGGCATTTTAGAGCTTGGAAAAGAGTATGGGGTATTTGCAAACATAAAAGATTTGGAAAGTGAGCTGGCTGCAAGAAAGATGCAGAAAATAAACTCTGAAGTTGCTTCCGGGAAAAGAAGGTTAGTTAAATTTGATGATGCTCTTAAGGAATTAAAGATCAAAAGAAAAGACCTTAAATGAGCTATTCAATTCTATTTGAATTTGAAGCAAAGGAACAACTTAAACGATTCGATAGATCAATTCAGCTACAGATTTTGAAGAAAGTGGTGCAGATGGAGACGAAGGCATCTGCTAGGCACCTAAAATTTGGAACTGAATTCTTTGTTGAAGAGATAGGGCAATATAGGATTGCATTTAAAGTAGAAGAACAATTGCTTGAAAAAAGAATTTATTTTATTGGCAAACATAAAGATTATGAAAAATGGTATAAGAAACCATAAATCAACCTATGAGCTGATTTTTTTGGATTATTTTCACTGTTTTTTCTTCCCTTTGAGCAATTCCCTTATTATAAAAACCGTTAAAGCTGTGCTAATTATCATCAGCCAATCAAATATATTTAGCGGTGTTACCTTGAATACTTGATTTAGCGGTGTGTAAAGGATAATCATCTGCAGGCTCAATGTCAGTAAGGTTACATAGATAAGCCATTTATTTCTGAATAACTCACCTAGCACAGGCCTATCCAGCGAGCGCCAGGAAAATGATTGGAACTTTTCAAATATAATTAAAGAAGTAAATGCTATTGTCTGCGCCTTAATTAATGACTCATTTAATCCCAGGCTGAATAATGCTAAAACACAGGCTGTTGCAATTAACCCATAGCTCATAATCCCTTTCCAAATGCCATGCCATATACTTTCATCTCTTGGCCTGGGCTTTCTTGACATTATTTCTTTATCAATAGGATCAACAGATAATGCCAAAGCAGGCAAACCATCAGTAACTAGATTAATCCAGAGTATTTGTATTGCTATAAGCGGCATAGGCAGTCCTAAAAGCATTGAAATAAATATTATCAATACTTCAGCGATATTCCCGCTCAAAAGGAAAGCTATTACTTTCTTAATATTATCATAAATGCCCCGGCCTTCTTCTACCGCATTTACTATTGTTGCGAAATTATCATCAGTGAGGACAATATCGCTGGCTTCCTTTGCAACATCAGTTCCGGTAATGCCCATTGCCACCCCGATATCTGCTTTCTTTAAGGCTATTGCATCATTAATCCCATCGCCAGTCATTGCTACTACATGCCCGTTATTCTTCAAAACCTCAGTAATTCTTACTTTATGCAATGGCGAAACCCTTGCATAAACGCAGACATTTTCTACAATATCATTCAATTCTTTATCATTCATCTGGTCTAATTCAAGGCCTGTGACAGCAATACTTTTTGAATCTTTTATCAAACCTAATTCCTGCGCAATTGCCAAAGCAGTTTGTTTATGGTCGCCGGTAATCATCACAACTTTTATCCCAGCAGAATGGCATTTTTTTATCGCTTCCTTGGCTTCTTTTCTTGGCGGGTCAATCATTGCCTGCAACCCTGCAAATGTTAAATCAGATTCTTCAAGTTTTTTTGCATCTTTGTATGCAAACCCTAAAACCCTTAACCCCTGTGAAGCAAAACCAGCAGTAACATTATTTATTTCTTCAACATCCTTCTGGACCAATTTTCTTATTTTGCCGTTTTCATAAATTTGTGAGCATTTTTTCAGCAATTCTTCAACCGCCCCTTTGGAATAAATTCTGTCTGAAAAAACCGACATCATTTTTCTTTCAGAAGTGAATTCAATTTCATCAAGCCTTTTTTGTTTTTTTTCAAAATCAAGCCTGGCTTTTTTCGCGCTCACAATCAGTGCAATTTCTGTAGGGTCCCCTATGTGTAAAGTAGCATCATTGCATTCCATCCCAATATTCAAAAGCAATTCTAAATCTTTATCTGGTTTTATTTCTTTCCCGCCAATTGAGAATTTTCCTTCTGTGGAATGCCCTTCACCGGAAACATCAATTACTTTATTATTTACATAGATCTTCCTTACAGTCATTGCATTTACTGTCAATGTCCCTGTTTTATCTGTGCAGATGACTGTTGTTGACCCTAATGTTTCTACAGCAGTTAATTTCCTTATCACTGCTTTCTTTTGGGCCATTCTGTATACCCCTAAGGATAAAGCTGTTGTGATAGAAGCAAGAAGGCCTTCAGGCACTGCTGCTACGGCCAAAGCAACTGAAATAAGGAATATTTCAATAGGGTTCATCCCTATTGAAAGCCCAACAATGAAAATTATTACACACAAACCAAGGAATAATACACCTAACTGGGTGCCTAATTTATCAATCTTTTTTTGTAATGGGGTTTTTTCCTCTTCGCCCTGAATGCTTGCTGCAATATTTCCGAATTCAGTATTCATGCCTGTTGCGGTCACAAGTGCTTTACAATGCCCATAAACAACAGTTGTTGCAGCATACAGCATATTGTGCCTTTCGCTTATTATTGCAGTATTTTTTATCTCAGAATCAAATTTTTCAACAGGCACGGATTCCCCGGTTAATGAAGATTCATCAATCTTAAGATTTATTGATTCAATCAGGCGGCAGTCTGCCTGTATTTTATCCCCTGCCGCAAAAAGTAAAATATCTCCAGGAACAATTTCCTCGGATTTTATTATTTTTGCCTCATTATTTCTCAGGACTTTGGCGTTTAGTGCTGCCAGCTTTTTCAATGCTTCAAGGATTTTCTCTGCTTTTCTTTCCTGATAAAACCCAAGCAAGGCATTTAAAATCACAATTGCAAAAATAACTGCAGCGTCAAGGATTTCCCCAAGAAATACTGAAACAACTGTTGCCACAAGCAGAATTAATATAAGCACGCTTTTGAATTGGTCCAGAAAAATCTGCAGAGCTGTCTTTTTTTTCTTTTCCTGTATGCGATTCTCCCCAAATTCAAGCAATCTTTTCTTTGCTTCTCCATCGCTTAGGCCATTTTCTGTTGAATTCAATTTCTGCAAAGATTCCCTTGCATTTAATTTGTAAAATTCAGCCTTTTCAATCCCCATTTTATTTCCTCAAAAATTAAATTGCTTTTATAAATTTGCATTCTGTATCCAGTTCAACAAAATGATTTGCTGAAACGCCATATTCATAACATTGATTTTCTTTTAAATCATCTGCTGCAATTCTCGGATTATGTGCAACATCACAAACCCAATCTTGCATATCCCAAGATAAAGTAGCTTCACTTAAGCAAGGCCCGGCACTTAAATCCCATTTTATTTTTAAAGCATCTTTACATAATGTTTTGCAATTCTGTGTAGCAATCTCCTCTTTAGACAATGTTTCTGCGGGTAATGAATCAGTCTGGCTTTGGCTGATAATTTCTTCTTTGGGTAAAAAATCATTTTGGCTTGGTTTATTTTGCAGGCATCCAGACATAAACAGGATTAAGAGTGTTAATAGCATCAATCCGAACAATATCTTTTCCTTTCTCATCAAATCCCCGTACTAATTAGCTCTTTGTTTTATTAATATTTTGCTTTATTCTACCATAAGCATGAAAATAATATTAGCATCAAGCAACAAGCACAAGTTTGAGGAAATGTCAAAAATTCTCAAACCTTACAGAATTGAACTGGAAAGGGCAGATGTGCAGGTGAATGAATCTGATTTTGAAACATTGGAAGAATCTGCAGAGGATAAGGCAAGAAAGGCATTTCAAATGTTAAAAAAACCTTTAATTGTTGAGGATACTGGCGTTTACTTTGATGCATTTAAAAATTTTCCCGGAATTTATCCTAAAAGGATGTATCTTTCCTTGGGTTTTAAGGGCCTTTTGAAATTGCTTGAAGGGGAAAAAAGAAGCGCTTATTTCAAAACCTGTGTTTCATATTATGACGGCTTCAGAATGAAAACTTTCTCAGGAAAATTGCAGGGTAAAATGGCTGAACATGTGCATGATGCTGATAAGGATGTTTTGCCATATGAAAAAATCTTCATGCCAAAAGGGCATAAAGCAACACTTTCTGCAATTTCGCGGGAAGAAAAAAATACCTTTTCGCACAGAGGCATAGCAACAAGAAAATTTGCAGAATGGGCCTCAAAGAGGTTAATAAAACACTGAAAAACAGAAATATGCAAATTAAGCATCTTTTTATTGCCTAAATTATCTGTGCTATAGTAAAGGACATAAATATTTGAACAAAATATAGTCCTTCCTATGAAAGCAAAGCTTTCATGGACCCAAAAAACTTATGTTTTTTAGGGTTACATATAGCAGATGAGCAATAAATGTTCAATTATTAAAGTCATCAGCTATAATCAAAAACTATTTAAACATTAAGTGCTTCTAATAGATAAATTTTTATAAATGCCAATTATAATTGGCAATTTTTATTGGGGAAATGTTATGCCGGGAATATCTGAAAGAACTCAACAGTTAGGCACAGAGGAATCATTTGTTGTGCTGCAGGAGGCGCAAAACAGGATTGCAAAAGGGATTCCTATTATTAATTTTTGCATCGGGATGCCTAATTTTGATACGCCTGAAAATATAAAACAAGCAGCCATAAAAGCAATAAAGGAAGGCAAAACAAATTATACTGCGTCCGCAGGAATCATTCCATTGAAGCAAGCGGTTGCAAAAACCCTGAAGAGAACCCATGGTGTCGATGTCAACCCTGACCATGTTGTAATAGCAAACGGCATAAGGCAATTTATTACCTATTCAATACTTGCTGCTACTGATGCAGGAAAAGGCCATGAGGTAATTATCCCAAATCCCGGCTACCCAATATATGCTTCGCAGACAAGGATGGCTGGTGCTAACCCTGTATTTGTAAAGCTTCTTGAAAAGAATAATTTTTCATTTGATGTGAAAGAATTAGAGGCAAATATTACCAAAAATACAAAATTGCTTGTGCTTAATACGCCGCACAATCCATGCGGTAGCATTATCCCAAAAAAAGACATGAAGAAGATCGCTGATTTAGCATTAGCGCATGATTTTTATGTTTTGACAGATGAGGCATACGGCAGAATAATTTATGGCAATGATTTTTACAGCATATTTTCCATTCCAGAAATGCATAAGAAGGTAATATTTATGGATGGTGTTTCAAAAACATATGCAATGACCGGCTGGAGATTGGGCTGGGCTGTTAATACACTCTTATATGAAAAGCTCGGAAGAATGGTAAGAAATCTGGAAGCTTGCCCGAACCACATTTCACAATATGCTGCTATTGAAGCATTGAATGGGCCGCAGGATGAGGCAGAGAGTATGGTAAAAAGTTACAAAGAACGAAGGGATTTCATAGTAGGTGAATTAAATAAAATTCCAGGGGTTTCATGCAAAATGCCGGGCGGTGCTTTCTATGCGTTCCCAAATATTACCGAAGCCTGCAAGCTTGTTGGGGCAAGGGATTCAGAAGAATTCAGGAAAAGGCTGCTTGATGAGGCAAACATTGCAACAGTTGTTGACATTCATTTCGGTTTCAGGAATCCTGAAGACGGGCAGCACATGCGTTTCTCATATGCAACTTCTATGGAGAACCTGAAAAAAGGCATGGATGGGCTGAGGAATTTCATTGAGAAAAACAGAAAATAGAAAAAACAATATTTTTGATTTGGGATTATAATCCCAAATCATTGCTTATCCCTTTCAGTGCATTTAGGGAAATATCAAAAAATTCTTCCTGTTTTAGGCCAAGTTTTTCATAGAACAAAATTCTTTCCCTTGAACAATTTCTTGCAAAATCCTTCTGCTTTATTTTTTTCGATACAGATTCAACAGTTACATCTGCCAGTTTCTTGGTTGGCTGCACCAAGGCGCATGAGATTATTAATCCGGAAACAGCATCGCTTGCGATCAAGGCAAAATCCATTTCAGATTTTGGTTCAAATTCAGTATTTTCGGAATTATGTGCTTTTATTGCATATTCAATTTCTTCAGAAATTTTCCCGCGCAACATTTCCGCTGCTTTCAAGCCGTGTTCTTTTGGATTGCCTTCAGTTTCCTCAAAATCCAAATCATGCAACAATCCTGCCAAATAAAAATCAGTCTCATTTTTACCCAAGCATTTTCCTAATGATTTCATAATTGCTGCAACCGCAAAAATATGTTTTTTCAGGTTCTGCCTTTTAATGTGCAAATCCAGCAATTGCATCGCTTTACCATTATCCAAATAAATCACCTTAAGAATAAACTCACAAGTTGTTCTTACAGATTAAAAATCCTTTGATGCTAAAATATTTTGCTGGAGAGTTGGCATGATTAGGGTTTACCTAGATTCAAATATTAATGCAATCCAAAAATTTTTCTTACCCTTTCCCTGTCAAAACTCAATTCGTAAACCCTGCCCCTTTTTGGATCCTTCTTTGGGGCACGTTTGAAAAATTTATCAATTAAAGAAGCATAATTTCCACGGACTTCATTTCTTTTGTCACCTGCGGATATCTCATAGGATAATAATACCGGGCGTTCCGGAGAAATTTCTGCAGCATGCATCCGCAAAAATTCACTAAACAAAAAGTCATCAGGATGCATTCCTCCAAGTTCTTCTCGAAATCTTTTGCTTGCTTTTGTCTCCTTTTTTCCACTATAAAAGCCAATGGCATATCCTGCCTTTGTCCTTTCTCTTTGAACTGAAGTTACTAAAAGTTGCCCTGAGGGCAATACCCCATATGCTAAAGTAAATCTTGCAGCCCCATTTCTATCCCTTAAAATCAAATGATTAGCACCATAATAGATTCTTTTCATAGGATTAATGCATTCTTGCCTGTCAACATACACCCAACCCTTTTCTTTTGTGAATGAAAAGTTTTCTTTTGGCACATCATCTTTGTAAAAAGTAGGTGAATTACTTGTTCTTCTTGGTAAGGCAGCTGCTTTTGCTGGTTTTGGTGGCAATCTCCCGCGCAAAACTCTCCTTAATTTTCTCAGAATATGAAAAGGCCTTTTTAGCATATATGATTAATTAGCTCAAGAAGAATTAAAATAGCTTATAGATTTAGGTTTTTAGGAATTCTGATGCTGCTTTTGCAATATGTTCGGCAGACAATCCAAAATACCTCATTAATTGCCAGGGCTCTCCTGATTCACCAAACCTGTCCTTGATTCCCAGCATTTTCATCTTGAATTTGTCTTCTGGCTTTTTCTCTTCAGCAATTATGCCTGCAATAATATTGCCAAAACCGCCAACTTGATGTTCTTCAACAGTTAAAATGTGCGAGGTTTCTTTCATCGCTGAAACAATTGCTTTGCGGTCAATTGGTTTTACTGAATGAATATTAATCACACGGGTTTCAATTCCAAATTCCTCTTTTAAAATATAAGCAGCACGCATGGATTCAGCAACCATTGTTCCGCATGCAATAATTGCCAATTTTTCATTTTCATTCTTGTGTTTTGACGCTTGCTTGATTTCAAAAGCATCAATAAAATTTGCAGATTCTTTCCTATATCTTATTACATTAGCGTCCCCAATAGCACAATAAGTATCAGGCTTGGTGACAATAGGCATTGCCTCTCTTCCAAATCTCAAATAACATGGGCCATTAATATCCAAAATTGATTTTTTAGTTATTTTGTACGTTTCAATTGAATCAGCAGGCACAAAGAGATGCATATTTGGCAAATAATACATTAAAGGAATCTCTTCTAATGATTGATGTGTTGCCCCATCAGGCCCAACTGAAATGCCACCATGTGCCCCGCCAATTTTCACATTTAAATTATTATAACAAATAGTTGTCCTTATTTGGTCCCAAGGCCTGCCTGAAGCAAACACCCCGTATGTGCCAGCAATTGGGATTTTTCCTTCTTTTGCCAATCCTGCTGCCACTGACATCATATTTTGTTCAGCAATCCCTATTGAAAATACCCTGTTTAAGCGTTCAGGATGGCCTTTTTCAAAATCAGTTATTTTTATTGAATCTGAGATATCTGCATGCAATGTAACAATGCGCTTATCATCACCAATCTCATTTAATGCTTTGCCAAAACCAAATCTTGTTGGTTCCATTTGCACCTTCATTTTATCTGATGAATTCCACCAATAATCTTTGGAAAATTTTGGCGTATCCTCCTTTACCTTTGCATCAATTTTCTCAAAACTCTGTTTTGCTATTTTTATGTATTTTTCATAATCAATATTTGAATTTAATTCTTTCAATGATTGGATCAGCTGATCTTTATTTGGCGCTTTTCCATGCCATTCCGCTTTATTCTCCATAAAGGAAATGCCTTTTCCTTTTGTTGTGTGTGCAATTATGACAGTTGGCCTTCCTTTGTTTCTTTCTGCCAAATCATAAGCATCCAAAATTTCTTCAATATCATGGCCATCAATCTCAAGAACATTCCAACCAAATCCCTTGTATTTTTCAGCCATGGAATCTAAACACATTACATCTTCAGTGCAGCCGTCTATCTGCAATCTGTTTCTGTCAACAATTGCAATTAAATTGTCCAATTTAAAATGATAAGCAGACATTGCAGCTTCCCAAACAGAACCTTCCTGCTGTTCACCATCCCCCATTAAACAAAATACCCGGTGTTTTTCATTATTGATTTTTGCAGCCAGGGCAGACCCTATTGCTGCACCCAATCCTTGACCCAGAGAACCTGCTGATAATTCAATACCTTTGCATTTATTCCTGTCACTATGCCCTTGAAAGGGGCCCCATAACTGCCTTAATGTAACCATTTCACCCAAAGAATAATAACTTGTGTAAACAAGAGCAGCATATAATGCTGGGACAATATGTGCTTTTGATAGGAAAAATCGGTCTCTTCCCTGCCAAGCAGGATTTTTTGGATCGTGCTTTAATTTATTTAAAAAAGCTGAAGCAATTAATTCAACTGAGGATAATGATCCGCCAGGATGGCCTGAACCGGCGCAATGAGTTGCCAGTAAAATATAAGCACGCATTTCATTCGATGCTTTTTTTATTTCTTCAACAGAATAAATGCGTTCTTTGCTTGTTTTAGAATCTACTACCCCCATCTCCTCACTCTCAAAATAGTTTATTTTAATAGTTAGTATAGTTATTAAGTAAGTTGAATGGCAGTATGATTTAAATAATAATGAGAGGCTGCTTACTCTGAAATTATTTCCTTTTCAATAGCACAATTCTGCTGTCAATCCTTTCTTTTGAAAATTTGTAAGAAGAATTTTCTTCAATCTTTTCAGCGAATTTTTTTATTTCATCAAATTCAGGCATATTTTCTTCCTGCAACCTTTTTCTTGAATAGCCAACATGCATATATGATTTAATCTCCAAGAATTTTGGTTTTGCTTTTTCAATAATCGGCAAATATTCCAAAGGATTATCCATATTCATGTTTTTCATTGCTGTAAATCTGATTACTGTGTTTGTTTTTTTCATTTTTTTCATTAATTCAAGGCTTTCATTAAATTTCTTCCAGTAACTTTTACCCACAGGCTTATTCAGCAAGCGATGCTGTTTATCATTTGCAGCTTCCAATGAAAAATAAACATTTGTTGGCATCTTTTTCAATTTCATAATCTTTTTGAGCATTGCAGGGTTTGTGGCATTTGTAACAAGAAAAATTGTTTTGAATTTCTGCTTGTAAAATTCATTTATCAATTCAGGCAATTTCGGATAAAGAGTAGGTTCACCTGTGAGAGAAATTGCAGCATGCGTCGGTTTCAAAGAATCATAAAATAATTTTTCATCAACAAGCGGATTTCCTTTAAATCCTGATAACAATTCTGTTCTTCCGGCAATGCATCCTTCAATAATTTCTTTTGGGTTGTTTAATTTAAAATCAAATTTCTTTGAAAATACACTCGTATCACGCCAGCAATGAACACATCTTTGGTTGCAGGTTAAAGAAGGCGTCATCTGCAGGCATTTATTGCTCGGTATTCCATAAAAATCATTCTTGTAGCAGTATTCCTGCCCGCAAAGGGCTGTTTTATTCCAATGGCAAATCTTTACCGCAGAATGATTTCCAACAATCCTATATTGCTGGTTTTCTAACCTTAAAATCTGTTCTTTTGTTAAGCAATTAAACATAGTAATATTCCAATAAATTAGTAATAAAAATAGATGTAATATAAAACATGAAACTATTTTTGATGAATAATTATCCTGTTAATTCGCCCTTAATGGCTTCTAAATATGAGGTTATATTTGTGTGGTATAGGTTTTCCACTCCGGAAAATGCATCTATCGATATCATAAAGAATTCCATTTCTGCAGGATGTTTTCTAAAAAATGCTTTAACCCCCTCAGAAGATCTTCCTTCAATAGCTTTTGTATGTGCCATTATTTTAGTAATTACATCGATTGCTCTTTGTTTCAATTCTCTTCCATCAGTTATTGAAAATCTTTTTTTAACTAAACCAAGAATTTGCCTAGTGACTTCAGCAAAATTTTCCTGTGTCATGTTTCCAGATAATTTATATGCTGCTTGTGCGATTCTTCTTTCAAAAATAGGCAATGCTGATTCAATGCTTCTTTGTGAAATAGTTCTTCTGGCTTTTATTGCACCTCTTACCTGATTTTTTAGTTCCTCTTTTCTTCCAGGTTCTGCTTCTTTATGCCATGCTTCTGCAAGTGGCTTAATGCTAAGGTAAAAAACTTCCATTTCCTTGGCAATCCTTTTGGCACTTATGTCAATTCTCCTGCCAAAAAATCTTGCAGTCCTTCTTTTTAAAGCCACAGAAGGTCTTCTAACTCTTACGCTTCTTTGAGTTCTTGCTCGAGGATTTCGTTGAGGCATATAATAAATTAGGATAATATTAATTATTATGTTTATTCTATTAACTACATAAAGTCAATAGCACATAAAGATAAATAACCAGTTATTCCTGTAACGAAAATATTTTCATTGCCGGCAAATGCATTAGGGAATGTTCTTACAAACCAGGATGCTTGTTTTCCACCTAACCGTTCAATTTGGTCTGTTTTTGTAGTGAGATTATTAATCAAAGTTAATGTTTCTGCTTTTGCTATTGCATCATCAGTAATTTTTCCTTTAGATTTTACCATATCTACTAAGCGAGCAGTAACTTTTTTACGATCCGCAGCAGTACATTTGGTGTCAAATAAAGTAAACACTGTATCTAAAATACTTCTTTCAAATAAAGGGAATGTTGTTGCAATCCTTTTTTGTGACATTCTTTGCCTTTCTGCTATTTCTTTTTGCAATCTTAGCATAATTGCAGTTTTTCTTTCACCTTCAGGCTGCATTCTCCATTGCTGCACCAAGGGTTTTAGCCGTTTATAAAATTTAACCATGCTTAGGCGAATTTCTTTTTCAGTTAAAGGTTTAAGTTTTCTGGATTTTCTTAAGTTTAAAGTACCATATCTTTTATTCCTTAACCTAGTTCGTTTCCTCAAGAATAGCCCAGTTATTGAATGCCTTATCCTTCTTGAATTCGTTAATCTTGATGGCATAAAATAAATAGAGTACTTAATAATTATAAATTAATGCCCCATAAAAAAATAAAAAAGAAAAGGGCAAATTATTGCCCTCCTCCAAATATATTAGCTAATGCGGTAAAGAAGCCGTACATATTAGCTTCTTTATTTGAAACTGTCTGCTGCAATTCGTTTTTTCTTGCTTCTAATTCTACTATCTGCGCGTTTAATGTATCCTTTAATTTCTGGTCGTCAACCTGTTCCATTATTGCTTTCAAACTTTCAATTGACTGGGTTAATTTTTCTGTTTGTTCTTTTAATTTGGTTGCTTCTTCTTTCTCTTTCTGTGCCTGCATTCCAAACAGCTTAGTCAACTGATATATGAAATCTTTCTGTTTATCCTGGTTTTCCGCTGATGTTACTTCTTCAGCAACATTGAATAACCTTGTTTTTTCTCCGCCAACCCAATTCGCCATTTCTCCAGTCATTTGATTCTGTACACCATCCAATGCGACTATTGGGTTATAAAATTTTTGGCCAACATACTGCTGTGATTGCTTATCCTTCATTGCTTTTACTACGCACAGTTCATGCACTTTTTGTTTTAGCACTGTGGTTATTTTATCCAATGAAGTAGTCCAATCTCCACGAGTTATTCTTTTCGGCATACTAAAAAATGAATGATAGGATATAAAAATACTAAATAGAAGAATAAAATATGTATTTGAAAGAATTATTCCAAGAACTTTATGAAAATTATGGCTCACAATATTGGTGGCCTGCTAATTCCAAATTTGAGGTTTGCATTGGGGCAATTTTAACGCAGAATACTGCCTGGAAAAATGTCGGACTTGCAATAAAAAACCTGAAAAAAGCAAAACTGCTTTCGGCAGAAAAAATGCAATCTGCTGAAGAATCAAAAATTGCAGAATTAATTAAGCCAAGTGGATATTATAACCAAAAGTCAAAAGCACTGAAATTTTTCTGCAAACATCTGGCAGAAAATTATTCCTTTGATCTGGAAAAAATGTTTGGCAAGCCAATTTCTGAAATAAGGGAAGAACTTTTGGCTATGCATGGCATAGGGAAAGAAACTGCAGATTCTATTATTTTGTATGCTGCAAACAAGCCGATTTTTGTGGTTGATGCATATGCAAAAAGGATTATGGGGAGAATTTATGGCAAAGCGCATGATTTGGATTTTGATTCATATGATGATTTACAAAAATTTTTCCATGAAAACCTGAAGCCAAATGCAAGGATTTACAATGAATTCCATGCCCTGCTTGTGCAGCATGCCAAACTTTACTGCAAAAAAGAGCCTTCTTGCGGAAAATGCTTTTTGAAAAAGAAATGCGAATTTGCCCGAAGTGGAAAATAAAAAAGAAAATAAAAAAATTGAGAAATTTTCTTAAAAAAAGAAAAGTAGAGAAATAACGCAAAAAGCATTATTTCTTTTCTTCTGCTTTTTTGTCATCTTTCATTAAGAACATTCTGCTGTAATAAACAGCCAAAACAAAGACAACTAAAAGCCAAAATTGTTCATAATAAAATTTCTTGAAGAAGTCTAAAGCAGCATTTTGGCCATAGAAAAGCATTAATCCGCTGAAGATTTCAACAACCAACCAAGCACCAAACAGTACTTCAAATGAATAAAATGCTGGCTTTAATATTTCTAATTTTTCTGGGGTCTTCTTGTAGAAATAATTCCAGTATCCGACAATAAAGCTGAATGCAAAGAATATCCACAAATAAGAATTCATGAACCAGGAATAACCGCTTAAATATGTTGAGTTAATATTAAAGCTTACATTTGCATAATTCACAATCCAAATTGAAAAATACAATGCTAATGCCAGAACAATGCTCGACAGCAAAGGGTAAAGCATCTTTTTTGTTTCATCACCTTCAAACACTTAAAATCACCTTATTTTATAATATTTAACCCCTTAAAAAAGCCTTCCTTTTGAAGTATTGGCTAGATATTTAAACTATACTCCTGTATTACATAATATGCAAAGAACTTATTCGAGAAATTTGCCAGAACACACAGGCAAAAAAACAATTGTTTCCGGCTGGGTTGAAGAAACTAGGACCTTTGGTGGATTGAAATTCATTATTTTGCGAGATAAGGAAGGGACTTGCCAGATTACTGTTCCAAAAAAAGCTGTTTCTGAAGAGATTTTTGGCAAAGTAGATACAATTACAAAAGAATCAGTAATTTTGGCCGAGGGATTAGTAAAAGAATCCAAACAAGCGCGCTTGGGCGTGGAATTAATCCCTGAAAAACTTGAAATAATTTCTCTTGCAGGCACCCCAACCCCGATAGATATGTCTGGAAAAATTATTTCCGACCTTTCAGTCCGCCTGGATTACAGATTTTTGGATTTAAGGGATGAAAAAAGAAGGGCAATTTTTAAAATTCGCTCTAAAGTTTACAAATTCTGCTGTGAATATTTTGACCAGGCAGGATTTACCAACATTAATACGCCAAAGATTACCTCTGCCGGCGTGGAAAGCGGGGCAGAATTGTTTGAGGTAAAATATTTTGACAAAAAAGCATACTTAGCGCAAAGCCCGCAAATCTATAAACAAATGATGGTAGCAGCAGGCTTTGAAAAAGTTTATGAATTGGGTTCGGTATTTCGAGCAGAAAAAAGCCACACAACAAGGCATGTGACAGAATTCACCGGATTGGATTTTGAACAAGGCTTTATTGAATCTGAAAAAGATATTATGGGTACTGTTAACGAATTGATGAAATATTTAGTCAAAAGAGTAAATGAAGAATGTTTAAAAGAACTTGAGCTTCTTGGCATCAAATTAACAGAACCAAAAGAAATCCCAAGGATTACAATGAAGGAAGCCGAAGCTTTATTGAAAAAAGAAGGATTGAAACTTTCAGAATTTGGTGATTTGGATTCAGAAGGTGAGAAAGCGTTAGGAAAGATTGTAAAAGAAAAATATGATTCTGATTTTGTTTTTGTATGCAATTACCCTTGGAGCATCAGGCCATTTTACCACATGAAGCCGGAGAATGATTCTAAAGGAACAAAAAGCTTTGATTTAATCTGGAATGGCACAGAGATTGCAACAGGCGCACAAAGGGAACACAGATACGAAATCCTGAAAAAGCAGGCAAAGGAAAAAGGCCTTGATTTGGACAAGATGGAAGATTATGCAAATATTTTCAAGTATGGATGCCCGGCACATGGTGGCTGTGGCTTGGGGCTTGATCGTATTATTGAATGCATGCTGAAATTAGACAACATTCGAGAAGCTATTTTGCTGCCAAGGGATACTGAAAGGTTAAGGCCGTAATATTTCTAATTTATTTTCAATTCAAAGATTCAAATTTCTTCAAGCACAATCATTGAAATTGTTTTATCTATTCCCTCAATGCTTCTCAAATCTTTTGTGATGAAATTATCCAAATCCTTTATGTTTGCACATCTTACTTTTACAAGCAAATCTGTCTGGCCTGTTACAATATCTGCAGATTCAACACAGCTGAATTTTTTAATAAGCTTCGCAATTTCCTGCTGGGAGATCTTTTTTCCTGCAATATGCTGATTTACTGTAACCATAATATATGCAGCTAAACCCAAACCTAATTTTTCAGAATCTAATTGAATAGTATATTTCTTAATCAGCTTTTCTTTCTGCATTTTTTTGATTCTGTTATGCACTGTCGTTAGCGGAATATGTGTTTTCTTGGCAATTTCCCTGTGGGAAAGAGAAGAGTTCTCCTTCAAAACATCCAAAATCAAGCGGTCTTTTTCATCCATCTATAACACCCATATAATTTCAATATAATGGAACATATGTTCCAAAAATTATTTAAATATAGCTATTTTTTGTAAAATTTACCATATTTTTGGAATTATCTTTATATATGCGATTTGATATTATTTATTATAAAAGAAATATATGAATGGTGAAAGCATGGAAAAAGTTATTCAGCATATATTAAGCAAGGAAATGAAGGATGTTCTAATGGTTCAGACATCTGCATTGAAAGCAATCCATGATTATATGTGGAAACATGAAATATTGCAATTAATGCCTGTCATGCTTTCTTCTGTAACAGATCCATTAAGCCATAGCGTATATGATTCATCAATAACTTACGCAGGGCAGAAATTAGAATTGACAAAAAGCATGATATTGCACAAACAAATGTCAATGATGCGCGGCGATTTAAAAGGAATTTATATTATTTCACCAAACATCCGCCTTGAAAAAGAACATTTAGGTGAAACAGGAAGGCATTTGCTTGAATTTAGCCAGGTTGATATTGAATTGAGAGACGCAAAATACAAGGATTTCATGGGATTTACTGAAGGATTATACTCTTACATTTTCAAATTTGTAAAAAAAAAATGTAAAGAAGAATTAGCTTCATTAGAAAGAAAAATTAAGGTTCCAAAAAAACCATTTAAGATTTATGAATCAGCAATGGAATTAAAAGTAGAATATGGCTCATCTTTTGATTTGGAATTATCCAAAAAAGAAAAGGATTTGTTTTGGGTTATGGACCATTACCGTGAATTCTATGATCGCGAGGATCCTGTAACAAAAAGGCATGTTAACTATGATTTGGTATATCCTGAAGGTTTTGGAGAAGCACTTTCAGGCGGGGAGAGAGAAACTGATTATGCAACAATTATTAGAAAAATGGGTGAAAGAAAAACAGACTTGGAAAAATATAAATCATATATTGAAATATCAAAAAGAGGTTTACTGAAGCCTACTGCCGGCGGAGGCTTTGGTGTTGAACGCTTGGTACGATTTTTAACAGGAAGAAAACACATTAGGGATATTTCCTTATTTCCAAGGGTTCCTGGCGAGGAAATAGTTCTTTAATCCTTTTCAACTTTATTTCTTTATTATTTAAAGGTGAAGAAATGTCCATTAAAAAAATATTGTTGTTAGGCAACAAAATTTTGCGGGAAAAAAGCAAAAAGGTTTCTTTGCGACAAATAGATAAAGAATTAATTACTGATTTGAAAGACACTCTGCTTGATTTCAGGAAACGGGAAGGCATGGGCAGAGGTGTTGCTGCACCGCAGATTGGCATGCTAAAAAGAATGATTTACATTATTACTGATGAATTTTCTGGGATAATTATTAATCCCCTAATTATAAACAAAAGCAAGAAAAAAATCAAGGTTTGGGACAGCTGCTTTAGTTTAAAAGCAGCGATTTTCTGCAAGGTTTTAAGGGATAGGGAAATTGAAGTGGAATTCTTTGATGAAAATGGCAAAAAGCAGAAAATAGTTGCAAAGGATGCATTATCGGAGTTATTGCAGCATGAAATCGACCATTTGGGCGGGATAATGTGCACTGATTTAATCAAATCAGCAAAAGATATCATAATGCGGGAGGAGTGGGAAAAGATGGGAAGGCCTTTTTTAGCTGATTGATTGTTTTTTATAATTAATGCTCTTTAAATGAATTAAGATTTTATATGAAAGAAGAAAAAGAGCATTTTGAATTATTATCAGAAAAAGCTTTAAGTAAGGTTTGGAATAATAAAAAGGATAATATTTGGGGAAACTATGTGGGCAAGCAATTAAAGAATAATGATAAGGTAATCATGATCAAGTAATTTAAATCAATTCTATTATATTAGAGTAAACTACTCAGGTATTTTTATGGAACTTACAAAAATTGCCGGAATTTTTGAAAAAGGCAAAGGCTCTTTTTACACAAGGGGCTGGGTAAAAAGAAAAAGGGAATTAAAAAACAAAATGTTTATCCTTTTGAGGGATGAAACCGATGAATTACAATGCGTCCTTGATAAAGATAAAGCAGACAAAAAACTTGTTGATGTTGTTGAAAAAGCAACCATAGAATCAAGCATTGAATTAAAGGGCTCATTAAGAAAGGATGAAAGAGCTCCGAATGGCTTTGAATTGGATATTGAAGATTTGAAAATTGTGGGATTAGCTGATACATTTCCTATTGGCAGGGATTTAAGCGAGGAATTTTTGCTTGATGTCAGGCATTTATGGATTCGCAGTTCAAAAATCAGCAATGCATTAAAAGTAAGGGCAACTGTTTTTGAAGCATTCCGTGAATTTATGAAGGAAAATAATTTTACTGAAACATCAGGGCCGATGTTTGTTTCAGGTTCTGTTGAGGGCGGTTCTACTTTATTCAAAGTCCCTTATTTTGACAAAACTGTTTACCTTACACAAAGTTCCCAATTTTACTTGGAAGTAATGATGTATTCTTTAGGCAATTGTTATACTATTGCCCCTAGTTTCCGTGCAGAAAAATCAAGAACGCCAAGGCATTTAACTGAATTCTGGCATGCAGAGGCTGAAATGCCCTGGGCAGGTTTGGAAGATATAATTGATTTGGAAGAACGCATGCTGAAATATATGGTTGAAAAGGTTGTAACTGACAGAGAAAAAGAATTAGTTAGATTAGGAAGGGATCCTAAAACATTGGAACCAAGCATAAATAAAAAATTTCATCGCATGACTTATGAAGAAGCAGTAAAAGAGATTTCAAAGAAATTTTCTTATGTTAAATCAGGCTTTGATTTAGGGGAAAAAGAGGAAAGGGAATTTACCAAGGATTTGGACAGGCCAATAATCCTGACACATTATCCTACATCATTAAAACCATTTTATCACAGAGCAGATCCAAAGGATCCTATGCATGTTTTATGCAATGATATTCTTGCGCCAGAAGGTTATGGTGAAATTATTGGCTCTGGGGAAAGATGCTGGAATACTGAAGAACTAATTGAAAGAATAAAAAAAGATAAATTACCTTTAGAGCCATATCAGTGGTATATTGATTTGAGAAAATACGGAAGCGTGCCGCATGCCGGTTTTGGAATGGGTTTGGAAAGATTCACTTCTTGGTTATGCAAAGCGCAAACAATCAGGGATGTTGTGCCAATTCCTAGGACTATTACAAGAACTTATCCTTAGATTAAGCAACCCTGAGACTTCTTGGTTTTCTTTTTAAAGGTAAGGCCAATATCTGACCCTTTCTTTTCCCTACTCCTAATACCACTTTTTTAACAGGTTCAGCAAGCGGTTTTTTCTCATGCATAGCTTCATTAAATGCTTCTTCAACAACTCTAATATATTCAGTACTTCTTAAACCAGAACTAGGTCCTTCCCTAGTTACATAATCCCTAAACTGTGGAGAGCTCCATTCAGCAACAAAAGTATTCCAAAAAGCAGTATCTTTCAATGTTTCAAACAATAAAGTTTTTTTGTAGTTAAAATTTTCAAATGCATAATCTAAAACTCTTCTCCTAATCCCAATAACTGCTAATTCCCCTATTTCCAATTGTTTTGCTATATCAAAAGCAGTTCTCCCTTTAACGATCTGAGTTGCAACTCGCATAAATTTCTGTTTATCATTTATTGAAGAATCAACATGTACTTTTTGTGCCAGCAAATGTAATGAAATAGATTCTGTATGTTTCCTTTTTTTCATTTCTCTTCTTCTTTTATTATACTCTGGTTGCATCTCCTGCCTTTCTTTACTAAGATTTGTTAATTTTCTGGGATGATTAGCATGCCATTTAAGATAGGTATCCAAACAGCCCTGAATTCCCCTTTTTTCAAGCAACTGTTTTGTGAAAACACTTTCAATTACACGTCTAGCCCTTACTTCAGGCATTGTTTGTGATAATTCAAGCACTGCTTTTTCAAAATTAATTGCTTTTGTTTCTTGATTTTGATTTCTTTGCAGTGCTTCTGCCACTTTTTCAACTGTATCCCTTGAATAGTACCAATAAAAGTTTTTTCTTTCTCCAGTAATTCCTCTTGCCTCAGCAGATCTTCTAAACCGCTCTTCTTCAGTAAATCTTATTCCCAATTCCTTCAAGCGATTCCGAATTGTAGCTTCAGATAATCCAACTCGTCTTGCTACTTCAATTGTCGGCATGTTTGGGTTTGCAGTAAGCAGCTCAGAAGCCTTCCTTAATTTTGTTGGGATAAGATAACTTGGATGCACCTTAAGGAATGATTTTAATAAAGAATCTGGGGTTTTCCCTTGTGCAATTTCTCTTTGTGGAAAAACATGGCTTAAAACAAATTTAGCAGTATCTGGATTAATCCCTTGTTCTGCATGCAATTCTCCCCCTATTGCCCTATAATTTAATTTTCTTAAGCTTTCCCCTGGTTTTAAAGCCGCTAATCTTGTAGTTATTTTTACAAGAGCTGCTTCTAGCAAATCAGAATCCAGAACCCTGGAAGATTTCAATTCAATAGGTTTTTCTCTCAATTCCATAAACATCATTCCATATTAAATTCTTCTTCGGGTTCTAGCTAATGCTGCAGGAACCTTAGACCTTACAGTATCTTTTATAAATTTTCCTTGAGGCAATTGCCTAGTTTCGGACATTGCTAAAAGCAATGCTTTTCTTACTCTTTCACTATGAACATTCGATTCAAGGCCGCTATTTTCTCCCTGACGAGTGACAACATTTCTTAATCTGGCTGAAACCCATTCAGGCCTGAATGTGTCCCAAAATTTTGTTGTCCCTAAATATGTTTGCAAAAATTCCTGCCCCCCTTCAATAGTTCTAAATCTTCTTGCTGATAAATATGATAACATTCTTCTTCTTACACCAATTATTGCTATTTGATCAATTTTATTTCTCACAGCAATATTGATCGCATCTTTTCCACGCAATATTTCTGTTGCAACTTTCATGAACAAAGGCTTATCCTTAATTTCTTCATCTTTTTCAACCAACAAAGCCATAACTTGCAGTATTTTTTTAGTTGCAAGCCATCTTTTATGTTCTGATTGCTTTTTTGCAACATATCTTGCCCTATATTCTGGATCTTCCTGAAGCCTTCTTTTTCTTTTTTCTTGCTGTACTTTATCTGTTGTTCTAACATCAGGATTCATTGCCAACCATACTTTGTAATTATCTACGCATCCGTCAATTCCTAAAGAAGCTACTCGATAATGCGGAAAAATATTCCTAATCAGATCAGTAAGCCTTCTCCTTTTAATTACACTTGAAAGCTCAGCTACAACTTTTTTCCTGTCCCCATTATGCTTCTTAAGCGCATCTGCAACTTGTTCTATGTGAGCTACACTATATATGTGAGTATATCTGTCTTTAGCTATTTTACCAGAAAATCTCCTGCTTGCAGTTAAACTTATTCTCTCCCCTGGTGTGAAATATCTTGATAATGTCCTTTGTGTAATGCCTGCATCTGCTGCTGCTTTTGTGAAAGTAGTTCCTGCTTTAACTGCAGCTACTGCTTTTTGAATTCTTTCCTGCCTGAACCAAGAAGGATTTTTTTCTAAAAATGTTTCAGCAAGCTCGGCTGGTTTTTTACCAGCATCAATTCTTTCTTGTGGAAAAATAACCTTAAGTTGCCTTACAACACTTTCTGGTTTCAAATCAAGTAATTGCCCTAATTCTCTGGATGCAGCATCATAATCTAAAGCGATTGAACCATTTTGCCTTGGCTGCCCAATCTGCCTTGTAATAATATCTACAGCTAATCTAGCACCTGATGCAAGCAAGAATTTTCTTTTTAATGGTGCCCGATCCTTTCTCTCAAAAAGCTGCGGATTTTCCCTAAGTTCCATAAATTAAGAAGCATTATCTGGTTTAAATATTATTCCAATAGCGCATTGCACTGTTAAATCGACGATTAGCAAATATTTACAGCAATTGAAGGCATATATTTATAGATGTTTGATATCCTGAGATAAATATGCAAAAACTTGCGCATAATTCTAAAATCAAACAAAATGATTTTGATTATCTTAAATCCATTATTTCTGCAAAATCCGGGCAGGAAATAAATAACATTAGAAAACAGTCTACAGAAATAACCGAAAAACTGTTTGGCAAGAAGGTTTATTTTCGTGGAGTAATAGAATTCTCCAATGTTTGTGAGAAGGATTGCTATTATTGCGGCATAAGGAAATCAAACAAAAATGTTTCAAGATATTTAATGCCGAAAGATGAAATAATTAAGCAAGCAATGTGGGCATTTAAATCAGGGTATGGTTCTGTCGTATTGCAAAGCGGTGAATGCACAAACAAAGATTTTATTGATTACGTGATTAAAGCGGTTGAAGAAATAAAACAAAAATCAGCAAAACAGGATAAAAAAGGAAAAGGCTTAGCAATAGTACTTTCAATCGGGGAACAGAAAAAAAAGGTTTATGAAGAATTATTTAATGCCGGAACTAACCGCTATTTGCTCAGGATTGAAACAAGCAGTCCTAAACTATATAAAAAAATACATCCAAACAATCATTCATTCAGAAAAAGGGACAAATGCTTGGATTATTTGAAAGAAATCGGTTATCAGGTAGGATCTGGAATAATGATTGGGTTGCCTGAACAAAAGATTGAGGATCTTGTACTAGACATTTTATATTTCAAAGAAAAAGATATTGATATGCTAGGCATGGGGCCATATATTATTCATAATGAAACTCCGCTTGGCAGGACTAATATGATAGAATGGGTCCAGAAAAAAAATGAGGTATTTCAATTATCATTAAATATGATTGCAGCAAGCAGGATTTTTCTAAAAGACATTAATATCGCAAGCACAACCGCATTGCAGGCATTGAATCCGTTTGGCCGGGAATTAGGATTGCAATATGGTGCCAATATATTGATGCCCATTATCACCCCAAAAAAATATCGGGCAAATTATCTGCTTTATGATAATAAACCATGCATTGATGGGGATGCAATTGATTGCATGGATTGCCTTATCAAAAGGGTAAATAGTGTTGGAAAGGAAGTTGCTTTGTTTGAATTAGGCGATCCGATTCATTTTATTTCAAAAGGTGCAAAAAAATGAGATCGGATATTTTGGCAGATAGAATAAATATCGGAATTTTTGGAAAAATGAATGTCGGAAAAAGCACTGTTATGAATCTTCTTACTGCACAGCAAACCTCAATTGTTGATCCTACGCCAGGCACAACAACAGACATAAAACAGGCAATATTAGAGATACATGATTTTGGGCCAGTAAAGATATTTGATACAGCAGGATTAGATGAATTTACTAAGCTTGGGGAAAAGAAAAAGGCAAAGGCAATTCAGGCATTAAAGGAATCTGACCTTATCCTGCTTGCCATAGATCCTATAGAATTACTTAAAACAAATGATTTTTCGGCTGAAAATGAGATAACCTCCTTGGCAAGAACATATGGAAAACAAATTTTTATAATCTACAATATATTTTCTAGAAAAATGAAATCAAGTGCTGATGAATATGCAAAAAAATGCAATGAAAAGCTTTACCACACTGCAAATCTGCATTTTATTGTTCTTGATGCAAAAGCAAAAGAAGCAGGCAAATGTCTTATTGAATTCATAAAAAATAATTTTGTAAAAATTGATAAAAAAACAGATCTATTACCATTCTTAAAACAAAATAATTTTGTTGTGATGAACATTCCTGTTGACGAGGAAACGCCTGAGGGCAGGCTCTTAAGGCCGCAAAATGCAGTTCTTGATTATCTGTTAAGAAGATTTGTTCCGTTTGCAGGGTTCAGGATGGATTTGACAAAAGCAAGAAGCAAGATAAAGGCGATCAGCAGTACTGAAAAAAAGAAATATCTTGACTTCCTGAAAAAATTAAATGCTCACAAAAATGCCCAGCTGATAATAACTGATTCGCAGGCAATTGATATTGTGGCAAAATGGACCCCAAAAAATATTCCAGTAACAACCTTTTCAATTATTATGATTAATTATCAGAGCAATGGCAATCTGCAAAAACTTATAGAAGGCACTAAAACAATGGATTCACTTAAGGAAAATGATTCAATTCTCGTAGCTGAGGCATGCAACCATGATAGAAAATGCAATGATATCGGAACAGTACAGATACCTAATAGATTAAAACAAAAACTGAGAATTAAGAACCTGAATTTTGAATTTAATTTTGGAAGGGAGTTCCCTTCTGAGCATGAATTAAAGAAATACAAATTAATTGTTCATTGCGGCGGCTGCATGGTTGATTCACAAAAAGTGAATGCAAGGATCAATGATTTGATGAATGTAAAAAGGCCTGTAACGAATTATGGATTATTGTTGTCTTATCTTGAAGGCAAAAAAACATTAAACAGGGTATTAAAACCATGGGGATT